>Ga0335078_10002930_pt1 | contig 25607 bp, 22 predicted proteins | sample Lox_Sample_32_FD_206711 | JGI IMG/M metagenome (GOLD analysis project Ga0335078, IMG submission 206711) | Soil microbial communities from Loxahatchee National Wildlife Refuge, Florida, United States - Lox_Sample_3.2 | ecosystem: Environmental > Terrestrial > Soil > Wetlands | place: USA... | reverse complement strand
CCGCCACGCGATCTTCTTCCGCCATCAAAGCCCGGGTCGAGGCGCAAGTCACCGACGCGGAAAAAGTTCTCATTCGAGCCCTGGCCTCAGTCCGGCAGATCCAGACCGCCGAAGATCATCTTTCCGGGAAAATCGGGGACAGGGAAAATCGGGGACAGGGAAAATCGGGGACAGGGAAAATCGGGGACAGACGGGAGGAACCCCATTTTCTTACAACCCAGGTAGATATGGAGCGCCCACGGCGTTTTCGGAAGCCTGCGCGAGCCGTCCCCGAAAATCCATGCCCGATGTGATTTCCGTCACAGCATCCGAAATCAAAACGGCAGATCATATCCGAGGCGAAGGTTACGGCGTCGGCGGGCCCATCCGGCAACTCCGCGCAGCACAGTTGCTCAGGGCGAGCTAAAACCTCGAGTCCGCCACCGAAATCCGAGCGAAGCCAAGGACCTAACTCCCTGCGGCTGAAGATTTTGCCCGCAAACTGATTGCAGCCCAAGATTTTATCCGGGCAACCGGGCCTAAGTCGATGATTTCATTAGATCAGGGGGCCGAAAGGGGGAGGGGGGAGGGGGGTACCCCAAATTCCCGAATTGAATCTCGCCCTTTTCAGCCGTAAACGTCAAAACTCCCCGAATTTTTTCCAGCCCGCTCGTCACCCGCTTGCCGAGGACTGGGTACTGAGTACCGAGTACCGAGTACTGACTACTGAGTACTGAGTACCGAGCACCGAGCACCGAGCACCGCCCTCACGCCTGTCTCTGCCGTTTCGGCTTCAGGTTCAACGTGCGGATCAGGCGAAACAAATGATTGGGATGCACTCCCAGGATTTTCGCAGCCTCGGTGTAATTCCCATTCGCTTGCTCGATGGCACGCTCGATCAGCGACTTCTTGGCTTCGCGGATTCCTTCGTGCAGCGCGCTCACCGGTTCTCCGGAAGACGCCGTCTCTTCCAGAATCGAATCCGGCAAATCTTCCGGCAGGATTAATTCCGTGGAGCCCAACACCACGGCCCGCTCGATGGCGTTCTCCAATTCCCGCACATTCCCCGGCCAGTCATAACCCATCAGGCAGGCGCGAGCTTCCGGAGAAATCCCGGCGACGCGGCGCTTCACCTTCTCGGCGTGTTGCGCCGCGAAGAATGCGGCCAGCAAAGGGATATCCTCGCGCCGCTCCCGCAACGCCGGCATGTGCAGCGATACCACGTTCAGACGATAGTAGAGGTCCGGCCGAAAGCCCCCCGTGCGCGAGGCTTCTTTCAAATCGCGGTTGGTCGCCGCAATGAGCCGCACGTCGAGCTTGATGGGACGCGTGCCGCCCACGCGTTCGAACTCCCGCTCCTGCAGCACGCGCAACAGCTTGGCTTGCATGGGAACAGCCAGTTCGCCGATCTCATCCAGAAAAATTGTGCCGCCCTCGGCAATCTCCAGCTTGCCTTTCTTCTGCGAAACGGCTCCGGTAAAAGCGCCGCGCTCGTGCCCGAACAACTCGCTTTCGAGTAAAGTCTCGGTGATGGCGGCGCAGTTGATGGCCACAAATGGCTTGTCGGCGCGCCCGCTATTCACGTGAACAGCGCGGGCTACCAGCTCTTTGCCGGTGCCGCTCTCGCCCGAAATCAGCACCGTGGAATCGCGCCCGGCCACGCGCGACACGAACGCATAGACATCGTGCATGGCCTTGCTCTCGCCGACCATGCTGTGATGGATGTTGAGTTCCTCGTGCAGGCGGCGATTTTCTCCCCCGAGGCGTTCCAGATGCCGCGCATTTTCGATGGCGAGCGCCGAGATATTCCCCATCGTCGTGACCAGTTGCAGAAGGTCGGAGTCGAAACGCGCTCCCGGAGAACTGGCATCGACGTAAAGAACGCCCAGCACTTTTTCCTGCAGCGGGAGCGGGACTGCCAGCACCGCGTGCACCCGGCGTTCGAGCAGACTTTCGGCCTCGCGGTAAGCGTCGTCGCTTTGGACATCGTTTGACAGCACGGCCAGGTTCTCTTCGATGACGCGCTCCAGGATGGTTTGGCTGGCGTGAATGGGCTGATTGGGACCGAGCCGGCGATGCCTTCCGGCCACGGAAGAAAATCCCGCGGATCCATCTTCGGTCAACAGGATGGCGGCCTGGTCCGCCGGGACGATCGCCAGCACGGCCTCCAGAATCTTCTCCTGCACGGCGGCCAGGCCGCGGACCGAATTCAAACTCCGGCTGAAATCCAGCAGCACGTTGAGGTCGCCGACGGTTTTAGCCGTGGCGGGCAGCGCCTGCGGACGGGGAGGCTGCAGGTAGAGCGCGTCTTCCTTCCGCAGGACGACGGTGGCGGCGCCTGGGGCGGGGTTGGCGTCGAGTTGCAGGGAGACGCCGGGACTGGTTTCACTATTGGGTCCCTGAAAAACCAGGATTGAGTTTCCGATCCGGATTTGGTCGCCCTGGACCAGAACTCTTTCCTTCACGGGCACGCCGCTGACGAAGGTATTGTTGCGGCTGTCGAGGTCGAGGAGAAGGAAGCCCTTGTCTGCCTTGCGGATCAGGCAGTGGCGGCGGGAGACCAAGGAGTCCAGCAGCGAAATCTCGTTGGAGGGATCGCGGCCGATGGAGATCTCATCCTTGACGAGCGAGAAAAGCTTGCCCTTGAGAGGACCGCTTACCGCCTCCAGCCGCGGGCCATCCCCGGAAACGCCGGCCGCTCCGCTCGCATCACCCATAACGCAATGAGTATACCCGCTGCTCCAGGCTGCGGCGCACCTAACAGAAATGTTAGGGACGAGCGTTTTTGCTTGGGCGATCGAGCGGAAGCGAGGATGGGCGCCGTCGGCCGAAGCGTCGGAAGAGTCAGTTTGTCCTTTGTTTCTATAGCGGAGCGTCTGGGGGGCACGTCGATTGCCGATGTGGCACCTTTGGCACGCGTCTTGCATTACCAAGGTCACTTGCGCGGCAACCGAGCAAGTAAATCCCAGGTCCCAAAGGAGCACGACAATGAAGGCAAAGATGAATGCAAAGCTGGCAATCAGAATCGCGGTACTCACCCTTGCGATGGTAGGCGCGTTCGTGGCAGCCAGCGTTCAGCCGATTGCCACCGCCACGGATGGAGGGCCGCTCATCCTCTGCAAGCCCGGAACACCCAACTGCGTGAGCACGCTGCCGCCGAGCTAGTAAATAGGAAGTGCTGGCGACCACTTCGCCATAGCAGCGTCGTAAAACTTGGGCTCAGCCTTTCGGGCACGCCATCTTGGAGCTGCCGGGACCAAATAAACTCCCGGCAGCCATATTTTTGGGGCCAGAGCGCTCCCTCAGCTTCTAAATCCCGCTAAGTTTTGCTTTCCTGACCGCGCGCCTAAGCCGTGCCCTTCCCAAAAAGAAGCTAATCAGAAACTTCCTGGAAGGAATATCGCTACTCCGTCCTGACCAGGTGTTCGTACCAGACGACGTGGGTCAGAGCCTGTCCTAAGCCTACCCGGTGAGCCCGATCGGGAGTGTCTTAGAAGAGTTGAAGCGGCGGCTTTTAGTCACAAGCCTAAGTGATTTCGGTCACTGACGCCGGTACGGTGGTTAGACCATAAGTAGTCCTACATCGCAAAGTCCACTTCCGCCCTGGAACTAGCGGTGCGACCGAAGGGCATCCTTGAAGATGCCGAGAGGTGGATCGTGGAACTTCCTCCCGCCGCCCACGAGAGACTCAGCGGTTCTGAGCGGTGTTCCGTTACAGCAAGCCTATCCCATACGACCTCCGAACCGGCGTGTCCGCGGAGGTTTTCAACACAACGTGGAGAATTTCAGCATCGGAGGTCGCTCTTGACTTGCGAGAACCCGCGCTTTTGCCCAGTTGATTCCTGAGATCTGCGGAACCGGCAGAGAACGTCGAACGTGCCCTGACAAGCGCTCTGATGACCAACGGTGAAGATGAGAACGAAGCAGCACTAATTCAAGTCCGGTAGGGAGGTACAGCATGACAGCTCGACTTGCCGAAGAATGGTTCGCCATATGCGGAGGTTGCGAGGTAACGATCCTGGACATTGGTGAACCGCTCATAGATGTACTCAAACAAGTACAGATCGTACATATGCCAGTGATCATGGATCACAAGCTGTACGGGCAGACTGGCGAAAATAAAGAGATAGATATCCCGGCAGCGGATGTCGGGCTGATCTCGGGAGGAATCCGCAATGAAGAGCACAAGAAACTGGCGCAGGAGATGCGCAAGAAATGCAAGACCCTGATCTCTCTGGGATCCTGCGCCTGCTTCGGCGGCATCCCGGCCCTCAACAACCAGTACACCACCGAGGAGGTGCTGCAGAAGGTGTATCGCGATAGTGTCAGCACCGAGCCGGACGGAATTCCTCACGAGCAGATTCCGCCTCTGACCGATCGGGTCTATGCGGTCCATGAAGTGGTGAAAGTGGATGCCTATCTACCCGGTTGTCCAACCACTCCCGAAATGGTTGCCGGAGCACTGATCGCTCTACTGGAAGGCAAACCGCTGCCCCCCCTGGTGTCGAAGAGCGTTTGCGATGAGTGTCCCACCAAGCGTGAAAAGAAGGCAGTCTCCACTCTGAAGCGTCGTCTGGAAGCGCCGGAATTCAAGCCAGGAGCGCCGCTGAGCGAAATGCGTTGCCTGATGGAACAGGGTTTCCTGTGCCTGGGTCCGGCGACTCGCGGCGGTTGCGGCGGCAGCGATGGTACACCGCGCTGTATCCGCGCCAACATGCCGTGCGAGGGTTGCTTTGGTCCGGTCTCGGACAAAGCCAATCCCATGGTGGACATGATGGGAGCGCTCTCCTCGATCGGCCTCGATCCCAAGCAGATTCCGGATCGGGCCGCTACCTTCAACCGTTTTGCTGGCGCGGGCCGTCTGCGGCCGCTGCCCCGGAGGTGATTCATGGCAACGACACTCGTCATTCAACCGGTCACTCGCATCGAGGGCCACGCCAAGGTGACCATTCAGCTCAACGATGCCGGCAACGTGGACAGCGCCCGCGTCAACGTCATCGAGATGCGCGGCTTCGAGAAGTTCTGCCTCGGAAAGCCGGTGGAAGACCTCCCGCGCATCACGCCGCGCATCTGCGGTGTATGCCCGTGGTCGCATCACCTGGCCTCAGCCAAGGCTTGCGACGCGGTCTTTGGAGTCGATCCGCCCCCCGCCGGCAAAAAGCTGCGCGAACTATGCAACAGCGTCGCCTTCATGGAAGAGCACATCCTGCACTTCTACATCCTGGCGGGGCCCGACTTTCTCCTCGGGCCGGATGCGGATTATTCGGTGCGCAATGTGATTGGCGTTCTGCAAGCCGCGCCGGATATTGCCAGAAAAGTGGTGAAGGTGCGCCACATGTGCGCCAAGATGCTGGAAACCTTGGCGGGCAAGCCCATCCATCCCCAGGCCGCCGTTCCTGGCGGATTCAGCAAGCCGCTGTCTCCGGCTGACCGCGACCAGTTGCGCAAGCAGGCCGACGAGGCCCTCGAACTCGCCAAGTTCTCCATCGCATTCGCCAAAGAGAACATCTTCCCCAAGTACCTCGATGTGGTGAAGTCGCTGGGAGTCATCAATACCGGCTTCATCGGCACGGTCAAGGACAACGGAGCGCTCAACCTGTACGACGGGAAGCTTCGCCTGATGGCGCCCAACGGCACATACCAGGACTTTCCCAATGAGCGCTACACCGAATACATCGCCGAGCACATCGAATCGTGGAGTTACCTCAAGTTTCCCTACGCGAAACAGTGGGGCGAAGGTTTCTCCATGGACGCCGAAAAGCCGAAGGGCATATACCGCGCCAACACGCTGGCCCGCATCAACGTCTGCGACTTCATCGACACGCCGCTGGCGCAAGCCGAACTGGAGGAGTTCCGGGCAAAGTTCGGGCGGCCCGCGCAGCTCACCCTGCTGTATCACTGGGCGCGGCTGATCGAACTGCTGTACAACGCGGAGAATGCAATTCGCTTGTTGGACGATCCCGACATCACCAGCACCGAAACCCGGGTGAAAGTTACGCCGCGGGCAGCGCGAGGCGTAGGCGTCACCGAAGCGCCGCGCGGCACGCTCATCCACGACTATACGACCGATGCCGATGGCCTGATCACCAACGTCAACCTGATTGTGGGAACCACGCACAACAACGCTCCCATCAACATGTCGGTCACACAAGCCGCCAAGAGCCTGATCCATGACGGCAAGTACGATCAGGGAGTGTTGAACACGGTGGAGATGGCAATCCGTGCCTACGATCCCTGCCTGTCCTGTGCCACGCACAGGCTGGACGGGAAACTTTCGGTCAAGCTGGATATTTTCGACGCGGACGGCAAGTTGCTCGGTACGCTGGCGAACTGAACGGCCGGAAACAAGGAGAACGTATGTGGGAGATCGGGCAGTCCGAGATCGAGCAATCCGATCTTCCCGACTTCTGTCGGAAGGCGACCCTGGTGCTCGGCTGCGGGAATCTTCTGTTCGGAGACGACGGCTTCGGGTGCGCGGTAGTGGACTATGTAGAGTCGCACTACCCAGTACCCGAAGCCGTCTGCTTGTTGGACGCGGGCACGGGCGTGCGCAAGCTGTTATTCACGCTCTGCCTGAGTTCGGCGCGACCGCAGCGTTTGCTGATCGTGGACGCGATTGATGCCGGACGCGTTCCCGGAGAAATATTCGAAATCGATCCCGCTGCGATTCCTCCGGTCAAACTTGACGATTTTTCGCTGCACCAACTGCCCACATCCAACCTGTTACGCGAATTGCAACAACGTTGCGGAGTTGAAGTGCGGGTTCTCGCCTGCCAAACCGGGCCGCTGCCGGAGGAGATTTCCCAGGGTTTGTCGACGGCAGTCCGCGATGCCGTGCCGCGAGCGGCGGAGTGGCTGGTCAGCGAGTATTTCTCTCGGACCGCTGCGTCTCTGGTGAGAGACGTTTTCCCGCTCACCGAGGTGGGGAGCGTGGTATGAACCCAAATATCTCGATGAGTAGCGACGGCAAGAAATTCATGTGGGATGGAGTCGTGTACGACAGCAAACAAGACGCATCCCGCGCAGCGCAGTCTTATCAGGACGAAAACTTTCAGGTTCACATGGTAGAGGATGGCGGGAAGTTTCTGGTCTACACCAGGAGAACCGTCAAAGAAGTCGCGGTTCTTGCGCATTAGCAAGCGTCGAGGTGGCAGATGGCAGCAGGCATGTTGCCCGTGCAAAGCGATCCGACATTACTAGCCGACATTCGGCGCTATGGGAAGTTCGACCCCACGGGATGCTACCAGTGCGGCAGTTGCACTCTCTCGTGTGATCTGGTCGAGGGTTCTGTGACCTTTCCCCGCAGGAGCATCCGCTACGCGCTGCTGGGATTGCGGCAACCGCTCGTCGCCAGTCTGGAGCCCTGGGTCTGTCATGACTGTGGCGATTGTTCCATCGTCTGCCCACGTCAATCCGAGCCCAGAATCTCCATGATCACGCTGCGTCGATTTCTCAGTGCGCAGTACGAATGGACCGGGATCGGCTCGCGGCTGGTGCAATCCAAGGCGTGGTATCTCGCTTCCGTAGTGTGCTCAGCGATCTTCACGCTTCTGCTGATTGTCGGCTATCACCTTTGGTATGTGAAAATGCCCGCCGGCGCCTTTGCCACCACGCCCTTGGGACTGGAGCACATGTTCCCCATCATGACGTATTACACGCTCACGGTGATCCTGCTTCCGCTGCTGCTCTTGCTGTCGCGCATCCTCCACATCTGGCGCCTGACCATGAGGGGAGAAGGGCGAGTGCGGGCCCCGTTCTCGTTGTACGTGAAACAAGCGTGGGTTTATGTGTACGAATCGGCACTCCAGCCCCTCATGCGCAAGTGCCCAGAGCATGGCCGCTGGATCGGGCATCAGGTTCTGGCCATCGGCACCGTGATGATGCTCGCCATCAAGGTATTTGGCCTGCGCTGGTTTCAGACGGACAACATCTATCCCATCTACAACCCGCAGCGCTGGGTGGGCTATCTCGCCACCGGCCTCATCCTCTATGGAATTGGAGACATCCTGGTCGGCCGTCTGCAGGCGAAGAAAGAAATCTACAAAGAAACATCCTTTCGGGATCTCGCGTTTCCTGTTTTGCTGGTATCGACTGTAATCAGCGGGCTCGCGGCACACATCTTTCGCTACGCGGGGTTTGCGCTTACCTGTCATTACTTATATGCACTGCACATCGTGATCGCGACGCCCATGCTGCTGGTGGAGATGTCATTCGGTAAGTGGTCGCACATGGTGTATCGGCCGCTCGCGTTGTACTTCCTGGCGGTCCGGGAAAGAGCTGGCCGGGAGGCGGCAGCAGCGGAGGTTGTTTCCCATGCCCTCTGAAGAATCCAAGACCTTGCCCGTGGGCGCGGCGTTAGTCGTAGGCGGCGGTATCGGCGGCATGCAGGCGGCTCTGGATCTGGCCAACGGCGGCATCAAGGTTTATTTGGCCGAGCGCGGCCCCGCCATCGGCGGGGTCATGGCGCAGCTCGACAAAACTTTCCCCACCAACGATTGCGCCATGTGCACCATGGCCCCGCGCCTGGTTGAGATCGGCAGACACAAAGACATCGACATCCTCACCTTGTGTGAAGTGGAACACGTCGCCGGAACACCGGGGAATTTCACGGTAAGCATTAAGGAGCAGCCGCGTTTTATCGACGCGACGAAGTGCACGGGTTGCGGCGCCTGCGTGGCGGAGTGTCCCGTAACGCTACCCTCCGAGTTCGATCAAGGGCTGGGAGAGCGCAAGGCGATCTACCGGCCATTCCCGCAAGCCGTCCCCAACATATTCACCATTTCTCGCCGCGGGACTTCTCCCTGCCAGGCCGGATGCCCCATCCATCAGAGCGCGCAAGGTTACACGACTCTGATCGCGCAAGGACGTTTCGCGGAAGCCCTCCAGGTTATTTTGCGAGACAACCCGATTCCGTCGATCTGCGGCCGCATCTGCACTCACCCTTGCGCTACCGCCTGCACCCGCACAGGCGTTGACGATCCGGTGAACTTGCCGGCGTTGAAACGCTTCGTTACCGACCATTGCGGCGACTACAAGTTGCCCCAACCCTCCGTGCCCGAACGTCCAGAGAAGGTTGCCATCGTCGGCTCGGGCCCAGCCGGCCTGCTCTGCGCCTACCAACTCCGGCAGAAGGGCTATGGCACGACTATCTTCGAAGCGCTCCCGGTGGCCGGCGGGATGCTGGCCGTCGGCATTCCTTCTTTCCGATTGCCCCGCCCCTTGTTGAACGCCGAGTTGGACCGACTGCGCGACATAGGGATCGAGATCCTGCTGGATACGCCGGTGGGCCTCAGCATCACCTTCGAAGAATTGCGCAAGAGCTACGCGGCGGTTTTCGTCGCCATTGGCGCTCACGTGGAACGCAATCTCGGAATTCCCGGCGAACATCTACCCGGCGTCACCGGTGGCGTGGAGTTCCTGCGGCGCGTGAATCTCTCGAATCGGGTCGCGCCGGGGCAGCATGTGCTGGTTGTGGGAGGGGGCAACTCCGCGCTCGATGCGGCGCGCACTGCTCTTCGTTGCGGAGCCGCAGAGGTGACCATCGTCTACCGGCGAACCCGCGCAGAAATGCCTGCCGACCAGCGCGAGATCGAAGGCGCAGAGCACGAGGGCGCCAAGTTGATGTTCTTGGCGGCGCCCAAATCATTTCAGTCAGGCCCCGACGGGCGCGTCGTCGGCCTGGAGTGTGTGAAGATGAAGCTCGGCCGGCCGGATGCCAGTGGCCGCCCGGCTCCCCAGCCCATTCCCGGCTCGGAGTTCGTCATTCCCTGCGACGCTGTCGTAGTCAGCATTGGCCAAATCCCCGACGTGAATGCTCTGGGGGAACGGCTCGGTTTAGCGACCACTAAGTCGGGAACCCTTCGCGCCGATCCTGTAACACTCGAGACCGAACTGCCCGGCGTGTTCGCGGGCGGGGATTGCGTAACCGGTCCCGACGTGGTGGTCACGGCAATGCTCGCAGGCAAGAAGGCCGCCAACTCCATAGATCGCTGGCTCAACGGCCTGGACCTCCGCGTGGGGCGTGAACAGGAAGGGCCGTATCAGACCCAGTATGTCGTGGACACGGCTGGCGTACTCATGCAACGCCAGATGCCGGTGCAAGCCCTCGACCCCAAGACTCGTGGAAAAACCTTTGCCGAGGTCCACGTCGGCTACACGGAGGAAGAAGCGATCGCCGAAGCCAAGCGCTGCCTCGCCTGCGGCATCTGTTGCGATTGTCATCTCTGCGCAACCGCGTGCCAGGCGAATGCGATTGACTATTCTCAGGCACAGAAGACTCGCCAGTTAAAGGTGGGCGCAGTCGTCCTCGCGCCCGGATTCGAGATCTTCGACGCCCGTTTAAAGAAGGACCTGGGTTACGGCCGCTTCCCGAACGTGCTCACGGCGCTGGAATTCGAGCGCGTTCTTTCCGCCTCCGGACCCTACTCTGGCCATGTGTGCCGGCCTTTCGATCGGCAGCAACCCAAGCGCATCGCATTCCTGCAGTGCGTCGGATCGCGTGATTCCGATCGCGACTATTGTTCCTCCGTCTGCTGCATGTATGCCACCAAAGAAGCCATCATCGCCAAAGAGCACCTCGGCGAAGATCTGCAATGCGACATCTTCTTTATGGATCTGCGCGCCTTCGGCAAGGGCTTCGAACAGTATTACCGGAGAGCACAAGAGCTGCGTGTGCGCTATATCCGTTCGCGCGTGCCAAAGATCGAGGAAGACGCCGCGACCCGGAACCTGATCGTCAATTATCTCGGCGAGAACGACAGAAAATTTTCCCAGGAATACGACCTGGTCGTCCTCTCGGTGGGCATGCAGGCGCCCAAAGACGTCAAAGCCCTCGCCGAGCGCTTCGGTGTGGCGCTGAATTCCTTCGGCTTCTGCCATACTTCTGCCTTCCAGCCGGCAGCCACATCGCGGGAAGGAATTTTTGTGGCCGGGCCCTTCGCCGAGCCCAAGGATGTTCCGGAGACCGTCATGCAGGCGTCGGCCTGCGCCGCGCAGGTACTTTCGCTTTTGCGCCCATCGCGTGGCACGTTGATCACGCCCAAGGTGTATCCGCCAGAAAGAGATGTGAAGGGAGAAGATCCGCGCATCGGAGTGTTTGTCTGCCACTGCGGGACCAATATCGCGGGAGTGGTCAATGTTCCCGACGTCGTGGAGTATGCCAAAACCCTGCCCAATGTTGTGTACGCGGAGAACAATCTTTATACCTGCTCCAACGACACCCAGGATCGGATCAAAGAGAAGATTGCCGAACACAATCTGAACCGGGTGGTGGTGGCTTCCTGCACTCCGCGCACGCACGAACCGCTATTCCGCAATACCATGGCGGAGGCCGGCCTGAACCCTTACCTTTTTGAGATGGCGAACATCCGCGACCAGTGCTCCTGGGTGCACATGCACGAACCGCAAAAGGCCACTCAGAAATCCAAAGACCTCGTTCGCATGGCACTGGCTAAGGCCCGGCTCCTCCAGCCGCTGCGGCGGCAGACCGTCCGGATAGAAAAGTCCGCCTTGGTCATCGGTGGAGGTTTAGCGGGCATGACCTCCGCGCTCTCGCTCGCACGCCAAGGTTTCGACGTCTATCTCGTGGAAAAAGAGAATGAACTGGGCGGAAATCTGCGCCACGTCCATTACTTGCTGAACGGAGACAAACCACAGGACGAATTAGGACGGCTGCGCGCGGAAGTCGCAGGGAACGGCCGAATCCATTTATTTACCGGGGCGGCCATCGAAAAGATCGAAGGCACAGTTGGCGATTTTCGCACGACGATAGCATGCGATGGCAAAACCACCGAAGTCAGCCATGGCGTTGTAATCGTAGCCACCGGCGCAAAACAATACGAACCAAAAGAATATTTGTGTGGACAGGACGATAGTGTCATCACGCAGCGCCAGCTCGAAGCCCGACTCGCTTCCGGTTATCCGTTTCTGACTCGCGACGGCAATCGGCCAGCGAAGACTGTCGTGATGATCCAATGCGTGGGCTCACGCGATGCCGACCACCCTTACTGCTCCCGGGTGTGTTGCACGGATGCCATCAAGAACGCTCTGCGGATTAAATCTCTATCTCCCCGGACACACGTATACGTCCTCTACCGCGACATTCGCACGTACGGCTTCACAGAGAGTTACTACACCAAGGCGCGCCAGCAAGGCGTCGTTTTCGTGCGCTACGACGAGGATCGCAAACCCGAGGTGTCACGAAATTCTCAGGCATTGCAGGTTACCGTCTACGACCAGACTTTAGGAATGCCTATTACGATCTCCGCTGACCTGGTGGTTCTGTCGGCCGGCATTCACCCCAATCAAGACAACCACAAGATCGCGCAATTTCTCAAAGTTCCGCTTAATGCCGAGGGATTCTTCCTCGAGGCTCACATGAAGCTGCGCCCGGTGGACTTCATGACCGATGGCGTCTTCTTATGTGGGCTGGCACACGCCCCCAAGAGTGTCGCGGAATGCATTCTGCAGGCACAGGCAGCGTCGGCGCGAGCCGCATCCGTCCTGGTCCAGGACCGCCTCGAGCTGGGCGCGAATATCTCGCAAGTGGTGGACGAAAGCTGCGACGGCTGCGCTTATTGCGTAGACACCTGCCCCTACAAAGCCATCACCCTGTTCGAGTACAAGTGGCAGGGGTCGATCAAGAAACTCGTGGAAACCAGCGACTCCACCTGCAAAGGCTGTGGCTGCTGCCAGGCAACGTGTCCTAAGAATGGCGTATTCATCCGCGGATTTACCCTCGCGCAGATCGAGGCTCAGATCCACGCTGCTTTGGGAGTGGAGTGATGGACGATAATTTTCAACCTGTAATCATCGCCCTGTGTTGCAACTGGTGCTCCTACGCGGGCGCGGACCTGGCGGGTGTGTCCCGGGCGCAGTACCCGCCCAGCATCCGCATTGTTCGCGTCATGTGCTCGGGAATGGTGCATCCCAACCTGGTGATTGATGCCTTCACCAAGGGCGCCGACGGCGTCCTTATGTGCGGCTGCCATTTAGGCGATTGTCATTATCAGGAAGGTAATTACAAAGCGGAAAAACGCGCCGACGCCATTCGCCTGATGCTCGCCGATTTCGGGATCGAAGAAGAGCGCTTCCGCCTGGAATGGATTTCGGCGGCTGAAGGCCCCAGATTCGCCCAAGTCGTGCGCGAGTTCACGGAGCAAGTACGGCAATTAGGAGTAAGTCCTTACAGGTCGTAACATGATTAGCCAGTGGATCGCACCAATTATCGTTTGGATGGTGGTCATTGCCTGTTTCCTGGCCGTTGCAGGATTCCTGCTCGCGGAATGAATTGCCAGCAGATTGGTAGTCATATACTGCAAATGCAAGCGTGCTGTGAACAACAGCTACCCACAGAAAACTTGGCATCTATATTACGCTCACGGTATTCCAGAGCACTCCCATGCATGAAGCAAGGTACTGTCCTAATTTGGTGCAGGTATACGGGCACCGCGACCGTGATCTCCTCTACTAACGGCACCCACATTGCCTCATCTGCTGGCGATAAAGCACTGTGCGTCGTCACCGGAACCTGTGCAAGAGAAGCCAACTACCTTAGCGTCAGCTACTGAACTGGTTGCTCCCTCGCCATGAACACTTACGCGTGTTACCCGTACTAAGTTGTCGGCTTTCACGGATCGCGGGACAAGGAGCACATAGCAGAGCAGGAACCCGGCCAGAAAAGCCAAGCAAGTCTTTAGAAAAGTCATATTTGCATCTCCGTGTTTACTAAATTGTTAACCCTTAAATCATGGCTAACCACAAGATGTTGTGGTCTGAACTTGCAAAGGTTGTCAAGGGTTGGATGGAAAAATATTTTCTATGTCTTTTCAAGGACTTACTGGAAGCCATACAGTCACCACGCGAAGGGTTCCATTCTTTTCAGCGTTTTATCGTTCACTGCAAAAGAATGCCCAGCACTGCATGGAAGTGTGGAGAGTCTACGGAACACGAGGTTCCTTACGCCTGCTTCGGGAGCACCTAGCCCGTACCCCGGTGTATATGGTACATATCTCTTCGCAGCTTTCTTGGTCACATTGAAAGTCAATCTTCCAAAGGTCTGCTGGTGGATTTTGGTCCAGCATTCGCACTTGACCAAAACAACGCCGCGAGTGGACGGACAATCGCCCGCAGTTTATACACAGAAATGCTGCAGGCCATGTTACCTTGGGCTGATACTCAAGACCTTCGTATATTCCTAATGGGCTTTGACGCGGGAGAACAGTGGGCAGCGTGCAACGGCATTCCACAAAATAAACTGGGCGAAAGTGATCGTTCATGGCTACGCTTTCAAGAAGAAAGATTCGGACACGTACCTACCAGGCTTCAAGAAATGAGAGCAGCTAAGGGCCATACTTCTGTAGTTATTCCAGCGGCCATTGCAGGCGTTACTCTCAGCGATGAGTGTACCCGCACAAAATTGTAATGAGCAAAGTGCAAAGCGCAAGCGGCCTTCAAACTCTGCAGCCGTTTCGAGAAAGCGTTCGTGAGCCGGGTAAACCTCCGCATGTGCATTCGCATGGTCAGGTTCTGCCTCTCCACGTAGCTGGTCGAGATATGCTCGGGGTCGGGCCTGCCATCCCTGATCTTGGATATGACCTCGACGATTGCGCTTGGGGAATACCTCTCATTGCCCGATCGCACTTCATTCGAATACAGCTTGACCAATTGGGCAAAGTCCACGGTCCCGGCGAACACGTCCTCCACTCCACGCTCGTAGAAGTGGTATCCGTCCGTGGTGAGCTGGAACCTGGCGCCAGCAATCCTCTTTTGCAGGTCCAATAGGAAACGATACGTTGTCTCCCGCGTGCGCTTGCCAACCACATAGGCAGGGATCAGCTTGCTATCGGCGTCCATGGCCACGAACACCCACTGGTCGCCAAACTCCGCCGGATCGTCGCTGCTTACATGACGGTTTTTCTTGCCTACATAAGTCCAGATTTCCGTCGGCCTCGACGTAACGGACATGCACGTTGCGGATATGCCCATCCAGCAGTTCATCACAATGCGCCCCTACGGTTACCAGCAGACGGCAGATTGTGTCCCGGTGAACGCCTGTCATGCGTTCCGTGGACCGGATGGAATTGCCTTCGATGAGCGCGGAAATTATGGCGAGTTTCTTATCGGCGGAGAGAGCGTTCATTTTGTCCTTGCCTTTCAGGTGAAGGCAAGCCAAAATGAGGATTGTGGATCGGCATTTCGGCTTGCCGGATTGTCGGTTTGAAGGGCCTCTATAGATTCCAGTCTCTAGAGGCTCTTGCTATTTGCGGGTGTTATTGGTGGCGGTCTCATAAGCTCCCTTCTTTAGCCTTCATAATCGTCGCAGCTTGAGATCGTCCGGCGCAGGCCAACCACTTTCCTTGGCGGTTTTCCCGAAGCCTTCCGACACGTAATAGCGGCGATTGGCTTTATTGTTTCGATACGTCACGATCTGCCGATATACCCTGTCAGGTTCTATATCCAACCTCAGGGCGGTTTTTGAGATACCCGACAGAATTCCGCTTAGAACACGGTTGTCAGAAGCTCTGCAAGCCTTTCTAAGCTCCTCATCACTGGAGCCGTTACTACCGGATTGCAGGAGTTCAGCAAGGGCAAGGCGTTGAAAATATCCAATTCTGTCCACAAAATCCTCGAAATCATGGGCAGTCCACGGCAGCACGCCAAGACTGCGCTTCTCTTTCCCTAATTCGCGCAGCAGACGAGCGGCGGCATCGGCCGTCCTACATCGCACTTTTCGACCATCCACTTCGATTTCGTAGGTGTGACGCATCGCCAACGACGGTACCATTGACGGTTGAACCGTGTCAAGAGTTTTCTTATCATTTGCCATTTTTCCTGTTCTCCTTTTCAAATTAGGACAGCACCTGAAGCAATTAGTTCCGTTCTTTCGGTTTGCTTTGCTGTATAAAAGGAGTGCCGCACCCGCAATCGTTTCAAATCCCGATTCGACAGGCCGATCAGGTTGTTATCTTCGCGCAACAGTGGAGGACTCCTTCAGATCTCCCAAAGCATGAAGGACGGTAAGCGGTGCTGACATTACGGCTTTCTTTGTCGATTCGCTGGCTGGCCTCTGTATGGCTACTCGGCGCGATGCCTTTAGGGTCAGCGATTGGGCGCCCAACGCAGACATCAGCGCCAAAATGCAGCGTCATCGTACTGGCCGAGGCTAACAGCATTCATCGCCCTTTTGTAAACGCTGCGAAGATCTGGTTGCAAAACCAGGCTGTTGAAAACAACTTCTCGGTTGATTACATCGAGAACACCGAGAAAATAAACGCTGCATTTCTCTCCCACTACCAATTGTTCATACAACTGGATTATCCGCCCTACGGCTGGACGCCAAAGGCAGTCGCTGCATTTACCGGATACATCGAGGAAGGCCGTGGAGGATGGATCGGGTTTCACCATGCGACCCTACTGGGTGAATTCGATGGCTACCAGATGTGGCCTTGGTTTTCGCAGTTCATGGGGGGCATCCGTTTCAGGGATTACATTCCAAAGTTTGCGACTGCAACCGTCGTCGTAGAAGATCGCTCGCATCCGGTAATGATGAATGTTCCCCCATCATTCGTAGTGGAGCAGGAGGAGTGGTACACCTACGACAAGTCTCCTCGTCCCAATGTTCACGTGCTTGCCCGCGTGGATGAGGCGACGTATTTGCCTGACACCCCCATAAAAATGGGGGGCGATCATCCGGTGATTTGGACCAATGAGCATATGAAGGCCCGCAATGTGTACATCTTTATGGGCCATCATCCTGAGTTATTCCAGAACTCGGCTTTCACCACCATCTTCCATAACGCGATCCTGTGGGCGGCGCATCCATGAGAATTTGGCGGGTCCTACAGTTTGTGTTCATGGCTATTCTACTGTCACAGTGGACAGCTTTTGCCCAGCCAACGCGCTTCAAGGTGCTGGCTTTCTATTCCGAGAGTACGGAGCCGGATCACGTTCAGTTCGCGCGGGACGCGGTGAAGTTTCTGGGTGCTTGCGCGGCGAGGGAACACTTCACCTTCGATGCAACCACCCATTATGAAGATCTGAACGATGAGCGATTGAAAGGCTATCAACTGGTCATTTGGCTGAACGAGTCGCCCACAAAGATCGAGCAACGAAGGGCGTTCGAACGCTACATGCAAAGCGGCGGAGCGTGGCTGGGATTTCATGCTGCCGCCTACAACGACAAAGATACAAATTGGCCGTGGTTCGTCGATTTTCTGGGCGGAGCCGTGTTTTACATCAATAGCTGGCCTCCGCTGCCGGCGCGACTCTCACTCGATGATAAAGATCACCCGGTCACGGCGGGCATACCTCAGAATTTCGAATCTCCTGCGAACGAATGGTATATATGGAAACCCAGCCCTCGGCTCAACCAGGATGTGCGGGTGCTCGTCACTTTCAATCCCTCGAACTATCCCATCGGATTCAAAGACGTGCTGAGCAGCGGCGATCTTCCGGTCGTATGGACCAATACGAAATACAAGATGCTCTACATGAATATGGGGCACGGCGACAAGATCTTCACCAGGCCGGCGCAAAACCGACTGATCGACAATGCTGTAAATTGGTTGGGGATGGGGGCGGTGCAAAACACCATACCTGCGGCACGCGGGTCGCGCGTCAGTCCACACGGAATCGCACTTAACGCGCAGACCGGCAAGTTCTATGCCGTGAATACAAGACACGGCACCGTGACTGTGCTGGATGGCGATGCCCATTTTCTTGACAGCCTAAAGGTCGGAGCAGGACCTGAAGCGATTGCAATCAACCCCGATACCAATCGTGTTTACGTGGCGAATCAGGACAGCGGCACCGTGAGCGTGATCGATGGCGCGACCGACAAGATCATCGCAACCGTGCCGGTCGGCGATCTTCCCTATACGATGGCCGTCAATCCGGCGATGAACAAGGTGTATGTGTCGCGGACGTTCAGCGATATCACGGTGATTATCAATGGCAAAACTAACAGCGCCAACTCTATAAAAGCCGGTGCGGGCGACGCGGTAGACGCAGTGTCTCTTGACAGCAATACTTATCTGATCAACTATGAAGCTCCGCAGGTGACCGTCTTCGACAGCAACGATGACCATATCTCCAAAATAGAGACGTCGAATCACCTGTGGGCGATGGCAGCGAGTCCGGCGACTAACAAGGTCTATGTCGTGAGCGCGGGCAATACCGAAGCGATAGTCATAAACGGTAGGTCGCATGCAACCAAAACATTGACCACTGGCGAGATTCCTTGCGCGATTGCGGTGGACTCCAGCTCAGGACGGGTTTTTATCGCGAATTATGCGAGTGGCACCGTCACGGTACTCGATGGCGTCAACGACTCGGTGGTTGCTACGGTGAGCACCGGAGCGCATCCCCAGGCGATCGCAGTCGATTCCAGCAATCATAGAGTTTATGTGATGAGCACACAGGAGGGAACGACAACAGTTCTCGATGGAACGAATAACTCAGTCCTGGGCACAGTGAGAGCAGCCCACGCCCCGTTCGCAATCGCGGTCAATCCCAAGAGTCATACGGCGGTCGAACTCGGCCTCGATGGCGATCTGATGGTCATTGACGGAATCACTTTGGCGGTTTCGTCACCTTCGATCCCGCAGAGCAACCCACGAATACCCAATCAGAGGATAGATCGTGAAAAGTCCGTGCCGTAGTCTGTGCAGGCTGGGCGCCATCGCTATGATTTCGCTATCCGCGTGGGCACAGCAAGCGCATCCCACTCTTGCGATTGGCTCCTCCGCACCGAACTTCGAACTTCCAGGTATCGATGGAGCGATCCACAAACTCTCTGATTATTCCGCGAGCCGCGTGCTGGTGGTCATCTTTACCTGCAATCATTGCCCGATTGCGCAGATGTATGAGCGGCGCATTGCCCAACTGAGTGCCGACCACAAGGATCGCGGCGTGAGCGTGGTGGCCATCGAACCGAATGACCCCAAGGCCATCACCATCGACGAACTCGATTCTTCGGATATCAGCGATAGCCTCGAGGAAATGAAGATTCGAGCCCAGTACAAACATTTGCCTTATCCATATCTTTACGACGGTGAAACGCAATCGGTGACCGACGCGTATGGACCGCAGGCCACTCCCCACGCCTTCGTGTTCGACAGCGACCGGCGCCTGCGCTACGAAGGCCGCGTGGATAACAACTACCGTTCCGAACTGGTCACGACTCACGAGGTGCGCGACGCGATCGAGGCTCTTCTGGCACACCGCGAAATCGCGGTGAAGCATACCGGCGTCTTCGGTTGTTCGACGAAGTGGAAGGAGAAGCATGCGGCGCAGATCGAAACATTGCGAAAGATCGAATCACAGCCAGTTCGCCTGGAAACGGCCTCTGCTCTGGATTTGAAAAAACTGCGAATCAATCCTGATAAGAAGATGTTGCTGGTGAGCTTCTGGGCGACATGGTGTGGTTCCTGCATCCACGAATTTCCAGATCTCGAAGATACTTTCCGGATGTACAGCCTGCGCGATTTCGATCTGGTTACGGTCTCGGCCAATATGCCGGATGAGAAGGACTCCGTTATGCGCATGCTGCAGAAGATGCATGCCACCAGCCGCAACTTGCTGTTCGATTCCAATGACACCGCAGCGCTACAGGCTGCGTTCGATCCTACGTGGGAGTCCGCCGTGCCTTATACGGTACTGATTTGGCCGGATGGCCGGGTTCTCTACAAGAAGCAGGGCTCTGTCGACATTCTGGAATTGCGGCGAACCATCCTGGCGAACTTGCCTTCGGACTACGAAGGGTTCAACCGGTACTGGTCGGAGCCCTAAGTATCTTGGCACTGTTTCCTCCGCCTGGATCTTCCGGTGCGTCGTGGCATTCTCTTGGAGAGCGGACGAAACGAATCAGACCGAAATATGGGGACGTTCACCAATTTCCAATCGTCGAAAAATTGCGGAACATTCCGACCGTCCCCGGGTCTCCATTTTTTCTTAGCCTTCCTACGTGGTACTTTTAGCCCGGGAGGTCCGCATGCTTTGGTTCTACGAATCTTTCTTTCCCGTGGTCTGGATCGTTTTTGTTCTCTACTGGCAGATCAAAGCTGCGGATACCAAAACCACCCAGCGTCTCGAGCCCGCAGCCTCGCGCATCCTCCGCGTCCTCATCTTCTTGATCGCGATCGCTTTACTCTCGATACCTCGCATCCCCCTGCCCTGGCTCTACGTCCAGCTCTGGCCGCAAGGTTATTGGCCATTCTGGCTGGGAGCCGCCATCACCGTCGCCGGCCTTCTCTTCGCCGTTTGGGCGCGCGAGCACCTCGGCAGCAACTGGAGCCGATCCGTCACCATTAAGCAGGGCCACGAGCTGATCACCACCGGCCCCTATGCCGTGGTCCGTCACCCCATCTACACCGGGATTCTGATAGGGTTCTTGGGCATGGCGATTGCTATCTCGCAGGTGCGCGGGTTCCTCGCTTTCTTCCTCGTCTTCTTCGCGCTCTGGCTCAAGCTCCGCATGGAGGAGAAATGGATGCATTCCCAATTTGGCGAGACGTATGCTGCCTATGCCCGACAGACCGCCGCCCTGGTACCCTACCTCCTCTAGTCCTTTCTGATTTTGTTTCATTTGCGGCTTAGCGAGCTTCGGTTCCGTCTGACCACCGTTGCACAGCAATCACGAACTGCGTCAGGTGTTCCACCACGGGATCGCTCACACCAACGACAGGAGAACGCGGCAGATTCGCTCCCCAGCTGGCGAGGTCGGTGTCCGAATAGAAAAACATGAGGTGGGAAGGCCAGTGGGGGCTGCTGTCGCCGCCGTATCCTTCCTTCGACATCATGTAGCACATGGCCCCAGGCTCCATCGCCGGCAGTTCTTTTTTGGCGATGGCAGCCGAGATGGTCTCATCCATCTGCGCCGGCGTCCGTCCCGCCAGTCCCCACTCGGTTTCTTTGGTGAAGCGCGGAAGGTAGGAACGCGCGGCTGCCGCATTCACACACATGGAAACCCGCACTTTCGGATTCCAAAACTCAGCATCCGGCGCCGATGTCCACGAGCGTCCCACGATACACACGAAACCGTTTTTGCCTTTCACCGCCGTTTCGAAACCATGCCGTCCAAGAACCAGGACCTCTGCATCGCGTGCAATGGACTTCGGCGCAGCACTTCGCGCCAGGGCTATTTCCGCACCTTGATCCGTCATGAAGTATTGGTCAGGACAGTTCCCAACCGTGCCCATAATTCCTGCGACGCTGGTACCTGGTAAGGAATTGCCTTATCCCGGATGACTGCCTTGGCGCGCACGATGCGTTGGGCGAGCGTTGCCGGTGTCACGAGAAATGCCCGGGCAATCTCCTCCGTAGTCAGGCCGCAGATTTCGCGCAGGGTGAGCGCAACCTGTCCCTCCGCAGGCAGAGCGGGATGGCAGCAGGTGAAGATCAGACGGAGGCGATCGTCTTCGATCTCCTCATCTCCAATCTCTTCATTCCCGCTGGGAGCGTCGTTGACGCGCGATTCCATGTGGGCAACAAGATCTCTTTGAGCTCCGTCGAACCGCGCCCGCCGGCGGATAGCGTCTATGGCCTTGAAGCGTGCCGTTGAAATCAGCCAAGGGCGCGGCTCGTCCGGGATGCCGGTCTTGGGCCATGTGTCCAAAGCGGCGGCGAACGCCTCATGCATGGCCTCTTCGGCGAGATCCAGATCCCCGAGCAGGCGCACCGGCGTTGCCAGAACCCGGCCCGATTCCGATCGGTAAAGAGTGTCGATGGTCCTGCTGAATTGTTCGGGCACAGGCGCCGGCATCTACGCCAAACTAGCAAACCGAGCGGCTCGACACAACTGCTTCGGGCTTCCCTACCCACAATTCGGTGGCCCGCCACAACGCTGATCGAGGGTTTGCAAAGAGACAACAGCAAAGCTCTTCGTAAGCCGACTTCCCCTTGCAAATCCGGGCTTGCTGAGCGCGTTGGCGATTTGCCATCAGACGAACCCGATGCATGACAAAATCGCTCACCATCCCCAAATTCGTGATCAACTGGGCTCGTCGCTCACTGGCTACGCAGAATTTCGGTGGGGTCTGTGCGCAGCGCGCGAAACACCGCAGGGAGTGTGGCAACGAACGTAGTGAGCAGAATGGCACAGGTCGGCGAAGCGATCATGTCCGCGTCGGTTGCTTTGACCTGGTAGAAAAGCGACTCGACATAACGCGCCGCGCCGAATCCGAGCGCGACGCCCGCGCAGCCTCCGAGCAGGATCATCAGGAAGACATCGAGAGTCACAATGCGCACGATGCCGGCACGAGTCGAGCCAATCGCCACGCGGATGCCGATCTCGCGGCGGCGCTGCAGGACGGAGTAGTTGAGGACGGCGTAGAGTCCTACACCGGCGAGGAGCAGCGCGACGGCGGCAAAGAAGGCGGCGAGCATGGCGATCAGGCGCTCGCGAATGGTCTGGTCGCGGACCAAATCGAGCTGCGTGGTGATGTTCGAGACGCGAAGGCCGTTGTGGCGCTGCGCGATCAGCTGGCGGAGGGAGTCGGCGAGGGCGAGCGGGTTCTGGGCTTCGGTGTGAATGGTGAAGGTGGCGAAGTCGACGACCGTGGGGGCGGATTTGTCGTCGATCTCGGCGAAGGGGACATAGAAGACGGCACGGCTGGGCTCGCGCAGGTCGCTGTACGGAACGTCGGGAGTGACGGCGACAATCGTGTTGATGGGCTGATTGGCGCCGCGTTCAAAGGTGTGGCCGATGGGGTCCTGCCCGGGGAAGAAGGTCTTGACGAAGGTTTCGTTGACTATGGCGGCTCCCGGCGAGGTGTCTTCCGGGCGAAAGTCGCGGCCGGAAACGAGGGGGATCTTCATGGTCGAGAGCCAGCCCGGAGAAACGCTCAGGAACCAGGCGGGAGTCGGACTGGGCGGCGCACCGTTGATGGAGATATCGCTGTTTATGCGGATGCGCCCGAGAAGGGGCCAGCGCGCGATGGCGACCGAGTTGACGCCGGGGGCAGCCCGGAGCGCCTCGGCAGTTTGATTCCAGACCACGGGGAGCTGGCCTTTGCCGGCAACGGTTTCGAGCAGGAGCAGACGGTCGGTGGAGAAACCCAGGGGGCGATTCTGCAGGCGCTGGAAGGATGCGACGAACAGCGAAGACAGAAAGAGGACGAGGCAGCAGAAAGCGACCTGAATAGCGATGGCACCACGCATGAGGCGGCGTGGCGAGTGCGGGTCTTCCCCACCTTTGAGGGCGGCAACAGGCCGGACGGCAGAGGCGCGGAGTGCAGGAAGCAAACCAAGCAATAGAACGACGAGGAGAATGAGCCCGAAGCCGAACAGAACCACACGCCAGTCGGCGGCAAGGGCAAGGCGCGCAGGGTTGTCGGGCGGATTGATGAGGCTGAGCACAAAGGGCGCCGCCCCCGCCGCAAAAAATGCGCCCAGGACGAAAGCCAAGAGGGCGAGTAGCGCGCTTTGGCACAGGATGAGCTGGACCAGGCGACGACGGCCGGCGCCGATCGAGATTCTAAGTGCCATCTCCTGGGCGCGGGCGGCAGCCTGGGCGGTCATCATGTTGGAGACGTTGACGCTGGCGATGAGCAGGACGAGAGCGGCTAGGAGACCGAGGATGCCGAGTGATCGGCGATAGTCTTTCTGGAGATCGGAGATGCCGGCGCCAGCGCGATAGAAGACGAGGGTCTTATCGAGATAGCGGTCGATGGACGCCTGGGTCATGCCGCGGAAGCACGTGGAGCAGTCGGCCTCGAAGGCGTGGCTGACGGCAGAGAGATGTTGGCGGAGCGGCTCGAGGGCGGTGGCCGGGTTGACGCCGGGTTGCAACATCAGAAAGGTGCGGTGCCAGTCCCAACTTTCCTGAGTGGCGAGGCGGTTCATGCTGAGGGGCAGAAAGATGTCGGTGACAGTTCCCTTTTCGGTTCCAGTGAAATCGCGAGGGCCGACGCCGACGATTTCGAAGCTCTGGTCGCCGATGTGGAGTGGGCGGCCGAGGACGTGGGGGTCGCGGCCGAAGCGATGATTCCAGTAGTCCCAGGAGAGGACCGCATAGGGAGCGGCACCGGGAGTGTGGTCATCGGCTGGAGCGAGCAGGCGGCCGAGCGCGGGCTCCAGGCCGAAGAGCGGGAACATATTGCCCGAGACATAAACGACGTGGGCCTTCTCCATGTCGTCGTCAGTGCAGCAGGTGATGTCGGTGCGGTCGGCGTCGCTGATGGCGATGAGGCTGGCCTGGTCCTTGACGGCATCGCGCATGAGGTTGAAGTCCGGCGTGGCCCAGTAGTTGTCCTCGACAGGCTTGCCCTCGAAGCCGGTCATCTTGCGGGAGAGAACGTAGAGGTTGCTGGAATTGGAGATAGGCAGCGGGCGCCAGAGCAGGGCGTCGATAAGACGGAAGGCGGCGACACAGGAGCCGATGCCAAGAGCGAGGGAAAGCACAGCGGCCACGGACGTGACCTGGTTGCGGCAGAGCTGCCGCCAGCCGAAACTTATATCGGCGAGAAGCGACTCAAGCCATCCGACAACACGAATGCTGTGGCTCGCCTCGCGGGCATGCAGCGCGCACCCGAATGCACGGCGCACTTCCTTGGGATCCCGTCCTGAGGCAATGGCTTCTTCAATATGGGACTGCAACTCTTCATCGATCTCGCGATTCAAGCGCTCCCCGCGCACGGCATTCGAGATACGCGACCACAAAGACATGTCATACCTCCCGGAGAACCCGGTTGATGGCCAGGCTGACTGACTGCCAGCGCGACTGTTCCACGCCCAGTTGCTTTTTGCCTGCGACGGTCAGTTCGTAGACGCGGGCGCGGCGACCGGAGTCTTTCTTGATCCACTCGGCGCGAATCCAGCCCGCTTCCTCCATGCGATACAGCGCGGGGTAGAGCGAGCCCTCCTCCGCGCGCAGCACTTCGCCGGATGTACTGGCGATGGCAGCCATGATGGCGTAGCCGTGAAGTCGCGGGCGCCGCGACAATATCTTGAGCACCAGCAAATCGAGTGAACCTTGCAGAGCATCGGTCTTGGCCATATTTAGATATCTTTATATAGATATCTTTGTATAGATGTCAATGAGCCACACCTAGCGCAGTCAGGCCAAGCACTCACCGATAGGAGCTTCCGCGCAAAAACAAGACAGCTGCGGGTAGACGCGCTTTTCGGAAGTAAAACATGCCATTCCGTTCGACTGTTCGACCACCAAATCGTATCCACGAACAGGCATAATGTGCCTGTCCTGCCTCAGTTGGAAATGGAGAGAGCGTTCCTCCGTTAAGATAGAGGAGCGAACGTATGAGGAAAGACAGAAAGCACTACACTGCAGAAGAAAAAGTAGTCATACTGAGGCAGCACCTTTTGGACAAAGTGCCCGTCTCGGACCGTTGTGAACAACTGAGCTTGCGGCCAACGGTGTCATATCGCTGGCAAAAAGAGTTTTCGAGAACGGAGCGGCTGCCTTTCAGGCTCAGGAGCGTCCCCACCGCTAGGTGGCTTCTTCGTCAGCCTAGCTTCTTCGAGGAATCTGGTTTTCACTCGTTTGGTGAGATTGACGTCTTTGGATTGGGTGTTGGCCACAGGTGACACCCCCGATTCAACCAGGAATCAGTCTAGATATCACCAGCTTGCAAGTGGAAGCTTACAAAGGACTGGCGGAGAGGGAGGGATTC
>Ga0335078_10002929_pt1 | contig 25630 bp, 23 predicted proteins | sample Lox_Sample_32_FD_206711 | JGI IMG/M metagenome (GOLD analysis project Ga0335078, IMG submission 206711) | Soil microbial communities from Loxahatchee National Wildlife Refuge, Florida, United States - Lox_Sample_3.2 | ecosystem: Environmental > Terrestrial > Soil > Wetlands | place: USA... | reverse complement strand
ACGCGGTTGGACGCGAGCATCGCGCCTGTCGCGAGGCGGCGGCGATCTTCGATCAGACGAGCTTCGCCAAGGCGCTGCTCATCGGGGAGGGCGCTGAAGCCGCTCTGTCCTGGATCGCAGCCAATAATGTCGTCAAAGGCCCCGGCAGTGTGGTTTACACGCAAATGCTGAACCGCAAGGGAGGGATCGAATGCGATCTGACGGTCACGCGACTGGATCGGGACCGCTATTACATCGTCACCGGCACCGGCTTCGCCACGCATGATTTCGACTGGATCAAGCGCTCCATTCCCGAGGGCGCGAACGCGACATTGATCGACGTCACCTCCTCGCGCGCCGTGCTTGCGCTGATGGGGCCGCGCGCGCGCGACATCCTGTCTTCCTGCTGCTCGGATGACGTGTCCAACGCCGCCTTTCCTTTCATGACCGCGCGGGAAATTCGTCTTGCCGGCGCGCTCGTGCTGGCGATCCGCGTCACCTATGTTGGCGAACTCGGCTGGGAACTGCACATTCCGGTGGAATTTGCGGTCTCCGTGTATGATCGGCTGATGGAGGCCGGCGCGCCAACTGGCCTCGTGAACGCCGGCTATCGCGCAATCGAATCGCTGCGCCTGGAAAAGGGCTACCGCGCCTGGGGCGCCGACATCGGACCGGATCATACGCCATTGATGGCTGGACTAGGTTGGGCGACGAAGCTGAAATCGAGCCATCCGTTCCAAGGGCGCGACGCACTGGCGCAGGAGGCGATGAAGCCTCTCGCGCGTCGGCTGGTCGGGTTTTCCGTCGAGGAGCCCGAGGTCACGCTGCTCGGACGCGAGACGATCTACCGCGACGGGGAGCGAGTAGGCTGGCTTTCGAGCGGCGGCTATGGCTATTCAGTCGGTCAGGCGATTGGCTATGGTTATGTCCGCAACACCAATGGTGTCAGCGAGGAATTTCTGCAGGCTGGAAAATACGAGCTCGAAGTGGCGGGTGAGCGTGTCGGCGCGCGCTTGTCTCTCAGCCCCTTCGTCGATTCCAAGGGCCTTCGCATGCGGGCCTGACCGGGTTCGAGAAACCGCCGCGCAGAATTTCACATGCCCCAGCGTCGCACGAACCACAGCTTCACACTCTGCGTGAGAATTCCGTAGAGAAGAAGAGTGCCGGCGAGGATGGGCCAGTAGAGCGACGGCAAGGGGACAAACCTCAGCGTCTGCCCTAGTGAGGTGTAAGGAAGGGCGACGCCGAGTGCGCAGACGAGGAGAGAGGTGATGATCAGCGTCGTGCTCGGTCGGCTATGAAGGAATGGAGTCTTCGCCGTTCGAATCACATAGATGATCAAAGTCTGCGACAACAATGATTCGACGAACCACCCCGATTGAAACAGGCTGGGATCTCGCAAGCCGTCGAACACGTGCGTCATGACATAGAAGGTCGTGTAATCGAAGATCGAGCTAATCGGGCCGATTATCATCATGAATTTGAATAGATTGTCGATGTCCCATTGCCGCGGCTTCGCCAGATACTCGTTGTCGACATTGTCGGTCGGGATCGCCGTCTGCGAAAAGTCGTAGAGCAGATTCATCGTCAGAACCTGGATCGGCAGCATCGGGAGGAAGGGCACGAACAGGCTGGCGCCCAGAACGCTGAACATGCTGCCGAAGTTCGAGCTGGCGCCCATCTTGATGTATTTGACGATGTTACCAAAAACCTTGCGGCCTTCGACGACGCCGTGCCGAAGCACGAGCAAGTTCTTCTCCAAGAGCACGATGTCGGCCGATTCCTTCGCGATGTCGACCGCCGTGTCGACGGAGATGCCGACATCCGCAGCTTTCAACGCCAGGCTGTCGTTGATCCCGTCGCCGAGAAAGCCGACGACGTGACCCCGCGCATGCAGCGCGTCGATGATCCGCGCCTTATGGTCTGGGGAGAGCTTGGCGAAGATCGTGACCTCCTCGACAAGGGCCGCGAGCTCGGAGTCTGTCATCCTCTCGATTTGCGGACCGAGCGCGATCCTCTCCGCGTCCATGCCGACCTCGCGGCAGATTTTCCTTGTGATAATCTCATTGTCACCCGTCAGGATCTTGATCGCCACGCCCGACGATCTCAACGCCGCAACGGCGTCTCTGACCGTTTCCTTGGGCGGATCGAGAAAGGCGATGAAGCCGAGGAATACGAGGTCATGCTCGTCGGCGATGGAATAACTTCGCTTGGGATGAGCGATCTCCTTATAGGCGACCGCGACGAGTCGCAGACCCTCCTCATTGAGCTCGCGCGCTCTCGCCAAGAACTGGTCTCGGCGCGCTGAGCCGAGCTTCGAAATGCGTCCAGATCTGTCGAAAGATCTGCAGCAGGACAGCGTCTCCTCGACCGCTCCCTTGCAAATGAGCAAATGCAGTCGATCACCGTGCAGCGGGGCCGCGACGAAGCGCCGCAAGAGCCGCGTGAAACCTCCCCCTGCCGCGCGCGCCTCCAGATTTTCGTCAGCGACGACGACGGAAAGCCGCTTGCGGGAAAAGTCGAAAGGAATCTCGTCCACGCTACGGAAACCTTGGCGCAATTGAATATTCGCGGCGTGCTCGAGAACGGCTGCGTCGATGAGGCTTTTCAAGCCTGACTGATATCGGCTGTTGAGACAGGCGTATTCCAACACCCGCGCGTCAGGCTTGTCGTCGACATCGAGATAGAGGCTGAGCGAGATGCGATTCTGCGTCAGGGTTCCGGTCTTGTCCGTGCACAAAACATCCATCGCGCCGAAATTCTGAATAGCGTTGAGGCGTTTTACGATGACGCGCTTTTTCGCCATGGCGATGGCGCCTTTGGCCAAATTCACGGTCACGATCATAGGCAAGAGCTCGGGCGTCAGTCCCACGGCGACGGCCAGAGCGAACCCCAAGGCCTCGAGCCAATCGCCCTTCAACAATCCATTGATCAGAAGGACGCTCGGCGCCAAGGCGAGCATGAAGCCAAGCATCAAGCGAATGAAACGATTGACGCCCTTATCGAAGCTCGTCTGCTCTCTTCGTCCGGTGACGCGGGCCGCGAGCTGGCCATAATATGTTCGCAGGCCCGTTTGCACGATCACGCCGGTGGCGAAGCCGCTCACGACGCTCGTCCCCATCAAGCAGATGTTGGAGGCGGTCAATGGCGACAGGTCAGCCGAAGCGACGGATTTTGCCGATTTTTCCGCGGGCAGCGCCTCACCGCTCAATGTCGATTGGTTCACGAAAAGGTCTTTGGCTTTCAGCAACCGCAAATCTGCAGGAATCATATCTCCAGCCGACAGACGTACGATATCGCCTGGCACAAGCCGTTCCACCGGAATCTCTTGAAATCCGTTCGATGGCTTCTTCTCCCCCGCAAACCCGCGCCTCTTCACGCTCGCCGTTATTTTGACGACCTCCCGTAATTTCGCGGCGGCGTCGTTTGAGCGGTGCTCCTGAATGAACGCCATGGCGATGGCGAGCATGACGATGATCGAGATGACGATCGCGGCGTTCGCGTCTCCCAAGAAGTATGAAGTCAGTGCGAGACCGAGCAACAAGGCATTGAGCGGGTTCCTCGCTCGATCCCACAATTCGCCCCATACGCCCGGCCGATCGCCGTTCGCGACGCGGTTGGGGCCGACCGAGGCGAGTCGCGCCTCGGCTTCGCCGACGTCCAGGCCTTCGAGCGAGCTCTCGACCCGGCGCAGAATCGTCTCTTCGTCCGAGACGCTCGCCGCGAAAATCTCCTCCACCCGAAAGGTGACGCCGCCATCCGCCGGATCGCGAGCGGCGGCCGCGCGCCTTGAGAGAAAGGCGAGGCCAGAGCGGCGGATCAGGGCGGTCTCCCGCATTGCGTATCCTCGCGAGGGCGTCACAAAGCGCAGCGACTTATTATTAGCAGGCGGAGGCAAGGCCGCCATGCGCAGTTTGACCGCGCAGAAGGACCTTTCCTGCGCTTTCAGGCGGCTCCGTAGCGGTCGAGTAGACCCGCGAGCTTGGCGAGGCGCCGCCGAGCCGCGTCACACAAGCCCCGGGCGTCGCCACCCGCCGACGGCGCTGCTGTCGCCATCGCCGCAAGGCGCCTCCAGCTGATGAGCTCGGCGCCACCCTCGCGGTTGAGCCTGCCGTCCATCCCTTCGTCGCGTCGTCACCGCCGATCGTTGTTCTTGCAGGTCCCTCGGGCCTCGTCCACGCTCAATTGAGTTTGTTGCGATCGACACGGCCTCGCGCCAGGCCAAACTCGTGCTATGCTTGGCGCTGCAAGCAGCAGGGGGAAGCCATGGCGTCTGAGTGGGTGAAGCTGACCGAACAAGGCGATAAAGAACCGACCGTGTGGGTGAATTTAACAAACGCGAGTATTCTCGCGGAGCACAAGGGTGGCTGCCGTATTTGGTTTGTAGCCGATACAAAGAACGCTACGATCGACGTCAAGGAATCGCCAGAAGAGGTTCTCCGAAAAGCAGGGGAGGTCTGACTGAGTGAGAGTTCCCTAACGCGCGCTCTTCGAGGGGCGATCGAAACGCTCCCTCCGCGGAGGCGCAAGGTCGCCCAGCTCCAATCTTCGTTCGGGAGCTTGATGTCGCGCGACGAGCAAATGCTCGCATTAGTTAAGCTGTTTTTGCGGTAAAAATAACAGCGGTTCTAGCCGCCTCGCCAAGAGGCCCTTAGCCAGGGCGAGGCGCAGCTCGCTAATTTTACGCCCGCCAGCTATCGACCATAGCGACCAAGCTCTCTGGCCTTTCCTTTCGCACTGGCAGCGCGCCCCGATAAATTGACGCGCCGCCGCCATCGATCGACAAAAGATCCCCTTCCTGCAAAGCATGCCCGCCGATTCGACCGCCGCGTCCGGAGGCGTCGATCTCTAGGTCGCGACAACCGACAATGCAGACCTTACCTAATTGCCGAGCGACGACAGCGGCGTGAGAAGTGCGTGCGCCCTGCGCGGTCACCAGACCGGCGACCTGCCGCAAGGCCTGATAATCGGCGGTCTCGGCAAATTCGCGGAACAGAATCATTGGAGCGCCGCGGGCTGCGATCTGTGATAGTCGCGTTGGATCGAAAACGGCGACTCCCGACACGACTCCCGCGCTCGCGGATACGCCTCGCGCGACCAGGACAGAACTGTCATCGACCACCAAGGTCTCGGCGCCCACGCTGTTCAGATCAACCCCGTCAAGCTGGCTCAGGCCCGTCGCCGGCTCGATGAGCCCCGCCGCAACGAGATCGCAAGCGATGCGCAGCGCGGCGAGGGGCGTTCGTTTGCCGCTGCGGCATTGCAGAAAATACAGCCGCCCGTCCTCGATCGTGAATTCGAAGTCCTGCATATCGGCGAACGCGCGTTCGAGAATGCTCTTACAGGATTGTAGTTGCAGAAAGGCCGCCGGCGCCCGTGTTTCCAGTTCGAGCGTCCCCAGCGCCGAGCGGCGGCCGGCGACGACATCCTCGCCCTGCGCATTCGGCAGGTAATCGATGTAGAGCGCGTCCGATCCGTCCACCGGGCTGCGGGTGAAGCCGACGCCCGATCCCGACAGCGCTCCTGAATTGCCGAACACCATGGCCTGGACGATCACAGCGGTGCCCGCGTGGTCGTCGATCCCGTTGGCGCGCCGATAGGCGACCGCTCGTTCGCTCGACCAGGAGGCGAGAACCGCCCGGATTGTGGCGCGGAGCTGCTCCAGCGGATCTTCCGGAAACGGAAGCTGCACGACGTTCTCGAAAGCGGCCAGCGACGCGTCGGCGATTTCCGCCATGGTCTCGCTGCCGAGCCGGCCTGCGTCGTCGAGACGCTCCGCGCGCAACTTGTCCGTGAGCAACTTTTCGAAAATCCTTGCGTCTGCGCCGTGCACGACTTCAGCGAACTGCTGGATCAGGCGCCGCCGGCAGTCATAGGCAAGGCGCGGATTGCCGGTCAGGCGGATCAGTCCCCGCACAGCCTGCGCAGTCAAGCCGACATTGAGAACGGTCTCCATCATGCCTGGCATGGAGACTGCGCCCCCCGAACGCACGGAAACGAGCAAGGGCTTGCGCGCATCGCCGAACCGTCGGCGCAGCAGGGCGCCGAGCCAATCCAACTCCTTGGTCAGCCGCTCGTCCAGGCCGTCGAACGCCGCATCGCCGGCATCGAGAAAAGCGCGGCAAAGATCGACGCCGAACACGAAGGCCGGCGGAACCGGAAGGTCCTGTTGCGCCATGATCATCAGATTGTGGGCCTTCGAACCCACGGTTTCCTTGCTCGGAGTCTCGGCTGGAACGCCCTCATAAGGAATTCGATAGACCGATCGGAAAGAACGGCCGCGTCGTCGGTCAAAGGTCACGCGAGCACCTCTTCCATGAGATAGGCGCGCAAGGCCTCGCCGGAATGTAGATAGTAATCGGTCGCATTTTCGAGCGCCTGCGCAAGGCGATCCGCTAGGTAGAGAGAGCGTGCTTCTTTCAATGCCGTCACCATGGATTTGCGAACTGCGCGAGTGAGCTCGTCGGCCAGATGTTCGATTTCGACCAGACGCTCAAGCGCAGTCAGAAAATCGTCGATGTCGTCCCGCACGTCAGCGCTGGTGATCGTCGCCGCGCACTCAACGCATTTGACGAGTTCCTGGCTCGAGGCGACGGCGAGGTCGCCGAGCGCGTAAAGTCTTTGGCGCAGCTCGGCGTCCAACTTTTCAACCATGGCGAAAAGCTCGAGTAGAGAAGCCGCCTCCTCCAGTTCGTCCACTGCGTCGTCAGCGCTCTCCAAAAACGCCAGCAGCATTTGCGGACGCCTAAAGCGACGAATGTCGTCGCGCGCGATGTTGAGCTGAAAATCGGCCTGGCTCTCCCAGCGTGCCACGCGCTCAGCGTTGCGCTGCAGCTCCGCCTCCGCTCCGCTACGGCCCACCATGTCCAGCGCTTCACGCACCGCGGCTGCGATGTCGAATCCGCAGGCCGCATGCCGAGCTGCGGCGTCGAAGATCGCCAACCTGGAGTTCTCGAAATGCCGGCGCAGCTCCGCCTTGATCTCATCCGTGATGATCCGCCGCGATCGGCCTTGCAAGAGTCCGCGGGAGGCGAGTTCGAAGGCCCGCTCGATAAAGCGTTCAGCGACTTCGTCGCCGATCAGAGCGTCGAGGCGGTCTCCATAATGGAGCGGTTGGCCGGCGGCGTATTCGACCGCTTCGGCGAGGAGGCGCTCGCCCCCGAGTTCGAGCAGGCCCCGGTGTCCGAAATTGTGGACGGCCGCATGACGAAGCGCCCTAATGGCGCCCCGCTTCCCGATGAAGCCGCGCAAGCGCTTGCGCATTCGGTTCCAATCAATGAGAAAGACGATCCGCGAGCCGAGATGGTCGAGATAGCGCAGCAGGTCCTCCTGGCTACGCGCCTCATAGACCCCTGTCGTTTGCAGGAAGGATCGGCTTTCCATGCGGTCGCTGGCGCGGCTGTCGACATGGCTCCAGCGCACCTCGAATTCGGCGAACAGGCTTTGGAAGAAGGAGAGCCGCTCCGCGTGAACGTCGGTGTAGGTCAGGCTCGCGCGTCGCCCGTCGATTCGGATCACCAGAACATGCGCGTCGGTCGTCCCGATGTCGTTCTGGATCAACACCTGGCCGCCGCTTTCCGTCGCGGTGGCGCCAAGCCCGGGATGATCGAACTTCAGCGGCGCGGTCCGATTCAGCCCGCGCATGAACGCTTCAACAAGCGTGCGGGCGCGCGGCGAAAGACTGTGGACGCGCGCCCCCATCAGCGTTTCGATCGCCGTGTCCGCTTGCAACGTGTTGATCGCTTTGTGCGCGTCCATCACGAGCAGATGAAGGCTGTCGCCGGCCGACCGGTCGCCCGAGGTTATTTTGTCAACGAGCTCCAAGGGTAAATGGTCATCTTGGCGCGCCAGAGGTCGCAGGTTGACAAGCCGCTTGATCAAGTCTTTCGCGGAAGCCTCGGGAAGACAGGCGATCATGTCCTCGATTGCGCTTTGGAGCCGGTCCAGGATTTCGCGGCCGCGCGGGAGCACGAGATCAGTCTGGCCGTCAATCCGGGCTGCGGCGACCACGTCGTCGAGCCAGGACTCTTCAATGCGCGATTCCAGGCGCTCTGTCTTTAAATCGGGCGCCGGAACGATGGGGCGCTCGGCGTTTGCGCGCGCCATCTGAAGCAACGCAAAAAAGTATTTGGCACGGTCGTTTGCGATCAGCGACGCGGCGATGCGATCGGGCAGTAAAAGATCGGACTGGCCCAGCTCTTGGATGATTTCGCGCTTTGCGACCATGACGCGCCCCTTGAACGTCTACGGCTCCAGGGCTGCGCGAGGCATGCGCATCCGGCTGGAATTGCTGAGACGCCAGAATTATACGATGTTTAGATGACATTCGCCTGCGGCAAGGGGACATTCTCATAGAACGACTTGACTGTTAAGCGCCGGGCCGCGAGGAGTCACGGCGCTGACGGCCCGAACGAGAAAAGGCCTGACAGGATGAATCGGAATAATCGCGAGCTGGAGATTAAATTCTCCACGGACTCGCCAGGCCTCAAGGCGGCGTTCGAGTCCCCGCTGCTGGGCGGCGCTCCCGGCAAGAGCGGAGGCGCACGCAACCTTCTATCGACCTACTTCGATACGCAGGATCGCACCCTCAACAAACGCCGCATCGCGTTGCGCGTGCGGCGATGGGGACGCGCGATCCCCCTTATTGGGGTGAAATGGCCCGCCAAGTCGCAAAGCGACGCTTTTTCGCGGGGCGAAGTCGAGGCGCGCGGGCGTAGCGGCGCGCCGGATCTGGCGCTGTTGGGGGAGGAGATCGCGGCCGAGCTCGGGGAGATTATCGGAGACCGTGCTCTCGAACCTCAATTCGAAACGCGAATCAAACGTCGCACACACCCCGTCGGCACGGGAACCGCCCAGATTGAGGTCGCCTTCGACGACGGCGAAATCGTCGCAGGCGAGAGGCGAGCGCGCGTCACGGAAGTTGAGCTCGAGTTGAAGAGCGGTGACACATGGGAGCTTTATGATTTTGCCGCGCGCGCCGTCGAAGCCTTGCCCTTGCGCCTCGACGTGAGGAGCAAATCGGAACGAGGATTTCGGCTCGTCGAGGGCGCGGTCGCTGCGCCGGTCAAGGCGCGCGATCCAATATTCGCGCCTGGCGCAACGATCGACGACGCGATCACGAGCGTCGTCGGTAATACGCTTGCGCACTTTCTGGCCAATCTCGCGCCGTTACGCGAGGGCGACGATCCGGAAGCGATCCACCAATTGCGAGTGGCGCTGCGGCGTATGCGCTCCGCCCTCGGCATGTTCAACCGTCTCGTCCCGTGCGCAGAGTTTGACGCCTTCCGCGCGGAGGCCCAGCGCATCGCCACGGCTCTCGGTCCGGCGCGCGAATGCGACGCGTTCAGCGACCTGCTCGCAACGGGGCCGCGCCGCGCGTTCGCAGAAGGATCGGTCTTCGCCGGGATCGACTCCGCGCTCTCCAAACGCCGTGAGACTCTGTACGCCGAGGCGCGACAGCTGATCGACGCAAAGGAGACAACGATTTTTGCGCTTAAGCTGCAGGCCTTTCTAGCTAGGCGAGGCTGGCGAAACGCGGCTGGCCGGCAGTTGGCGAATCTAACGGCGCCGGTGACTCAATTTTCTTGCGATACGCTCGAGCGTCTGCGCAAACGCGCCGTGAAGCGCGGCAGGAAACTCATCTTGCTGCCGGACGACGAACGCCACAAGGTTCGCATTGCGCTCAAGAACCTGCGATACGCCGCGGAATTCTTCGGCGGCCTATATGAAGATTCGGGCAGTTGCCGGACCTATGTCCGGTCGATCGCGCGGTTGCAAGACATTTTGGGGGCGCACAACGACGCTGCTGGGGCGCAGGCCTTGCTGTCCGGGCTGGGGGCGCGCGCTGAGGCCGGGACAGCCTTCGCAGCGGGCGTCGTGCTCGGCTGGTGCGAGCGCGAGGCCGAAATCGCCGACACGGAGTTGGGGGAAGCCTGGCGACGTTTCAAGCGCCTCGATCCATTCTGGCGTTGAGTGGCGCTGACGCGATTCCTTATTGCGGGAACGATTCCGTTCGAGCGATAGAGAATCGCGCCAAATCAAAACGTTGGAGCGAATTCCGCAAGACTCAGTCAACTTTTGCGGAAATCGCTCTAGGGATTGCCGTTCAAGTCTCCACGAACGCTTGCCGGGCTTCTTGCTCGAGGCGCGAGCCTTCGCCTCTATAACGTGGAGAGTAATGCAATGTGACAAGCCGTTTCGCGCACGCCATTCGCGCGAGAGTTCCAGCCTGGCGGGCCGTCAGGTGAGAGCGCGCTTCGGCGACAGCGCGGTCGGCGTCGAGGAACGTGGCCTCGATGAAGAGAATGTCAGCGTTCCTTGCGAGCTCGATGATTTTTCGCTGATTGGAGTCCGAGAAACCGCAGTCGACGACATAGACGATCTTGCGGCCGGAAGTGACCTTCATGATCTTTTCCTTGAGCAAGCCGAGCGGCAGCGAAGGGGGCGCCTCGCGCCGTTCGTCTCGCCAAGCGACGGTGATCGGAGCGGCGTCGTCCGCGCCCTGCAGCGTCGCATCCTTGAAGGCGCGAAGCCAGGGTCCTACGATCAGCCCCATGGCCTCAACCTTATTTCGCCAAATATTGACTTGCGCCCGCTCTTCGAGCGCATAGGCGAGCACGGGCGCCCCGCCGTGGTCGAGCCGCGCCGCACGCACACGTAGACCCGGCTCCTCAAGAACAATCGCATCTCGCCGCCGTTCCGCTTTGCTTTCGGAACGTTCAAATCGGGATCGTCCCCGGAAGACAGCCGATTTGACGTCGCCAAAGGGGTCGACTTCGGCCGCGCGTATGATCAACTCGCCGTCATAGCCCTCGATGAGATTCCAAGTATAGGCTTTGAGCTTGTGCTCGACCGCGTCGATCAGACCTGCCGCCCCATACATCCCCAGGCTCTTATCTCGGCCAAGCATATACCGCAGCAAGTGATCGAAGCCTGCGAAGTGGTCCATATGTCGATGCGTGACGAAAACATCGGAGATGCGCAACAGTTTGCGCGTCGGCAAACTGCTGATGTCGCCGATGTCGAAAAGCAGCGCGCGGCGCTCGAAGACCAGATCCACATAGAGAGCGGGATCGCCGAAGGGATCATTGACAGGAGCGGGATCAAAGTGACGCGGCATGGATCATCGGGGGGACTTGCGGCGCCGCGCGCCAATTCTGCACGTCAGCATTCCGTGGTCTCTCGTGTGGTGGGGCGGGAGCTGCGCGTCTGTGGCGGCGCGCCTCTCCGCGCCAGGCGCGGCGAGATTTTCCATGTCAGAGATCGAGTGCGTGAAGCTGGCGCGGCGGTCTGGAACAGCGGGAGGAGCCGAGCGCATAGGTCACGCCCCCGAGCCTTGGCCAGCTTCACCTGCTGCGCAAAAAATTACAAGTCCGACCCGCGAGGAGCACGCCCCACACACACGGTCCTCGCGGCGCAAGGCGCACAAATCTCTCTCCGCCGCATCAAGTAGTTGCGACAGGCTTGCTCTTCAATCTCTCAGTCAACGCGATGAAGCGTCCGACCGCGCGGTCTCCTCGCGGCTCTCGCCCGGCTCCCCGGGCCACGCACGCTTCAATTCCCGCGCCTACTTTCCGAACCGGGTTAGCAAGTGATAGCCGGCGAGCCCGCCCAGGCCGAGGCCTACGACCGCTGCCACCGGACCTCCGATGCCCAGCCCCATCAGCCCGCCGAGCAGCGCTCCAACGGCGCCGAAAAGATATTGGTTCTGCTTTTGCTTGGGTATTTCGGGAATGTTGCTCATGGCGCCTTGCCTTCCATGGCGCGGGACGACTCGCTGGCCGCGCGTGCGTGAGAAATGAGCGATCTTGAGCCGAGCGTCGCGAGATAAACACACGGTTCGCCGGAAGGTTGCGCTGATCGGGCGCTTTTTGCAACGCCCGAGACCTGACGGGGGGGCCCAGGAGAGGAAGCCGGGGCTTTCTCGCTGTCGAGAACTAGGGGGCCGGGCAACTCCCGCGCCTCATTCGCTACGGAAGGGCAGGACCTCCTCGTAGTCCTCGATCATGGCCGCCACCGCCTTGCGCTCGTGCGTCAGATAGTCCGCGACGGCCGCGTGTAGGCGCGGGTCGGCAAATTCATGCGCGGAATGCGTCGTGACCGGACGGTAGCCGCGCGCGAGCTTGTGCTCGCCCTGCGCGCCGGCTTCGACTCGCTTGTAGCCATGACGGATCGCGTAGTCGATCGCCTGGTGGTAACAGACCTCGAAATGCAGGAAAGGCCGTTCTTCCAGCGCGCCCCAATGGCGCCCATAGATCGCGTCGTCGCCCAGAAGATTAAGCGCGCCGGCGATGTACTCGTAGCCTTTGCGAACCATGACGAGCAGGATGCGCTCCGGCATCGTCGCGCCGAGTTCATCGAAGAAGGCGCGAGTGAGATAGGGCCGCCCCCATTTGCGCGCCCCCGTATGCATGTAAAAGGCGAAGAAGGCGTCCCAGTGCTTTTGCGTAATGTCGGACCCGGTCAGGAGCTCGATCGTCAGATCCGCGCCGAGCGCCTCCCTGCGCTCGCGTTTGATCGTCTTGCGCTTGCGCGAGGCGAGCGCGTCCAGGAAATCGTCAAAGTCGCGATAGCCCTCATTGAGAAAATGGAACTGCTCCCCGGAGCGCAGGAGAAAGCCTCCCTTCGCAAGCGCGCTCGCCTCGGGTTCGGTTGCGAAAGTGACGTGCAGCGACGAGGCGCCGTGGGACTTGCAAAGGGCGCGCAGCGCGCCGATCAGCGCCGTGCGCACGGCCGCGGGCGCCTCTTTTTCAACGAGCAGTCGCGGGCCCGTCACCGGCGTGAAAGGGACCGCAACCTGGATTTTCGGATAGTAGCGACCGCCCGCGCGCCCATAGGCTTCCGCGAAAGTGTGATCGAAGACATATTCGCCGAGGCTGTGCGCCTTGACGTAAGCGGGCGCAGCGGCGACGAGGCGACCCGCTCTGTCTTCGATCAGCGCATGCGACGGCGTCCAGCCGCTCTTCGCCCCGACCGAGCCGGAGCGCTCGAGCGCCGAGAGAAAGGCGTGCGAAACGAAAGGATTGTAGCGCTCGGCCGGATCGCGCCCGGCGTTGGCGCAGGCGTCCCACGCCGCAGGCTCCACGCTCGAGAGCGAAGACGCAACGCGCGCGATGAATTCGGCGGCCATCGAACGCTAGCCTCCAATGGCGGAGTTGGCCCCTCGCTTGCGCGCTTTCCGCTCGAACGAAATCCTTCGAGTGAAAAGAAATCGCGCCAGAACGGAAAATCGGATCGCAAAAGTCTGTCAACTTTTGCGGAATTCGCTCTGGAGCGAAGGGCCGCGCGGCCTATTTCACCGCCGCGTCGTAGAGTTCTTCGACATAGGCCCAGTTCACGAGATGATCGAGGAAGGCCTTCAGATAGTCCGCGCGGCGGTTGCGGTAGTCGATGTAATAGGAATGCTCCCAGACATCGGCGACGAGCAGCGGCTTCGCGCCGAAGACGAGCGGGTTCTCGGCGTTCGGCGTTTTGCGCACGGCGAGCTTCCCGTCCTTGATCTCGAGCCAGACCCACCCCGAGCCGAATTGCCCCAAGCCCTGAGCTTGGAACTCTTCCTTGAACTTGTCGACCGAGCCGAAAGAGGCGACGATCGCCTTCTCGATCTTGCCGGGAATCGCGCCGCCGCCGTTGGGCTTCATCCACTTCCAATAATTGGCGTGGTTGTAGTGCTGGGCGACATTATTGAAGATCGGCACGTTCTTGCCATGCGAGGCGATGATGATCTCCTCGATGGGCTTGCCCTCGAACTCCGTGCCTTTGATCAGATTATTGGCGTTGGTCACATAGGTCGCGTGATGCTTGTCGTGGTGATATTCGAAGGATTCCCGCGAAAGATAGGGCTGCAGCGCGTCGTAGGCGTAGGGCAGGGGCTCGAGCGTGAAGGACATTTCATTCTCCTGGAATGGGACCAGCGCCTAGCAAGAAATGTGCGGGCGCTGCCCTTGTCCTAGGGCGACGCCGCGGCGCGGACAATATCTTTCCGCCTCTCGCCGGTTTTTAAGGCTCCGCGGCGGCCGGCCAGCCGCGCAGAAGCTTGGCGCGCACGACGAGGTCGGACCATTCGGGGGCGCTATAGACATGCGCCGCCGCCGCCTGCTTCTGCGCGCAAAAAGCTTCCGAGGCGGCTGTATCTGTTGTCTTTGGTCCGTCGACGAAGAAATAAATGGCGTTCAGCTTCAAGACCGAGCGCAGTTGGTCTGTGACCGTGCCGCGTTTGTGGACGTAGACGCCCCAAGCCTTGTCGTTGCGCGGCCCCCCGAGTCCTGCAGGCTTGAAGCCATAGGAATAGTCGCCTTCGCCCCGCACCACGTCGAAGCGAATGAAGCAGAGCTTGCCTGCGGGCGGCGGGAGCGCAACGAGCTCGCGCGTCACGACCACGTCCTGGCCGTTGTAGCCGACGTCATAGGCGACAGGAAAATGCCAAACCTCCACCGACGCAAAATGCTTCAGAAGCTCGGCTTCATCCGGATCTTCGGCGGCGCAGGCCGGGCCAAAGGACCCGCTCGCCAAGGCGAAAAACAGGGCGCCGAGCGCCCCCAAAACAGATCTGCGGCGAAATCGCATGGTGAGCGCTTCCTTCTCCGGCGACCCAAGCGGCCTTATCCGCTTGGGTCGGGGCGACCTCAGGCTTCCCGCGCCGAGAGCGGAGCCGGAGTCGTTGCGGCCCTTCTACCTCGCTGCAGGAGCATGAACCAGAGGAACCCGCACAAGGCGATGAAAGCGATCCCATACAGGATGTACTCGATCGCCCCCATCACGCTGAAGAGGCCGACGGTGAAGGGAAAGCGCGACACCCAGGAGTTGCCGAGGTCGTCTGAAACCGTGACGATTCCGACATAGCGCCCGGGCTCCTTGAAGTCGTGCTCGAAGGTCATCGAGCCGTTCTGATAGACTTTCGGCGACCTGTAGAACACTGTCACTGCGTTGATGTCGGCTTTTTCCTTCGCCTCGCCGACGTCCTTGATGACCCGCACGCCGACCGCCATATCGCGAAGATCTGGGGAGACCGCCGTCAGTCCGATTACCGTCGGACCGGTCTGCGCGATGTCCTCGCAGAACTCCTGTTCTTCGCCCACCCGCTGATAACCGACGAAGTGCATCGTATTCGGCCCGATTTTGAATACGCACTCGTCTTGTTCTAGCTTGACGCCGCCATGCGCGATGGCGCTTTCCGGCATAGTGAACGCCGTTACCAGGCAAATCGCGAAAACAGCGCCTGCTGTCCGTAGTATGCCCATCCAGCCCTCCTTGGTATCCCGACATGAATGCAACCGCGATTGCCGCGGCCGAGGCCTCCGATGTGTTGATTGCTTTATTAAATACAACGCGTCACCATGTCACAATTGAAAATTGTCTTTTAATACAGTCCCAAACTTAGGCTTGAGGCTTTCCTTTGGGGCTGGCGCGCCGGTTCGCCGCAAAGGCGACCGGGCGGCGCCACACCGTGGCCCTCATCTTGGGCTTCTGTACGAATGGCGGGCGTAGGGTTAACGAGAGGCTTATTCGACATGCGACGCAATTTCGCCCGATGGGCGCTGACCTTTCTGGGCTTCGCGCTGTCACTCGGCGGCGCGGCGGCGATGCTGCGCGGATGGGATATCGTGCAGGTCGAGCGCGGCTGGAGCCTCTTTATCGGCGGCGCTGCGGCGCTCTCGGGCGGCGCAGTGGTGATCGCGCTGGCTGAGGTCGTCGCCCGGCTTGATCGGCTCTTGGCCGCGGGACCGGCTGCTCGCGCCCAGGCTCCGGCCACGGAGGCGTCCGTCGAGCGCGAGCCTGCGCCGCAAATCGAGCGAAGAGCGGCGACTGCGTCGAGGGCCGCTCCCCCGCCGCCGCCCGAGCCACGGCCAGCGGCGGAGCATGTGGAGCAGAGCGTGGCTCCCGAGCCGCCCATCGAGGCGCGGCCGGCGCCGGCCCCGACCGCTCCGCTCGCCCCGCCGGCGCCGCTTCGCGTGCGGCGCGAGGAAGCGCCCGCCACGGAGCCGCCCGCAAGGCCGAGGCCGCAGGACGCGCCGCCGCTCGTAGAGGCTGGGGAGCCGCGCGAAATCGAACGCTATCAATCGGGCGGCCTGACCTATGTCATGTATTCCGACGGCTCGGTGGAGCTGCGTTCGGACACGGGCGCGCAACGCTTCTCCTCGATCGAGGAACTGCGCGCCGTGCTTGCGACGCAGGAATAGCGCGCCCCTTCAGAGCGTCAGCAGAATCGTCGCCGGGGCGTGATCGGAGGGGCGCTCCCAGCCGCGCGCCTCGCGCAGCACTTCCATCTCTTTCAAGGCGTCGCCGAGCGTCGGGCTCACCCAGATGTGGTCGAGCCGCCGGCCGCGATCGCTCGCCGACCAATCCGCTGCGCGGTAGCTCCACCACGTATAAAGTTTCTCCTCGGTCGGAACAAAGCGACGCAGCGCGTCGACCCATCCGCCGGCGTCGAAAGCCTTGTTGAGTTTCTCCACCTCAATCGGCGTATGGCTCACGACCTTGAGCAGGGCCTTGTGGCTCCAGACATCGTGCTCTAGCGGCGCGATGTTGAGGTCGCCGGCGAGCACGACGCGGCCTTGCGAGACCCCTTCGGACTTCGTCCACTCGCGCATTTCGTCGAGGAAATCGAGCTTATGGCCGAACTTCGGATTGATCTCTCGGTCCGGCTCGTCGCCGCCGGCGGGCACATAGAAGTTGTGCAGCCGCAGAGGCTCGCCGCCGACGTTCAACTCGACGGCGATGTGGCGGGCGTGGCCGACGTTGCAGAAATCGCGGGCGCCGAGCTCCCGCAGCGGATGTTTCGAGGCGATCGCCACGCCGTGATAGCCCTTCTGCCCGTTGATCGCGAGATGCGGATAGCCGAGCGCTCGAAAATCGGAGGCGGGGAACTCCGCGTCGCGGCACTTGGTCTCCTGCAACAGCAGGACGTCGGGCGAATGGCTTTTGAGGAAGCGCGCGACGAGCGGCATGCGCAGCCGCACGGAATTGATGTTCCAGGTCGTGATCTTCATCAAGCGATCTCTTTCGGCGAAGCCGCGCCTCGAGCCGCCCTCGCGGCTTCGCGGTAGGCCATACAGGGTCGAAGTCCAGAGGCCAAGCCGCGCTTAGCCGGTCGCGGTTGAGCTGGCGACCGAGGCGAAGGCGCTCTCGCTTTTGAGATGCGAGGATAGGGATGATCGCGTTGAGAATGCAGCTTCGGTGAATCAATCCAGAAGATTAAAGGCAAGCGCCAGGGTTGCGCTGTTGTTTTCCCGCTTCAGGAAGGCGGCAGGTTGCGCAAATTCATCAGTTTTTGCTTTTTTGTAAACAAAAGCTATGGCATGCGTAGCTGCATGCTTATCTTCTAAACTGCTGTGTTACAGCTAGAAAATAATGTCATATTTCATGCATGTACAAGTTTAGTTCTTAGTAGTATGGCCAAGTTTTACGGTTTCATTTTTGCATAAGCTTTGCCTATGCGCCGTTAATTTTTCCTGGCCGGCATTGACAATTGCCGCGCGCACGCAAGTTCAGTAGCCAGCCCTTGGCAGGACGCTCGGCGGTCGCGGTGAAATGCTCGCGCCGGGAGGGAAATTCTGGGGGTTCCTGAGATGTATGGAGGAGATGATGAGACTGGGATACCTGAAAGCTCTTGTGGCGGCGACCGCGCTCGGCGCCGGAGCGCTCGCTCTTTCCACCCCGGCCGACGCCTACTACAGGGGTTGCGGCTGGCGGCACCACACTTGTTACAGAGGTTGCGCGGCCCCGGTCGTCGCCTCTGACTATGGTTACGTCGCACCGCGCCGGTCCTGCTACAGCGGTTGCGCGGCGCCGGTGACGGTTGGATATGGTCCTGGCTGGGGTGGCTGGGGCGGCTACGGTGGATGGGGTGGCGGCTGGGGTGGCGGTTGGGGCGGCGGTGGCCTCCTCGGCGGGCTGTTCCCGTTCTGAAGCCGTTTGGACGCCTCGGCGTCCGAAAGCTGATACGTAACGCGATGTAAAAAGGGCGCCGTCAAAAGGGGGGCGCCCTTCAACTTTTTCGTAGCTTCGGCCGGCCCACGGCGTCAGGCCGAGGCGCCCTTATTGCCCTTATCCCCAAAAAGGAAGGGCGCGACGTCCTTCACGCCGGGCGCCTTCTCCGCGCAAAAGGGCGTCGGCCGGCACACCGCCATCGCCGAAAGTCCAACGCGCGCTGTCAGTAGGCCGTTCAGCACGCCTTCGCCGAGGCGCGCCGAGAGCTTCGCCGCGAGGCCATGGCCGACGAGTTGCTGGAGAAGCGAATCGCCGATCGCCAAGCCGCCGGTGATCGCCAGATGCGCGCCGACCGATCGCGCGAGTTTGAAGAAGCCGAAGAGGCCCGGCCGTCCCCCGTAGATTTCGGCGATGCGACGCATCAAAGCGATGGCTTGGGCGGCGACGAAGATCACGTCGAGAATCGCGCGCGGGCTCACCGTGACGACGAGCGAGACCCGCTTGGCGGCCGCTGCGATCTCCCGGCGCGCCAAGGCGTCGAGCGGCGCGATCAGCGAGCGTTCGGCGAGATCGATCAGATCCCTGCCGTCGATGATCTCATCCGAGAGCGCTTTCACTCGCGCGCGCGCCTGCGCCATGTCGGGACGGGCGACATAAAGATCGCAGAGCTCCGCGAGCCTTGCGCGCGCCGCCTTCCCGTCATTTTCGGCATGCGCCGCAGCGAGCGCGACATGCAGTCGGGCTATTCGGTTTTGGCGCAGAATCGCGCGAATTTCGCGCGCGAGAAGGATCAGAGCGGCGATGAACAGCGCCGCGGCGAGCGCGAGGCCGATCGTCCCGAGCACCGACGAACGCGCGAAAAGTCCCTCGACGAGCTGGGTCACCCAGAGAGTCAGCGCGAGCGAGACGAGGCCGCTGAGCGCCGACCAGAACAGCCCGGGGACGGAGAAAACCCACGCGCCCAGGAGACCCTTCGCCTGCGCCGTTTCCGTCGCCGCCTCCTCGCCGGTGGGGTCCGCGGGGAAATCGCCGGCGACCGAGGCGAAGATGTCCTCTTCGGACTCGAGCACCTTGGCCGCGAATGGCCGCGGCGGCTCGGCCCCTGGCCCCTGCGCGTCGGGCGGAACGACCTTCTCCCCGTCGAGACGGAAAGCGCGAGGACGCGGCGGTCGACGCTCCGGCTCAGTCATTCGCTTCCCCTGTGGCTGATGGAACTCTTTCTCCTTTACCCTTTTCGGGCCTCAAACGGGAGCTTTCAAGCGGCGCCAAGGAAAAGGCGACGCCTTTGCGCAGGCGCCGCGTGGAAAGTTACAGGCGTCGCGCGAGCGCTACGCACTCCGCCCGCGCGCGGCCGATGCAAGGAACGGTCAGAGTTCTCGCGGCTTCAGGCGCACTTGCTGTGGCGGCCGGGGCGGGGGCGCGTGGATAGGCGACGTCCTCGGAAGGGCGGCCCTTCACGTCGCTGTTATCCAGAAGCGTCAAGAAGCTGCTGCTGGCGTTGAAGCGATTCGGGAGGCCTATCCATGAACCGCAACTTTCCCTGCGCGTACGACATGGAGCTCGAGGACGTGCGTGAGTGGGCGAAGAGCCGGGAGACCGCGCTTCCGGTGGCCGTGGCGATCTGGGCCATTGCGGACGGCGAGCGCACGGCCCAACGCATTTGGGAAAGGCCCACCCCGTCGGAATGGGATCGGATCACGATGGCGCTCGACGAATATTTGCGCCACGGCGACTTCGCGCGCTCCCCCGACGGCCTTTACAGATGGGGAGCCGAGCAGGTCAGACTTCCGGCGCCCTGCTGACGCTCGCCGCCTCTTGTGGGCCCGACGGGTTGCGCATCGCGTAAACGGGCTTTTCGTCGTAGACGGCGGAGCCCGCTGCGTCCGGCGCGGCGGGCTGGGGTTCCTCTCCCAAGCGAGAAGGGGATTCACATGAGAAGCGTGCTCTTCCTCTGCACAGGAAACTACTACCGCAGCCGCTTCGCAGAGGAGCTCTTCAACTTCCTCGCTCCGCAGGCGTGCGCTGGATGGACGGCGGCGTCGAGAGGCATCGCCGTCGACCTTGGTCACGCCAATGTGGGTCCGATCGCAATGGCGACGGTCAGGGCCCTGCAGGAGCGTGGGGTGAATTTTGAGCGCAGCGACGCAAGAGCGCCGCTGCAGTTGCGGATCGCCGATTTGGACGAAGCGGACCATATTGTCGCGTTGAAGCGCGCCGAACATTTTCCCCTAATGGGGGAGCGGTTTCCCTCCTAGGCGGCGTCGCAGGACGCTGCCCGCATTGAATATTGGCGCGTCGATGACGTCGATGCGATGACGCCCGCCGAAGCGCTGCCGCTCATCGAGGCTGAGGTTTACGTGATGCGGCGGCTCAGAGCGGCGTGACTCACGCGTTAGCGCGCTTTCGGCTCGAACGGAATCGTTCGAGCGATAAGAAATCGCGCCACATCAGAATGTTGGAGCGAATTCTGAGCGCAAGAGCCTGTCAACTTTTGCGGAATTCGCTCTAGGCGAACTCCATGATCACCGCGTCGACCGCGAGGCTGTCGCCTGGCTTGGCGAGAATCTTCTTGATGGTCGCGTCGCGCTCGGCGCGCAGCACGTTCTCCATCTTCATCGCCTCGACCATGCAGAGCGCTTCGCCCGCCTTGACCTCCTGGCCTTCCTTGACGTCCATCGTCTTGACGAGGCCTGGCATCGGACAGAGCAGGAATTTGGCGGCGCCCGCGTCCTTCTTCTGCGGCATGAAGCTCGCGAGCTCGGCCTCGCGCTGCGTGTAGACGCGCGCCGCGACGCCGACGCCTTGATGCGAAAGCTCACAGCCGTTCAGGATCGGCCGCGTCTGCACGAAAAAAGTCTTTCCGTCGACAGTTCCTTCGAAGACGAGATGGCCCGGACGCCACGTCGAGGAGACGCGACGCTCGCGTTCCCCTTCGCCGGCGAAGCGCACGAGGAGATCGTCGCTCTCGGCTGCGACCGAGACGGAGAAACGCTGATCGCCCAAGACGCAAACGCGGTTGCGCTCGAACTGCACCGGCGCGCCATGACGCAGCTGGCCCGAGATCTGGCGTTTGCGCTCATTGCCGATGTGATCGATGAGCGTCGCGACGGCCGCGAGCTGATGCGCCAGCTCGCCCTCGGGCTGGTGCGGCGCGAAGCCGCCCGGATATTCCTCGGCGATGAAGCCCGTCGAGAGCTTGCCGGCGCGCCAGCGCGCGTTCGTCATCAGCGAGGAAAGGAAGGGGATGTTGTGGCGAATGCCGTCGATGACGAAGCGGTCGAGCGCCCCGGCCTGGGCGTCGATCGCCGAGAGGCGATCCGGTCCATGCGTGACGAGCTTGGCGATCATCGGATCGTAATGGATCGAGATTTCGCGCCCTTCGGTGACGCCGGTGTCGTTGCGTATCGTGATCCCGTCCGTCTCCACTTCGCGCGGCGGGCTGTATTTCACGAGCCGGCCGATCGAGGGGAGGAAGTTGCGGGTGGGATCCTCGGCGTAGATGCGGCTCTCGACCGCCCAGCCTTTGATCGTCACGTCCTGCTGCCGAATTTCCAGCGGCTCGCCTGCGGCGACGCGGATCATCTGCTCGACGAGGTCGACGCCGGTGATGAGCTCGGTCACCGGATGCTCGACCTGCAGACGCGTATTCATCTCGAGGAAGTAGAAGCTCTTGTCCTGGCCGGCGACGAATTCGACTGTGCCCGCCGAATCGTAATCGACGGCCTTCGCCAGCGCCACGGCCTGCGCGCCCATTTCCGCGCGGGTCTCGTCGTCCAGCAGAGGCGAGGGCGCCTCCTCGATGACCTTCTGATTGCGGCGCTGGATCGAGCATTCGCGCTCATTGAGATGGATCACATTGCCGTGTTTGTCGCCCAGCACCTGGATTTCGATGTGGCGCGGATTGACGATGAACTTCTCGATGAACACGCGATCGTCGCCGAAGGACGAAGCCGCCTCCGAGCGCGCGCGGGTGAAGCCCTCGACGACCTCGTCGGCCTTATAGGCGATGCGCATCCCCTTGCCGCCGCCGCCGGCCGAGGCCTTCAGCATGACAGGATAGCCGATCTCATTGGCGATCCTGATCGCCTCCTCGCCGTCCTTGATGACGCCGAGATGGCCGGGAACGACGTTGACCCTGGCTTTCGCGGCGAATTTCTTCGACTCGATCTTGTCGCCCATCGCCTCGATAGCCCGCGGATTGGGGCCGATGAAGACGATCCCCGCCTCGGCGAGCGCCTGGGCGAAGGCGGCGCGCTCGGAGAGGAAACCGTAGCCCGGATGCACGGCTTCGGCGCCCGTCTCCCGGCAGGCCGCGACGATCTTGTCGATCAGCAGATAGGACTGCGCTGCGGGCGCCGGGCCGAGATGGACCTTTTCGTCGGCCATCTCGACATGCAGCGCGTCTTCGTCGGCGTCGGAATAGACCGCGACGGTGGCGATGCCCATCTTCCTCGCGGTCTTGATGACGCGACAGGCGATCTCGCCGCGATTGGCGATCAGAATCTTGCGAAACATGCGTGCTTAATCCTCAGGCCTTGGCTTCCGTTTCCTCGTCGGGCCGTTTCGCCTGGACATGGTCGACGATCCCGAATTCCTTGGCCTCTCCCGCCGACATGAAATGATCGCGATCGAGCGTCTTCTCGATCAGGTCATAGTCCCTGCCCGTGTGCCGCACGTAGATTTCATTCAACCGCCGCTTGACCTTCAAGATATCCTCGGCGTGGCGCTGGATGTCGGAGGCCTGGCCCTGGAAGCCGCCCGAGGGCTGATGCAGCATCACGCGCGCATTGGGCAGCGCGTAGCGCATTCCCGCCCCGCCGGCGCAGAGCAAGAGCGAGCCCATCGACGCCGCCTGGCCGACGCAAAGCGTGGAGACCTTCGGCTTGATGAACTGCATCGTGTCGTAGATCGCGAGACCCGAGGTCACGACGCCGCCCGGCGAGTTGATGTAAAGGAAAATTTCCTTTTTCGGATTTTCCGATTCGAGAAATAGAAGCTGGGCCGTGATGACCGAGGCCATGTGGTCCTCGACGGGACCCGTCAGGAAGATGATGCGTTCGCGCAGCAAGCGCGAATAGATGTCGAAGCCGCGCTCGCCGCGCGACGTGTTCTCGATGACCTGCGGGATGAGATATTGGTTGTAGACGTCGACGGGATCGCGCATCGTTTTGAACCTCTCGTTTCTCCGCCTTGCCCGCGCGGCGCCGGCAGCCCCCTCCCTCGCCGTCCGCCCGCTTCGCGAAGGAAGGGGCGATTGGCGTTGCGCGACGGTTCGCTGAGCGCGGAACCTAGCTCCCCCTCCGCCATAGCCCGTTCGAAGAACGGGCGTCCATAGGAAGCTTTAAGGCGAAGGAGGGGCCGGGGAGGGGCATAAAGTGAAGCAGAGCACTAGTCACATTTGGCCCCATCGGCAAGTCGCAAGTGGAGGCCGCCGGTAGAGCGCGGCTCGCGAAAAGGCGGAAACCGGCTTTTCGCGTAAAGCGCGCTCTAAGCTCTTGAATCGATCACGTCTTCCGCGTTCAGGCGGTCCCGCCTGAACGCGGCGCGATCTGGAAAGTCTTAAGGGCTCGCCGGCCTGTGGGCGAAGGTCCAGATCCTGTTGATCGCGAAGGAGACGAACATGATGAGGATCGTCGTTAGGAGTTGCGCCGGCAGATAGGGCGCCCCGAGGCGCTCGACGAAGAGGCGCATCAAGAGATAGGTGAGGCCGAAGCCGACGAGCGCGACCAGAGCGAAGCGCCAGGCGGCCTCCCGATGCGGGCGTTCGCTCGCGAATGTGTGGCGACGGTTCAGCCGGTAGGAGACGATTCCGCCGACGACATAGCCCACGAGCGCCGCCGGCACGGGCGGGATGGCCCCAAGCTCCACGAGCGCGACGAGGACCGAGTAGTGCGCGAGCGAGGCGACGACGCCGACGAGCGCATAGGTCGAGAGCTGGCGGGGCAGGGTCATGCGGAGGACTCGGGGCGGTCAGGCAAGCCGGAAGCGGCGATGTCTTTAGTTTGCCTCGGCCCGCTCGAAAAGAGGCCTCGTCGATTCCTCCCGAAGCTTCTCGATCGCGACGCCGACGATCGCGCGTTCGACGCTGTAGAGGAGGGCGCGCAGGCGGCGGGGCATGTTGCGCAGGCACACATGCGCTTTAACGTCCGCCACGTTCGGCGACGGCTCGTCATTGATTGTATGGATGCGACTGCGCATCGAGCCCGCGCGACGCTCCGCCATACAATTCAATGACAAGTCAGGAATCTTGCCCGGGTCTCAGATGTCCTAAGTCCGGCTGCTCGTCTCGCGCCGGGAGGTCAGAGTCCGCATGGTGAGCGTCGCGGATAGGGCGGGTGAAAAATTCGGTGAAAAGTCACAGGCGGTTGGGAGAGCGGTCGACTACCTGCTTCGCGCAGAAGCCGATATTTTGAAGTCTTTAGAAGGGCCTCCGACCGATGTTCCCGCGACGGCCCGAGAGTTCTTCCGCCGCTTGCGCGCCGACTATCCGCCGTCCGCCGATCCGGGAGAAGGGCCTTGAGCCCGACGGCCAGTCGCGTGAAAGCCATAATGGGCCCTTCGCCCCGCCCCACATTGCATTTTTCTTCGCCCAGAGCCCCAAATCCGCTTGACCGTGTCAAAACTCCCGTTTATCACCGGCCCGCTTTCGACTGGCCGTAGCGCCACGCCGTCGGGGACGACGCGTCTCCGACACTTCGGCGCTAAACGCTGTCGCCTTGCCTGTGAACGCCACTCGGTTGGTAATCGTTCCCGCGCCTCCTGGGGCTCGGGTCAGGAAGGCATGATCCCGAGTTAACCTCGGGATCCTCTGCATTGAAGGCGCCTCGGATACATCATCCGAGAGCGCCCTTATCGTTTGCGCCTTGCGGCGCGGGCGAGGACCTAAAGAAACCCATTCGCACCCGCGAAGGAAAGCTTGATGCCGACGATCAGCCAGTTGATCCGCAAGCCGCGGCAACCGAAGACCTACCGCGAGAAGGCCCGCCACCTCGGCGCCTGCCCGCAGAAGCGCGGCGTGTGCACGCGCGTCTATACGACGACCCCGAAGAAGCCGAACTCGGCGCTGCGCAAGGTCGCCAAGGTTCGCCTCACCAACGGCTTCGAGGTCATCGGCTACATCCCGGGCGAAGGCCATAACCTTCAAGAGCACTCGGTGGTCATGATCCGCGGCGGTCGCGTCAAGGACCTGCCGGGCGTTCGCTACCACATTCTGCGCGGCGTCCTGGATACGCAGGGCGTCAAGGACCGCAAGCAGCGTCGTTCGAAATACGGCGCGAAGCGTCCGAAGTAAGGAGCGCGGACCATGTCTCGACGTCACAGAGCCGAAAAGCGGGAAGTCATCGAGGACGCCAAATATGGCGATCTGGTTCTCGCGAAATTCATGAACTCGATCATGTACGACGGCAAGAAGTCAGTCGCCGAATCGATCGTCTATGGCGCGCTCGATCAGATCGAGGCCAAGGCGAAGACCGATCCGCTCGCCGTGTTCAAGTCGGCGCTCGACAATGTCGCGCCCTCGATCGAGGTGCGCTCGCGGCGCGTCGGCGGCGCCACCTATCAGGTGCCGGTCGAGGTCCGTAACGAGCGCCGGCAGGCGCTGGCGATCCGCTGGATCATCACGGCGGCGCGCGGACGCAACGACAAGACCATGGTCGACCGCCTCTCGGCGGAGCTGCTCGACGCCTCGAACAATCGCGGCGCGGCCGTCAAGAAGCGCGAGGAC
>Ga0335078_10002928_pt1 | contig 25631 bp, 19 predicted proteins | sample Lox_Sample_32_FD_206711 | JGI IMG/M metagenome (GOLD analysis project Ga0335078, IMG submission 206711) | Soil microbial communities from Loxahatchee National Wildlife Refuge, Florida, United States - Lox_Sample_3.2 | ecosystem: Environmental > Terrestrial > Soil > Wetlands | place: USA... | reverse complement strand
TAATCCCAACCTTTCTTCCCAAGTCCGTGGAGCAATCTCCTTCTCAGCCCGCTCCCGCTCGGCGTGCAACCGCCGCAGTGTCCTTGTTTCACATATGAATGGGCTTTCACCCAGGATACCGCCGGCCTCTATCTGCAGGACCAAATCAAGCTTCCTTTCAACTTCTTCCTGCTGGCGGGCGCGCGATACCAATACATCCATCAGAGCGTCTCGACCGGGCAAGGGCCGGTAGAGCTGCAGCCTGCTGTGCCGCTGACCGGGCAGGCGTTGACGCCGCGCTTTGGACTGCTGTGGCGGCCGCTGGAGCAGCTGAGCCTCTATGGCAATTACACCGAGGGTTACGGCCCGAACATGGCGTTCGTTTATCCCAACGAGCTCGCGCCACCCACGAGCGCGAAGAGCTGGGAGGCCGGCGCCAAACTCGAGCTTTTCGGCGGAAAGCTGCGCATCACCGCGGATTACTTCGATCTCATAAAGACGAATGTGCCCTACCCCGATCCCAACCCGACCCACATCTGCGCCGGCGGCGGCGGGGTGCCCGGCGTCTGTTCTCTCCTCGCCGGCGCGGCGCGCAGCACGGGGCCGGAGCTCGACATTCAGGGCGAGATCCTGCCCGGCTGGAGTGTGATCGCTTCCTACACCAACGACGACGTTCGTCTCACGAAGGGAACGACCACACCGAACCTGACCGGCTCTGCGATCGGGCAAACCGGGGCGCTTGTGGTCGGAGAACGATTCCCCGGCGTGGCGCGAAACCAGGCGAGCCTCTGGACGACCTACGAATTCCAAAACGATTCGGTTCTCAAGGGCTTCAAGATCGGCGCGGGTTACCACTACATGGGCTCGCGGCCGGTCAACGACACGATCAATTACGCCCCCTACGTCTGGCCGCTCAATCCCTCCTACGGAACCGTCGATCTGATGGGAGCATACAGCTTCCTCTACGCCGGCTCGAAAATTACCGCGCAGCTTAACGTCACCAATCTTTTCGACAGGACCTACTATCCCACCGCAACCAACTACTCGCCGCTCGGCTTAGGACTTGGCGCGAACTACGGGTCGCGCTCCATCGGCGCGCCTTTCGCGGTCATGGGGTCGTTGCGCGCCGAGCTTGCCGAGGGGGCTGCGCCGCCGCCATGGCTGCTGCCGGTCGCGACCGTCGCGCCGTCGCTGCCCGCCTTCACCTGGACTGGCCTCTATGTCGGCGGCCAGATGGGCTATGGCGTCGGCGACAACAACGGATGGGCGAGCTGGAGCACGGCTCAGGGTCAATCGGGCCAGAGCAATCTCGGCAGGGGCGCGCAAGGGGTGATCGGCGGCGTCCATCTCGGCTACAATCAGCAGTTCGACCGCTGGGTTCTGGGCGTGGAGGGCTCCGTCGACGGTGCGACCCTGAACTGGAACGCGCTGGTGCTCGCTCCAAGCATTGTGGGGCAGAGTCTCCTCGGAACCTGTGTTTCGGCAGCCCAATGCTTTGGCTACACCGGCGGCACGGTGAACAGCAACGTGCAGTCCGGCGTCCAGGGTTCCATTCGCGCCCGCGCCGGCTACGCCTTCGGCCGCTTCCTGCCTTACGCCACGGCCGGCGTCGCCTTTGGCTCCTTCCATAGCGACGCCCAGCTCGTCGGAACGGATCTCAACGGTCTGAGCAACTTTGCGGCGAGCGGCGCAAGCTCCGCGACGCGCGTCGGCTGGACCGCCGGCCTAGGCCTCGACTATGCGATCAACAACCGCTGGTCGGCGCGCGCCGAATACCGCTACACGGATTTCGGCCGCCTCGGAATTGCTACCGATCCTTCGGCGGTCGGCGCAGTCTTCGCGGTCGATCGCCAATTGGATCAGCACCAGGTGCAGGTCGGCTTCAGCTACAAGCTGTTCGCCGGTCCCGAGCCAGAGGCCCCGCCGGCGCTGATCGTCAAGGGTCCGGCGCTCGCGGCCAACGACCTGCCCAAGGGTCCCGGCGTTCCGCCGTCCGCAGGCTCGCTGCTTCCGATCGACTGGACCGGCTTCTATCTCGGCGCGCAGATCGGCTACGGCTATGGGCTGAACGACGGCTCGATCACCTATGCGACGCCCGGCGGGCTCCTGGGTCAAAGCAGCCTGGGCAGCAGCGCGATCGTCTTCGGCGGCGGCAACAGCGTTAACGGCGACGCGATCGGCGTGATCGGCGGCGCGCATGTCGGCTACAACAAGCAAATCGACCGCTGGGTTGTTGGCGTGGAGGGCGCCGTCGATCCGACGCTCCTGAGCAGGGGGGTGTCGATTTCTGCTCCCGTCCCGATCCCCGGTGGCGTCGCCGCCACCGGCTCCGGCGCCATCTGGTCTCCGCTTCAGGCCTCGCTTCGCGCTCGCGCCGGCTTCACGCTCGATCGTATGCTCATTTATACCGCAGCCGGCGTCGCTTTCGGCGAGTTCGGCTCCAACCTCCAGCTCTTCGGCACGGACCAGACGCTCGCGCTCTTCTACGCCGCTGACCAGCGCACATCGACGCGCGCGGGCTGGACGCTCGGCGGCGGCGTCGAATACGCGGTTACTCCGCATTGGTCGGTCAGAGGCGAATATCGCTATGCGGACTTCGGCCGCCTGAGCGAATCCCCGGCCGCGACGTCGCTCGGCGCCTTTTACGCCGCCGATCGTCATCTCGATCAGAACCAGGTGCAGGTGGGCTTGAGCTACAAGTTCGGTGAGCCGGCTCCGGCTGCGGTCTACGCGAAATATTGATGAGAGGGATGCGCATGAAACGTCGAACGCTGCTTGGCTCTTGCGCCTTCGCCGGGATCGCGCTCGCGATGAACGGCGCCGAGGTAGCGGAGACGAAAGCCGGAGCCAGCGCAGGGAATTTGGCCGACGCTGTGCCCAATCCGCTGCCGGTCCCCGCGAAGGGGAGGCGCATCCATGTAGCCGTCGTTATTGGCAAGGACGCCGTCGTGATCGACTTCACCGGGCCATGGGAGGTTTTTCACGACGTCTCCGTTGCGGGTTACGACGGATCGCCCTTCGAGCTCTACACGGTGGCGGAAAGCTTGGACCCGGTGAAGGTCGCGGGCGGCCTGACCATCGTGCCAGACTATGCCTTCGACAAGGCGCCGAAGCCCGACGTCATCGTCGTGCCCGCGCTCATGACGACCCCCGCCCTCATCGCTTGGCTCAAGAGCGCCTCGCCGGCAAGCGACGTCACCATGTCGGTGTGCGCCGGGTCCCTCGTGCTCGCTGAAGCCGGTCTGCTCGCCGGAAAGGCCGCCACCACATTCCATGGCGCCGCGGCCTATATGGCGGCGGAAAATCCGAACGTCTCGGTCAAGCGCGGGGTGCGTTTCGTCGACGACGGAAACGTTTCGACGGCGGGCGGACTGACATCCGGCATCGACCTCGCGCTTCACGTGGTGGACCGCTATTTCGGGCGCGCCGTCGCGGAGCAAACGGCCTGGGATTTGGAGCATCTTTCGTCCGCATGGAAAAATCCGGGCTTGAATTCGGCCTATGCGAATCGGCCGAGCCTCACGGGCGCGCATCCGCTTTGTCCCGTATGCGAGATGGGGGCGAACTGGTCCGGCAACGATCTCCAGAAGCTGCCTACAGATGTCTATAGGGGAAAGCGATACTACTTCTGCTCCGAAGCGCATAAGACGACATTCGAAAAGACGCCGGAGAGATACGCGGAGCCGTAGCGCCGCCAAAGCTCGCCGACTGCGGATGAGAAAAGCGTCGTCGCCCGGCGAAGGACGGCGCATTGTTGGATGACAGGACGTCATTTCACACGCGGCTCAGCAGCGTCGGAATCCTTTACCGCTCGCGCATCGGCGCGCGAGGCGCGTCGGTCGTCGCTCGCCTCGAGCCAACCGATGGAATCAGTCACCCGCTTCTCTTGGCGGACCGCCATTTACTCGCGCGACCAGGACTGGCGACGCGTGAAATGTTATGACCTTGCGCGCGCGGATCGGCGCTTCAACGCCTGTCCTGGGATTGCGCCCGATCCGCTCTCGCTTCGCACGCGGCGCGAACTCCCCAAAGCTTCGCAGTTTCACCGGCTCGCCGCGAATGAGCGCCTGCGAAAGCTCCTCCAAGGTCGCTTCGACGAGCTCGCGGGCTTTGGCGCGAGAGAGCTGCGGGCAGCAATCATAAACCGCCGCGCATAGGGCCTGCCGCGTTAGCGTGCTGCTTGCTCGGGACTTTTTTAACATGGAGGCGCACCTCGGGCGGATTTCGACTCCGCGCGCCTCCAAAAGATTGTGCTCATGGCCGCCGCTCCATGGGACAGTTTTAGGGACCCTTCAGATTATGGACTCTTTCTGAACTGCGCAAGCTCTTGACGTGCATGCCTTGAGGCCGTCTCGACGCATCATGTCAAGTGTGACCGGTTTGTCTCAGCGAGACCCACCTTTTCCGAGCCGGCGCGCATCGCGCTGCGTGGCTCCATCATCCGAACCTGATCATCTGCAGCGGAACGTGACGCCGGGCCGCCGTCGTTCGGCTGCCGCCGTGCGACGCTCAGGGCGGAGGAACGCCGGCGCACCTAACTCCTTGCCGCCTCGACGCAGAGCGGGCGCGCTCGGCTCGGCGCGCTGCAGACCGAGCTTGAAGAAAGCCAAATCTTTAAGGCGTCGCAGGGCGCCTCCCCGCTAATGGAAGTTCATGGGCTGCACGGCGAAGAATTCCCCGCCGGGCGGCGGCGGCGCCTGCACAGAGGCGATCGCCATGCGCAGCAGCGACGCATGCGCCGGGCTCGAGCCCGAGCAAGAGACGCGGGTCATTCCGCCCCCTATGCTCACAGGGAAAGCACAGGTGGCGGAACCCGGACCGAGCGCTGTCGAACTCGGCACATGCCGACGGATCGCCGCTGAAAGCAGCGCCGCATAGGAGGCGCGCGACAGACCGCCGGAGGCCGCCTGTCCGCCCTCGATGCCGAGCCTATGGCGCTCCTGCGCCTGTTGCTTGCGTTCCGCCTGCTGGACGTCCTGACGCTTCTCGACGATACGCTTTTGCTGCTCGGTAACCTCTCGCTTTGCCGGCAGAGGCGGCGCGTCGGGATGCATGATCAGCGGCGGCGGAATCGCAAAGTCCGGCTGCTCCAACGCCTCGGGCGGCGCAACCTCATCGAGCTCGGCCTGCTCGACCGATTCGAACTGATCGCCCTCGGGAATGAGGTCCACGCCCACCTCCTCGAGCGGAACGATCTTCTCGAGCGCGAAATCCATGAACAGCACGCCCAGCGCCAGGTGGGCCAAGACGACGGCCGTGGTGGTTAGGGGTCCCAGCCAACGCGGTCGGATGGGCGGAAAGCCGCCTTCAAACGGCTCGCGCACAAAGGATGGGAGCGCTTCGACGTCGGTCATTTGCCGCCTCCTGCGTCTGCAGGAGGCGCCCCGAGAAGGAGAGTAACCGACTTGCCGACGATGCTCGCGGCGCAGAACATCGTGTGCGGGTTGATGGATGAAGAGTCCATGGCTTGCTGTTTCCTCTGCGGCCCTTGCGCCGCCTCTCCTGGCGGTCGCCGGGCTTTTCTGGATTCTTGACTGCGCGGGCGTGATTGCTCGCGTGGCCGATCGCGGAGGCGTGAGAAGATTGGAGAGGGACGCTAGGCCGCGGGCGGCGCGCGCGCGCCGTTGACGGTCCCAGCCGCCACGGGCCTGGTCGCGTTCGCCGTGTAATCGGCGTAACGCAGGCGCGAGACGATGCGCCTTTCAGGCCGCGCAAAAGAAGCGCTGCGTGGGGGTAAAACAGCCGTCCCCAGACAGGAGCCCAAACAGCAATCGGGACAACCGCCGAGTCCAGTGTGGCGCGAGCCCTGCGGCGCCGTGCCGTCATGCGACGAAGCGCTCAGATCTTGCTTGGCGATGTGATGGGGACATGCAATCGGTGCGGCGCGCGCCATCGCCCTCGCCGGCGGTGAAAAACCCTGGCCAACTAAGCCGATCGTCACGGCGCAAATCACGCCAATAACCAAGAGCGCCCGCATACGCGCGCTCATCGCGGTTCCTATGCGCCATATTGCTTCAGAGAAGAAGACTAGAAAAACTTGACTTTGGGCAGTGACAAGGCTCCGACAGACGGGGCGTCCATAGGCGGTAAGTTGCGGCCTCTTCGGTGAATCCCTGGGTCGCGGAGCCGAAGCCATCGTGGACCCTCGTTGAAGCTTGGGGACAGTTCGAGCAAAACGTCGGGCGCGCGCTCCTCCCCACTGGAGGAGAGCGCGCTTCGGCCGTTAGGCGGCGCCGACCTTATGGCACTCGTCTGCGCAGGCCTGGCAGGCGTCGCCGCATGTCTTGCACTCTGAGTATTGCGGGAACTTGTCGCATTCCTTCTTGCACGCGATGCACACATCGGCGACCGTCTTGGCGAGCGCCGGCGTGAAGGTGGAATTGACCGCGGCAAGCGTTCCCAGGGCGCGGCATGCGGCGACCAGATCGAAGGAGGCCTTGGTGCAGCCGGCCATGCTCGAGTCGTTCATGGACAGCATGCCGAAACAGTGACGCAGGCAATTGTCGCCTTCGAGGACGCATTTGCCGGCGGCTTCGCTCAGCGCCTTGTACTTCGGCGGATGCATGTGATGCACGCCCGTGGCGGCCTCTTCCGCCATTGCCGGCATGGCTGACAGGACGGCTGCGGCGCCCAGGGTCGTCATGAATTCGCGACGTTCCATCGAAGACTCTCCCCTTTCTTCGACCCCCGCCCGGCTATCTACGTAGGATTCCCTACCCAGTTGACAACCGTGGCGCGATAAGTTGCGGAGAGAGGCCGGGTCAAAAATCGCCGGCGTGAGCTGCGCCCGCGCCGATCTCGCGGTCCCGCTCTTCCAAATTCGTAAGAGCCGTCAGGGCGAGCTCGATCGTTACCGGTGTGATTGCGCCGACCAGCCGTTCTGTGATCGTCTGGTCGAGCGGCCCCGCGGGGACGCTCACACAAGCGCGTGACGCCAAAGCTTCCCGGCGCCGCCATGTACATTGGTAAGCGGGGTAGACGCCGCCGTTGCCGGTATAGCGGACTCCTATTCGGCGTCCACAAGCGCCGCACAGGAGCAAGCCCTGCAAGAGGCAAAGGCCTTCGCGCGCCGGACTGGGCAATCCTTCGACATTGGTCCTGTTCGCGGCCAAACGCTCCTGGTTGGCGACGAACCGCTCCGCGGTGACGTAGCCTTCGTGATGATCGGGAATCGTAACGCGCCAAGCATCCTGCGGCATCAAGCGCGATCGCGTGCGAATCTCGCCGGACGGTCCCACTTCTCTCGCCGATTGATATCGGCCGAACACGTAAGTCCCGGCATAGGACGGATTTGTCAGAATCCCGAGCACCCGCGAATGGGTCAATCTGCCCCACAGAAGCTTGCCGTCCCATGCGCCGCCATAGGCGCGCCGCGGAAACTGCAGACCGAGTTCGTTGAAGCGCTTCACGACGCCGAAGGCTGTGCCCTTCTCGGCGAACAGATCAAAGACCCGACGCACCGCGCCCTGGACTTCCCGATCGGGGTCGAGGACGATCTTGTCGTCTTCGAAGACGAAGCCGACCGGCAACGAGAAACGCAGCTCGCCCTTGGCGGCTTTATTCAGCTTGCCGCCGTGGAGGCGCGCGCGGATGATGTGCAGCTCGGCTTGCGCGAACGTGCCCTTCATCCCCAGGATCAGGGAGTCGTTGAAGTCGGCTGGATTGTAGCACCCGTCCTCGTCGATCACGAGAGTTCCGTGATCGCGCAAAGCTCGAGAAGACGATGCCAGTCCTGGTTCGATCGCGCGAGCCGCGACGCTTCCAAGGAGAAGATCGCGCCGACGCGTCCCATCGCCACGTCGCCGACCAGGACCTTGAAGTCCTCCCGATTGGTCATCGCCGCGCCGGACTGGCCGAGGTCCCGATCGAGAATCCGGATCTGCTCGGGCCTCCAGCCGAGCGACTGGGCGTTGGTCGTCAGGTCGTATTGGCGCTCCGTGCTCTCCTGATTGAAGCGGACCTGCCCCATCGTCGATTGGCGGACATAAACGCAGGCTTGCCGCGACAGCTGTCGTTCGGTGATCTTCGTAATCGTGCTCATCAGGCCCCTCCGGATCGAACGGCGGGGCGCCGGCAGCAAGATAGGACTCGATCATGTTTGCGATGATGACGCCCGCCTCGGCGAAGTCGAAAGCGACGAGTGCGGGGTCTATGGCGATCTATCCCAGGTCCTCGCGTCGTCGCAGGAGTTCCGTATTGATCGCGCAAATCTCGTCGAGCACTTCGCGCAGCTTGCGGAAATTGTCGACGAACCGAGCGACTTGCGGGTGGGCTGCGTTCGGCACGTAGCCTCTCTGGGGAGGGCTCCCGGGCCGGCTGACGGAGAGATATCGTTTCGGCCCGTGTCCCGGTCCGTCGGCGCAATGGCAGCTCGGACGCCCACAGCGTTTGTAAGTCTCGATCAGCGAACCGCGCAGCAGCTGCTCGATCGGCGGTAGGCCGTGCGCGAGCCTGCGTCGGCGTTTGCGAAGAGCTGTCGAGGAGATGTTCTGGAGGTTCATCGGACCGAATCACCTGGTGGTCCGAGCGAATCAGAAACGGATTCATCGGTCAATCCCGAAATTGGCGAAGGGCGACGCCCGTGACGAGCTCGGCCAGCGCGACCAGACCGAAAGCGTCGACGAGCAAGGGGTCGACAGGGGAAGAAGCCTCAGCCCCGGGCAGGGCCCAGTCGGTCCATTCTCTCGGCATGGCGAAGGAACCGAACTCGGCATGACGCAGGCTCAACGTCTCGACATTGGAGACGCGCCGAACTTTTAGGACTGAGAATCGCTGACCGCGCAGAGGGTGAAACGGATGGACGACTTCAGCCGATCCCAAAGGCCGTTTGGAAAGGAGTGCAGTTTGCTGGGGGCGTGCCGACGGTGGCGGATCGGGTTGCGCAGACGGTCGTCAAGCTGTGGCTCGAGCCGCAGCTTGATCCACTGTTTGACGCAAATTCCTTTGGCTATCGTTCCGGACGGTCGGCGCACGACGCAATCGCCCTGACCAGACGCCGGTGCTGGGATTATGACTGGGTCGTCGAATTTGACATCAAAGGTCTGTTCGACAACATCGATCATGACCTCCTGTTGCGGGCGTTGAGGAAGCATTGCCAGGCGCCATGGGTCCTGCTCTACGTAGAGCGTTGGCTGAAAGCGCCGATGCAAGCCGCGGAAGGCGAGATCCAGGCGCGCGAGCGAGGAACGCCGCAAGGCGGCGTGGTCTCGCCGCTGCTGGCGAATCTGTTCTTGCACTACGCCTTTGATGTGTGGATCGAGCGCACTCTGCCGAGCGTACGGTTTTGCCGCTATGCCGACGACGCGGTGATCCACTGCAAAAGCCTCGCACAGGCGCAGCTCGTGCTGCGGCGGATTGCGGAACGCTTCCAGGCATGCGGACTCGAACTGCATCCGAGCAAGACGCGCATCGTTTATTGCAAGGACCTCAATCGCCCTCTGGATCATCTTGCGATCGAGTTCACGTTCCTGGGATACACGTTCAGGCCACGCAAGGCCGTGGACAAATATGGCCGGGTCTATGTGAACTTCTCACCGGCGGTCAGTCGTGCGGCATGCAAAGCCATGCGGCAGACCATTCGGGGATGGCATCTGCAGTTGAAGTGCGACAAGGAGCTGGCCGATCTCTCGGCCATGTTCGACCCGATCCTCGCGGGCTGGCAGCAATATTATGGCCGGTTCCATGGGTCGGCGATGTCGACGATCTGGAAGCATGTGAACGCCTACTTGGTGCGCTGGCTCATGCGAAAATACAAACGCCTTGCCCGACACAAAACGCGGGCATGGCGCGCCCTCGGGCGTTTGGCGCAACGGAACCCGCAAGCCTTTGTCCATTGGAGAATGGGAGTCATCCCGATGGCTGGATGATGGGAGCCGGATGATTCGAGAGGATCATGTCCGGTTCTGCGAGGGGCCGTGGGTGAAACTCCTTCGGCCTACTCACCCCTACGTCACGACTTGGGCCGGCTTCGTCTATGTCGCCTTCGTCATCGACGCCTTCGCCCGGCGTATCGTCGGGTGGCGCGCCTCGCGCACGGCGCATGCGGGCTTCGTGCTCGACGCGCTCGAGCAGGCTTTGTGCGAGCGCCGTCCCCTTCGCGGCGGCGGCCTCGTCCATCACTCGGATCGCGGCGTGCAATACGTCTCGATCAAATACACCGAGCGTTTGCAGGACGCCGGCGTCGAGCCGTCGGTGGGCAGCGTCGGCGACAGCTACGACAACGCCCTCGCCGAGACCATCAACGGGCTCTACAAAGCCGAGCTGATCTGGCGGCGCGGGCCGTGGCGCAACTTCGAGCAGGTCGAGTTCGCCACGCTCGAATGGGTCGACTGGTTCAACAACAAGAGACTGCTGGAGCCGATCGGAAACATTCCGCCGGCCGAAGCCGAAGCGCGCTATTATGCGCAACTTGACGAGCCCGCCATGGCGGCGTGACTCAAACGAAACGGCCTCCGGCAAACCCGGGGCGGTTCACAGATTTTTCGGCTGCGCGGCCGGAGACATAGATCGGCGCTCCCCTACCTACTTGTCCCACACAGAATGAGCGCGAGCCGGTCATTGAGCGCGCACCCAAGGCGGAGCATGTGGTCTCACATCCCCATTCCAGCGAAATTGGACGAGGCTTGTCATGAGCGATGAGGTAATCCGGAAGGGGCGGCTGGCGACAGTATTCGGTGGATCCGGCTTCATCGGTCGCCACGTCGTCCAGGCGCTAGTCCATGACGACTGGCGTGTCCGAATAGCGTGCCGACGGCCGGATCTGGTGCACGAGCTGCAGCTGTTGGGCAAGCCTGCCCAAATTGAAACGATTAAAGCTGAATTGCGCGAACCGCATACGATCGACGTCGCGCTTAAGGGCGCCGACGCGGCGGTCAATCTCGTCGGCATCCTGGCCGAGAGTGGCGACCAGACCTTCGCCGCCGTCATGTCGCGAGGCGCGCGTGGCGTGGCCGAGGCGGTGGCTAAAGCAGGCATAAAGCACTTCGTGCATATTTCGGCTATCGGGGCATGCAAAAATTCACCCTCGGGCTACGCCCGCAGTAAGGCCGAGGGCGAGGCGGCGGTGCGCGAACTCGTCCCGCAGGCCATCATCTTCCGGCCATCGATTGTGTTCGGCCCGGAGGACGACTTCTTCAACCGTTTCGCAACCATGGCTCGGCTCATGCCGGTTCTGCCGCTGGTCGGCGCAAGCACGCGGTTCCAACCGGTCTATGTGGACGACATCGCACGGGCGGTCGCTCTAGCGCTCGCCGGCAAGGCGAGTCCTGGAGCGACTTACGAGCTGGGCGGCCCACAAGTGAAGACCTTCTGCGAACTGGTGCAGTATGTCTGCGACATCACCGGGCGCCGTCGCCAGATTGTCTCGCTCTCGTTCAAAATCGGTATGCTGATGGCGAGCACCACGCAGATCGCGAGCACATTTTCGCTTGGGCTGTTTCCCAAACTATTGTCCATGACAACCGATCAGGTGGAACTATTGCGCCGCGACAACGTCGTCTCGGATGAAGCGATAACCGCCGGGCGAACGCTGGAAGGACTCGGAATCATTCCGCACTCGATCGAGGCGGTCGTCCCAACCTATCTCAATCGCGGTCGCGCGCCCGGCCAACATCCATCGCAAGGCCGCGAGTGAGCGCGAGGTCTCGGGATTGCGCAGGCCAGCGCGAGCTGATCGGTCGAAACCACGACAAATACCGGCTCAGGACGGCAAGCATCCGTCTGCGATCGCTCTGCGCGCGAGGTCGGCACCGGCGCCGTGCGCCTGAAAAGACCGCTTTGCAAGGTCGAGACGGATGATGCCACCTTTTTTCATGGATGCCCTCTTCGTCGTGGGATGTGCAAACATCGCCACCTTGGCACATCGCGATGCCGTCAGGAGGGGGCATCCACTCCATCAGAACTAATAAGATGTCCAAATCCCGCGCGAGCCGCGACTTTCTTACAATATAATGTATCCTGACATCGTCAGCCTTAGAGATCTGGACGTGAACGTCGATCGAGATCGCAGATGCCAGCGCCGCGCCGTCAGCCTAAGATACTGTCGACCGTCTTCGAGCGGCGAGAGCGGCGCGGATCGTCGACCGAAGTCCTGAACGCCGAAGCACTGATCGGCCAGACGCCAGGTGTCCCCATGAAGCGCCGGCAGACCTTGTTCTTGCTCGCCACAGCGATGACGAGCTTGTGCAGGGATAGATACTCCTGCCACAGCGCCGCGCGCGCCCGCAGCATGCAATGGGCGATGCCGGCGATAAGCAATCCTGCGCGACAAGTTCGCGCACGCGCGCTTCGACGCCCCGAGCTGACTGCGCTGAGCTCCAAGCCGAAGGTCTTGGTCGACTGGCACAAATCGTTCGCCGCCATTGCCCATTGCCGGACGACGACCTTGCAACGGCGCCATTTTCTTCATCGTTCAACCCCCGTCAGCAGTCGTCGTCCACCCTCCTCCAAGTGCCGCGTAGAGCGCAACCGTGTTGGAGAGGCGCTGGGCCTCGGCCTGCACGCGCGCGAGAGCCGCGTTCAAATAGGAGCGCTGCGCATCCACAACGACGAGCTGCGAGACTCCGCCGAATTTTTGCTGGAGGCGGACCTTGCCAAGATAGTGTTTGGCTGCGCCTTCCGCCCCGCGGGCCGCGGCGACGGCGCGAGCGTCCGCCTGTAGCGCGCGCAGCGAATCGGCGACGTTCTGGAACGCTTTGACGACCGTTTCTCGATATTGCGCCTTGGCCTGATCGAGGCCGGCCTCGGCGGCCTTCTGCTTGTTTTGCAACGTAAATCCGTCGAAGGCGGTTTGCGCGATGTTGCCGGCGAGCTGATAGCCGAATGTGCCGGGATGAAAGAGAGCTGGAATATAGAAAGCGCCGGTCTGGGCGGCCGGAGTCAGCGTAATGTTCGGCAGGCGAGCCGCGATGGCGACGCCGACCTGGGCGCTCGCCTGGTGGAGATTGGCTTCCGCCGCGCGGATGTCGGGCCGTTGACCCACAAGCTGCGCCGGCAGGCTTACGGGGAGATCGCGGGGCAGAGAGAATTGCGAGAGCGCGAAGGTTTCGTCGACCTCGTCCTGTGGCAAACGGCCGGCAAGCGCGGTGAGCAGATCGCGCTGCTGCGCGAGGAGATTTTCGAGCGCCGGCAAACGCTGGCGCGCCTGCGCCAGTGCAGTTTCCTGCGACAGCACGTCGATCGAGGACACGGCGCCTTTGGCGAATTGGAGCTGCAGCAGCCCGAGCCTTTCCGCCTCGATCCCGATGACAAGGCGCGTCGCGGCGATCTGCGCGCGCAGCGACGCTTCCTCGATCGCGGCCTTCGCGACATTGGCGGCGATCATCACCTGCGCCGCCGCCATCAGAAAGCCCTGGTTCTCGGCCTGCGCGTCGAGCGACTCGATGTTGCGGCGGGCGCCTCCCCAGACGTCGAGCGTGTAGCTGATCTGCACCTGCTTGTTGTAGTACGAGAAAGGCGTCTGCGTGACGGTGGAGTTGGTCGCATTGCCCGAGTAAAGGTTGTAGCTCGAATTGGAGGTGAGGCCGACCAACGGGAACAGTGCGCCCACACCTGCTTCGGCGTTGTAATGAGCGACGCCCATCGCGGCCACCGCGGCCTCGATCGTCGGATTGCGCTGCAAGGCCTCCTCGATCAGGCCGTTCAAACGAGGCGAGCGGAACTCCTCCCACCAGCGATCCGAGACCTCGACGCCCTCGTGAAAGCGCTGGCCTTTGCCGGGCGAAGCCGTCGGCTCTCTCGTGAATCGCTCCGCGGGCGGCGACGTCGGCGTCTCGAAATCCGGACCCATAGAACAGGAAGAGAGCGCGAGGGCCATTTCGAGGCCGAGCAAGCCGAAGGTAACCGGGCGCGCGCTACTCACGGGCCAGCGCCTCCACCGGATCGAGCCTTGCGGCGTTGCGCGCCGGAAAATAGCCGAAGATCGTTCCGGTGAGGCAGGCGCACAACGTCGCCGTCAGGAGCGCCAGCGGCGACAACTCGAGCACCCAGCCCGGAGGAACGAATGGATTGGCGGCTAGAATGATGGCGAAGCAGACGAGCACGCCGAGCGCCGCGCCGATCAGGCACAGAACGATCGCCTCGAGCAGAAATTGACGGCGGATGTCCGCCTGACGCGCGCCGACGGCAAGACGCAGCCCGATCTCGCGCGCGCGCGCTCGGTCACCGAGACCAGCATGATGTTCATGACCCCAATGCCGCCGACGAGCAGCGAGATCAGCCCGATGGCGGCGAGCAGCAGCCGCACCGTGTCCATCAGCATCAGCAAGCCGCGCAGCTCGGAGTCGTTGTTTTGAATGGTGACGTCTTTCATGTGGTGGCGCTTGGTGATGAGGTCGATGATCTTCGGCTCCGCCTCCTTGCCGCTTTCGCCCTTGCGCAGGCGGATCAGCACCATGTCGAGATAGTCGCGGCCCGTCACGCGCGCATTGCTGGTAGTATAGGGCAGAATCACGCTCGGCCGGCTCCCAGGCTCGGCCCAACCGCGCTTGGGTCTGAGAACGCCGACGACGATGCAAGGCAAGCTCCCGATGTAGATCACCTTGCCGAGCGGGTTGGAGCCATAGAAGAACTGGTCTCGCAACCTGTCGTCGATCACGACGACCGGGGCCATGCTTTTCACGTCATCTCGCGTGAACCCTTGGCCAAGGTCGAATTGCAAATTGTGAAACTCGAAGTAATCCTCCGCCGCTCCCGAGATGTTCCCCATCGCGGAATGGTCGCGATAGCGGAACGTGGCGGAGGTGTAAGTCTGTGGCGTCGCAACCTCGACATAGTCTTGCTGGCGCAACGCCTCGACGTCGGACATCTTCAGCGTGTGTAGATGCGCGGCGAAGGGGTCGCCGGCTTGCTTGCCAGGATAAATCACGATCTCCCGCAGATTGAGAAAATCGCCGATCTGCTCGTTGAGCACGCGACTGCCGGCCTCACCGACGGCGACCATCATCGACACGGAAACAATGCCGATGACGACTCCCAGCAGAGTCAGTCCAGTGCGCAGACGATGCGCCAAGAGTGCATGCCAGGCGGTCCTCGCCGTTTCGAAAAAATTCTCCCATGGAGCGCGCCAGCCGTCGTCCGCAACGGACGGGGACGGCCCTTGTTTCTCCGCCTGCGCCGCGCCTCGATGGGCCGCGGCGTCCGTCAGGCGATCGGACACGATGACGCCGTCGGAGAATTCGACGATCCGCTTCGTTTGCTCCGCAATGTGGTGGTCGTGCGTCGCAATGATGATCGTATGGCCCTGGCGATTGAGATCGACCAGAAGATTCATGACCTCGCGGCCGTTGGCGCTATCCAGCGCGCCGGTCGGCTCATCGGCGAGGATCGCCGCGCCTTCGTTCATCAGCGCTCTTGCGATCGAAACTCGTTGCTGCTGCCCTCCCGAAAGCTGGCTGGGATAATGCGTCAGGCGATCGCCGAGCCCGAGGCGCTCGAGCAGCGCCCGGGCGCGCGCGTCGCGCAAGTTCGGCGCGACGCCGGCGTAAATGGCCGGCGTCTCGACATTGCCGAGCGCGGTGAGCTGACCGAGCAGATTGTAACGTTGAAAGACGAATCCAAAATGCTCGCGTCGTAGCTTCGCGAGCGCGTCGGCGTCGAACCCCGCCGTATCGAGGCCCGCCACGCGATACGTTCCCGAGGTCAAACGATCGAGACAGCCCAGGATGTTCAGCAGCGTCGACTTGCCGGAGCCGGAGGCGCCCATCAGCGCAACCATCTCTCCGGCGCGGATGACGAGATCCACGCCGTTGAGCGCCACCACCCGCTGATCGCCCGCGCCATAGCTGCGCACCGCCGCGCGCAGCTCGATGAGCGGCGGGTCCTTCTGCGCATCGTCCCTGGCGCTCATGAGCTGGGGCCCTTGAGTGTGGGCAGCTCGCCCAGGACCACCTCTTCGCCCTCCTTCAGCCCGTCGAGGACTTGCGCGAAGCTGCGATTGTTGACGCCGATGCGAACGCGTCGTTCTTCCGGCTCTTTCCCCTTGGCGCCGACGACGCGAACCAGAAAGCGTCCGTCGGGGCCCTGCTCGCGCAGGGCGCCGGAGGGAATCGCGAGCGCGTTCTTGACGACTCCCTGCACGATCGACACCTGGGCGGACATGCCGATGCGCAACACCCAATCTCCATTGGGGACGTCGAAAAGCGCATTGTAGAAGACGGGGGCCCCGACCGTCGTTCCGGCGCTCGAGGATTGCGTGGCGGTTTGCGTCGCGGCAGGCTCGGAATAGCTCGTGGGCGCCGACTCCACGACGCGCAGCCGCGCCGAATAGCGCTTATCCGGCTCTCCCATGATCGTGAAGTAGACCGGCTGGCCGGCCTTGACGTTCACGACGTCGGCCTCCGAGATTTGCGTCTTGACCGTCATCGCGTCAAGCTTCGCGAGCTTCAATATCACCGGCACGATCTGCGTTGCGACGACTGTCTGTCCCTCCTTGGTCAGGATCGCCACGACTTCTCCGTCGATCGGGGCGCTGATCTTCGTGAAGGAAAGATTGACTTCCGCGGTCTTCACCAGACTCTTCGCCTGCGCGATCTGCGCGCCGAGCGAGGCGAGGTCGGCTTCATCGGCTTGCGTCTCGGCTTCCGCGCTTTCGAGATCGCGACGCGAGGTCGCCGCGCCATGGATCAGGCCTTGCTGGCGCTCCAATTCCAGCCTCGCCTTGCGCAGTCGCGCAGACGCCGCGCGCTCCTTGGCCTCTAAATTGGCGAGATTGGCTTGCTGCACGTGCAGTTCGTTGCCTTGAAGGAGCGAGTCGATTTCCGCGAGAAGATCGCCGGCGCGCACGTGGTCGCCGAGCTTGACTTTAAGCGACTTGAGCTGGCCGGTCGCGCGCGTGCCGACGTCGACCTGCTGGATGGGTTGAAGCACGCCGGCTGCGAGCACGGTGTCTTCGATGTCGGCCCTGCCGATTTTCGCCGTCGAATATTTGGCCGACGGCGCATGACTAGTCCAAGCGAATAGGAAGTAGACGACAACGAGCCCTGCGGATAGCGCAGCGATAGCAAGCCGAGGCTTGGAGGCCAGAATTTTGCACCAGCCCATCGCTCCTCTGAAGCCTTCATCGGTTGTGGCGGCATTTTGGGTGATCGGGCCGCTCAGACGTCACTCGGCTGCGAATGCGTCCTTGATAAAGCCGCCTCCCGCACGGTCGAAGCGGCGCGGCTGTCGCCGTGCCGGGCATGAAACAGCCGCGCCTTTCGCTTCTTCCACCAGACGTAGACGCCGGTGATAGAGAGCGTCGCGACGACGAGCCCAAGGACGCAGACGAAGATGCGATAGGGAAGATAGTCGACCGGGTTGCAAGCCATGTGCAGCGCACGCAACCAATTGGTCAGCGTCTCGCCCAAGTGACCTGTCGACGTTGACATTGAGCCCCGAAAGGAGCCGTCGTCGCCGTCGAAGAAGACCACGAGCTCCTTGTCGGCCGGGAAGGACCGATCGGTCTCGACGGAATAATTATAGGCGCGCGCATAGCTCAAGGACGTCAGTCCCTTCGGCTGGAGAAGCCGAAAGCCTCCCGCCGCCGCCTTCTCGGCGACGAGTTCTTTCCCTCTCGCTTGTGCCGCGCGCCAGTCGAGCTTCATGGGTCCCACGCCTTCGCGCGGCATGGCGAATTCCGCGACCTGCTCCATCATCGGACGTGTGTCGAAGAGAGCCGCGGTCACCTTCTCGTAGACGCCGAGTTGATCGACGAGACAGACGCTCGACCAGGCGAAGACGAAGAGCATCGCCCAGAGCCATAAACCGCTGGCGCGATGGAGGTCGAAGTTCACACGGTAAAAGCCGCCGCGCCATTTGACGAGCCATGCCGGCTTCCAGAACTTCTCGAGCCTCAGCGGCAAGGTCAGGTAAAAGCCGGCGAAGCAATCGATCGTCGAGAGGATCGCGAGAACGGCCAGGATCCATACGCCCAAGCCGCCCATCGCCAGAGCGGTGTGCAGGTCGTTGACGAAGGGCAAGACATTGGCCAGGAAGCCCTGCGTGTAGCCGCTGTAAGGAGTGCGTCCGAGCTCCTTGCCCGTCCAGGGATCGAGGATGATCACTCCCGGATCCTCTGGATAAGGCTTCCCGGTCTCTGGGTCGTCGCGCGCCCTCATACGCACGATCGCCTGATCGTCGCGTAGGCGATAGAAATAGGCGGCGGTCGCGTTCGGCATGAGCGCCTCGGCGCGCTCGGCAAGCATGGCGAGGTCGAGCCTTTTCGCGTCGGGCGAGGGCTTCGCGGCGGTAAGGCTTGGATCCAAGAGCGCCGAGAGATCGCCGCGAAAGGCGGGCAGGCTCCCCGTCAGGCCCTCGATGATGAGGAAGAGAGCCATGGTGAGGCCGACGTAACGATGGATCCAAGCGAACGCGCGCCGCATCGTTTCGCTCCCCCAGGCAAGGCGCGAGCCCCGGCTACGAGGCTCGCGGCGACCATTCTGCTGCTCAATATTTCGCGACGACCGCCTGGGCGGCGCCCAGTTGAAGTGATAGTTCAGGCCGCCGTGCAGGATGTTGATCTGCGGGTGGAAGCTTGCGCCGTAGTTCCAGCTCAAGCCGCCCCTGACGTCGCCGCCGCTGATGTCGGCATAGAGATATTCGAGCTTCGCCGACCAGCTCGGCGCGAACATCCATTCGGCGCCGCCGCCGACCGTCCAGCGCGTGCGGCTCCGATTAAATGATTGATATTCTTGAAATCGAATTCTCATGCCAAGGTGGCTCCCGATACCGGCCATGAGGCCCCGATCACCGCGCGCTGCGCCAAGTCGACAAGCAAGGATCGACTTCTCGAGACGGCGGCTCGATCGCTTCCGCGTTTAGCGGTCGAGGTGGTCTCGGCGAACGCTGCGGCGGCTTGCATGGGACCTTGGCTTCGCAGCGCCTCCAACAAAAAATAAACGCGGAAGCCGATCTCCATGAAGTTCACCTGGTCGTCGCGGTCCCGGTAGACGAGCAAGAAGCTGGGTTTCGCCGGCGGAAACCGAGGTTGGAAGTCGGGGCGGATACGGTGCACTGGAAAGCGGTATACTAGCGGCCAGGCAAGCTCCGACAAAAAGATCGTCTGAGACAGCGGATCCTTGAGTAGCCGGGAATTCTCCGGCGGTGGCGCGTCCTCCGCAATTTCGAGCGCCAATTCGACCCATTCGTAGTGCGCGAGCTCGAGCAAAAATGGCGGATCATGTTCGGTCTGCGGGCGCTCATCCTGTAGATAGCGCAGGAACTCCTCGGCAATTTCGAACAAGTAGGGTGTGTTGCTTTGATGCTCACGAAGAAAATCGTCGACCAGCGCCGACCACGCCTCGCCACCCAGCGTCGCTTTGAGAATTGGAAATACACGTGAAAGAAATGATTCAAGGTTGTTATAGATCAACTGCCGATAAATCTGTATTCGATCCGCAGGCGCCACGTCAGCGTGCGGATTATTCTGCGGATCACGAATGGACGCGGCGAATGCGTATTGCAAGCGCTGGAAGGGACGGAGTTCCTCAGCCATTTTGGCGTCCTCCCCTTAAGATGTGTTTGGCCTGAAGGGTGCGGACGGCGCCGATCTCCCTCAAGAGTTGTTGTAGCGGCGGGACATTGAAGTCGCGCTCGAGCAGAGTCGGCAGCACGCCGTAGCGTTCGTAGCAGCGCTCCAGCAACGACCATACCGTAGAGATGACAGGCGCGCCATGCGTGTCGATCAACAGCTCCGGACTCTCCCGGTGGTGGCCGGCGACATGCAGATAGACGATGCGATCCGCGGGAAGCGCTGCAAGAAACGTCTCGATTGAATAGCCATGGTTGAAGCTGTTGACATAAAGATTGTTGACGTCGAGCAGCAAATCGCAATCTGCCTGAGCGAGCACCGACGTGAGAAACTCAGCTTCGCTCATTTCCTGCGCAAGCGTCGTATAATAGGAAACGTTTTCAATCGCGATGCGCCGCTCAAGCGTTTCCTGAACCTGCCGAATTCGCTGCGCCGTGTAGGCCGCCGCCTCGGCGGTGAAGGGAAGCGGAAGGAGGTCGTAAAGGCGCCCGTGGTCGCTGCAGTAGCTCAAATGCTCACTATACAGCAGCATTTGATGTTCGTTCAGAAACTGCTTCAACTCGCGGAGAAAGTCGAAATCGAGAGGCATGGGTCCGCCAAGCGACAACGTCAGCCCGTGCGCGACAAAAGGCGCGCGCTCGGTGAGCGCGCGAAAGCGCTTGCCGAGACTGCCCCCCACCCTCATCCAATTCTCGGGGGCAACCTCGAAGAAGTCGATGGAATGGGGGACCGACGCGGCCAATGAGTCGAGGAATTGGCGACGCAGGCCGAGGCCTGCGCCGTCCAGGTAATTGACGCGGGTCGGCGTCGACTCGCGCATAGTCGCTAGAACCTCGCTAGTACGCCGGTGGTGACTTGCCAGCGGTTTCTGTTCTGCAAGCCGTTCAAATATTGATAGACTGGCAGGCCGATCTCGGCGCCGAAGCTCATTTTGCCGTATTTATAGTCCGCGCCGAGGAAGCCCATGAGCACCTGACCACCATAATTGTGCGGGTCGGCGTCAGGCATGGGAGACCAGTTCCACACATAGAAGGGATCGCAAGGGAAATTGAGACAGCTGATGTTCGCGTCCTGGCCGCGGATCTGCGCTGTGTCGGTGAAAGTCCAGCGCGTGTAAGCGGTGAGGCTCTCGCCAAAGGCGCGCTGCACCCATCCCAAGATCTTATAGCTGTTGCCGTAAGCCCAGCCGTTATTGGTCCCCAAGGGAATGTTGCCTGACACTTGCGTTCCCAGGTTCCACAAGCCGTTGGGGCTCAGCCATGAATAGGTCAGAGCGGGCATGAGGTTGAAAGTGCCCGCTCCGAGCTGCATGTCATAGGGCGCGCGAAAAGTGTTGCCCATCATCATGATCGCCTGGGTCGTGCTGCCGGTGGGGACGTTGATCCCCAGCGTGCCGGTCACGCTGCCGTAAGTCCGGTCGTTGTAAATCTTGTAGATGCCGTAGAGCTGGGTGTCGCCGAGGCCGGCGGTGACCATAGGAGCTTGAGCAGAGATGTCACGATATCCCGAGAAGTAGGGCGGCGGTTGATTGCCCATGTCCATGTTCATGGGCATGTTCATAGACTGATAGTTCGCCATGACCATCACCGTAAGATTATCGGTCACGCCGTACATCCCCATGAACATGAACATGTCCATGGTCATGCGCGGCGCCCACATCATGTACGGATATTTGCTGGGGAACGGTGAGCCCAAACCACCGTTACAAGCGCCGCCGTTGTTGCAGCCTCCAAACACGGGCGGGTAATATGCCGGACCGACCTGGGAGTTTGGAACGATGGAATTTCCGGCTTGATAGCCGTCTTTTTCGCTGTGCATCTCTTGGATGCTGGTCATCCATACCCCTTCCGGGTGGGTGTGGAACAGCGTGTCGCCGCTGGAGACGACTTGCCGGCCCAAGCCCCGCGAAAAATTCTCGTGATCACCCCCCCCGTGATCTTGCGGCCCGCCGCCATCCATCTTCATACTCGCGCCACAGCTCATTTCAGCCGACGCTTTGCCCGCAGAGTCTTGGCCCTCGTCACTGAGAATCTGGCCGAGCGCATTGTCCGCAAAATTCACCCGGTAGTTTAGGCCGGCGCGAATGATGTTGACTTCGGGATGGAGGTGATAGCCATAGTTCAAGCCTGCGTAGTAGCCAGAATTTCCCGGGCCCGAAAGGTCCAGATAAAGATATTCGAGTTTAGCGGACCAGTTCTCACGGAATCTCCATTCGACGCCGGCGCCGGCCGTCCAGCCCGCTCGCTTGTCGCTGTAGCCGCTGAAACCGCCCTGCACCTCACCAAAGGCAAGCCCAGCGGTGCCGTAAATGAGCCAGGTGGGGGTGACGAGATAACCGGCGCGGCCACGCACGGTGCCGAACCAGGGGAGGGTCGCGGCAACGTTGAAGCCGGCCTGTCCCTGGTAAGTGAAGGCCGGGTAGGCAGCTAGAGGCGAAAGATAGCCGCCGGGCGTCAGCGGGCTCGGGTACCACGGAGAAAAATAGTTGGGCTCATGGGAGCCGATGCTGCTTGCCTGCAGGTCGGCCTCGGCGCCGATCACCCAGGAGGGATTAATTTGATAATTATAGCCGATCTGGCCGCCGCCCACGACGCCGCCGATATTTTTGGTCACATCGGCGCCGCCGTGCAGGAAGAAGAGGTTCGAGGCCGAAATCGGGAAATTCGGGTCGAAATAGGGACCAATGCTGTCGTCGCCGTGATTCCCGTTCCAGCCGCCGCCGAGGTTCACGCCGAGGTAAAGTCCCGTCCACGTCGGCGGCAGGCGCGGCGTCTCAACGAGCGGACCCTTGATCACCACCAGATCGGTGGAGGATTTTCGGTTGGCCGGGCCGGATTCCCCGCCCGTCGTTATTGGCGCTGTCGTCCCCGGGTGTCGCTGCGCCGCCATACGATCCAGTCTCTTTTGCATTTCGGCCAGCTGACCGGCCAGCTGGGCGTTGCGATTTTGCAGTTCCGCGTTTTTGTCGCGGAGCGTTCTCACTTCCGTCGCGTCGGCCCCTCCCTCCGCGGCCACCGCCTGAGGCGTCAAGGTGAACGCCGCGAGGGTTCCAAGGATAAAAAAGTCCCGCTTATGGGTGCGTTGCCCAAACTTGTTGTTCATCTTGCTTTTCCCTAGTTTCCCCAACCTGGCCGTTAGGGTCTGGCGATGCTGTTTAGAGGAGGTCACGTCTACGCCCAGATTTTGAATCATGGCCAAGCCAGGTCGGGGCCCCTGGTTCGCTTGGCTCAAGCGCTTAATGTATTGATGGCTGCATATTTTGATCGACGACAGCGTCGTCGATGCTCTTGCCCCTCCCGCTCGCGAGAGGCGGCTCAGTCAGGAAGATCGAGGAGGGGCGCGCGAAGACCAGGAAGCGGTCCAGCCTATGGGACGCTTGTCGAAATCATCTTCGATGAAAGGACTGAAATACGAGGCCGGCTCTGGAGTTGACCGGGCCACGGTGATTGGCGAAGGGGACAAAACAAGGGGCGCTAAATCCTTAACGCCCGCGCGACATAAGACGCAGCAGCCGGAGTGTTCGCGATGTCCCTGCGCAGGCGCGTTTTTGCCTCCGAAAGCATGGCAGCCGGCCTCTATGGCCGAAGCGAAGTGACCGTGGCTCGCTTTCGATGCGAAGCTTGGGGACGCCGCGAGGATAAGACTTTGCAGGCCGATCAAGCAAGCAAGGAGGCTTGCGAAGAGCCTGCGTCGCAGGGGGCGTCGATTCGTCTCGAAAGAGTCCATGATTGGCATCATGCTTTGCCAAAAACTCAACATCAACATGAAACGTGAACGATCAAAATGTTGCCACAATAGATTCTTTTCGTGTTGCATATTTGCCACATCTGTCCGGAAGCCGCGAAGTATGGATAATCCCTGAATTCTGACGCGAAGTGCAACACCTGAGCTCGTTGATCAGTCTTGATATTGCCTCTGGCTGACCAGTCGCGTTGCCGTCAAGGTCCCGAGGAACGAGGGCCATCGAAACGGAAACGGAGCAGTTTCGCTTCTGATCGAAGACGGTCGGGGGTGTTGCACTTCGCGTCAGAATTCAACCCATCTCATTATTTGCCACAAACGATGGCGTCGCGCATTCTTGTGCAGAGCGCGTTAACAGCAAATGCGAATCACGTTGTTGCAGCGGCATTATCCCGCCATCAACAATGGGCGGCCGCTATGTGGCGCATCCCGCTCCTTCTTGCCAGCGCCGCGGCGACTCTCGGGGGGTGGGCGGTGTCGTGGCTTGAGCGTGACGGCGCCGGTGGCCAGGGGGAGCTGCTGCTCAACGCAACGGCCCCGCGCGACGCTCGCCTTGCTCCTCTGCGCCTCGGCCGTCGCGCTGGCGGCGGTTAATTGGGACGAAGTTGGCCCCGTCCTCTTCAGGCTATTCCGAGGCTCCAAGGCAGGCGGTTTGTCTCGCCGATCAACGCCCGTTCCATCGCGGCAGCAGCTTTTCCGACCGGTGGTCTTTCCCTTGGGCGCGGATCTTCAATCTGCGCTTGAATCATCCCCGGAATTGAGTTCTGTGAGTGCGGTGGAGACGGTGTTGAACACGAGGCGCCGCTTCGTCAGGGCGACGGAACGCGCCAAAACGTCCACCTCCCTTGATCTTGCCGTTACAAGGCCGGGGGTCAGTTCGGTCACAAACATGGAGAGCAAAATTGCTTCGTCCTGCTTCAAGCAACAGGGAAAGCTTGCCGATCAATGGCGAGGCGAGGCTTGCTTTCAACGTGCGCGGCATGACTTGCGCTTCGTGTGTGTCGCATGTCGAAAAAGCGCTCGCCAGCGCTGATGGCGTGCGCTCGGCCGCCGTCAACCTTGCGACGGAGCGCGCCGAAATCACGCTCACGCCGGGAGCCAAGGCTGCCGCGATCGCCGCAGCCGTGACGGACGCGGGCTGCGAACCCGACATTGAAACCATCGAACTCGGCGTTGGCGGCATGACCTGCGCCTCTTGCGTCGCCCATGTGGAGCGGGCGTTGGGCGCTGTGCCCGGCGTGCTCGACGCGAGCGTCAATCTCGCCTCAGAGCGGGCGTCGGTGCGCGCCCTCTCCGGTCCGGACCTGATGGATCGGCTGCGCCGAGCCGTGGCGGAAGCGGGCTACGAGCCGCGGCAGATCGAAAAGGGACCGGCCGCCGGGGATCGAGAGCGCGCAGCGCGCGAACAGGAAATGCGCGACTTGTCGCAGAGACTGAGGTTGGCGGCGCTCCTGACCGCGCCCGTGTTCGCGCTGGAGATGGGCGCACATACAATTCCAGGGTTCCACGAATGGGTGGCGGCCCATATTGGCCACCAACCGGCGTTGTATTTTTCCTTTGTTCTGTCGACGCTCCTCTTGGCGGGGCCGGGATTGGTTTTCTATAAAAAAGGCTTTCCGGCGTTGCTGCGAGGCCAGCCGGACATGAATGCGCTGGTTGCGACGGGCACGGCGAGCGCCTACCTCTACTCGGTCGTCGCCACCTTCACCCCGCAAGTCCTGCCCCAGGGCGCCGTGAACGTTTATTACGAAGCGGCCTGTGTGATCGTGACCCTCATCTTGTTCGGCCGCTATTTGGAAGCGCGCGCCAAAGGCCGCACCTCTGAGGCGATCCGCGCGCTGGCGCAACTGCAGCCGAAGATCGCTCGAATTGAGCGCGATGGCGAAACTATCGAAATCGCGATCGAGGATGTGCGCGTCGGCGATCTCGTCCTGGTGCGGCCTGGCGAGAAAATCCCGACAGACGGCGTGGTGACGCAGGGCGCTTCATACGTCGATGAAGCCATGATCACAGGAGAGCCGACGCCGGTCGCGAAGACCGTGGGCGCGCAAGTCACGGGCGCGACGGTGAACACGACGGGGGCTTTTGCGTTTCGCGCGACTCGCGTGGGCGCCGACACGACGCTTGCCGGCATCATTCGCATGGTCGAGCAAGCGCAGGGCGCGAAACTTCCGATCCAGGCGCTGGTCGACCGTGTGACCGGCGTCTTCGTGCCGGCCGTAATGGCGATCGCGACGCTAACCTTCGTTGTTTGGATGGTCGTCGGGCCGGAGCCGCGGCTCACCTACGCGCTCGTCAATGCCGTCGCGGTGCTCATCATCGCCTGTCCTTGCGCCATGGGCCTTGCGACGCCCGCCGCGATCATGACGGGTACCGGTCGCGCCGCAGAACTCGGGATTTTGTTTCG
>Ga0335078_10002927_pt1 | contig 25632 bp, 19 predicted proteins | sample Lox_Sample_32_FD_206711 | JGI IMG/M metagenome (GOLD analysis project Ga0335078, IMG submission 206711) | Soil microbial communities from Loxahatchee National Wildlife Refuge, Florida, United States - Lox_Sample_3.2 | ecosystem: Environmental > Terrestrial > Soil > Wetlands | place: USA... | reverse complement strand
GGACTTACCATTTCGTTCAGCCTCACGGCCACCAGATCCCACACCACGTCAGCCAGCGCCTCCTTGGGCCCACGCGGCACTGGGGTCACCGTGCCGTCCGCGCCGTACACGACGGCCTCGTTGTCCGGGGTCCCGAAGCCAAGCCCGTTCCCCACGGGATTGACCACGAGCAGGTCACAGCCCTTCCGGGCCAGCTTGGCGCGGGCGCTTTCCGGCGAGGTGTCAGTCTCCGCGGCGAACCCGACCAGAACCTGACGCACCGTGGGCGAGAGCGGGTGGCCAGTTCGTTCGGCATCATGATCTTCATGATTTCCGGAACGGGCGGCGGCCCGGTCGTGACGCGCGGCGGCCAGCCGGGCCAGGATGTCCGGGTTCTCGGTCAGCCGCAGCGGTTCCGGCGGCTGGCCGTCCTTCTTGATCTTCGCCGCGCTGCGCGCGGCCGGGCGGTAGTCGGCCACCGCGGCGGCCATCACCACCGCGTCGGCGCCGGCGGCGGCGGCCAGCACCGCGTCCCGCATCTCGCACGCCGAAACCACCCGGGTGACCTTCGCCCCGGCCGGCTCGGGCAGCGTCACGTTGGCCGCGACCACGACCACCTCGGCGCCGCGGGCCACCGCCGTGCGGGCCAGCGCGTACCCCTGGGTTCCTGTGGACCAGTTGCCGATGAACCGCACCGGGTCGATCTCCTCGCGGGTGCCGCCCGCGGAGACCACCACGCGGCGGCCGGCCAGGTCCGCGGCCAGGGACCCGCGGGCGAGGAGGCCGGCAGCGGCGGCGAAGATCGCGGCCGGCTCGGGCAGCCGGCCTGCGCCGCTGTCCTGGCCGGTCAGGCGGCCGACCGCGGGCTCGAGCACGATGGCGCCCCGGCGGCGGAGCAGCGACACGTTCGCCTGGGTGGCGGGGTGCTCCCACATCTCGGTGTGCATGGCCGGCGCGTACAGCACCGGGCACCTGGCGGTGAGCAGCGTGGCGGTCAGCAGGTCCCCGGCCATCCCGGCGGCGGCCCGGGCCATCAGGTCGGCCGTCGCGGGCGCGACCACGACGAGGCCGGCCGACTGCCCGAGGCGGACGTGCGGCACCTCGGCCACGCCCGTCCAGGCGTCGGTGGTCACCTGCTCGCCGGACAGCGCGGCCCAGGTGGCCTCGCCGACGAAACGGAGCGCGTCAGGGGTCGGCACGACCCGGACGTGATGCCCGGACTCGGTCAGCAGCCTGAGCAGCTCACACGCCTTGTACGCCGCGATGCCCGCGCCGACGCCGAGAACGACGCGCGCGGGCATGGACTCCGTCAGCCTTCGATGGCCTCGACGTTGAGCATCCGCTCCTTGATCTCGCGAAGCGAGATAGACAGCGGCTTCTCCTGGCTGCGCGTCTCCACCAGGGGGCCGACGTACTCGAGCAGGCCCTCACCGAGCTGCGAGTAGTAGGCGTTGATCTGCCGTGCGCGCTTCGCGGCCATGATCACCAGCCGGTACTTGCTGTCCACGACGTCCAGGAGCTCGTCGATCGGCGGGTTGATGATGCCGTCGGCGGGCTGGTGGGCCTGAGTCCCTGCCACGTTCTGCCTTCCGTCTGCCTTCCGTGCTTAAATCACACTGATCCATCAAGGCTACCAGCTGGCGGCATACATCCTGGACGGATGTGTTCACCAGGGTGACCTCGAACTCGCCGGCCGCCGCGAGCTCTTCCCTGGCGGCCGCCAGCCTGCGGTGCAGGACCTCGGCGGGCTCGGTGCCGCGGCCGGTGAGCCTGCGCACCAGCTCGTCCCAGGACGGCGGGGCCAGGAACACCAGCCGGGCGTCCGGCGCCGCGCGCTTGACCTGCCGCGCGCCGGCCACGTCAATCTCGAGCAGGCAGGAAACACCTGCCTCGAGCCTTTCGTATAGCGGCTGGCGCGGCGTGCCGTACCGGTTGCCAGCGAACCGCGCCCACTCCAGCAGCGCCCCGCTGGCGACCAGCCGGTCAAACTCGTTGTCGTCGACAAAGTGATATTCGCGCCCGTCCACTTCTCCCGGGCGCGGGCGCCGCGTCGTGACCGACACGGAAATCCAGATCTGAGGACAAGTCCTGTTGAGTTCGGCGACGACCGTGCTCTTCCCGACCCCGGAGGGCCCGGAGAGCACGGTCAGCCGCGAATGCACCGGAGTCGCGACCGCGGCACTGCCAGGACTCGGCTCACGCCTGCCGCGCGGCTCAGTAATCGGCGCCACCGAACTCTTGCTCAAGCGCGGAGCGCTGGTTGGTGCCCAGCCCGCGCACGCGGCGCGATTCGGCGATGCCAAGCCTTTCCATGATCTGCTTTGCCCGGACCTTGCCTACGCCCGGCAGGGACTCGAGCAGAGCCGAGACCTTCATCTTGCCAATCACGTCATCAGTTGCGCCTTCCTTGATGACGTCTGACAAGTTCGTGGCTCCGCGCTTGAGGCGGTTCTTCACCTCGGCGCGTTCTTTACGTGCGCGGGCTGCCTTCTCCAGGGCTGCCGCGCGTTCTTCGGGAGTGAGGGGAGGAAGAGCCACTCGGGGTCACCTCGGGTTTCGTTGGAAAAAGGTTTGTCGGGAGGGGAAACTAGCCAATCACGTACCCATTAGGCAACGCAAACTGCCGGTTACGTCATTACAAATTGAAATATATTACTCTCTGTAAGTGATTTATTACTTAGAGCTATCAACCGCGTCCGCCGCCCCGGTTAGGGGTCTCACGTGGTGATATCCCGTTGTCAGCGCCTGTGGACACCAGCGTAGGCCATCCTCGCCCCGCAGGTTCGGTGCCCGCGCGGCGCGTCATGGATTCGCCAGACATGTCACACTCATCTCACTACGCCACCGGGACCACACGAAGCATATCCGGTGACGTGAGTCTCAACTGTGACGATGATCATTACCTTTGCCTCAACGAAGGCTTCCGCCGCATCATACTCGCTGGGTAAGGCTGGAGTCACCCCAGGTCACTGCCGGTTTTCAGGACAATCTGCGGCGGCGGCGCGGGCCGCGGCCGTAGCGGGCCGGCGCCGGGTTTACCGCGCGACGGCCACCCGGCGCAGGGACGCGGCGATGGCGGCGGCGGCGGCACCGGGGTCGGGGGCCCGGGTGATAGGCCGGCCGATGACCAGCAGGTCCGCGCCGGCCAGCAGCGCCTCCTCCGGGGTGGCCACCCGGGCCTGGTCATCCGCCTCGCTGCCGACCGGGCGCACGCCCGGCGTGATAAGCGTCACATCGTTGCCGACCTCGGCCCGGACGGCGGAGACCTCGCGCGGCGAGCAGACCAGGCCCTGCGCACCCGCCGCCACCGAGAGCGTGGCCAGCCGCAGGACCGCGTCCGGCACCGGCCCGGCCAGGCCGATCCGGCCGAGGTCATCGTCACCGAGCGAGGTGAGCACGGTGACCGCCGCCACCATCGTGCCCGGTGCCGCCTCGACGGCCGCGCGGATGACGTCGGCGCCGCCGACCGCATGCACGGTGAGCACGTCCGGGCGCAGCCGTGCGACCGCCCGGGCGGCCCCGGCCACCGTGACCGGGATGTCGTGCAGCTTGAGGTCGAGGAACACGGACACGCGACTGGCGCCGCGCACCGTGGCGACCACTTCGGGACCGTAGCGCAGGTAAAGCTCGAGCCCGACCTTGACCGTGCTCACGTGCGGCGTCACCAGCGCGGCCCACCGCGCGGCCGTCTCCAGGTCGGGCGCGTCCAGCGCGACAGCCACCGGCGCCGGCTTGCTCACGGCCACACTCCTCTCCCCTCGGTTCCGCTTTTCCCCGGTTCCGCTGCTAGATCGTTCAATCGGGCTACGCGTTACCGTACATACATGTTTTACATTGTGCCGTATTAGGCACGCCAGGCCAGGCCATGAGGCATCCGGCCGTGCGCCTGGCCCACCACGTCGGCGGCCCGGTCCACGCCGATGGCCGCCAGTTCCTCTTCCAGCTCCTTCAGCACGCGCGAGCACGCCGAAGGGTCGTGCATGATCTCCGTGCCCACCGCGACCATGGTGGCGCCCGCGAGCAGCATCTCCAGGGCATCCCGGCCGGTGCGCACGCCGCCGCTCCCGATGATCGGCACGTCGGGGAACGCGGCCCTGACCTGCCACACGCACCGCACCGCCACCGGCCTGATGGCCGGGCCGGACAGGCCGCCGTACTTGCCGGCCAGCAGCGGGCGCATCGTGGCCGGGTCGATGGCCATGCCGAGCAGCGTGTTGATCAGCGACAGGCCGTCCGCGCCCGCCGTGACGCAGGCACCGGCCACCGCCACGATGTCGGTCACATCCGGGGACAGCTTGGCGAACACCGGGATGTCGTACCGGGCGCTGCCCCGTACCGCCGCGATCACGCTGCCGGCCTGCTGCGGGCCGAGCGCGAACAACCGCCCCGCGTCCTCGGCGTTGGGGCAGGAGAGGTTGACCTCGATGGCCGTCACCCCGGCCGTGTCGGACAGCCGGGTGGCCAGCCCGGCGTACTCGCGGATGGTCTGGCCGGCGATCGAGACCACCACCCGCGCGCCGCGGGACAGCAGCCACGGCAGGTCCCGCTGCAGGAACGCATCCACGCCCGGGCCCTGCAGGCCCACCGAGTTCAGCATGCCGCTCGGCGTCTCGGTGAGCCGCGGCGCGGGGTTGCCGGTGTGAGGTTCGGCCATGATCGACTTGCTGATCAGCGCGCCGACCCTGGCCACGTCGATGAACTGGGCGAGCTCACGGCCCGCGCCCGCGCAGCCCGCCGCGGCGAGCACCAGGTTGGGCAGTTCGGCCTGGCCGAGCCTGGCCCTCATGTCAGCCGGCATAACTCTGCTGTCCCGGGGTCCCGGCCCAGCCAGGCGCGCCGAGCGCGTCGAACGGGATCGTCCCCATGTCGTCCCAGCGGACCAGGTCGCCGCGGAACACCGGGCCGTCCACGCATGAGCGGACGATCCGGGTGATCCCGTCGGTCCCGGTGACCGGCAGCACGCATCCCATGCACACCCCGGTCCCGCAGGCCATGGGCACGTCCACCGACGCCTGCACCGGGATGTCGTACCGGCCGGCTATCACCGTGACCTCGCGCAGCACCGGCACCGGCGCGCAGGCGTAGATCACGTCGGTGCGCGCCTCGCGGATGATCTGCTCCATCAGGCCGGTCACCGTGCCGCGGGCGCCGAATGAGCCGTCGGTGGTCGCCACCGCCGCGCTGCGCCCGCTCCGCCGGGCGGTCAGCGCGCCGAACACACGGTCCACGCTCTCGCCGCCGAGCAGGTAGTCGACGCTGCAGCCGCGTTCCCGCAGCCGCGCCGCCAGCGTGAACAGCGGCGCGCTGCCGTAGCCGACGCCGAGCAGCAGGCAGCTCGACGGGTCCCTGGGGATGGGAAAGGGCCTGCCGAGCGGCCCCACCGTGTCGAGCACGTCCCTGGGCCGCAGCCCGGCCAGCCAGCGCGTCCCCGGCCCGCGGGCCTCGAACACGAACTCCACCGTGCCGCCGTGGTCGGGGCGCACGTCGTGCACGGCGAAGGCCCGCCGCCCGAGCATGGAGGTCTCGGGACCGCCGACCGCGACCGTGATGAACTGGCCGGGCCGGAACTTGGTCGCGATGGCGGGCGCGACCAGGGTCAGCGCGTGATAGGCATCGACGCGCCGCAGGGTCAGCACGGTGCCGCGGATCTGCACGGGGGCCATAAACGTCCTGCGATCAACGCGGCGTGCTCCTGGAGCGACCGCACGCCGACCTCACCGCGGATGATGGCCTCGATCCCGTGCACGGCGGCGGCCAGTCCCGCGGCCGTGGTGACGCAGGGGATGCCGCGGCGGACCGCGGCGGTGCGGATCTCGTAGCCGTCCAGGCGCGGGCCGGACTGCCCTGGGCTGCCGAACGGCGTGTTCACGATCAGGTCCACCTCACCGGCGAGTATCCGCGTCACCACGGTCGGCTCGCCGTCGGGTCCGGGGCCGTCGCCGTGCTTTCGCACGATCTTGGCACGAACCCCGTTGCGGCGCAGCACCTCCGCCGTTCCCTCGGTGGCCCAGATCTCGAATCCGAGGTCGGCCAGGCGCTTGACCGGGAATATCATCGACCGCTTGTCCCGGTTGGCCACCGAGACGAACGCCCGTCCCTTCACCGGCAGCGAGCCGTACACCGCCGCCTGGGACTTCGCGTACGCGGTGCCGAACACCGCGTCGATCCCCATCACCTCGCCGGTCGAGCGCATCTCCGGGCCGAGCACGGTGTCCACCCCCTGCCCGGCGGGATCGCGGAACCGGCCGAACGGCAGCACCGCTTCCTTTACCGCCACCGGCGCGTCCAGCGGCAGGTGGCCGCCGTCGCCGTGCGCCTGGAGCAGGCCCGAGGCGCGCAGTTCGGCGATGGTGGCGCCGAGCATGATCCGCGCCGCGGCCTTGGCCAGCGGCACCGCCGTGGCCTTGGAGACGAACGGCACCGTGCGCGACGCCCGCGGGTTGGCCTCGAGCACGTACAGCACTCCCCCGGCCAGCGCGTACTGCACGTTCAGCAGGCCGCGCACGCCGACCCCGCTGGCGATCGCCTCGGTGGCCGCGCGGATCTGCGCCACGTCGCCGCGGCCGATGGTGATCGGCGGCAGTGCGCAGGCGGAGTCGCCGGAGTGGATGCCGGCCTCCTCGATGTGCTCCATGACCCCGCCGAGGTAGAGCTCGGACCCGTCGTAGAGCGCGTCGACGTCGATCTCGATCGCGTCGTCGAGGAACTTGTCGATCAGCACCGGATGGCCGGGGCTCACCTCGGTCGCCCTGGTCACGTAGGACCCGAGCGTGGCCTCGTCGTAGACGATCTCCATGCCGCGGCCGCCGAGCACGTAGGAGGGCCGTACCAGGATCGGGTAGCCGATCTCGCGCGCGATCTCGGCCGCCCCCTCCGGCGAGATGGCGATCCCGTGCCGCGGCGCGCTCAGCCCGGCCTCGTCCAGCACGCGGGCGAAGGCGCCGCGGTCCTCGGCGAGGTGGATCGCCTCCGGGCTGGTGCCGACCACGGGGACGCCGGCCGCGGCGAGCGCGCGCGAGAGGCCGAGCGGCGTCTGCCCGCCGAGCTGCACGATCACGCCTGCCACCGGGCCGGCTTTTTGCTCAGCGCGGACCACCTCGAGCACGTCCTCCAGGGTGAGCGGCTCGAAGTACAGCCGGCCCGAGGTGTCGTAGTCGGTGGAAACCGTCTCCGGGTTGCAGTTGACCATCACGGTCTCGTAACCCGCGTCGGCCAGCGCGAACGACGCGTGCACGCAGGCGTAGTCGAACTCGATGCCCTGGCCGATCCGGTTCGGCCCGCTGCCGAGGATGATCACCTTGGGCGTGCTGCCGTCCGGCACCTCGGTCTCGTCGTCGTAGGTCGAGTAGAGATAGGGGGTCCGGGCCGCGAACTCCGCGGCGCAGGTGTCCACCGCGTGATACACCGGGCCCACGCCGAGCGCCCAGCGGACCTCGCGGATCACCGTTTCCGTGGTGCCGCGGAGTTCGGCGATCTGGGCGTCGGAGAAGCCGTTCTGCTTGGCGGCCCTGAGCGTCTGCGTGTCCAGGGCCTGGGCTTGCGCCACCTGCCCGGCGATGTGGTTGATGTGCTGGATCTGCTCGATGAACCAGGGGTCGATGCCGGTGGTGCTGGAGACCTCGGCCGGGCCGGCGCCGGCCCGCAGCGCCTGCTGGATGGTGCCCAGCCGGCCGTCGTGCGGGGTCCCGCAGTCACGCAGCAGGCTCTTTGCGTCTCCGGGCGGATTTTTCCAGCCGAACGGGCTGCGGTTACTCTCCAGCGAACGGTTCGCCTTCTGCAGAGCCTCGGCGAAGTTGCGGCCGATAGCCATGGCTTCCCCGACGCTCTTCATGTGGGTGGTGAGCGCCGGGTCCGCGCCAGGGAATTTCTCGAACGCGAACCGCGGCACCTTGACCACCACGTAGTCCAGGGCCGGCTCGAAGCAGGCCGGGGTCTGGCCGGTGATGTCGTTCGGGATCTCGTCCAGCGTGTAGCCGATGGCCAGCCGGGCCGCGATCTTGGCGATGGGGAAGCCGGTGGCCTTGGAGGCGAGCGCGCTGCTCCGCGAGACGCGCGGGTTCATCTCGATCACGACCATGCGGCCGGTGAGCGGCTCGACGGCGAACTGGATGTTGCAGCCGCCGGTGTCCACCCCGACCGCGCGCATGATGGCGATCGCGGTGTCGCGCATCCGCTGGTACTCGCGGTCGGTGAGCGTCATCGCCGGGGCGACGGTGACCGAGTCGCCGGTGTGCACGCCCATCGGGTCGATGTTCTCGATCGAGCAGACCACGACCACGTTGTCGTGCCTGTCGCGCATCAGCTCGAGCTCGAACTCCTTCCAGCCGAGGATGCTCTCCTCGAGCAGGACCTCGTGCGTCGGGCTCGCGTCCAGGCCGGCCCCCGCGATGCGCCGCAGGTCTTCTTCGTTCTTCGCGACGCCGGAACCGAGGCCGCCGAGGGTGAACGAGGGCCGGACGACGACCGGGTAGCCCAGGGTCTGCGTGATGGCGACGCATTCGTCCAGGCCATGGCAGATCTGGCTGCGCGGGACCGCGGCGCCCAGGCCGGTGACGATCTCCTTGAACCGCTCGCGGTCCTCGCCGGCCCGGATCGCGTCGATGCTGGCGCCGATCAGCTCGACGTCGTAGTTGTGCAGGACACCCTGGTCGTGCAGGGCGACGGCGGCGTTCAGCGCGGTCTGGCCGCCCAGGGTGGGGAGCACGGCGTCCGGGCGCTGGATCGCGATGACCTTCTCCAGCGTCTCGGTGGTGATCGGCTCGACGTAGGTGGCGTCGGCGAACTCGGGGTCGGTCATGATCGTGGCCGGATTGGAGTTGACCAGGCTGACCCTTATCCCCTCCTGCTTCAGCACGCGGCAGGCCTGGGTGCCCGAGTAGTCGAACTCGCAGCCCTGCCCGATGACAATCGGGCCGGACCCGATCACCAGAACCGACTTCAGATCCTCACGCCTTGGCACGGCTCACCCCGCTCTCGAGCAGGGTGCAGAAGTGGTCGAAGTGGTCGGCGGCGTCGTGCGGGCCGGGAGCGGCTTCCGGGTGATACTGCACGCTGAACACCGGGCGCTCGAGCAGGCGCAGGCCCTCGACCACGCCGTCGTTGAGGTTCACGTGGCTGACCACGGCCGGGCCGTATGGCGTCTCGAACGGCTGCCGGGCCCGCGGCGGCACGTGCGCCCAGGTAGCGGGCCCGGGCGTTTCCGCGGAGACGCCTGCTTCGCCGGGGCGGGCGGCGTCTGCGGGGAGGGCGGCGTCCCCTGGGAGGGCGGCGGCGAAGCCGTGGTTGTGGCTGGTGATGTAGACGCGGCTGGTGGCGAGGTCCATGACCGGCTGGTTCACCCCGCGGTGGCCGTACCGGAGCTTGTAGGTGCCCAGGCCGAGAGCCAGGGCGAGGATCTGGCTGCCCAGGCAGATGCCGAACACGGGCACGCCCGCGTCGAGAACCCCGCGCATCGCGTCCACCGCGTACCTGGCCGCGGCCGGGTCGCCGGGGCCGTTGCTGAAGAACACTCCGTCCGGCGAGGCGGCCAGGATCTGCTCCGCGGTCACGGTGGCCGGCACCACCCGGACCTCGCAGCCCCTGGCCGCGAGGTTGCGCGGCGTGGACGTCTTGATCCCCAGGTCGACGGCGACCACCCGGTACCTGGCCGGGCCCGCCGCGCGGACGGTGTACGGCTCAGCCGTGCTCACCACCCGGGCCAGGTCGGCCCCGGTCATCTCCGGGCTGGCGAGCACCCGCTCCAGGAGCTTTTCCGGGCTGGTCTCCACGGTGCTTATCGCCGCCCGCATGGCCCCCTGCTCGCGCACCCGCCTGGTCAGCAACCGGGTGCCGCGGACGGCGATGCCGGTCACGCCCTGGTCCTTCAGGTAGGTGTCGAGACCTTGCCGGGCTCGCCAGTTCGACGCGAGCCTGGCGGGCTCGCGCGCCACGTAACCGCTGACCCAGACCTGGCTGGACTCGGGGTCTTCGTCGTTGATGCCCGTGTTGCCGATGTGCGGCGCGGTCATCGCGACGATCTGGCGGCAGTACGAGGGGTCGGTCAGCGTCTCCTGGTAACCGGTCATGCCGGTGTTGAAGACCATCTCGCCGAACGTCTCGCCCTCCGCGCCGAAGGCGGTGCCGTGCAGCGTGGTCCCGTCCTCCAGGACGAGCAGGGCAGGTGGTGTCGTCGTCACGTCAGGCCAGCTTTCCGTCGAGCACGGTGGGAACGCCGCGCAGGAACGTGGCCAGCACCCGGCCGGGCAGTTCCATCCCGGCGAACGGGGTGTTGCGGCTCTTGGACGCCCCGGCCGGCGTCACCGCCTCGGCGGGCGCCGCCGGGTCGTACAGGGTCAGGTTGGCGGGCCCGCCGACCGCGAGCGGGGCGCCGTGCCCGGCCAGCCGGCCGATCCTGGCCGGCCGGACCGACATCCGGTCGGCGACCCCGTGCCAGTCGAGCAGCCCGGTGTCCACCATCGCCCGGTGCACCACCCGCAGCGCGGTCTCCAGCCCGGTCATGCCGAACGCCGCCTCCGCCCACTCTGTCTCCTTGGCCTCCGCCGGGTGCGGCGCGTGGTCGGTGGCCACGCAGTCGATGGTGCCGTCGGCGAGCGCGCGCCTGAGCTCGGCCACGTCCGCCTCGGTGCGCAGCGGCGGGTTGACCTTGAACACCGGGTCGTAGGCCGCCGCGAACTCATCGGTCAGCAGCAGGTGATGGGGCGTGACCTCGGCGGTGACCCGCCACCCCTTGGACTTCGCCCAGCGGATGATCTCCGCGGAGCCGGCGGTGGAGACATGGCAGATGTGCAGCGCCGAGCCCACGTGCGCGGCGAGCAGGCAATCGCGCGCGATGATGGCCTCCTCGGCCACGGCGGGCCAGCCGGCCAGGCCGAGGCGGGCCGACATCTCCCCCTCGTTGAGCTGCGCGCCCTCAGTGAGCCTGGGGTCCTGGGCGTGCTGGGCGATCACCCCGTCGAAGGCCTTGACGTACTCCAGGGCGCGGCGCATGAGCAGCGGGTCAGACACGCACCGGCCGTCGTCGGAGAACACGCGGACCCGCGCGGCCGAATCCGCCATCGTGCCGAGCTCGGCCAGCCTGGCGCCGGCCAGCCCGACGGTGACCGCGCCCACCGGCTGGACATCGCAGTGGCCCGCGGTCCGGCCGAGCCGCCAGACCTGCTCCACCACCCCGGCGGTATCGGCCACGGGGTCTGTGTTGGCCATGGCGTGCACGGCGGTGTAGCCGCCGAGAGCCGCCGCCGCGGTCCCGGTCTCCACCGTTTCGGCGTCCTCCCGGCCCGGCTCGCGCAGGTGCGTGTGCAGGTCAACGAGGCCGGGCAGGGCGATCAGGCCGTCGGCGTCGAGGACCCGGGCGCCGGAATGATCCAGCCCGGATCCGATGGCCGTGATGGTGCCGCCGCCGAGCAGGATGTCCGTGACGCGGGACCCCGGCTCGTCCTCTCCCGGGATCGCGACGCCGCGGATCAGCCACCTGGCATGGTTCTCCCGGCCCGCCCCGGGACCCGCGGCCGTCACCTGGCCACCGCCGGGAGCTCCGTCGCCGGGAACTCGGTGCCACCGAGCAGCAGGTACAGCACCGCCATCCGGGTGGTGACCCCGTTGGCCACCTGTTCCACGATCGTCGAGCGGACGGAGTCGGCCACCTCGGCCGCGATCTCCACCCCCCTGTTCATCGGTCCCGGGTGCATGACGATGGCGTGCTCGGGCAGCCGCGCCATCCGCGACGCGTCCAGCCCGTACCTGCGGCTGTACTCGCGCACGCTCGGGAAGTAGGCGGCGGTCATCCGCTCCTGCTGGACCCGGAGCATCATCACCACGTCGCTCTTCGGCAGCTCGCCATCCAGGTCATAGCTGACCGTGCAGGGCCAGCTGCCGACGGCGAGAGGCAGCAGCGTGGGCGGGGCGGCCAGGGTCACCTCGGCGCCGAGGGTGCTCAGCAGCAGCACGTTGGACCGGGCGACCCGGCTGTGCAGCACGTCCCCGACGATCGTCACCCGGATGCCGTCGAGCCCGGCACCGCGCGGTGTTAGCCCGGGGGGGCGACCCCCCGGAACCCCCCGATCACGGGGGGGCTGCCCGCCCCCCCGTACCCCCCCGGCGAGCCTGCGCCGGATGGTGAACGCGTCGAGCAGGGCCTGGGTGGGATGCTCGTGCGTGCCGTCGCCTGCGTTCAGCACGCTGCCCCGCACCCACCCGGCCAGCCGGTGCGCCGCGCCGGACGCCCCGTGCCTGATGACCACCGCGTCCGCGCCCATGGCCTCCAGCGTCAGCGCGGTGTCCTTGAGGCTCTCGCCCTTGGCGACGCTCGACCCCTTCGCGGAGAAGTTGATCACGTCGGCGGACAGCCGCTTCGCCGCGGCCTCGAACGAGATCCTGGTCCTCGTCGAGTCCTCGTAGAAGAGGTTGACCACGGTCCGGCCGCGCAGCGTGGGCAGCTTCTTGATCGGCCGGTCGGCCAGGCTCGCCAGTTCCTCCGCGGTGTCCAGGATGAGCAGCGCGTCGGCCCGGCTGAGGTCGGCGGCCGAGATCAGGTGACGCTTCACGGTGCTCCCTCCAGACGATCGTGCCGTCCGGGAGCCCTGCGGGCCACCGGCCGCTCGCACGGGTCCGGAGGACCCATGCTCGCTAGCCGGTACCGGACGGCGCTCACGGGTGCCTCCCGTCGTCGCTGATCATCACGCTGTCCTGCGCGTCCACCTCGGTCAGCAGGACGTGCACGACCTCGCGCTGCGAGGTCGGCAGGTTCTTGCCCACGTAGTCGGCGCGGATGGGGAGCTCACGATGGCCGCGGTCGACCAGGACCGCGAGCTGCACCGCCCGCGGCCGGCCGAGATCGTTCAGCGCGTCGAGCGCGGCGCGCACGGTGCGGCCCGAATACAGCACGTCGTCGACCAAGACCACGATCTTGCCGTCCACGCCCCCCGGCGGGAGATCGGTGCGGCCCAGGGCGCGGGCCGGATGCAGCCGCAGGTCATCGCGGTGCATGGTCACGTCAAGCGAGCCGCAGGGGATCTCGAGCCCCTCGAACTCCCCGATGCGCGCCGCGAGGCGGCGCGCGAGCGGCACCCCGCGCGTCGGGATGCCGAGCAAGATGACGTCGTCTCCGCCGTGCGTCCGTTCCAGGATCTCGTGGGCGATCCTGGTCAGAGCCCGCCTGATCTCTTCGGCATCGAGTACCGCGAGGCCATCACGCCCCGCGACCGGACTGGTGGCCGCGCACATGGAACGGACCTCCTTCCCCGCCTCACCGGACGGTCATTAAAGGATGTCTACGGTGACGATCATACGGGGAGTTACCACCGGACCTGGCGGCTTTGGGCCGGGCCGGATGGCATGTGATTTACGTCACAGAGGATGAGGGTTATCAGAACATGACAAGAGTTGGCCATGTGGCGGCAACATGCCCGCTGCGACGGGAAACCCGATATCAGATGGGTTCTCGCCGGCCGGCGGAGGGTACATAGCGATCCCGGAGAGCTAGCCGGTTACCGACCGGGTTAAGCCGGTTTTTGCCATTCGGCTTGACCTTATAGCGCTCGACGCCTACCGTCACTGAGCGTAACCGTTACCGTAAGCGACGACTGGCCGGGGAACCGAGGAAAGAATGCCATCTGAGTACGCCAAGACCCTTGGCGCGCGGCTGCGCGCCATCCGCACGCAACAGGGGCTCTCGCTGCACGGAGTTGAAGAGAAGTCCCGCGGTCGCTGGAAGGCCGTCGTCGTAGGTTCCTACGAGCGCGGCGACCGGTCGGTGACCGTCCAGAAGCTCGCCGAACTGGCCGAGTTCTACGGGGTCCCCGTATCGGAACTGCTGCCCGGCGACGCCGCCCCGACGCCGCTGGTCCCCTCGCCCAAGCTCGTCATCGACCTGGAGCGGATGAACCAGCTGCCCAAGGACAAGGTGGGCCCGCTGGCCCGCTACGTCGCCACCATCCAGAGCCAGCGCGGCGACTACAACGGCCGCGTCCTTTCCGTGCGGCACGAGGACCTCCGCTCGCTCGCGGTCATCTACGACAAGTCGCCCGCCGACCTCACCGAGGAGCTCATCAGCTGGGGCGTTCTCGACGCCGACGCACGTGGCGCGATGGAAGGGTTCTGAATCTCTTAGCCTGCCGGCCTGAGCGGGAGCGGAGACTGCACCTCGACGCCGAGCGCAGTCTCCGCAAGTGACAGGAAGGTCTCCGCGTCCCGCAGCAGGTCATCAGCCTCACGTGCCGATGCCGCGCGCGGCAGCCCCGCCTCGGCGGCCGCGCGCTTGCCGGCACCGGCCGCGAAGAAAGCGGCCCACTCGGAAAGCGCCGGCTCGACCTGAGGCAGCAGCTCCCACACGCTGTGCGGCTTCCTGCGGCGCGACCGCGGTTCGCCCCGCGCCGCCACCACTGCCGCCGCGGCACGCAGCGCCGCCAGATGCGCTGTGACGTACCGGGCGCCGGGCGCCGACTCATCGGCCGCCTCCGCGAGCCCCCGCCGCGCGGACTGGAGCATGCTGAGCACGGTCGGCGCCACCCCAGGATGCCTCGGGCTCATGTCACCCCGACCCGGCCGCATCTCCGCTGTGTTCGCCATCGCTCTTCATCTCCTCTTCTGGTCCGGCCAGACGAGACATCTCCCTCTCGTCGCACGCGGCCGGCGTCGCTCCATCTATTCGAACCTAAATTCGCCCAGATGTCCAGCCGTCTTCGATGTCTGTTCGAAGATAACCCGGGGGTCTGACATTTTGAGGTCGACGGGGTGTCCCCCCGGCAGGCCCGGCACGTCCGTGACGGCACTTCCGCAGGCGCGTGGTGCGACGCGGTACGGCGGCTCAGGTCTCGCCGCCGGGGCGCCCGCCGAGGGGCAGCCGCATGATGGGCACCGCGCGGGCACTGAAGGCGCCTCCCGCGACAGAGAAGGTTTTCCTGAGAGGATTGGGGCTCCTGAGAGGGTTGTGGGGTTTATAGTGCTCCGGATGCTCCAAAGCCCGGATCCTCCGGATCTTTCCGGGGATCAGGCGGGAGCGCAGCCGCGGGTCAGGGGCCGCCCCGGCGCGATAGCGCTGTTACCTGGGCACGCACGGCCGATCAGGCGCGTTGTACTGGCACCTACAGGGAACGAGGGGGCATTTGCGCACAACGCGACTGTTTGTGCGAAGGGCCGGGGCGGGGCTGTATTTTGATCGCGTGCCATCCCTACCCGCCACTAACGACGGGGGCGCGAGGCCACTCGCCGAGGACCTGAGCACCGGCTCCGGCGGCAGTGAGGACATCACCTGGGATGCTGACACGGAGCCTGGTACGGCCGATGCAGGCGCGGTACCCGAGGCTGCCGGGGCCGACGGCGGGTCGCGCTCGATCCAGGCTGAGCCGGGTGCTGCCGAAAGCGGCGCCGAGCAGGGCGTTGCCGAGCAGGATGCTGAGCCGGAGCTGAACGAGGAGCCGACGGGGGCTGAGCTCCGGGCGGACCCGCCAGAAACTGAAGCCGAATCCCCGGCGAACCCGGCCGAAACCGGAACCCCGGCGAACCCGGCCAAAGCCGGAACCCCGGCGAACCCGGCCGAAGCCGGAACCCCGGCGAACCCGGCCAAAGCCGGAACCCCGGCGAACCCGGCCAAAGCCGGAACCCCGGCGAACCCGGCCGAAACCCAGGCGAACGGGGGCCGGGCGGAGGCCACGTCCAGGATGGACGGGGCCGGGACCGAGGCCGCGCCTAATGCGGACGCCGAGCTCCCGGCAGCTGAGTCCGGGCGGTGGTTCCGTCCGGCCCGGCCGAAAAGGGGATTCCTCACCCTCCCGCCGGAGCGACAGGCGGATGGCACCGTACCTGGCCCCGAGTCCCGGGTAACCGCGGCGGACGCGGGCGCGGCCGGGACGGACGCGCCACGGCCGGGCGGGCCGCCACGGCCGGGCGCGCCAGCATGGGTTACCGGGCCCGGCACGCCCGCATCAGTCAACGGGCTGGGCACGCTGCCGCATCCGGGCGGGCCGGGGGCGCCGCCGCAGCTGGGCGGGGCGGGGCTGGCACCGCCGCACCAGGGGTGGGCGGGGCTGGCGCCTGCTCCTGGTGGCGGGCCGTCCGGGGTCAGGACCGATGAGCGCCCCGAGGAGCGGGAAGCCGCGCCCAGGCGGCGGATCTCGCGGCGCACGGTGCTGCAGGCCAGCCTGATCGGCGGCGCGGGGGTAGCCGCGCTGCCGCTGCTCGCGCTGGTCGGCGACATCACGCGGCCGGCCGAGCAGCCGACCGGCCTGACCTTCTCGCTGAACACGAACTGGCGGTTCGGCGGGCAGTATACGGCGGGCTCGGAGAACAGCTCCTACGACGACAGCGACTTCACGCCGGTCACGGTGCCGCACACCGTCACCCCGCTGTCCTGGCAGAACTGGGACTTCCCTGGCTGGCAGCAGGTGTGGATCTACCGGCGGCACTTCAGCGGCGCGCGCCTGCTCGACCCGCACCGCCCGGGCAACCGGATCTTCGCCGACTTCGACGGCGTCATGGTCAACGCGTCGGTGGCGATCAACGACCAGGTGGTCAGCACCCACCAGGGCGGTTACCTGCCGTTCTCGGCCGAACTCACCGGGAAGGTCAGCGGCGGCGACAACCTGCTCGCGGTCATCGTCGACTCGCGCTGCCTGCCGGTCCCGCCGGTCGGCGTGGGCCGCGGCCCGGCCAGCATCGACTTCTTCCAGCCCGGCGGCATCTACCGGGACGTCCGGCTGCGGGTGCTGCCCCAGGTGTTCCTGTCTGACCTGTTCGCCCTGCCCGCCGACGTGCTCACCTCGAAGCCCCGGGTGGACATCGAATGCACCATCGACTCGGCCGCCACGGCGCACGCCTCCGGCACCCTGCTGGTCCAGCTGCTCGACGGGCAGGCTCAGCTCGCCGCGCAGGCCACCACCGTGACGGTCAGCTCCCCGGGGATCAGCACCGCCAAGCTGAGCCTGACCGGGCCCGGGCCGGTCAGGCTGTGGTCGCCGGACAGCCCGAAGCTGTACACGGTCCAGGCCACGCTGAGCTTCCCCGGCCTCGGCAGCCACGTCGTGTCCCGGCGGATCGGGTTCCGCGAGGCGTCCTTCCGGCCGGCGGGCTTCTTCCTGAACGGGCAGCGGCTGCCGCTGTTCGGCCTCAACCGGCACCAGCTCTACCCGTACGCGGGCATGGCCATGCCCGCCCGGGTACAGCGCAAGGACGCCGAGATCCTCAAGAACGAGTTCAACTGCAACATGGTGCGCTGCTCGCACTATCCTCAGTCGCCGGATTTCCTCGACGCCTGCGACGAGCTCGGCCTGCTGGTCTGGGAGGAAGCGCCGGGCTGGCACAACGTGAGCACCAGCCCGGCCTGGCAGGACCTCGTGGTGCAGAACGTCCGCGACATGGTGATCAGGGACCGGAGCCGTCCCTCGGTGATCATCTGGGGCACCAGGCTCAACGAGACCCGGGACTTCCCCGCGCTGTGGGCCGCGACCAGGCAGGCCGCCAGGGAGCTCGACAGCTCGCGGGCGAGTTCCGGTGCCATGGCCTACCACCAGGACCAGGACGCCACCTGGAACGAGGACGTCTTCGCCTACAACGACTACGGGACCGACCCGAAGAACGGGAACGTGGCGCTCAGGCCGCCGTTCGCCGGAGTTCCCTACCTGGTCACCGAGGCGGTCGGCGTACAGGAGGCGAAGCACTTCACCTGGACGGACCCGCCGGCCCTGCTCGCCAAGCAGGCCGCCCTGCACGGCCAGGCGCAGAGCCAGGCGCGGTCCAGCGCCGGCTACGCCGGGCTGCTGGCCTGGGCCGGGTTCGACTACGCCTCGATGCTCGGCCAGGGCAAGGGCGACGTCAAGTGGGCCGGGGTGGCGGACGGCTTCCGGGTGCCCAAGCCCGGCGCCGCCATCTACCAGACGCAGGGCGATCCGGCCGTGCGCCCGGTCATCGTCCCGGCGTTCTTCTGGGAGGCGGGCGGCGCAGCCCCGGGCCCGGAGGTGATGATCGCCAGCAACTGCGACCGGCTGGAGGTCTTCATCGGCGGTACCCATGTGGCCAGCGCGACGCCCGCCCTGGCCTCGCCGCTGTACAGCGGCCTGGTCCACCCGCCGTTCCTGGTCCGGCTCCCCCGGCGCATCCCGCACCCCGCCCCCGACCTGCTGGTCCAGGGCTTCGCCGGCGGCCAGCAGGTGACACAGCTCCGGATGTCGGCCAACCCGGCCGGCGACGCGCTCGCCATGACCGTGGACGACACGGCCATCTCGGCGGACGGCTCCGACGCGACCCGGGCGGTATTCCGCGCCATCGACACCTACGGCAACCAGCGCAGGTACGGCAGCGGCCAGGTCGCGCTCACCCTGTCGGGCCCGGCCACGCTGGTAGGCGACAACCCGTTCGCGTTCGGCGAGTACGGCGGGCTCGGTGCGGTCTGGATCCGCTCGCTGGCCGGCCGGCCGGGGGCCATCACGCTGACCGCGAGCCATCCGCTGCTTGGCCAGGCCGAAGTCCAGCTCCGGTCCGAGCAGGCGGAACACCCGGACGAGCTGGCCTGAACCGGGGGAACGGACATGACCCGGCGACCGTGGCACCTGTTCGGGGCACGCCGCCCTGCCCGTTCGGCATCATCATTTCCGTCCCCTAAGCTTGCGAGGATGCACCGGACCCTGTCGGTTTCCGTCTCCGAGCTGAGCCCGGGCGAATTCACCGCCCGGCTCGACCAGCTGATCGCGGTGTACGCGGCGGCCATGCGGCCGCCCACGGAGCTGCTGGCGGGCCGCCGGTCGATCATGGCGGGGCACACCGTCCACCCCGGGTTCCGCGCGCTCGCGGTCACCGACGACGGAAGCCGCGAGACGGTCGGCTTCGGCTACGGCTTCCACGGAGCGCCCGGCCAGTGGTGGCACGACACGGTGAGCCGGGCGCTGACCGCCGCCCGCGGCGGCGCGGCCGCGGCGGCCTGGCTCGACGACTCCTTCGAGGTCGCCGAACTGCACGTGGCGCCGGACTACCAGGGCAGGGGCGTCGGCGCGCAGGTGCTGCTGCGGCTGACCTCGGGGCGGGCGGAACGCACCGCGCTGCTGTCCACCAGGGACGCCGACTCCCCCGCGCGGCGGCTGTACCGCGGCACCGGTTTCACCGACCTGCTGACCGCGTTCCGCTTCTTCCCCGGCGGCGACCCGCCCTACGCGGTGATGGGGGCCGAGCTGCCGCTACGGGCCCGGTCGGCCAGCCCCCGCTCGTAAAGACCCAGCCGCTGGTAGATCTCCCTGGTCGCCCGGGACCAGTTGAGCGTGTAGAAGTGCAGGCCCGGCACGCCTTCGGCGAGCAGCCGCTCGCACATCCCGGCCGCGTAGTCCACTCCGATCTCGCGCACCGCGGCCCGGTCGTCCGCCACCGCCTGCAGCCGCTCCCACAGCTCAGTGGGTACCCGGCAGCCGCCGAGCTCGATCGCCTTCTCGATCACCCGCAGGCTGGTGATCGGCATGATGCCCGGGATGATCGGCACGCCGCAGCCCTGGGCCGTGACCCGGTCCCGCAGCCGCAGGTAGTCCTCCGGGTAGAAGAACATGTTGGTGATCGCGAAGTCCGCCCCGGCCCGGCACTTGGCCACGAAGTAGCGCACGTCCGTGTCCGGATCGGGCGAGCGCGGGTGCTTCTCGGGGAAGGCGGCCACCCCGACGCAGAAGTCGCCGACCGACCGGATCAGGCGGACCAGGTCCGCCGCGTAGGTCAGTCCCTCCGGGTGCGGGACCCAGTCGGCGTTCGGGTCGCCGGGCGGGTCGCCGCGCAGCGCGAGCACGTTGCGCACCCCGACCGCCGCGTAGGACCCGATGACCTGCCTGAGCTCGGCCACCGAGTGGTTGACCGCGGTGAAATGGCCCACCGGGGTCAGCGTGGTCTCCGCGGCGATCCGGCCCGTCACCCGCACGGTCCGGTCCCTGGTCGACCCGCCGGCTCCGTAGGTCACCGAGACGAAGGTGGGCCGCAGCGGCTCGAGCTGCCTGATCGCCCGCCACAGCTGCTGTTCCTCGGCTTGAGTCTTGGGCGGCATGAACTCGAAGGAGAACGACTGGCGGCCGGACGCGAGCAGGTCGCGGATCAGCGGCGAGTGCGGCAGGCCAACGGCGCGCTTGTGCGTCGCGGCGGCGGTCCAGCTTGGGCGCGGCGGTCTCGGCGGCATGCCGACAGCCTAGCCGCTCCAGCTGTGCTAGCCACAGGAGGGCGAACCCTTCGTCCCCCTGGCACGCCCCGCTAGAACGCGAGAGCCTGCGCCCGCCGGTTGACTTCGGTGCCGCGGTGCTCGACGATCGCGTCGATCGGCGTGCCGGGCAGCGACTCGTCCGCCGTGAACAGCCAGCGGAGCGCCTCCGGCTCGTCAAACCCGCAGTCGAAGAGCAGGGTCAAGGTCCCGCACAGGCCCTTGACGATCTGGTGACCGTCAAGGAAGGCGGCCGGTACCGCGACCCCTCCTTCGGGACGGGTCACGGCGAGGAGCTTGCGATCGCGGAGCAGTTGCTTCACTCGCCCGGCCGGGATGCCAAGCAGGCCGGCTACCTCGGGGAGTGACAGCCATTCGCCGACGAGAGCGTCGGTCGCGGGGTCAATCTGTGCCACGAGACCAATGTCCCACGTCCGGGCTTCTTCCAAACACCGGGGTAACGGCCAGGTTGATGACTATCGATTGCAGGTCAGGCGGCTGCGGCCTTGACGGAGATGGCGGGATCGGTGAGGCGGGAGACGTCTACCGGACCGGCGGAGGCGATGAGGCGGCGGCCCTGGAGCATGTCGCGGGGGGAGTCGACGGTCAGCATGGCGACCAGGCGGCCGCCCGCCAGCCAGCACGCCGCCCAGGTCGGCTCGGCCGGATCGCCGCGCCAGACCAGGCTCTCCGCGCCGCCGTGATGGCCCACGTACTGCAGCATCCGGCCGAACTGCTCGGACCAGAAGTACGGCACCGGGTCGTACGCCTCGTCACCGCCGAGCACGTTGGCCGCGGCCACCTCGGGCATGTGCAGGGCCACGTCCCAGTGCTCGACCCGGAGCCGCCGGCTGAACCGCCGGGACTCGAACGCGGCGCAGTCCCCCACCGCGTAGACGCCGGGCCGCGAGCTGCGCAGGCCGGCGTCCACGGCCACGCCGTTCTCCAGCCGGACGCCGGAGCCGTCCAGCCAGCCGGTGACCGGGCGGACCCCGACCGCGGTGACGATCTCGTCGGCCGCGATCTGCTCGCCGCCGGCCAGCGCCAGCCCGCCCGGCTGCACCGCCTCGACCGCGGTCGCGACCCGCAGGTCCACCCCGGCCGCGGCGTACCAGCGGGCGGTCTGGGCTCCGACCGGGGCGCCGATGGCCGAGGCCAGCGGCGCGGGCCCGGCCTCCACCACCGTGACCTGGCTGCCGTGCGCGACGGCCGCGGTGGCCAGCTCGGCGCCGATCCAGCCGGCCCCCACGATGGCCAGCCGCAGTGTTTTCCCGGAGGATTGGCCGGACCGGAGCAGGTCCCGCAGGGCCAGCGCGTCGTCGTAGGTGCGCAGGAAACGCTGCCGCCCCTCCCCGGGCAGCGTCACCGGCCGCGCTCCGGTGGCCAGCACCAGGTGGTCGAATGGGTAGGAGCCGCGGTCCGTGACCAGGTCGTCGCCGAGCCCGGTGGCGGCCTCGTCCGGGCGGAAGTCCACGTCGAGCGCGGCGAAGTCGGCCTTCAAGGACGGGTCGAGGTCCGGTTCGGTGAGGACTTTCTTGGACAGCGGCGGCCGGTCGTACGGAGGGCGCGACTCGGCCCCGATCAGGGTGATCCGGCCCTCGAAGCCGCGCGCCCGCAGCTCCTCCACCGTCCGGAATCCGGCCAGGCCCGCGCCGGCCACCACTACCTTCGCCGGGACACGTCCGCTCTCGGTCATGACCGAGAGATTACGCTTAGGCCGGACGGGCCGAGGTCTCGTACATCCAGTCCGGCCGGCCCCTTATTATGTGCCGAACGGGCCGGGTGCTCGCCCTCGCGATCACCTCAGGCCTCCCCTGGCCGCCGGGGACCCGATGATTAACACGCCAGACAGGCAGAACAACCGTAAAATCGTCGCAATGGACGACACGCTGGCCGATCCCCTCACCGGGCGGCTGCTCGACGGGCGCTACGCCGTGACGGCGCGCATCGCGCACGGGGGCATGGCCACTGTCTACCAGGCCACCGACACCCGGCTGGACCGCGAGGTGGCGCTCAAGGTCATGCACGCCGAACTGGCCAGGGACGAGGAGTTCCGCCGGCGGTTCATCGGCGAGGCCAAGTCGGTGGCGCGGCTGTCGCACCAGAACGTGGTGGCGGTCTTCGACCAGGGCGCCGACGGCCCGTTCCTGTACCTGGCGATGGAGTACGTGCCCGGGCGCACGCTCAAGGAACTGCTCAGGGACGGCGGGCGGTTCTCCCCCGCGGCCGCGCTGGAGATCATGGCCGGCGTGCTCGACGGGCTCGCCGCCGCGCACGCCTCCGGGATCGTGCACCGCGACGTCAAGCCGGAGAACGTGCTGCTGACCAGCGACGGCCGGATCAAGGTGGCCGACTTCGGCCTGGCGCGGGCCCAGTCCGCGGCCGGGCACACCCGGGCCGGCCTGCTCATCGGCACGGTCGGCTACGTGCCGCCCGAGCAGGTGACCGGCGGGAGCACAGGCCCGGGCGGAGACGTCTACTCGGCGGGCGTGATGCTCTTCGAGCTGCTCACCGGCTGCCTGCCGTTCACCGGCGACACCCCGCTGTCGGTCGCCTACCAGCACGTCAATTCCGCCGTCCCGGCTCCGTCCGCGCTGGTGCCCGGCATCCCCGCCGCGGTCGACCAGCTGGTGCTCGCGGCGACCAGCCGGGATCCGGCGCGGCGCCCCGCCGACGCCGGCGAGTTCGGTCGCGCGGTCCGCCGCGTCCGCCAGGGCCTGGGCGCCTCTCCCTGGGACGGCGCCGGGGCCAGCGGGCTCACCGGCGTGAGGGGAGCCGGCGTGCAGGGGCTGGCCGAGGCACCATGGCTGGATCTTGACACGCCCGCGGCCACCAACGGGTGGTGGGCCCGCAACACGACGCCGCCGTCGGCCAGCGTGCACGGCACCGGCCCTCAGGATGCGGCGACCTCGGTGACCGAGCACGGGGCGGGCTCGTTCGTCCTGCCGCCGGCCGGAGCCGGCCGCGAGGACTCGCACACGCTCGTCGTCGACCGCGAGGACGGCGGCCCGCACCGCGGCGACCCGCCCCGTAGCGGCCGGTACCGCGGCGGCCGGTACCGCGGCGCCCGCGAGCCCTTCCTGGGCCGCTGGCTGTTCAGCCCGCGGCTGCTGGTGGTGGCGGTGATCATCGGGCTGGGCGTGGGACTCGGGCTCGGCGGCTGGTGGCTCACCTCCGGGCGGTACGTCCAGGTGCCGTCGGTGTCCGGGACCAGCGTCGCCGAAGCCACCACCGTCCTGACCGCCGACGGCTTCACCGTCCGGCAGGGCGGCCGGGTGCACAGTAACTCGGTGGCCAAGGGCATGGTGGCCGGCACCAGCCCGTCCGGGCGGGTGTCCAAGGGCTCGACGATCACGCTCCTCGTCTCGAGCGGGCCGTTCACCTCGGTCGTGCCCGACGTGAAGGGCAAGTCGCAGGACGCCGCGGTGGCCGCGCTGCGGGCCGTCCACCTGGCCGCCACCCCGCAGAAGGTCGGCGCCGACGTCCCGGTCGGCACCGTGGTGGGAACGAACCCGCCCGCGGGCACGACCTGGCCGCAGACCAAGCCGGTCACGGTCATGGTCTCGGCGGGCCCTGCGCTGCCCGATTTCTCCGGCCAGAACGTCGAGGTCGCCCAGCAGTGGGCGAACCAGCACCACGCGAACCTGCAGCAGCAGCCGGACAACAACAGCCAGCAGCCCCAGGGCACCGTCACCGGCCAGCAGCCCGCGGCTGGCTCGTTGTTCCAGCCGGGCGAGACCGTGATCGTCCGGGTATCTACCGGTCCCCAGGTGATCCCCGTCCCCTACGTGATCGGCGACTCGGTGGAGCAGGCCACCCAGATGCTTCAGGCGGCTGGTTTCCAGGTCCAGGTGAACAAGTACGGCCCGTTTGACAAGGTATTTGATTTCAGCCCGACCACGACGGCACCGCGCGGCAGCACCATCACCCTCGACGTCGGCTTCTTAGCCCGGCAGGCCCGATCGCCCGCTCCCCCTTGACGGCGTGCGCTAAGCTGTCCGTCATGCGTGAGCAGTACTGGTTTTGGTTTGGCTACCGGCCCGGGTACGGGACGGTCGCCTGCCAGTCCTTGCGCTGACGGAAGCGACCTAACGAAACCCCGGGCCAGACGGCCCGGGGTTTTCTTTATGACTGGAGGCGGACGAGATGGTCGTGGTGATGACGGCGGAGGCCGGAGAAACGGAAGTCGGGGGCGTCGTCGACCGGGTGCGAGCGGCGGGCGGCGACGCTTTCGTGAGCCGCGGGATGTCCCGGACGATCGTCGGCCTGGTCGGCGACGTCGACCACCTGGACACGCTGAACCTGCGAGGCATGCCCGGAGTCAGCGACGTGGTGCGGATCTCCGCGCCGTACAAGCTGGTGAGCCGCGAGCACCACCGGGAGCGTTCGGTGATCAGGGTGGCGGGCGTGCCGATCGGGCCGGACACGCTGACCGTCATCGCCGGGCCGTGCGCCGTCGAGACGGCCGAGCAGACGCTGGCGTCCGCGCTGATGGCCCGGGCGGCGGGCGCGTCGCTGCTGCGCGGCGGCGCGTACAAGCCGCGCAGCTCACCGTACGCCTTCCAGGGACTCGGCGAGACCGGGCTGAAGATCCTCGCCGAAGTGCGGACGGAGACCGGACTGCCGGTGGTGACCGAAGTGGTCGACCCGGGTGATGTGGACCTGGTCGCCGGCTACGCGGACATGCTGCAGGTCGGCACGCGCAACATGCAGAACTTCCCGCTGCTGCAGGCGGTCGGCGGCGTGGGCAAGCCGGTCATGCTCAAGCGCGGCATGAACGCCACCATCGAGGAGTGGCTGATGGCCGCGGAATACATCGCCCAGCGCGGCAACCTGGACGTCGTACTGTGCGAGCGCGGTATCCGCACGTTCGAGAAGGCCACCAGGAACACCCTGGACATCAGCGCGGTGCCGGTCGCGCAGCGGCTGTCGCACCTGCCGGTGATCGTGGACCCGTCGCACTCCGGCGGCCGCCGGGACCTGGTCCTGCCGCTGTCGCGGGCCGCGATCGCGGTCGGCGCCGACGGCATCATCGTGGACGTCCATCCGCAGCCGGAGTCCGCGCTGTGCGACGGCCCGCAGGCCCTGGTCGAGTCCGACCTGCGCGAGCTGGCCGCCGTGGCCGCCCACCTGTCTCCGCTGGTCGGCCGCACCCTCACCCCGGCCCCCGCGGTCCCGCGCGAGCCCGCCCTGGCTTAGGGGTTTTCCTGGCGGTACTCGTGCGCGCTGCGGGCCAGTTCCTCGGCCAGGTCCTCGGCGTCCAGGCGGATCTCTATGCGGCGCAGGTCGTCGATCCGGGCGCGGGTCTCCACCCGGCGCGGGGTGAGCAGCGTGCAGCAGTCCTGGTCGGGGAGTTCGGAGATGGCCAGGGTGCGGATACGGCGGGCCTCGGCCATGATCTCGGTCTTGTCCCAGCCGATCAGCGGGCGCAGGATCGGCAGCTTCACCGCGTCGTCGAGCGCGGTGATGTTGGTCAGCGTCTGGCTGCTGACCTGGCCGAGCGA
>Ga0335078_10002926_pt1 | contig 25633 bp, 30 predicted proteins | sample Lox_Sample_32_FD_206711 | JGI IMG/M metagenome (GOLD analysis project Ga0335078, IMG submission 206711) | Soil microbial communities from Loxahatchee National Wildlife Refuge, Florida, United States - Lox_Sample_3.2 | ecosystem: Environmental > Terrestrial > Soil > Wetlands | place: USA... | reverse complement strand
ACTGACCACCACGGCGCCACCCTGTCCATCATCAGCCCCGCCCGGCACCAGCCCGGCGGGGCTCTTCACGCCCAGGCGTAGCCACGCTGAACGTCGCCGTCATGGACATTCAGAGCGACGGCGAACAACAGAGGCCCCACAACTCCGCGACTCGGTGGCTGATCCCTACAGGAATCCCACGGACTAAACGGCACACTCCGGTACACTTGTGATACCTGTTAAAGATACGGGAACGGCCGCTAACCAGCGTTTACGCGTGAGCTGGGCAGTTGGGGCTTCTCCAGGTAAGTGCGTTCACGGATGATAGAGCGCATTAGCGGAGGGTCATGTGTGGCGTGAAATGGCTGTCGCGTTGCCTGAAGGCCAGGGAATAGGACCTCCTGAGGTTTCCTGCTAACTGAAGATCTTGTCCATCACCTCAGCGCCCTGGGTGAGTGCTGGGCGGATCTCGTGGCGGTAGACCGACTCGGTGGTAGCCGTACGCTCGTGTCCGGCGAGCAGGGCGATGCTTTCCCACGGGAACGCCGTTCGCGGACAGGACCGAGACGAAGGTGTGCCGCATCTCCCTGGGCACCCAGTCCTCGCCGAGGCCTGCCTTCCTGGTGATGATGCGGAACGCGCGGATCACGTTGTTCGCGGACAGCGGCGTGCCGACCCTGGACGCGAAGACCAGGCCGTGCTCCTGCCACAGTCCGCCGACCGTCAGCCGGTCTCGCTCCTGCTGCTCCATCTGCTGCCGCAGCGCCTCCACGCAGCGGCGCGGCAGCGCCAGGGCGCCGGGACTTCTCAGTCTTGGTATCGCCGCCGTGCCGCTCTGAGCGCCAGACGTAGATCGCGTACCGGTCCTCCCCTGCCCGGGCCGGATCGAAGCCGACCGTACTCACAGGCTGCCATCCGGCGGAATCGTCCGCCCAGGTCACCACGTGGTCCCACCGGAGGGCACGCGCCTCCTCGGTGCGGATGCCGACCAGCAGGCTCAGCACCACGTACGCGTGAAGGCGCGTGCCCTCCGCCGCGGCCAGCAGCGCCTTCGCCTGCTGCAGCGTGAAGCTCTTCGATGACCTGCCGCTGCGGCCCTGCGGCGCCTTCACCAGGGCCGCGACGTTCCGCGCGACGAGGTCGTCAGCCTCGGCGTGCCGGATCGCCCGCTCCAGCGAGAGCCGGGTGATCTGCAAGGATCGGGTGGAATAGCGATCCGCCAGCTTGCCGAGCCCGGACCGGACATCACCCGCGCTCAGGTCGCGCAGCGGCCGGGCGCCTATCACGTCAAGCAGCGGCCCGAGCAGGCCCTCGTAGAGCGTGCGCGTCCGCTCGGACGTGCCGTCCAGGCCCTCGCGCAGCCAGTCCTCCACAGCCTCCCGCACCGTATAGGTCTTCGAGGACCTGACCCCGGCGTCCATTTCCTTGTGGAGCGCCTTGAGCCGCTCGCGGACCTCCTGCTTGGTCTTGCCGAAGACCTTGCGCCGGATCCGCTTCCCGTCGGGACCGTTGCCGAGCGAGACCGAACCCACGTACCGGTTCTTGTCCGCGGCGAAGTAGATCGCATCCTCCCCGCGAGGACGGCGACGCCGGACTGTGGTCACAGACATACCGAGAGCGCAACACTTAGGCTCCCCGTTAGGCTCCCCGCCGCGCCGTCCGGTGAAGCTCTATGCCTCTGACCTGCGCCCCGACCGCGACTCGAACGCGGGACCTACTGCTTAGGAGGACGTGAGCGGCCATGCCCGGACCTGCCCGTGCGCAGGTCAGCGGGCATATGGAGGTATCCGCGAGTGACTGCCAGTACCCCTGGTTGGCCGCCTGATCGGGCACGCAACGGGCACGCGGCTGGCGGTCTGCCTGGCCACGCGGCCGGATCAAGCTGTACCCCAGCGTTGCTGGGCGGCCTGGCGGGTGATGCCGAGCCGAGAGCCGATCTCGGCCCAGGAGTAGCCGCAGGCGCGCAGACCCTTGACGGCCCCTGCTGTGGCGGTGTCGATCTCCTCGGCCAGGCCGAGCATGAGGGCCAGGGCCTCGATGTCGCCGTCCCCGACGCGGCGGCTGCAAGCGCGCAGGATACGGCGGACGAACGCGGCGTACTCGTCGTTCTCGACCTGCCGCCGCGGCCGTTTCGGTGTCAACCCTGCCTTGACAGTGTCCGGCCTCGTGAACTGGGCCTCTAGTGAGGTGCTGGCCAGCTGGCTGACCACGTGCAAAGGGCTCGTGGGGCGTTCGTGCTGAGCGAGCATGGCGGCGGCTCCCTTCCGGCTATCTGGCCGAGGCGCAGAGGTGCCTCATCCGATAGCTGCCGGAAACCGCCTGGAAGGGCGGGACTGTCAAGGGTGGCGCTTGCGTCATCGCCGCAGGCGACGCGACCGCAGGGAGCGCCCTTGACCGGCCTGCCCTGGAGGGCTACACAATCGGAAGCGGATGAGGCTCCCGGGATCGTCCAGGCGCGCGCCGTCCTGGTTAGCGGACGACCATGATTTGGACAGGCGGTCATCCTCACGTCGGGGCTCCCCCTGGCCTTGCCCGCGCCAGCGGAGCGCCGACGCTCTTAACGCGGCCCTTCCAAGAAAGGCGCGTGCCGCGCAGGCAGCAGGGGTGTAAACATAGGGGGCGGCCGAGCCCCCTTGACGCGGGCGGTCCGGGGGGCGGCAGCCCCCCGGGTAAGAAAGGCCTACGGCCGCCGCCGGAGCTGGCTCCTGCCCGTGCTGCGGTTACGCGGCTGTGCGGGCGGCGGCTTCAGTTTCGTGATGGTCGGGTGACTTGCCGGGATGCTGGGGTGTACCCTCGGGCCAGATCCCGGTTTTCTTGCGCGTCCACTCGGCGGCGCCGCGGTCGACAGCCGTCTTGACCAGCGCGTATATCGCGCCTTGCAGGCCTGCGGCGAGCAGGACCTCGCCCCAGCCCCGCTCTGAATCCAGCGGCGCGGGCGTGTCCGATCCCCGGCCGGCGACCTTCCAGACCTGCTTGAAGATCAGCCCGGCCAGCAGGCCGCCGACGATCCCGGCCACGATGGCCACCGGCTTGTACAGCAACTTGATCATCGCCGTCTCCACCCCACGTGATAACCGCCCGGGGTCATCCCCGGATCTAGCGTTTGCCCGGATTCAGGGCCCGCCGCCCGCGGCGAAGCACCTTCATGTCGTGGGCCTGGCCTTGCACGTTGTACCAGGCGGTCACGCGCCGCACCGGGCGCACCTGGTTGTTCTTGGTCACGCTGCCCAGCGCGTACGCGCCGATGACCCCGGTAATGACTGTCGCCTGGAAGCGGCGGTCGTGCAGCACGATGCGCGTGATCACCGCGACCCAGATCCCGTACCTGGCCAGGCGATCGGGGAGGCCGGGCAGCGCGGGCCCAGCCTGATCAGGAGCCGTCTTCGCCGTCATGCCGCCCTCCTTCGGTCCCGCAGTTTCCGGACCGCGGTCCAGAAGGGCAGGCCACGGCCTTATATCAATTGTCGCCCGGTGGTCCCGGTCTGACCAGGCCCAGAAGTCCCGATATCTGCGGGGTCGCCCGGCTGCGGTGCCGGATGGTAGTTGCGGGCGGCATCTCAGGTGCCAGGCCCAGCTGAGCGGGGCGCCGGGTATGACCTCCGGCGAAGCCGATCACGTGACCAGCCCGCAGGGCGGCTTGGACGCGCCACGCGGGCCGGACGACGGAGCGTGAGGAAGCCAGCTGCTGCGGCACCGAGCGGTCTGACGTGTGAGCCGGATTGATCTGCGTGCCCTGGCGGTGCGGCCCGGCGTGCGGCGGGCGGGCCGCCAAGGCCAGAGCCCGCCGCTGACGCCGGGCCAGCGGCGCCGCAGGCGCCGCCTTGATCTAGTACGGCTAAATTCGGCAACGCAGCGCAGGCGCAGTTTGTCGCTGAACTTAGCCGAGCAGTTCGGTTCCGTCGTGCTGGCGGATAGCTGGTGCGGCGCCTTCGCGGAGGGCGTCGAGGAGGCGCACGGCGTAGGCCTCGGTGGTGAGCTGGCGGATGTCGTTCTCGTCGGCCCAGTGGAAGGCGGTTACCTCGTCGTTGGCAGTCAGGTGGCCGCCGGTGATCTTGCAGCGGAAGACCAGGGCGATGATGCCGCGGGGCATGTTCTTGTAGACGCCGGTGAGCGCGTCGGGCTCGATGTCGAGCCCGGTTTCCTCGCGGACCTCACGTCGCAGGCCATCATGGATGGTCTCGGCTAGCTCCAGGACACCGCCTGGAGGTTCCCAGTGCTGGTTGTCGCGGCGGCGGATAAGCAGGACGCGGCCGTGGTCGTCGAGGATGACGCCGCTGACGCTGACGGAGTGCCGGGGCGACGTAGTGTTCACAAGATCACCTCACGGGTAGCATACTGACCTAGACATGTAGACAAGTTGTGGGGTCCGTAATGGCCGGTGACGGCGTATTGACGCAGGTGATCGACCCGGCGTCTGACCGGGCGGTGTATAAGCAGATCGCGGATCACCTGCGGGATGCGATCGGCCAAGGGCGGCCGCGGGAGGGCGAGCAACTGCCGTCCGAGGCGCAGCTGATGGAGCACTACGGTGTGGCCCGGATGACTATCCGGAACGCGCTGCGGGTGCTCCAGGACGAGGGCCTGACCACTGCCGAGCACGGCCGGGGCGTCTACGTGCGGGCGCGTCCCCCGGTGCGGCGGCTGGCCTCGGACCGGTTCGCGCAGCGGCACCGCAAGGAGGGAAACGCTGCGTTCAACGTCGAGGCGGCGCAGATAGGCGCCACCCCTCAGGTAGACATGCTGACGGTGAACACGGCGCGGCCACCTGCGGAGATCGCAGACCGGCTCCGCGTTGCCGATGATGCTGACGTGGTGGTCCGGTCCCGCCGTTACCTGCTGGACGGCAAGCCGGTGGAGACGGCTATCTCCTATATTCCGGCCGATCTCGCTGAGGGCACGCCGATCGCCGATCCCAACCCCGGGCCGGGTGGCATTTATGCCCGGCTTGAGGAGCAGGGTCACACCCTGGCTCGGTTCACTGAGGATGTCGCGGCCCGGATGCCGACGCCCGAGGAGATCAAGCTTCTTGGCCTGCGGCCTGGAGTTCCGGTGTTTCACCTGGTCCGTACCGCCTTCGACGTGGACGGGCGGGCAGTTGAGGTCTGCGACACGGTGATGGCTGCGGACGCCTACCTGCTGAGCTACGAACTGCCCGCGCACTAGGGCTTGACACCGCCCGGCAACTCCTCTATACAAGTGATATCTTCTCTAGACGAGTAGAGAAGTACAAGCCTTGCCGGTCCCGCAAGGACCGGCGAATCATGAGGAGCCGCCTTATGGCGATGCAAGGTCCGATCCCGGTGGAGTTCGGGAAGGTGTTCCCCGGCGGCGCGTACGCGGCCGGGCCGGTGGAGAAGGTGCGGGACTTCGAGCGGTCCCGCAAGGACGAGGTGATCCAGCAGCTCGACAAGGACAGCGGCCTGCCGCTGTGGGTGGTCGAGGTGATCGATGCCCAGGAGGACGCCCGGCAGCGGACGGTGAAGGTCAAGATCGCCGCCCAGGTGCAGCCGGTGCTGCCGCCCCCGGTGCCCGGCTCGCCGTTCACCCCGGTGGAGTTCGACGGCATGACGGTGTTCCCCTACGTGGACGCCTCCCGCTGCCAGGGCACCGGCCGGTGCGCCGCCCGGGTGGCGTACTCCCTCAAGGCCGCGGGCATCCGCGCCCCCTCGCGGGGCCTGGGCCGCCCGGCGCCTGAGCACAAGGACGCGGCGTGACCGCCCGGCGCGCCCCGGCGGCGCATCTGTGCCTGCGGGTAGGCTCCCGCCATCAGGTGGCGTTCGTGCCGTTCCCAGCCCGCCCGCCGATGTTCGTCATCGGTGCCGCGGGCACCCTGGTTTCCCTCACCCTGCCGGAGCACCTGGACGCCGGGCACGTCGACTTCGCCCGCCAGCTCGCGGCCAAGGCGTGGGCATACGCGGTGGCGGTGGAACGCCGGTACCGGGGCCTGCCGCCGCTGCCCGACACCCCGGTCCCGTACACACTGACCGCCAAGGCTGAGGCCCTGCTGGACGCCGGGCCTGACCGGCCAGACCTGATGCCGCTGCCCGGCGGGCGGGAGGTGACGGCATGACCGCCACATCCGAAATCCGGTTCAGTGCGGACGGCCCGGTCAAGGTCCAGTCCTACCTCCGGCTGACCGACAGCACCTTCATCCGCTGCTGCACCTATGAGGATGAGGCGCCGATCCTGACCATCACGGACGGCCCGGCCGACATCACGATCACCAACCCCGGCCGGGGCGAGGTGACCGAGGACGACGTGCGGTTCGGCCGCCTGCTGGCCAAGGCGGTGAACCGCTACGCGGCCGAGCTGGAGAAGCTCGCCGCCGCAAACGGCGCGATGGCGGCCGACCAGGACTCGGCCGGACAGGCTGCGTGATGTCAATGCAGATGGAGGCGGGGCGGCTGGAGCTGGTATCTCCGGCCGCCCCTGGGTTCTCTCCCGCATGCACGAAAGAGGTGACCAGCGTATGCGTAAGGTGGTGACCGGCGAGCAGGTAGCCCGGCTGCACAACCGGGACCCGTACGCGATGCCCATCTTGCGGGCACCGGTCTACCAGACTCCGGCCATCGTCACCATCGCCGTGCAGCTGTACCGGCTCATATCCCGGCTGGTGTGGCTGGCTGCACGGCACCCGCTGGCATCGGGCATCCTGGCGCTGTCGGCGCTGGTCTGGGCCGATCTCGGCTGGGTCACTCTCGTCGCCCTGGTCCTGGCCGCCATCGTCGTGCTGGCGGCCTGGCGGTGGTACTGGCCTCAGTCCTTCACCCGATGGGTTACCGGACCGGCCCATGGGTCGTGGCGGGGCTGGCACTACCGGCGCCGCTGGGCCGGGGTACTGACGATCGCCGGGGCCGCACCCTGGTATCAGGGCCGGGTCATCCTGCCCGTGCTGGAGAAGGTGACCTCGACCTGGTACACCGACCGGGTACAGGTTCGCATGGTCTCCGGGCAGTCCGCAGCCGACTTCGCTCGGTGCGCGGAGAACCTGGCGCAGGGGTTCGGCGCGCTGCTATGCCGGGTCCGGTCGGCCCGGTCCGGTCGGGTGGTGCTGGAGTTCGTCCGCCGTGACGCCCTGGCCGCCCTCATCCCCGCCGTCCCCATCCCCGCCAGCCCCGACCTCAAGGCCCTGCCGGTCGGCCGCCGTGAGGACGGGCTGCCCTGGCTGGTCCGCCTGCACGGCACTCATGTCCTGGTGGCGGGCGCCACCGGGGCGGGGAAGGCCTCGCTGCTGTGGGGCCTGGTCCGGGCCATGTTCCCGCTGATGCAATCCGGCCTGGTCCGGGTCCTGGCCGCCGATCCCAAGCTGATGGAGCTGGCCTACGGCCGGGCCGTCTTCGACACCTACGGTGCCTATGCCGCCAGCCCGGGCGCCATCGCCGTCATGCTGGACCAGGCGGTCGCCGACATGCAGGACCGGGCGGCCCGGTTCGCCGGGCGGCAGCGCGACTACCTGCTCTCGTTGGAGGACCCGTTCACGGTGGTGCTGGTCGATGAGGTCGCGTTCCTGACCGCCTACCAGCCCGACCGCAAGCTCAAAGAGCGGATCATGCTCGCGCTGGCCACGCTCACGACGCAGGGCCGGGCTCTGGGCTACTGCGTAGTGGCCGCGCTGCAGGACCCGCGCAAGGACGTACTGACCATCCGGAACCTATTTCCGGACCGGATCGCCATGCGGCTGGACGAGCCCGAGCAAGTAGACATGGTACTCGGCGACGGTGCGAGGGACCGCGGCGCCACCTGTGAGCTGATCTCCCCCGACCCAGCCACGGGCGCCGGAGTGGCGTTCGTCCGGCTGGAGGCTGACCCGGACCCGGTGCGGGTCCGCGCCGGATGGGTCTCCGACGCTGACATTCGCGAACTGGCCGCCGCGTGCCTGCCCAAACCGGCCAAACCGCTCAGCTGGCCGGAGGTGGCTGCATGAGCACCGTGACTGCCTGGCGCACCGATGAGCCGTGCCCGGTCTGCGCTACCGGCCTGATCCTGCACGACGACGGATCGGCCCCGGCCTGGATGGAGTGCCGCTTGTGCGGCTGGTCCGACACCTGGACTGGCGATGACCCGGAAGGAGGTGACCGGTGACCGAGGTGACTAGCAGGACGACCCGGGCGCAGCGGATGGCCATGCCGCTGGCCCGGGAGGTGGTCAAGGACCTGGCCGTCGAGCACGGCGCCTGCATCCGTCCCATCCAGCTGCGCCGCACCAACCTGGACACCGGCGAGGTGGACACCGTGCTCGTTCCCTGCGGGCACACCCTGGCACACGTCTGCCCGTCCTGCGCCGAACGGGCCAGGACGCTGCGCGCGGCGCAGTGCCGGGAAGGCTGGCACCTCGAGGACGAACCCGACCTCGCCCCCGACCCGGCCACCGACGACCAGAAGTGGTGGATCGAGAAGCGCGCCGAAGCCGAGCAGCTCCGCGACCAGGCCGCGCACGCCGGGCAGGACACCGCCGACCTGGACGAGCTCGTCCGAGAGCTGGACGAGGAGATCACCAAGGCAGGCCTCCGCGGGAAGGTCGCCCCGACCAAGCCGACGCGACGGCATCGGTCGACCCGGCGCCGCCAGGACACCCCGGACCTGCCCCGGCGCAAGGTCAGCCCGCGCACGGTCGGCAAGACCTACACCGCGCCGGACGGCAAGACCTTCCGCCCCTCACTGTTCGTCACGCTGACCTGCCCGTCCTATGGGCCGGTCCGCGAGGATGGCACCCCGGCCGACCCGGCCGCCTACGACTACGACCGCGCCGCCCGGGACGCGCTGGCCTTCGCCGCGCTGTTCGACCGGTTCATCCAGAACCTGCGCCGCTACCTCGGCTACGACGTGCAGTACTTCGCCGCCATCGAACCCCAGCGCCGCCTGGCTCCCCACGTCCACATCGCCATGCGCGGCACCGTATCCCGCGCCGAACTGCGCCGGGTCCTGGCCGCCACCTACCACCAGGTCTGGTGGCCCGACGCCACCGAGGTCAAGTACGACGGTGACGAACTGCCCATCTGGGACGAGGCGATCGGCGGCTACCTCGACCCGGCCACCGGGGAAGTGCTGCCGACCTGGGACCAGGCGCTCGACGCCATCGGCCCGGATGACGAGCCGTGCCATGTGGCCCGGTTCGGGGTCCGGTTCGACGCCCAGGGCGTGCTCGCCGGATCCAAGGACGCCAACCGGTGCATCGGCTACCTGACCAAGTACCTCACCAAACAGGTCAGCGACTGCCACCAGGCCGACACCGACCCGCAACGGGCGCACGCCGCGCGGCTGGCCGAGGCACTGAGATATCAGCCGTGCTCGCCGCGGTGCGCCAACTGGCTCCGCTACGGCATCCAGCCCAAGAACGCCCGGCCCGGCCTGGCCCCCGGCCGGTGCAAGGGCAAGGCCCATGACGCCGATCACCTCGGCTACGCCGGGCGCCGCGTGCTCGTCTCGCGCAAGTGGTCCGGCAAGACGCTGGCCGACCACCGGGCCGACCGGAAAGAGTGGCTGCTGTCGACGCTCGGTGTTTCGGCAACCGACCCGGCCCGGTACGCCTGGGAACCGGTCGCCCCGGCCGACCCAGACCACATGGACCACGCACGGCGGCTCCTGCACGCCGTAGCCGACCGGGCTCGATGGCAAGCCGCACTCCGCGAGGCCCGAATGCGCGCCGGACTGTCGGCCACGGATCCCCCGGCAGAAAGGAGAGCAGCGTGACGGCGCTGGTACTGCTGACCGTCGAGCAGGCCGCGGAGCGTCTTGGCACCAGGCCGCGGTTCATCCGGCGCCTGATCGCGGAACGCCGGATCGAGTATCACAAGGTCGGCCGCCACGTCCGCATCAGCGAGCGGGCGCTGGCCGAGTTCATCGAGGCCGGACGCGTCGTGCCGGTGACGTCGGCTCGTAGGCGGGTGGCCTGATGCCAGGCAAGCGCCGGTTCGGCCGGGTCCGTGAGCTGCCGTCCGGCCGGTGGCAGGCGCGTTACAAGGGACCGGACGGTACCGATCGTCCGGCGCCGCGCACGTTCGACTCCAAGACCAGCGCCGAACGCTGGCTTACGCTGACCGAAGCCGAGATCATCCACGGTGACTGGATCGACCCGGATGCCGGACGAGTCCTTTTCGGCAACTACGCCTCCGACTGGATCGAGGAACGGCCGGGCCTGCGGCCGAAGACGATCGAGCTGTACCGGTACCTGCTGCGCCGTCACCTCGTCCCGGCCTTCGATACCCGGCCGCTGGCCGAAATCCGCGAGCCCCATGTCCGGCGCTGGCGGAAGGATCTCCTCGACACCGGGGTCACCGAGGTGACCGCCGCCAAGGCGTACCGGCTGCTCAAGGCGATCTTCAACACGGCGGTGGATGACGGGCTGATCCGCCGTAACCCGTGCCGGATCAAGGGAGCCGGACAGGAGAAGTCCGCCGAGCGGCCGGTACTCACGGTGCCCCAGGTCTACGCCCTGGCCGACGCCACCGACGAGCGTTACCGCGCCCTGGTGCTGCTCGCCGCCTTCACCAGCCTGCGGTGGGGTGAGCTGGCGGCGCTGCGGCGCTCCGACATCGACATCCAGGCCCGGACCGTCCGAGTTGCCCGGCAGCTGAACGAGCGGGACGGCGGCGGGTTCGCGTTCGGGCCGCCGAAGTCCGAGGCCGGTCAGCGCACCGTGGCGATACCGGAGCTGATCACGCCGGACCTGGCCGCATACGTCATGACCTACGCCCGGCCTGGTGACGACGGGCTCGTATTCACCAGCCCTGCGGGCGGTCCGCTCAGGCACACCAACTTCCGCCGTCGCTTCTGGACGCCTGCCCTGACGGCGGCCGGGCTCCCGGCGATGCATTTTCACGACCTGCGCCATACCGGGAACATGCTGGCCGCGGACGCGGGCGCGAATCTCCGCGAGCTGATGGAGCGGATGGGGCACTCCACGACCCGGGCCGCGACGGTATACCTGCACGGCGGCACCGAGCGTCAGCAGGCCATCGCGGACGAGCTGAGCAGGCAGGCAGCGGAGCAGCTGGGCCGGTCCAAGACGAAGCCATCGGGCACGCAACGGGCACGGCGGCGCCGGACGGGATCATGACAACGTGCCCGATCCTCGGCAAGACGCTTGCTGACCTGGGACTCAAGGTGAGCGCCCCGACCGCGACTCGAACGCGGGACCTACTGCTTAGGAGGCAGTCGCTCTATCCGCTGAGCTATCGGGGCCTGCCAACGCCATAGCCTACCTGGACCGGACGACGGCTGCCGCCGTGAGGCACTCACGGCGGCTGATGACGTCCTGGACCGCGCCCGCGGCGACGGCCCCGGCGGGGCTAGCGCGGTGTGCTCTGGTCCGGGCGGAACGCGGCGCCGTGGCCGGGCACGATCACCGAGGCGAAGGACAGCAGCAGCTCCCGGCTGGCGTGCAGGGCGCCGGCGTCGGAACCGAGCGGATCCTCGGCGGGCCCGTTCGCCGCCCACCAGGCGTGGGTGCACACGAAGACGTCGCCGGACGTGGACGCGACCGTCGAGATGTCCTCGGCGGTGTGCCCCGGGGTCCGCAGCAGCCGGACCGACGGCCCGAGTTCGGCCCCGTCGGCGTCGCGGTCGACCCAGCGGTCCCCCGCGTACATGGCCCAGTGATCGTGAATCCGCGCCGCGGGGAACAACGCGGCATTGACCGTGTGGTCGGGATGGTGGTGGCTGAACACGACGTCGGTCACGTCCCCGGCCTGCGGGCCGTGCTCGGCCAGCGCGGCCAGCAGGGCCTCGCGGGAGGCGACCATGCCGGGATCGACGACGATCACCGCGTCGCCGTCCAGGATCAGCGTGACCGTCCCGGCCACCCGCTCGTCGTCGCCGTCCCGGCCGACGTATCCCTCACGCAGCACATATACCGACGCGGACCCGCCCGGCGCGATCTTCACAGCAGCCACGGAGCCGACCCTACCGATACCGTGGTCCCGGCGGCCAGAGGGGTCCGGAGGGGGGCGATTACGGGAGGTCGAAGGGGAGGGCGATGCCGTCCAGGGCGTGGGCGCACAGGTCGTCCTCGCGCTCCGCGGGCAGAGCGGCGATGATCGTGGCGACCAGCTCGCGCAGGCGCTTGATGTTGGACGAGAAATCCTCGACGACCTCGGCCTGGGTCACGCCCGCGCCCTCCTCCAGGCCGGCGTCGAGGTCGGTGACCAGCGCCAGCGGGGCGTAGCAGAGAGCCAGCTCGCGGGCCAGAACCGCCTCGGGATGGCCGGTCATCCCGACCAGCGTCCAGCCCTGGGCGGCGAACCACTGCGACTCGGCGCGGCTGGAGAACCGCTGTCCCTCGATGACCACCAGCGTCGCCGAGCCCACCGGCGCCCAGCCCTGCTGCGCGGCGGTCATGATGGCGACCGAACGGACCGACGGGCAGTACGGGTCGGCGAACGGCACGTGGCAGGCGCCCTCGTCGTAGTAGGTCTGGTCCCGCGCCGTGGTCCGGTCCACGAGCTGGTCGGGGAAGACCAGCGTGCCCGGGCCGTAGCGGTGGGTCAGCGAGCCGACCGCGGTCGGGGCCAGCACCCGCCGCACGCCGAGCGAGCGCAGCGCCCACATGTTCGCGCGGTACGGGATCTTGTGCGGCGGGAACCGGTGGTCCCGGCCGTGCCTGGGCAGGAAGGCGACCCGGCGGCCGGATACCTCGCCCACCGTGACCAGCCCGCTCGGCGCGCCGAACGGGGTGTCGATCTTCACCTCTTCGGCGTCTTCGAGAAACTCGTAGAAGCCGGAGCCGCCGACGACCGCGATATCCGCCAGGCCCGCCATCGCCGGTCAGGCGACCTTCTCGCTCGAGGAAGACTTAGCCGGGGCGCTGGCCGCCTCGGACTTCTTGTCCGCCTTGTCCGCCTTGTCCGCCGAGCCGTTGCCGCCGCTGGCCGGCGAGTCACCCGAGGAGGACGACGACTCGCTGGCCGTCTTCTCCTTGACCGCCTTGCTCGAGCCGTTCCGGCTGTCCGTGCGGTAGAAGCCCGAACCCTTGAAGACGATCCCCACCGGGGAGAACACCTTCCTGAGCCTGCCGCCGCAGGCCACGCACACGGTCAGCGGCGCGTCGGTGAACTTCTGCACCGCCTCGGCCGGCTCGGCACACTCGGTGCAGGTGTACTGGTATGTGGGCACGGACCCTCCTCTACGCGGGCCTCAGATTAGCACTCGCGCTATCCGACTGCTAAGCATACCCAACCACGCAGGCGGTCCCGGGATTCCGCGTGCATGGGGGGAGACAAGGAATGATCCGAACGAGGTGGCTACTCCGCCCCCAGGACGGCTATCCCGTTCACCGGGCTGACCGCCGCCCGGACCTTCACGTCATGGCGCTCGGCGGGCACGCGGTCGACGAGCTCGTCGTCGTAGACCAGCGCGATCAGCGGGACCAGCGGGCCGACCCGGGCCAGCGCGCGGTCGAAGCTGCCGCCGCCCCGGCCGAGCCGGTTCCCGGCCCGGTCGACGGCCAGCGCGGGCACCAGCACCGCGTCGGCCCGGGCCACCGCGCCGACGCCGCGCGGCGGATCGGACGGCTCGCGCAGCCCGCGCGGCCCGGGCACCATGGAGTCCGGCCCCTCGTAGGAGGCCCAGTCCAGGTCCCCGTCGGGCCGCAGCACCGGCAGCAGGACGTAGCTGCCGCGCTTCCACAGCGCGTACACCAGGCTGTGCGTGCCGGGCTCTGCGCCGATGGAGTAATAGGCGGCGATCGTCCCGGCCATCTGGACCTCAGGCCGGTCCAGCAGCGCGTCCCTGATCGCCCGGCCGGCCGCGGCCCGCTGCTCGGCGGGGAGCGCGGCCCGGGCCGCCAGCAGCCGGGCCCGCAGCGCGGCCTTCTCCTGTTGCATCCCGGGCACGTCCTCACCGTACCGGCACCTCGCGCGGGCCCTGTGGCCAGGAACACTCCGCGAAGTTCGCTAGTGTTCAGGCATGGCTGATACCGCCGCCACCCCGAAGGACGTGACCAAGGCCGTCATCCCCGCCGCCGGCCTGGGCACCAGGTTCCTGCCCGCGACCAAGGCGACGCCCAAGGAAATGCTGCCGGTGGTCGACAAGCCGGCGATCCAGTATGTCGTGGAGGAAGCCGTCGCGGCCGGCCTGGACGACGTGCTGATGATCACCGGCCGGAGCAAGCGCTCCATCGAGGACCACTTCGACCGGGCCTACGAGCTCGAGGAGGCGCTGGCCGCCAAGGAGGACACCGAGCGGCTGGCGCAGGTACGCGAGTCCAGCGACCTGGCCACCGTGCACTACGTGCGCCAGGGTGACCCGAAGGGGCTCGGCCACGCCGTGCTCTGCGCGGCCCAGCACGTCGGCAACGAGCCCTTCGCGGTGCTGCTCGGCGACGACATCATCGACAGCCGTGACCCGCTGCTGACCCAGATGATCGAGGTGCGCAGGCGTCACGGCGGCAGCGTCGTGGCGCTGATGGAGGTCGACCCGGAGCAGGTCTCGCAGTACGGCTCCGCGGCGATCACGCCCACCGCCGAGGAGGACGTGGTCACGGTCACCGACCTGGTGGAAAAGCCGGTACCCGGCTCGGCGCCGAGCAACTGGATCGTGATCGGCCGCTACGTCTGCGACCCGGCGGTGTTCGACGTGCTGCGCGACACCCCGCCCGGGCGGGGCGGCGAGATCCAGCTCACCGACGCGCTGCTGACGCTGGCCAGGCGCGGCCCGGCCGAGGGCGGCGGCGTGCACGGCGTGCTGTTCCACGGCCGCCGCTACGACACCGGCAACAAGCTGGACTACCTGCGCACGCTGGTCCAGTTCGCCTGCGAGCGCTCCGACCTGGCCGAGGAGATCGTGCCCTGGCTGCGCAAGTACCTGGACAGCCTGCCATGAGCGAGCCAACGGGCCCGCGGCGACCGGACCGTCCCCCGCGAGCCAAAGCGGCGCGGCCCCGCCTGGACTGAGGAGCGAGGGACGAGCGACGAGCCCCCGCGAGCCGAAGGGCCGCGGCTGTGCCTGGACTGAGGAGCGACGGAGGAGCGACGAGGGAAGGCACAGCCTCAAGGGCGGCCCGGAGGCGAGCGGGAGAGCAGAGAGGGAAGGCGGCGCCTCAAAAGGCGCCCGGAGGCGAGCGGGAGGATAGAGTGAGCGGGGCAGCACAGTGAGCCATGCGGGGGACGAGCCGCTTACCTCCGTCGAGCAGCACCTGGCCGAGATCCTGGCCGCCATCGCGCCGCTGGCGCCGGCCGAGGTCGCCGTGGGCGACGCCCACGGCCTGGTGCTGGCCGAGGACGTGGCCGCCGCCAGCCCGCTGCCGTCGTTCGACAACTCCGGCATGGACGGCTACGCGGTGCGCGTGCAGGACGTGGCCGCCGCGTCGGCGGAGAACCCGGTCACGCTCCCGGTGACGGCCGAGGTCGCGGCGGGCGACACCGGAGACTACGCGCTGCCGCCGGGCGCCGCCATCAAGATCATGACCGGCGCCATGCTGCCGCACGGGACCGAGGCCGTGGTGCCGGTGGAGTGGACCGACGGCGGCCGGGCCAGGGTCACCATCCGCGCCAGCGCCGGCTACGGCCACGCGGTGCGGCTGGCCGGCGGGGACGCCAAGGCCGGCGAGGTCCTGGTCACGGCGGGCACCCGGCTCCGCCCGATGCACATCGCGGTCATCGCCTCGGCCGGCCGCGGGACCGTCCTGGTCCGGCCCAGGCCCCGGGTGGTGGTGCTGTCCACCGGCAGCGAACTGGCCGAGCCGGGCACGCCGGTCATCCCGGGCCGGATCTGGGACTCCAACAGCTTCATGATCGCCGCCGCGGCCTGCGAGGCGGGCGCCCTGGGCGACCGGCAGGCCGTCGTGCCCGACCACCTGGAGCAGGTGCTGCCGGCCATCCAGGACCAGCTGGCCCGGGCCGACCTGATGATCACCACCGGCGGGGTCAGCATGGGCGGCGAGCACGACGTGGTCAAGGCCGCGCTGCAGCGGCTCGGCACCATCCGGTTCCGCAAGGTCGCCATGCAGCCGGGCATGCCCCAGGGGTTCGGCACCATCGCGGCGCCCTCGTCCGCGGAGCAGGTCCCGATCTTCACGCTGCCCGGCAACCCGGTCAGCGCCTACGTGTCGTTCCAGGTCTTCGCCCGCCCGGCCATCGGCGCCCTGCAGGCTGACGACGGGCTCGGGCTGGATTCGGTGCGGGCCGGGCTGGCCGGGCCGCTGCGCTCGCCGCCGGGCCGGCGCTCCTTCCTGCGCGGCGTCCTGGACGCCTCGCGCGGGCTCGTCACCCCGCTGACCGGCCAGGGATCACACCAGGTAGCCACGCTGGGCAAGGCCAACGCGCTGATCGTGGTGCCCGAGCCGGTGACGCGGATGGCCGAGGGCGAGGTCGCCGAGGTTCTCGTGCTGCCGTGACCGCGGCACGCGCCTACTCCGTTCGGAAGTAGTCTGACCTGCATGGGTGACAAGCTCACGCACGTGGACGGAGCCGGCCACGCGCGGATGGTGGACGTGTCGGGCAAGGACGTGACGGCCCGTTCGGCCTGCGCGTCCGGGCGGGTCCTGCTGTCGGCCGAGGCGGTCGCGGCACTGCGCGCCGGGGAGGTGCCCAAGGGCGACGCGCTCGCGGTGGCCCGCATCGCCGGGATCGCCGGGGCCAAGCGGACACCGGACCTGATCCCGCTGTGCCACCCGATCGGGCTGCACGGGGTGACCGTGGACCTGGCCGTGACCGACGAGGGCGCGGACATCACCGCGGTCGCCCGCACCGCGGATCGGACCGGGGTGGAGATGGAGGCGCTCACCGCGGTTTCGGTGGCCGCGCTGGCGCTGATCGATATGGTGAAGGCGATCGACCCGGCCGCGGTGATCGCCGACGTGCGGGTGGAATGGAAGGAAGGCGGGAAGACCGGGGCATGGCACCGGTGAGCGAGCCGGAGGGGCGCGGCGGCGACTGGACTGAGGAGCGAGGGACGAGCGACGAGGGAAGGAGCCGCCTAAAGGCGCCCCGGAGGCGAGCGGAAGACACTGCCGTGATCAGGGCGCTCGCGGTCACCGTGTCGAACCGGGCCGTGGCGGGCGTGTACGCGGACAAGTCGGGTCCGGTGCTGGCCGAGTTGCTGCGCTCGGCGGGCTGCGCGGTGGACGGGCCGCTGGTCATCCCGGACGGCGATCCGGTCGAGGCGGCGCTGCGCGACGCGCTGGACGCGGGCTACGACGTCGTCGTCACCACCGGCGGGACCGGGCTGACCCCCGGCGACCTCACGCCGGAGATGACCAGGCGCGTGGTCGAGCGGGAGATCCCGGGCATCGCCGAGGCGCTGCGCTCGGCCGGGGCCGCGGCCGGGGTGCCGTCCGCGATCTTGTCCCGTGGCGTGGCCGGGGTCGCCGGTCACACCCTCATCGTGAACCTGCCCGGCTCCACCGGCGGCGTCCGCGACGGGATGGCCGTGCTGGTACCCGTGCTCGGGCACGCGATATCCCAGATCAACGGAGGCGACCACGTCAGAACCGACTCCGACGCGAAACGCTTACTCCGGATCGCGTAGCGTCAGCACCGCTACAGGGGAATGATGGAATCGTGGGAAGCATGCGCGGCTGGCCGGTTACCCTCACCGAGCCCCATCTGCTCGAACAGCCGGTGGAACTACGCCCGGTGCGGGTGAGTGACGCCCGCATGTGGCGCGAGATCCGGGTCAGGAACGCGCCGTGGCTGCGCCCGTGGGAGCCGACCAACCCGGAGACCCCGCTCTACCGGTCGAGCCTCGGGCCGTACATCGCGATGGTCCGGGCGATGCGCCGGGAAGCCCGGCAGGGACAGGCGATCCCGTGGGTGGTGACGTACGGCGGGGAGTTCGTCGGCCAGCTGACGATCGGGTCCATCACGTGGGGTTCGGCCCGTTCGGGGCAGGTCGGCTACTGGATCGACGAGGCGTACGCCGGGCGCGGCATCATCCCCACCACGCTGGCCATGGCCGTCGACCACTGCTTCGGCGTCGTCGGCCTGCACCGGCTCGAGGCGTCCATCCGGCCGGAGAACCACGCGTCCCGGCGGGTGGTGGACAAGCTCGGGTTCCGCGAGGAAGGCGTCCGGGTGCGCCAGCTGCACATCAACGGAGCCTGGCGCGACCACGTGTGCTACGCGCTGACCGCCGAGGAAGTGCCGCAGGGCCTGATGCCCAGATGGCGGAGCATCCTGCTGGCGTCCAGGTCGAACGCGGGCTGAACGCCGGGGCGGGACCTGCCTGCCTGTCGCGCTCCCCTGCGTCTCGTGCTTCCTTGCTTGCCGTGCTCTGCTGCCTGTCGTGCTCCCCTGCTTGTCGCGCTCTGCTGCCTGTCGTGCTCTTCTGCTTGCCATGCTTCCCCTGCTTGTCCTGCTCCCCTGCCCCTCGTGCCTCTCCTCTGGTTTGCCTTCCCTGTCTCCCCCCTGGTTTCTGCTGTGACGAATGTTGCGACACACCGTTCCGGGTGCTCGTTTAGGGCGGCTTCAGCTATTACTTTGCGTCACGTGAGGGTGTGCCTTGGCGTGCCCGCACCTGAGGCTCGCGGAACCCACCGCCGGGCCACCCGGCGCCGGCCACGCCGAGGGGAGGAGCGTTGAGCAGCGCGATACTGTACGTCGCCATCGTCGTGATCTGGGCCGCCGTGCTCATCCCCCGATGGCTTCGGCGGGATTCTTCTGCTAGCGAGCGGGACGGCGACGACGCCACCACGGCGGAGCCGGTCACCGCGGAACCAGAATCGGCGGCTCGCGAGGAGGCTACCCCTCGGCCGAGACGGCGGGAAGAGCCCGGTCCGGCGGCCCGGGCGGAAAGCGGTCCGGCGGCCCGGGCGGAAGGCGCTCCGGCGGCCCGGGCGGAAGGCGGTCCGGCGGCCCGGGCGGAAGGCGGTCCGGCGGCCCGGGCGGAAATTCGTGCAGAAAGCCGTCCGGCCTACCGTGCGGAAAGCCGGGCCGAGGGTCGCGCGGAAAGCCGGGCCGAGGGTCGCGCGGAGGCGCCTGCGGCGGCCCGTCGCGAGGCCCCGCACGGCGGCCCGCGTGACCAGGAGCGCAAGCGGGTGCTTTCGGCGCGCAGGCGGCTGCTCGGGATGCTGCTGGTGCTGGCCATCGGATCCGCCGCGCTCGCGGTCACCCGGATGGCCGCCTGGTGGGTTATCGTGCCGCCGTCCTTCATGCTGCTGGGCTACGTGGCCCTGCTCAGGGAGGCTGCCAAGGCCGACGCCGAGCGGCGCGAGGTGACTCCCGGTCCCGCGGTCCGTACTGCCCCGGCGGCTGGCACCGCTCCGTCAGCTGGCGTGGCTTCGGCGGCCACCCGGCCTGCGGCTCCGGCGGCCACCCGGACGGCTGCTCCGGCGGCCACCCGGACGGCTGCTCCGCCGACTTCCCGGCCCGCCGTTCCGGCTGCTCCCGCGGCTCCCCCGGCACCAGCCCCCGCCGCGCAGATCATCGACATCTCGGCGTCTCTCGGCCAGGCCGACGAGGAGTTCTACGACCAGTACAAGGACGCCAAGCGGCGCGCGGTCGGCGACTTAACTCTGGCCCTGGCGGGCTGAACGCGTGCGGCTGAGCCTCGGCCCTCGGGTCGAATAACAGCAGCCCCCTCAGCATCACGACACTCACAAGCTCGCCCAATGGCAGAGCAAGCGGAAGGCTACTCCGGTTATCACGGTGGATTTGGCCTACGTGGAGGGTTTGGTGCAGCGGGGTGTGCCAAACCCTCCGTGTAACCCGAATCCTCCACGTTAATACGCGGCAAAAGGGGCGAAACGGGCAGGCCGCGGACGTTCGTGGCGCTGCCGGGATGTTGCTGCCGGGATGTTAGGGGTGCGTTCGGACCAGGAGGACCTGGGGGCCGCGGAAGGAGATGTTGGGGTGGAAGGTGAACTGCTGGTCGGGGGTTAGGGTGAGGCGGGGGTAGCGCCGGGCGAGTTCGGCCACCGCGATCTGCGCCTCCAGCTTGCCGAGGTTCGCGCCCAGGCAGTAATGCAGGCCCTTGCCGAAGGCCAGGTGGTTTTCGGCACCCGTTCGGTGCAAATCGAACTCGCCGGGGCGGTCGAACGCTTCCTCGTCCCGGCCCGCGGCGGCCAGCCACAGGAAGAGCCTGGCCCCGGCGGGCAGGTCCACCCCGGCCAGCGTGACCGGCCGGGTGGTGACCCGGCGCCAGACCGCCACCGACGGGTCGTAGCGCAGGGTCTCCTCCACCGCCACCGGGATCAGGTCCGGCTGCCGCACGATGTCCGCCCAGCGCCCGGGGTCCTCGAGCAGGCGGCGGACGGTGTTCCCGATGAGCCCGGTGGTGGTCTCGTGCCCGGCGAACGACAGCGAGAACAGGATCGAGGCGATCTCGTCCCGGGTGAGCCGCTCCGGGGCCTCCCGGTGGATGGCGATCAGGTCGCTGGCCAGGTCGTCGCCGGGCTCGCGGGCCTTAGCGTCCACCAGGTCGCGCATGTACCCGCGGTAGGCGGCGATGGCCGTCGCAATCTCGATCTGGTCCTCGGCCGGCGGGCGCCCGAAACTCAGCGCCGCCCGGTACCCGCACCACTGCTTGACCTGGGCGTAGTCCCGCTCGGGCACGCCCATCAGGGAGAACACGATGGTGGCGGGCAGCGGGAAGGCCAGCGTCTGGACCAGGTCGAATTCCCGCTGGCCGGCCACCGCGTCGAGCAGCCGGGCCGCGGTGGCCTCGATGACAGGGACCATGGCGGTGACCCGCTTCATGCTGAACGCCCGGGCGGCCGGCTTGCGGAGCCTGGCGTGTTCGGGCTCGTCCAGGCTGACCATGCTCGGCTGGGGCTTGAGGCCGCCCGCGAGCAGGATCTGCTGGGCCTCGGGAACGACCGGCACCAGCGGCGCCTGGGTGACCGCGGCGGAGTACGTGGCGGGATCCCGGAACACCGCGTCGATGGCGTCGTAGCCGGTGACCACGTAATAGCCGATCGACGGCGCGAAGAAAACGGGCGCGCCGTGGCCCGGCCGCTTGGCCATGACCGCGTAGGGATCGGCGAGGAATTCGGGTGAGAGCGGGTCGAACGACTCGTCGACGGGGCATCCGGGCCCGATGGCGGCCGTCGTCATCGCGCACCTCCTGCGGGTTCTGGCGCCTGATGCCCATGATGTCGCCGGGCGGCTCGGCTGTCACCAAGTGATCCGTGGCGCGGACAGGGCCCGGTGTTTGCTAGGCTGTCTCAGGTTCTCGGGGCTGTAGCGCAGTCCGGTAGCGCACCTCGTTCGCATCGAGGGGGTCAGGGGTTCAAATCCCCTCAGCTCCACCGAGAAATTGCAGGTCAGAGACCTATTTTCGGCCCCTTGCCTCGACCAGCCCGATCCGTGTCCGATTCTGGGAGCGATTTGGGAGCCGATCTTGCCCGGGGAGCTGCCTTGCTCGGCCAGTAGGGCATCCAGGACAGGGACGATTGAGCGTGGGGCAAGCCGGGCTCGTTCACGCAGGGATGCTGCCCAGCGCTCTTGCAGTGCCGCCTTGAGCTCGGTCCGCATGGCGCTGCTCACGTGGCTGTAATAGAACGCACAGTAACGGCGCGACAACGACCATCCCACCCAGAGCGACGAAACAGTTACAAGTGCATGCGCTCGCGATCGGCCCACATCCGAACCGTCCCGGGCGGTAACGCGACGGCGCGCGGCCCGCCAACGCCCAAAACGGTTCCATTGTGGGCCAAGGGCCGAGTCGCTGCTGGTCATCGGCAGCCTGTAGACGCCATATCGCGCCGAAGGTTCCCTGCCACTTACCGCCGAAGATCAGAGACGCTGTGACCTGGCGGGCGCCGTGCGGCGCCGCGCCAAGGAGCGGTGTAGGGGTAACAGATGTTTCCCCTACACCGCGAACCCGGCGGCTATCGCCTACTTCCTGGCCGCGATGGCCTGGTCCACGGTCTGGTAGATGCCGAAGACCTTCGTCAGCCCGGTGATCCGGAAGATCTTCAGGATCCGCTCCTGGGTACAGACCACATCCAGCGAGCCGTCGTGCGGTCGCACCCGCTTCAGGCCGCCGACCAGCACCCCCAGGCCGGTGGAGTCGAGAAACCCGACCTTGTCCAGGTCGACGATGAGCTGGTAGCTGCCCTGGCCCGCCAGATCGATGAGCAGCTCGCGCAGCCGCGGCGCGGTGTAGATATCAATCTCGCCCTCGACGGTGACGACCTCGATGCCGTCCTTGCGGTAGTGCCCCAGCTTCAGGTCCACCAGTCCTCCAGCCGCCGGGCCCGGCGTCATCGCAGCGTCCGTCCCGGGCGGACGGGCCGGGACGGAGCCACAGCCGGAGCATGATCCCCGTCACATTCAACCACGCTCCGTTATCACCTTGGTACGAAACCAGGCCTTCGGGTATCTCCCGGCGGGTGGCACACTGAAAGACCTGCGCCGGCGGTCACGCCGGTCACCCCGGCCGGGTCCCGGGCCCGGCCGCGGCGGCCCGCCCGCCGCCGCCGTGCTCATCGCGGGTGATGACCCGCCCGGCCGGGACAACGCAGGTGACCAGCGGGCATGGCCCGGCGCCGATCGCGGCCGCCATCGGCTCCCTCTGGCCAGGAGCCGCACGGGCGCGGCAGCTGGCCGGGGGGACTCACGGCGTGTCCCCAGCGACCGAAAGGACCAGGCAATGGCCCGGACCCTGCCGATCCCGGCCGGGCAGCCGCCGGAGGCAACCCGGACGGCAGCCGGGCACGTCGCCGCGCTGGCCGGCGCCCAGGCGGCGGCCGTGCAGGCGGCAGCCTCCCTCACGCTGGCCGCGCTGCTATGGCCGCTGATCCCCGCAGCCGGCGCAGTCGCCGGCCTGGCCAGCGCGCTGGGCCAGCGGCTACCGCTGCGCCCGCTCCCGGAGCAGGAGGCCAGCGCGCCGGCCAAGGTGGTCGTGGTACTGCCCGGACCGGGCGGTGCAGGACGGGCCGCGACGGCGCCCGGCCCGCCGGGGGCGGTGCGCACGGCCGCCGCGATCACGCTCGGGATAGAGGAGGAGTTCCTGCTCCTGGACCCGGCCACCGGCGCCCCGGTGCTGGCCGCCCCGGAGCTGGTGCGGATGCTCGGCGGGGAGCCGGGCGTGCAGACCGAGCTGATGCGGTTCCAGGTGGAGACCGGAACCGGGGTGTGCACCAGCCTGGACGAGGCCGGCTGCGAGCTGCTCCGGCTCCGGCGGCTCGCCGCGGCCGCCGCGGCACAGCTGGGCTGCCGGCTGGTGGCCTGCGGGGTCGCGCCGTACCGCACCCCCGGGCTGGCCGCCCTGACAGACCAGCCCCGGTACCAGGAACTGGCCCGCCGGTACGCACCCGTGGTGGCCCAGGCCGGCACCTGCGCCTGCCACGTGCACGTCGCGGTCCCCTCCCGGGACCTCGGCGTCCAGGTCCTGGCCCGGCTGCGGCCCTGGCTCGCGCCGCTGCTCGCCCTCACCGCCAACTCCCCCATCGCCGGCGGGCACGACACCGGATGGGCCAGCTGGCGGCATGTGATCTGGTCCCGCTGGCCGACCGCGACCCCGCCCGCGGCGTGGCCGGACGCCGCCGCCTACGACACCGCCATCCGCCGCCTCATCCGGTGCGGGGCGGCGCTGGACGAGCGAAACGTCTACTTCCTGGCCCGGCTGTCCCCGCGCTACCCCACCATCGAGGTCCGGGTCGCCGACGTCTGCCTGGATGCCGGCACCGCGGTGCTGGCGGCCGGGCTGATCCGCGCCCTGGTCACTACCGCCCTGGCCGAGGCCCGCCGCGGCACGCCGGTGCCAGCTGCCCCGGCCCGGCAAGTCACCGCGGCTCTGGCCGCCGCGGCCCGGCACGGGCTGGCCGGGCCGGGCATCGACCCGGTCACCGGGCAGCCCGCCAGCGCGGCGGCGCTGCGCGCCCGCCTGCTCGAGCATGTCGCCCCCGCGCTCGCCGGCCACGGCGACACCGAGACGGTCACCAGGCTGCTGCGTCGCCTCGATGACCGGGGCACCGGAGTCGGCCGCCAGCGAGCCCTGTTCACCCGCGGCCTGTCCACGCCCGCGTTCATCATCGCACTCGCCCGCGCCACGCTGTCCGGCTACCAGCCGGGCCCTGGCGCCGGCCCGGTGACCGGATCTCGGCAGCGGCAGGCGCGCAGGAGCCATGGCGAGCACTGCGGCTAGCAGCGGCCCGGACTGGGCGCCCATCATGACGGCGGTCGGAACCGTGCTCGTTGCGGCGGTGGCTGTGTGGGTAGCGTGGTGGACGGACCGGCGCTCCGGGCAGCGGATTCGCGAGGAGCGCAAGCTCGGTGAGGAGCGGCTGAAGGCGGAACACGAGCGCAGCGATCGGCAGCTGAGGGAGGAACATCAGCGCAGCGACCGCCAGCTTGAGGATGAGCGAGCGTATAGCCGGGCTCAGATCGACGAGGAGCGCCGGATTGCCCGGGATCGCGAGCAGTGGGCCGAGGCGTATGCGGTGCAGGTTGTCCCTGCCGAGTTGCCTCCTCCTGAACCCCATTGGGAGATGATGGGGATGTGTCCTATGGCGGTGATGGTGGTCAACCACGGCAAGTTCACGATCACCGGGGTTGAGGCGCGGTTCAGCCCTGACGGGACGAGCGTGGTGCCGTACTCCTCCTATACGCGCCTGTCGGGTTTCCTGAATGTCCCGAAGGATCTCCGAGGCAAGTGGAACGACTGTAAGGATGTCCCTACGGAGAGTGCCATGGAGGGGGTCCTGACGCCGTGGGACACGGGCATCCGCTTCGAGAGCACGGGTGAGGGCGTGCTCGAGGTGCATGTCATGGGCCCGTACCCGCTGGTGCGCTGGACCGACCGGTGGGGAACGCGGTGGGAGCACCGTCGCGGCGAGGTCCGCCAGGTGCGCGACGATGACCCGTGGGCACCGTGACCTTACGCTGCTAACCGTGGTTCTTGATCACTCCTGGAAGTGGTATGACGCAGAGGTTAACCGCGCCTGCCAGGCGATCAACTTGTTCTTGGTGGCGAGCGCGGTCCTGTTCACCGGGTACACCGCCGCCGAGAGCGGGACAAAGCGGGAGCCGCCTCCCCCAATTTGTCCCGCTCTCCTAACCTTCGGTAACGCAGCTGCCGGCCTGCGGGAACGGGGCCTGCGGCGGGACCTCACTCCCGCGCGTTATCTCTGGTAGCGCCGGGAATGACAGCGGCTGGCGTCATCACGGGCCGCGGCCAGGAGGCAGGGCATGAGCCGCGGCGCGTCCTGCACCGCGGCGCCATCGCGTGGGCGCGGGGCGGCGGCCCGGTTGTTACCGGCATCCCGGCCTGGCCTGCTCAGGAAGGCGATCGCCCCGCTCCGGTCAGGGGGCGGGAGCTGACAACCGGCACGCGGCCCGGCGCGTCCTACGGGAGCGAGCGGAGATCATCTGGGTCCGCCGTCCGGCCGGGGGGGGGTGAGCCGGACAGCGACCCAGGTACCAGCGGCGGCAGGCACAGATAACGGTGTCTTCCCGGGGGCCTGCTGGCGTCCGTCCCGCAACCGTCGCACAGGTGAGAACCGATCTCCAGGAAATCAGCCCGGCTGAAAGAAATTGGTCAGATAATGGCTGGCGGCTCGCCGTAGCTGCAGGAGTTCCGGGTTCTCCGCAAGTTCAGCCGGACTGAAGGTTTCTCACGGCGAACTCGCGGTGGTGGCGGTCATCAGAGCCGGAATCACGTGTCCGTGGCCATGAGAAAGTCCCCGTGTGTGGCCAGGTCTAGGTCCCCGCTGGTGGCCAGTTAAAAGTCCCCATCCCTTGCTCGCCGTGTCTACCGGGAGTCCGGGCCCCGGGCGG
>Ga0335078_10002925_pt1 | contig 25645 bp, 21 predicted proteins | sample Lox_Sample_32_FD_206711 | JGI IMG/M metagenome (GOLD analysis project Ga0335078, IMG submission 206711) | Soil microbial communities from Loxahatchee National Wildlife Refuge, Florida, United States - Lox_Sample_3.2 | ecosystem: Environmental > Terrestrial > Soil > Wetlands | place: USA... | reverse complement strand
AGGCGCGGTGCGGGGCCGCGATCCAGAACGCCAGCGCGGCCAGCAGCAGGGTCGCGGCCGCGAGCCACGGCCGGGGATCGCCGAGCAGGCCCGGCAGCCCCGCGGCCGAGGGCAGGCCGAAGACCGCCATCGCGGGCAAATAGGGGTTATACGACGTCCAGGTGGCCAGCCGCGCCGCGGGCAGGTAGGGGCTGCCGTGGTGCAGCAGCAGCACCGCCGACCGGCTGACCACGATCACGTCGGCCGTGGCCGGGTCGCGCACGGCCAGCCAGATCATCGGCGCGACGATGGCGAGGCCGAAGGCCGCGAGCAGCGGAACCGCGAAACCGCGCGACCGGGCGGCGAGGATCGCGGCCAGGGCGTACCCGCCGGTGGCCCAGATCCCCCAGACCCCGTCCTCCCCGCCGATGCCGAACACGGTCATCGCCGCCGCGTACACGGCGAACAGCGCGAACCACGCGGTCAGCCAGCGGCGGTCGAAGCCGAAACCGTGCTCGGCCCGCCCGGCGACCCAGGGCGCGATGCCGCGCCGCAGCGCCCGCGCCGCCCGCGCGGTGCGTGAGGATCCCGCGAGCACGCCGTCGCGGCTGTCCACAGGTTCGTCACCCACCTTGTGTCGGCCTCGGTTGCCTACGATAGCCCGGCCGCGCCGGCCCGCGATGAACTGGCATGATCGGGCACTGACCGAGTAACCGGCGTCAGGCGGGAGCAGGCAGCGTGCGCGAGGCCAGGCCGCTGAACCTGATGCGAGCGCGGGCGGGCGCCGAGCGGGTCACCAACGTCGAGCTGTTCTTCGACCTGGTCTACGTGTTCGCGGTGACCCAGATATCGCATTACCTGCTGGCGCACCCGACGCTCACCGGGGCGCTGCGGGCCGGGCTGTTGCTCGCCATGGTCTGGCTGGTATGGGCCTACACGACGTGGGTCACCAACTGGCTCGACCCGGAGCGGATCGCGGTCCGGCTGCTGCTGCTCGGGCTGGCCGCGGCCAGCCTGATCATGTCGGCCGCGCTGCCCGGCGCGTTCGCCGCCCGGGGGCTGGCGGTCGGCGTCACCTACGCGGTCATGCAGATCGGGCGCAGCGTGTTCGCGGTGGCCGCGCTGCGGGGCCGCCCGCTGCGGCGCAACTTCCAGCGGATCCTCTGCTGGTGCCTGGTCAGCGGGGCCCTGGCGGTGCTGGGCGGGCTGGCCGGCCCGGACGCTCGCGCGGCGCTGTGGCTGGCCGCGGTCGGCGTCGACCTGCTCGGCGGCGCGGCCGGCTTCTACACCCCGGGCCTGGGCCGGTCGACCACCCGCGAGTGGACGATCGAGGGCGGGCACTTCGCCGAGCGCTGCCAGGCCTTCATCCTGATCGCGCTGGGCGAGTCGGTCGTGGTCATCGGGGCCACGCTGTCCGGCCTGGCCCGCATCACCGGCGCCGAGGTCGCGGCGTTCGCGGTGGCGCTGCTCGGCAGCGTCGGCCTGTGGTGGCTGTACTTCGACCGCAGCGCCGAGGAGGCGGCGCGGGTGATCGCCGCGTCCGACGACCCGGGGCGCCTGGGCCGCTCGGCGTACCACGACATCCACCCGGTGATGGTCGCGGGCATCATCGTCGGCGCGGCCGCCGACGAGCTGACCCTGGCCGACCCGGCCGCGGTCGGGCGCGGGCCGGCCGCGTGGATGATCCTCGGCGGCGTGGGGCTGTTTCTGGCCGGCCACGCCGCGTTCAAGGCGGTGATCTGGCGCACGGTGCCGTGGACGCGGATCGGCGCCGTGGCCGTGCTCGCGCTGCTCGGGCTGGCCGCCCCGCACCTCTCCGCGCTCGCGCTGGGCGCCGCCACCGCCGCCGTGGTCGTCGCGGTGGCCGCGGCCGACCACGTGCTGCGCCCCGCGGCGACCCCGGTCAGCCGCCGTCCAGGCCCAGGGAGCGCTTGAGGAAGTCGACCTGCAGCAGCAGCAGGTTCTCCGCCACCTCCTCCCGCCGGGGCATGTGGGTGATGCCGGACAGCGGCAGCACGGTATGCGGCCGGCCCGCGGCCAGCAGCGCCGAGGACAGCCGCAGCGTGTGCGCCACCACCACGTTGTCGTCGGCCAGGCCGTGAATCAGCATCAGCGGGCGCTCCAGCCGCGGAGCGTCGTCGATCAGCGAGTTGTGCGCGTACACCTCGGGGCGCTCGTCGGGGTTCCCCAGGTACCGCTCGTTGTAGAAGGTGTCGTAGAGCCGCAGGTCGGTGACGGGCGCGCCGGCCACCGCGGCGTGGAAGACGTCGGGCCGGCGCAGCACCGCGAGCGCGGCCAGGTAGCCGCCGTGCGACCAGCCGCGGATGCCCACCTTTGACAGGTCGAGGTCGGGGTGGGCCGCGGCCGCCGCTTCCAGCGCCGCCACCTGGTCCTCGACGTTCGGCGTCGCCTCGTCGTAGTGGACCAGCCGGTCCCAGTCCGGGCCCCGGCCCGGCGTGCCCCGGCCGTCCGCGATCAGCACCGCGAAACCCTGGTCGGCGAACCACTGCGAGGTCAGGTAGACCATGCGGGTGGACAGGACGCGCTGGGCCGCCGGGCCGCCGTACGGGTCGCACAGCACCGGCAGCCGCGCCGACCCCGGCCGGTGCCCGCGCGGCAGCAGCAGCGCGCACCGGACCCGGTGCGGGCCGGCCGTGAAGAACCTCACCTCGGGGGTGAGCACCGGGGTCTCCGCCAGCGAGGGGATCTCCCCGATCTGCTCGCCGCCGCGCTGCACCCGCACCCGCGCGCCGAACCAGTCCAGCGACCAGGACGAGGTGACCACCACGTCACCGCCCCGGGCCGCGCGGTGCACCCCGGGCTCGCGGGTCAGCCGGACCACCCCGCCGGGGCCGCCGGCCGAGTAGACGTGCTGCTCGGCCGGGTTCTCGTCCTTGGCGATGAACAGGACGTCCGCGGCGGCGTCCAGCACCTCGACCACGTTGAGCCCGGCCGGGGTGACCGGCTCGTCGCCGATCATCAGCCGGTACGCGCCGTCCCGGGCGGTCGCCCGGACCAGCCGCCCGTCCTGCGTCCAGGCCGGCGTGCCGACGACCACGTCCACCCAGTCCGGGTCGGTGTCCTCGCAGACCGTCTCGGTCTTGCCGTCGTCGGACACCGCCAGCACCCGCATCGTCCGCTGGTCCCGCGAGCACACCCGCAGCAGCGCCGGGCCGGCTGCCGACCAGTGCGCCGAGATCAGGTACGGCAGGGCGGCGGAGTCCCAGTCCACCGGGGTCAGGCTCCCGTCCAGCCCGGCGATGACGACGCTGACGTCGGCGTTCGCGGTGCCCGCGGCCGGGTAGGCCACCTCGAGCGGGGCCCGGTCCGGGTTGGCCGGGTCGGGGATGTACCAGCGCGCGACGGGCGTGGTGTCCACCCGCGCGACCAGCAGCCGCTGCCCGTCCGGCGACCACCAGAACCCGCGGGTGCGGAACATCTCCTCGGCGGCCACGAACTCGGCCAGGCCGTAGGTCACGTTCTCGCCCTCGGGCACGGCCAGGGCCCGGTCGCTGCCGCCGTTCGCGGCCACCACCCGCAGCGCGCCGCCGGCCACGTAGGCGACGTGCGCCCCGGTCGGATCGGGGTGCGGGTCGATCACCGGCGTCGGGGTGGCCAGCGTGCGGACGGCGGGCCCCTGGCCGTCCGGGGCGGCCCCGTCCGCGGCCAGGTCGGCCGTGAACAGCCGGCCCGACAGCGTGAACGCGGCCAGCGTCACCGCGTCGTCGGTCGCGAACGCCACCACGCCCGCGGCCGCCTGCCTGGCCCGCTCCCGCCGCGCGCGCTCCTCGGCCGAGAGCTCCTCGGCGGCGTCGGCCAGCAGCTCGCGCGGGTCGGCGACCACGCGCTCGGTACCGGCCTTGGTGTCCCGCACCCACAGGCAGGTGTCGAGGTCGGTGCCGGACCGGCTGCGCAGGAACGCGATCCGCTCGCCGTCCGGGGCGATGGCGAACGCGCCCGGGGTGCCGAGGGTGAACCCCTGCGTTCGGGCGGACTGGCGGGGGAAGCTGAGGCTGGGTGTGGTCATGCTCCCGATCCTCGCAGATCCTCCGGTCAGCCCCAGAGCCGCTTGCTGGCTACCTCGGCTCCCCGGGCCAGGGACTCCAGCTTGGCCCAGGCGATCTGCGGGTGCACCCGCCCGCCGAGGCCGCAGTCGGTGGCGGCGATCACGTTCTCGCGGCCCACCGCGCCGGCGAACCGGCCGATGCGGTCGGCGACCAGTTCGGGGTGCTCGACCACGTTCGTGGCGTGGCTGACCACGCCGGGCAGGATGACCTTGCCCTCGGGCAGCCGGACCTGCTGCCACACCTTCCACTCGTGCTCGTGCCGCACGTTGGCCGCCTCGAACGAGTACCCGCCGGCATTGACCGCGAGCATGACGCCGGCGATGTCGGCCATCGGGATGTCGGTGACGTGCGGGCCGTGCCAGCTGCCCCAGCACAGGTGGAACCGGATCCGGTCGGCGGGCAGGCCCCGGATGGCGTGGTTGAGGGCCTCGACGCGGGTCATCGTGAACCGCCGGTAGTCCGCCACGCTCGGCTGCGGGCTGATCTGATCCCAGTTCTCCGCGATGCAGGGGTCATCGAGCTGCAGGATGAGCCCGGCGCCGACGATCGCGCGGTACTCCTCGGCCATCGCGTCGGCGCACGCGTAGAGCAGTTCCTCGTCGGTCGCGTAGTACTCGTTGGCGAACCGGGCGCAGCTGCCGGGCGCGACCGCGTTCAGGTAGCCCTCGGCGAGCCCGGCGGCCTCCAGCGCGGCCTTCAGGTTCGCGATGTCACGCCGGACCGCCTCCTGGCCCCGGTAGGTGACCGGCCCCCGGCACACCGGGGCGTAACGGAACTGGCCGGTATCCGGGAGCGAGGCCCCCGAGCCGGGGTCGCCGTAGGCCTCGCTGAACAGCTGGCGGTCGCGGCGGCCGGCGAAGCTGCCCAGCGTGATCCCGCCGGGCCCCGGCGGCGCCATCGGCACCTCCCACCGGTTCATCTCGGCCAGCTCGAGCCCGCCCAGACGGCCGAACACGTACGACCACCAGGACCCGTAGTTGTACCGCTGCCCCATCGCGTGGCCGTACTCCCCGTCGTTGACCAGGTCGATCCCGGTCTGCTGCTGGCGGCGGACCACGCCGGCCACCGCGGCCGTCAGCTCGCGCTGGAAGCCGGCCTCGTCGCCGAACCCGGGCCGCGCGCGCCGCTCGTTCAGCGCGATCAGGTCATCGGGGCGCGGCAGGCTGCCGGCGTGGCTGGTCAGGATGCGATCTGGGCGGTCTGGCATCTCGGCTCCCGTCGTGTCATGACATAGGTCATCGTTTCATCAGATTCACGGCCCGGGCACTCCGGCGGCCCGCCGCGCATGCCGCGGCCGGATCCCGGTAAGCTTGGGTGGTTCCCGGCGACGGCCGGGAAGGTTCCGGTCGTCCCCGCGGTTGTCCCCGGCGGCGGATGGCTGGCCGGGCGGAGTAGCTCAGTCAGGCAGAGCAAGCGGCTCATAATCGCTGTGTCGCCGGTTCAAGTCCGGCCTCCGCTACCGAACCTGCCGATTGCGCGGGCCGCCCCCTTAGGGGAACCTTGAGGGGCCACCGCGAACGTCCACCGCACAGAAAGGCACGCCATCGTGGCTGCAACTGACATTAGGCCCAAGATCACGCTGGCCTGCCAGGAATGCAAGCACCGCAACTACATCACCCGCAAGAACCGGCGCAACGACCCCGACCGGCTCGAGCTGAAGAAGTACTGCCCCAACTGCCGCTGCCACCAGCCGCACCGCGAGACGCGGTAGGCGACGGCATGCCCCTCAACCGGGACTACCTCGGCCACAGCTACCCGGCGTCCGAGCCGTACGAGGTGAGCCGGGTCAAGATCGCGGAGTTCGCCGACGCGATCGGCGACCCGAACCCGCTGTTCCGGGACCAGGCTGCCGCGCAGGCCGCCGGCCACCGGGACGTGATCGCGCCGCCCACGTTCGCCATCGTGATCAGCACGGCTAGCGCCGCCCGGGCCGTGGCCGACCCCGGCCTGGGCCTGAACTACGCGATGGTGGTGCACGGCGAGCAGCGGTTCGAGTACGCGCGGCCGCTGATGGCCGGCGACGTGGTCACCGCGCAGCCGACGATCACCGATATCCGCGACGCGGGCCGCAACGTGCTGTTCACCACCGCGACCGAGATCGCCACGGTCGACGGCGAGCACGTGTGCACCGCGTACACGACGCTGGTGGAACGGGGTGGTGCCGGGTGAGCGCGCCGGCCAGTTACGACGACATCAAGCCGGGCGCCGAGATCGCGCCGGCCAGCTACCCGGTCACCCGGCTGAGCCTGGTCAAGTACTGCGGCGCGTCCGGTGACTTCAACGTCATTCACTGGAACGAGCGGATCGCCAGGTCGGTCGGGCTGCCGAACGTGATCGCGCACGGGATGTTCACGATGGCGCAGGCCGGGCGGTACATCACCGACTGGGCCGGCCCCGGGGCGGTGGTGACCGACTTTGGCGTCCGGATGTCCTCGCCGGTAGTCGTCCCCGACGACGACATCGGCGCGTCGATCGAGATCAGCGGCACGGTCGAGGAGAAGCTCGACGGCCGCCGCGTGGTGCTGGCGCTGACCGCGCGCTCCGGTGAGGACAAGGTGCTCACCCGGGCCCGCGCCGTCGTCCGCCTGCCCTGATGATCAGCGGGGGCCTCTGATCACGACCCGTCCCCGGACGGGGAGAGCTTGCGGCAGGCTCGCTGCGCGGACTGGAACTGCGGCGAATTGGGGTCAGCGCCGGGAGAACCAACGGGCGCGCCCAGCGCGGCTGAGCCGCCGTTGCGCGGTGGCGAGTACTGGAAGTCCGTTATCCCGTGCGCGCGCATGCACGCGGCGAATCTCAGGGCTTGCCGGGTGAACTGCTCCTGCTGGGCCGCGGTTACCCCGGGGCCCTCCAGGTGCGCGCAGGCCTTGTTCGCCGATTGGTGCAGGCCCAGGTTCAAGGCGCAACCTGGGCGAGCGGCTGGCCGTGACCGGGCCCGCCGACGAGCTGAAAGACCTCGCCGACACCATCGACGGCCTGCTGGGCCGGCTGCAGGCCGCCTTCGACGCCCAGCGGCAGTTCGTCGCCAACGCCTCCCACGAGCTGCGGACCCCGCTCACCCTGACCCGCACGCTGCTGCAGATGACGCTGACCGACCCCCGCCCGACCATGGACGGCTTCCGGGCCACCTGCCAGGACGTGCTGGCCGCCGGCGACCAGCAGGAACAGCTGATCGAGGCGCTGCTCACCCTGGCCCGCAGCCAGCGCGGCCTCGACCGCCGGGAACCGGCCGACCTCGCGGCCATCACCCGGGACGTCCTGCGCGCCCGCGAGCCGGACGCCGCAAAACGCGGCGTGGCCGTCAGCGCCTCGATCGGCGAGGCGCCCGTCCTGGGCGACTCGCGCCTGCTCGAGCGGATGGCCGCGAACCTGATCGACAACGCGATACGCCACAACATCCCCGGCGGCATGCTGCACGTCCGGGTCACCGCCGAAGACGGCCAGGCCACGCTCACGATCACCAACACCGGGCCCGTCATCCCCGCCACCCAGGCCGGCCGGTTGCTGCAGCCCTTCCAGCGGCTGGCTCCCGGCCGGCCGACGGCGAATGCCTCGGCCTCGGCCTGTCGATCGTCGCGGCCATAGCCAGAGCCCACGGGGCCGTCCTCGCCGTGCGCCCCCGCGACGGCGGAGGACTCGAGGTCGAGGTCTGCCTGACGGCCGCGACCGCAGCCGCGGCCGTCCCGGCTCGGGCCGGCGCGCTCGCCGCCATATGACGTAACGCCGGGGCGGGCCAGCCCGGCTCCGCGCCGGTCAGGGGGCGGGCTCGCGCGCCGTCACCGCGGCCGCGAACGAGGTCCGGTCGCCGGACCACGCCGCGCGCGGCGCCGCGTCCTCGAGCCGCCGCAAGCCGGCCGGGGACAGCCGGACCGCGGCGGCGGCCGCGTTCTCGGCGATGCGGTCCGCGCGGCGGGAGCCCGGGATCGGGACCACGTCCGGGCCCTGGGCCAGCAGCCAGGCCAGGGCGAGCTGGCCGGGCGTGATCCCCAGGCCGGCCGCCAGCTGGCGCAGCGCCTCGACCTGCTGAAGGTTGCGGTCCAGGTCGGCGCCGTGGAAGCGCGGGTCGCCGCGGCGGAAGTCGCTGGCGTCCACGGTGCCCGCGGTGAGCGTCGAGGTGAGCAGGCCGCGGCCGAGCGGGCTGTAGGTCACCAGCCCGGCGCCCAGCCGCCGCGCGGCGGGCACGACGTCGTCCTCGGGGGCCCGCCAGAGCAGCGACCACTCGGCCTGCACGGCGGCGATCGGGTGCACGGCGGCGGCCTGCTCGAGCTGGCCGGGGGTGACCTCGGACAGGCCCAGGTGGCGGACCTTGCCCGCGCGGACCAGGTCGGCCATGGCGCCGACGGTCTCCGCGACCGGCACGGCCGGGTCTACCCGGTGCAGGTAGTACAGGTCGATCACATCCGTGCCCAGCCGGGCCAGCGAGGCCTCGCAGTAGCCGCGGACGTGCTCGGGGCGGCTGTCCACCCGCGTGCCGTGGTCGTCGCGGACGATGCCGAACTTGGTCGCCAGCACGGCCTGGTCGCGCCGGCCGGCCAGCGCCCGGCCGAGCAGCCGCTCGTTGTGGCCCTGCCCGTAGCTCATCGCGGTGTCCAGCATCGTGATGCCCAGGTCCAGGGCCCGGTGGATGGCGCGCACGGACTCGGCGTCGTCGGCCGGGCCGTAGCCCTGCGACAGTCCCATGCAGCCGAGCCCGATGGGGAAGGTGGTCAGTCCGTCGCCGAGATGTTGTTGCTGCATGCCGTCCAGCGTGCCCGCCGCCAACTCATAAGTCCAAGACGTGTTTGTGCTATCAGTAATATCGGATGATTATTAATGGGTGGAGCTGCGCCAGCTCGTCTACTTCGAGGCAGTGGTCCGCTGCGGCGGCTTCAGCCGCGCGGCGGAGCAGCTGCACGTCGCCCAGCCCGCGGTGTCGGCGCAGATCCGGCGGCTGGAGGCCGAGCTCGGCGCGCCGCTGCTCGAGCGCACCACCCGCCGTGTCGCGCTGACCCATGCCGGGGAGCTGTTCCTCGGCCGGGCCCGCGCCGTGCTCGGCCAGCTCGACGGAGCCCGCGCCGACCTGGCCGAGCTGGCCGCGGTGCGGCGCGGGCGCGTGCGCATCGGCGCCACCCTGGTGCTGGGGTCACTGGACCTGCCGGGGTCGCTCGCGCAGTTCCGCCGCCGCTACCCCGGCGTCACGCTCGCGCTGCGGGCCGGCCTGATCGCCGAGCTGACGCGCCAGCTGAGCGCGGGCGAGCTGGACATCGTCCTGGGCCCGCTCCACCCCGAGCTGCTGGACGGCTGCCACGCGCGGGCGCTGGTCGAGGAGCGCTACGTGCTGGTGACGCCGCCGGGCCCGCGCGCCGGGCCCGCCGCGGTGGCCCTGGGCGACTTCCGCGACGAGACGTTCGTGTGCCTGCCCGAGGGCAGCGGCCTGTACGCGATCCTCACCGGCGTTGCGGCCGCCGCCGGCTTCACGCCCCGCATCCAGCTCGAGACCCACAGCCCGGCCAGCATCCGCGAGCTGGTCGCGGCCGGCCTCGGCGTCGCGCTGCTGGCCGAGTCGGCGGCGCGTGCGATCGGCCCGGCCGTTCAGGTCCGGCAGTTGCAGCCCGCGCCGCGGCGCCTGCCCATCGGCATGATCACCCCGGCCGGCCGGCCACTGAGCCCGGCCACGCGGGCGTGGCAGCACTACCTTGAGCAGACCTACGGCGCGGGAGGTCCGGCCCCGGCGCCAGCCTGACCGCGGTGCCGCTTCACTAGGGCTGGGGGTGCTCGCCGGTAGCGTAGGTCGCGGCGCCCGCGCCAGGACGATCAGGCCGCTTAGTGACCAGGGAGAGCCGGACGTGACGGTGGATGGGCAGGTCGCACGGGAGCGGGTGATGCTCGCCGGGTACACGACGCTCGGGCTGGGCGGCCCGGCCGCGCGCTTCATCGAGGCGGACAGCGACGAGCAGGTCATCGCCACCGTGCGCGGCGCGGACGCCGACGGCGAGCCGGTGCTCGTCCTCGGCGGCGGCAGCAACCTGGTCGTGGCCGACGAGGGTTTCCCCGGCACCGTCCTGCGCCTGGCCACCCGCGGCGTCCAGATCACCGCCGCGGGCGGCGGCGTCACCGTGGCCGTGGCGGCGGGCGAGGACTGGGACGCCCTGGTGGCGCGGTGCGTGGCCGAGGGGCTGTCCGGGATCGAGTGCCTGTCCGGCATCCCTGGCCTGGCGGGCGCCACGCCCATCCAGAACGTCGGCGCGTACGGCCAGGAGGTCGCCGAGACGGTGGTCACGGTCCGCGCCTACGACCGGCTGCGGGACACGGTCGTCACGCTGGCCAGCGCCGACTGCGGCTTCGGCTACCGGACGAGCGCGTTCAAGCGCGGCGGCGGGGCAGGGCGCCGCGCCGCGCGCGACCCGGCCGCCGCGACCGGGCGGTTCGTGGTGCTGGGCGTCACGTTCCGGCTGGCCCGCGACCCGCTGTCGGCGCCGCTGCGCTACGCGGAGCTGGCCCGGGCGCTCGGCGCCGGCGAGGGCGGGCGGGTGCCGCTGGCCGACGCCCGGTCCGCCGTGCTCGCGCTGCGCCGCGGCAAGGGGATGGTGCTCGACCCCCGCGACCCGGACACCCGCAGCGCCGGCTCGTTCTTCACCAACCCGGTGCTGGACGAGCGCCAGTTCGCCGAGGTCGAGCGCAGGGCCGCGGCGCGCGTCCCGCATTTCGCCGCCGGGGACGGGCTGGTGAAGGTCCCGGCCGCCTGGCTGATCGAGCGGGCGGGGTTCGGCAAGGGGTACCCGGGCAACGGGAGTGCGCGGATCTCCTCCAAGCACACCCTGGCCCTGATCAACCCGGGCGGCGCGAGCACGGCCAGCCTGGTCGGGCTGGCCCGGGAGATCAGGGACGGCGTGCGCCGGTCATTCGGGGTCGAGCTGGTCAGCGAGCCGGTGCTCGTCGGCACGGAACTCTGAACCTACCCGCCCGGTCAGGCCGGGTCCGGCTTGATCATCCGGACCAGGGCGCGGATCCCGGTCAGCAGTTCCTGGTGGTCGCTGATGCCGTCCAGGGTGGCCTCGATCCGGCGCACCATCTCGTCGATCCGGCGCCCGAGCTCGTCGTCGCGGGCCAGGGCGGCCGTCCGGTCGGCCGCCTGGGCGTCCTGCACCCTGGCCAGGTCGGTGGTGAGCAGCTGCCGCGCGTGCGTTATGTCGCCGGCCAGGACATCCTGCGCGCGGCGCAGGTCGTCGCGCGCGCCGCGCAGTTCGGCCCGCAGCTCGCGCTGGGCCCCGGCCACGGTGTCCATCCGGCGCTTCAGCGTGGCGACGTCGTCGCGGGGATGTGTGCTCTCCCGGGTCAGCACGCTGATCCGCTCGCGCACGTGGGCGAGATAGGCCGTGGCCGGCCGGATCGCCGTGGACACCAGGTAGAAGCCGGCGACGTAGTACCCGGCGGTGGCCCCGGAGACGTAGGCGATCGCCGCCGCCACCACGGCCGTCCCGGCGTGGGCGCCGAGCGCGAACCGCAGCATCCGCCGCGCGATCCGCCCGGCCTCCGCCTCGTGCGAGGCGGGGACCGCGACGCCCCGCTCGCGGGAGACCGCGGTCTCGGCGACCACCCGGCGGGCCCCGAAGTACAGGTTCCACGGCACGGTGACCAGGACGATCAGCCAGGCGAGGGCCACCGCGCCGGCCCCGATGGCCAGCAGCGTGGCGAGCGGCACGCCCGCCAGCCGCCCCAGCCAGGCGAACAGCAAGGCCGCCGCCGCCACGGCGAGGACCATGACCCACCAGCCGACGCTGACCCGCAGCCGCGTGTTTGCGCTCATGCGGCGATTGTGGACCGCGGGCGCCCGGGCCCGGATCCGCCAAAGTACTCAGGCCGGCCTAGGTATCCCGGCTCCCCGCCGGCCCCGGCCCGCCGCGGCGAGCCGGGGCCGGGCCGGGGTATTCGCCGTAGCCGCGCGCCCCGCCCTCGTCGGCTGCCCGGTCGCTGGCGGGCGGTCGCCGCGACGGCACTCCGCAGAAATGGCCGCGAATCCGGCCGATAGCCCGATATGCCGGGCCGAAAGCACCCTTAACCGGGACGTGCAGAGACCACCGAGCCGCCTATAATCCGCTTCAGGGTTTTTTTCTTGAGCGGGCATATTGGGGTGGGATGTGACCTGTTCTTTCGCTGGCTGGTCGGCCGTGACTTCAGCGCAGGCGAACGCTACGCTCGCGGGCGTCCTGGCCGGGTTCATGCTCAATGGCATCATCGTCTTGCTCAGCCGGAACCTGGAAACCTTCAGGCAGGTGCGCGCCCTCGGCCTTCTGTTTGCCGCGTTCGTGGCTCTCGGCCTTGATTCGTACCTTTTCGGGCTGGTGACCGGTGACAGCGTATGCGGCCGGGCGTGGACCGAGGCTATGCTCGCGGCGGGGCTGCTGGGGATGGGGGCGGTCGCCATCATCGCCGGCTTCGGCCTCCTGGTCGCCGAATATGTGCCGCGCGGCGAGGAAAGAGCCGAGTCGGTGAAGATGTTGCAGGTTCTGTTCAATGTGCTGCGCGCCGGCGTCGCCGCCGTGGTACTGGCCCTCCTGTTCATGACGTCGTGGAATTACCTCTACGCCGTCCGCGGTAACAGCGTGCCAACCTGGGCGAAGCTCTGCCTTGCGGCTTATGTCGCGGTGGGTTTCCTGGCCGTCGGGTTCGTATGTGCCGCCGCCTTCCACCCTGAGCAACCGTCGAATGCGCTGACCCGGACGTGGCAGGCGGTAGCGCAGCGGGAATGGCAGAAGATATCCGCCAAGCTGACGGGCGCTGACCATGCGGCCCCGCAAGTGAGCCGCGCCATTTACTTCTCGTTCGGCTATTCAATTCTCAGCGTCATAGCGGCGAGCTTCTTCGCCCGGACCTCGCCGAGGCCGTGGGACCAGGCCCACCCCTGGGTGATAGCTGTCTACATCGCGACGCCGGTCTGGGTCCTCGTCGCCTCGCTGGTTCCCCTGTTCCTGCTCCTGGTGCGCTGCGCCCCGCCGTTCAGCTACGCTGCCGCCGGATCTCACGCCAGCCGTTCAGATGGCCACAGCGCACCATCTGGGTACAGTCGGCCCGTGCCCGAACTGCAGCGGCTGCGCGCCGACCATGCCCCGGCGGTCCTGGCCTTCGAACTGGCGAACCGCGACTACTTCGCTGCCTCGATCTCCGACCGCGGCGACGAGTTCTTCGACCAGTTCGCCGAGCGGCACAGCGCCATGCTGGCGGAGCAGGAGGCCGGCCTCGGCGCCTATTACGTGCTCGTCGCCGAGGACGGCTCAATCCTCGGCCGGTTCAACCTGTACCGCTTCCAGGACGGCACGGCCGAACTCGGCTACCGGGTCGCGCAGCACGTCGCCGGCCGCGGCGTGGCGACCGCGAACGTCCGGGAGCTGTGCTGGCTGGCGGCGGAGCGGCACGGGCTGCGCACGCTCAGGGCGGCCACCGCCCGCGAGAACGTCGCGTCCGGGCAGGTGCTGGCCAAGGCCGGGTTCGTCCCGGTCGGCCCGGCTGACCCGGCTGACCTCGGCGGTAAGCCAGGAACCTGGTATCAGCGCGATCTAGCCGCGGGCTGACCTGATCGGCCGCGCCTGCGCACCGAGCGGAACAGGCGCGGCGGGCGGCCGCTCCGGCTGGCTCCTTCCCGGCCCGGGGCCTAAAGCCCGCTGGCCAGGACGGCCAGGAAAGCCCCGGCGATCATGAACGGGCCGAACGGTATGCGCTGCCGCAGGTGGGCCCGCCGGGTCACCAGCAGGGCGCCCCCGTAGAGCGCGCCGAGCAGGAACCCGGCGAAGGCGCCGCCGATCAGGACCGGCCAGCCCGCCCAGGCGGTGAGGGTGCCCAGGCTGGCGGCCAGCTTGACGTCACCCAGGCCGAGCGCGGACCGGCTGATCACGGCCAGGGCCAGGTAGGCGGCGGCGAGGAGCAGCCCGCCGAGCACGGCCCGCAGCAGGTCGGGCCACCGGCCGCCGGCCGCGGCCGCCGCCAGCAGGAGGCCCGCGGTCCCGGCGTAGGCGGCGCCGGTAAGAGCGTCGGGGAGGCGCTGGACGACGGCGTCGATCCAGGCCAGGGCCACGCAGCAAGCGGCCAGCCAGCAGGCCGCGGCCAGCACCAGGCCGGGGTGCACGCGGGCGGCGAGCCCGCCGAACAAGGCCGCCGTGACCAGTTCGGCGGTCAGCGGCGGCGGTCCGGTCCGGGCCGGGCCCTGGCCGGCGGGGGGGTCACCAGCAGGCGGCGCGGCGGCGGGGAGGGCACCCGCGGGGGAGGCGCTGGCGGGGGGCGCGGCGGCGGGGAGTGCGTCCGCGGGGGAGGCGCTGGCGGGGGGCGCGCCGGCGGGAGGCACCCCGGCCGGGATCGCCAGGCGGGCGATCACCGCTCGCACGCCCCGGCCGACCACCAGGCCGGCCGCGGCGAGCGCGGCCATGAGCGGCCAGCTCACGGGCGGCGGTTCATTTGCGGGAGAATGACCTGTGTCATCTGGGTTACGACGGTCGCACGGCGGTGCGACCATTCGTAGCCTATGCGCGTTTCCGGAGTCGAGGGGCTTGTCGGTCCGCGGAGGTGACGCGAATGAGGCGGATCGCGGTCGCGCTGGTCGGCGTGGCGCTGATGGCGGCCGCCCCGCCAGCGACCGCCGCGACCGGGTCGGCGCGATCACTGCGGGCTCCGGCGGCCGCCAGGCCGTCACCCAGGCCAACGGCTAAACCATCGGCCAAGACCCCGCCCAGGCGGCCGCACCCGACCGCGCCGGCGGTTCCCGTGCCGGTGGCCACCGAGCCGCGGCCCACCCGGAACTGCCCGGGACTTCAGGTCAGCTCGCGCGTCGGCTCCGTGCCCTGGGCCCAGCAGGCGCTGGACTTCAGCAGCGCGTGGCCGCTGACCGAGGGGCGGGGAGTCAAGGTCGCGGTGGTCGACAGCGGCGTGGACTACAGTCCCCAGCTGGCCGGCCGGGTCACCGCTGTCGACCTCACCCGGACCGGCTTTCAGGACTGCGTGGGTCACGGCACCGAGGTGGCGGCGATCATCGGGGCCAGTGACCTTCAGGCCCAGGGCGTGCCGTTCGAGGGCGTGGCGCCCGCCGCGACGATCCTGTCGGTCAAGGTGAACAGCATCGACAGCGGCTCCTCCGCCACCCTGGCCCAGGGCATCAAGGACGCGGCGCTGCTGGGCGCCAACGTCATCAACGTGTCGGTGCAGACCGCGAACAGCCCGGCGCTGCGCGCCGCGGTGGCGTTCGCGCTGAGCAAGGACGCGGTCGTGGTGGCCGCCGGCGGCAACGACGGCGATGACGCCGGCGGCATCAGCGGCTCCGGGCCGTTCTTCCCGGCGAGCTACCCCGGTGTGCTGTCGGTCGGGGCGGTCGAGAGCGACGGCTCGCTCGCGCCGTTCTCCGACCTGAGATCGCACGTGGCGGTCACCGCGCCCGGCGCGAACGTCACCAGCGCCTGCCCCGGCGGCTACCAGGACAACGACCTTAACGGGACGAGCTACGCCACGGCGTTCGTGTCGGGGGTCGCGGCGCTGGTCCGCGCCCGCTTTCCCCGGCTGGACGAGGCGGCGGTCGTGGCCAGGATCACCGGCACCGCGAACGGTGCGGCCGGCCCGGGTACCGGCGACGGGCTGGTCAACCCGCTCCAGGCGGTCACGGCCGTGACCGTCCCCGGCGCGGCGCCGGGCCCGTCGCCCACGGCCCGGCCCGGGCCCGTATCGGTGTCCCGGGCGCCGCCGCCAGACGTCGCCGCTGACCGGGTCGCGCTGGAGGTGACCGCGGGATCGATCGGCGTGGCCGCCCTGGTGGCGCTGGCCGCGATCGTGGTCCGCCAGGGCCAGCGCCGCCGGTGGCGCGCCGGGCGGGCCGAGGCGCCGGCCGAGGGCAGGGCCGCCGGCGAACTATGGCCGGCGGACTGACCGCCCCGCCGCGCCTCGCGGGCCCGCTGAGCGGGCTCAGTTCCGGGCGGCCGGCCGGGCCGCGGCCCGCGCGGCGTGCTGCCCGGTGGCCGGCCCGGTGCCGTCTTCCAGGAGCGCGACCTGGACCAGCCTGGTGCCGGTCCGGCGCTCGACGAACAACCCGCGGCCGGGCGGCTGCGGCTGCGGCTTGACCCCGCCGATCAGCGCTCCCTCGTCCTTACTGCCCGACATGATCAGCCCGGGTGAGCCCATCTCGCGCACGCGCTGGATGATCTGATCGAACATGGCCCGCCCGGCGCCGCCGGCGGACCGGGCCAGGATCAGGTGCAGGCCGATGTCCCGCGCCTGGGGGACCAGGTCGGCGATCTGCAGCAGCGGGTTGGTCGCGCCGGCCACCAGGTCGTAGTCGTCGACGATCAGGAACAGGTCCGAGCCCTCCCACCAGGAGCGGGTACGCAGCTGCTGCGGCGTCAGGTCGGGCGGTGGCAGCCGCGCGACCATGGCCTCGCGTACATCGCTGATCAGCGGGGCGGCGGCCGCGGACGATGCGGCGTAGCCGATCCGGTGCTCGGTGTCCGCGCTGTCCAGCAGCGACCGGCGGTAGTCGATGAAGATCAGCCGGGCGTCGTCGGGCGTGTGCCGGTCGACCACGCTCTCGGCGATCAGCCGCAGCAGGTTTGACTTGCCGCACTCGGTGTCGCCGAAGACCAGGAAGTGGGCGTCGGCGCCGAAGTCGAGCAGCACCGGCGACAGCGTGCTCTCGTCGATGCCGAACGGGATCTTCGGGCCGGTCTGCGCGGCGCGCGGCAGCGCGCTCACCGGCAGCACGTCGGGGAGCAGCCGGACCTGCGGCGCGGGCTCGCCCGGCCACGCGACCGCCAGCGTCTCGGCCATCTTGCGCAGCCCGTCGGGCAGGCTGTCGGCGGCGGGCTGGGCGTCGATGCGCGGCAGCGCGGTCAGGAAGTGCAGGCCGTCACGGGTGATGCCGCGGCCGGGCGAGCCTTCGGGCACGTTGGCCGCGAGCCTGCGGTCGACCTCCGATTCGTACGGGTCGCCCAGGCGCAGTTCCAGCCGGGTGCCGAACAGGTCGCGGATGGCGGGCCGGAACTCCGACCACTTGCCGGTCGCCGCCAGGACGTGCACCCCGTAGCCCAGCCCCCGGGCCGCGATGGCGGTGACCGCCTCCTCGAGCTGCTCGAAGTCCTGGCGCAGGGTGAGCCAGCCGTCCACGACCAGGAACACGTCCCCGAACCCGTCGCCGGCGATCTCGCCGCTGGCGCGCATCCGGCGGTAGGCGGAGATCGACTCGATGCGCTGCTCGGCGAACTCCTTCTCCCGGCGGATGAGCACGCCCTGGACCTCGGCCACCGTCCGACGGGCGCTGGTGGCGTCCAGCCGGGTGGCGACGCCGCCGACGTGGGGCAGGCCGGCCAGGGCGCCCAGCGACCCGCCGCCGAAGTCGAGGCAATAGAGCTGGATCTCCCGCGGCGTGTGCAGCAAGGCCAGCGAGCTGATCAGGGTGCGCATCATGGTGGACTTGCCGCTGCGCGGCCCGCCGACGACGGCGGCGTGACCGGCCGCCCCGGCCAGGTCGACCCACAGCGGGTCGCGGCGCTGGTCGAACGGCCGGTCCACGATCCCGGTGACCGCGCGGAGCCTGCCGCGCCAGTCCGGGCTCTCGACCCCGCAGCCGCAGCGCTGCGTGATCGACAGCGGCGGCAGCAGCTGGTCCAGCGTGGGCGGCACGTCCAGCGGCGGCAGCCAGATCTGGTGCGCGGGCCGGCCCTGCCCCGCGAGCTGGCTCACCACGCTGCCGAGCAGGCTCTCGGCCGGCTCCGCGTGCTGCTCGGCCGGCCCTGACGGCTCGTCGTCGATGACCTCGGGCCGGATGTAGCCGGGGCCGTAGGGCACGATCGCCGGCCGGACCCGGCGCTTCGAGCGGGCCGGCCCGGCGGCCGCCGGGCCCGAGACGTACGCCGCCTTGAACCGGGTCATGTCGCCGGTGTCGAACTTCAGGTAGGCGCTGCCCGGCTGCGAAGGCAGCTCGTAGGCATCGGGGACGCCCAGCACGACCCGGGACTCGGAGGCGGAGAACGTGCGCAGGCCGATCCGGTACGACAGGTGGGTGTCCAGGCCGCGCAGCCTGCCCTCCTCGAGGCGCTGTGAGGCGAGCAGCAGGTGCACGCCGAGCGACCGTCCCAGCCGCCCGATCATGACGAACAGGTCGATGAACTCCGGCCGTGCCGAAAGCAGCTCGGAGAACTCGTCGATCACCACGAACAGCGTGGGCACCGGCGGCAGGTCGGCCCCCTCCTCGCGGGCCCGGGTGTAGTCGCGCAGCGAGGCGTAGTTGCCCGCCGCGCGCAGCAGTTCCTGCCTGCGGACCAGCTCGCCGTTCAGCGCGTCGCGCATCCGGTCCACCAGCGGCAGCTCGTCCGCCAGGTTGGTGATCACGGCGGAGACGTGACGCAGATGGTCCAGGCCCAGGAAGGTGGCACCGCCCTTGAAGTCCACCAGGACGAAATTGAGCACGTCGGGCGGGTGGGTCAGGGCCAGGCCCAGGACCAGGGTCCGGAGCAGCTCAGACTTGCCCGAGCCGGTCGCCCCGATGACCAGGCCATGCGGGCCCATGCCGCCCTGCGCGGCCTCCTTGATGTCCAGCTCGACCGGCATCCCGTCGGCATCGGTGCCGATCGGCACCCGCAGCCGGCCGCGCGGCGGCCGGGGCCGCCACAGCGCGGGGACGTCGAGGTGCAGCGGGTCGGCAATGCCGAGCAGCGAGGTCAGCGTGGTGTCCGCCGCCAGCGGGTCGTCGGCCCGCCCGGCACCGGGGCGTAGCGGCGCGAGCTGCCGGGCGAGCGCGTCGGCCTCGGCGAGCGACAGCGCGTCCGGGACGCCGATCGACGTGCGCACCTGCGCGCCGGTGCGGTCCCGGGTCAGCATGTCCGTGCCGCTGGCGGTCACGTGCAGGCGCAGGGCGGGGGCGGACGGCACGCCGGGCGCGGCCGCCGGCGCCGGCGTCAGGTCGATCACGACCGCGCCCTCGACGCCGTCGGTGCCGAGCCGGGAGTCCAGGACCCCCTCGCCGCCGTCGACGATCACGACGTACAACGGCAGCGTCGCCGACCGCCCGGGCGCGTACTGCGGCCGGCCGGCCAGGTCGGCGCCGATCATCGTCTCGAGCTGCGGCAGGCTGGGCGCCATCAGCCGGACCGGTCCCGCCGCGTCGATCTCGGTCGGGTGCATGTTGTGCGGCAGCCACTTGATCCACTGCCACCACCGCATCCGCTCCCGCGAGGCGCACACGCAGATGCGGACGTCATCGGGGGAGTTGAAGACCGCGAGCTGCGCGACCGTCGCCCGGAGCATGCCGTACACCGCCTCGGGCTCGCCGCCCGCCGCGACCCGGGCGAACGAGCGCAGCGCGATGCCGACCGGCAGCTGCGGGACGCTGCCGTACGCGCGGATGAACCGGCGCAGCGCGCCCGCGCACAGCGGGTCAAGGTCCTCGACCGGCTTGGTCTCCGGCGGCACGAGCCGCACCGCCAGCCGGTGGGTGCCGGTGCCGATGCGAACCTTGGCGAAGTCGTCGCCCGACGGGCGCCGCTCCCAGAGCCGGCGCAGCTCGGGGTCGACGAGCAGCGAGCTGAGCGCGTGCGGATCGGGGCTGACCCACTCGAGCGCCTCTCGCTGCGCCGCGGCCACCTGGCGTACCTTGCGCCGTACCTGGCCCAGGTAGCGCAGGTAGTCCCGGCGCAGGCCGTTCAGCCTGGTCTTCCGCTCGCCCTTGCCCCGGCCGAGCTGGCCGATCATCATGCCGCCCATGCCCAGGGCCATCGCGCCGCCGCCGATGTACACGACCGGGCTCGAGCTCTGGCCGGCGAACATCGCCCCCATCCCGACCATCATCGCGAGCATCGGCAGGTACATCAGCGTCTGCTGGAAGTTGTCCGGCGCGGCCTCGGGGATCTCTGGCGGGGACTGGAGCTCGATCTCGCCGGTCGGCAGCGCAGGCGGGTCATGCCGCTCGGCGCGACGGACGATGACGGTGCTCACGGCCGCCTTTCGGGGTCCTTTCCGGTCAGAGCGCCGCGCGATTGGACCGGTTGGTCCGCGCTGGGCGAGTTATTATTCTACGGCCGCATTTCCGCCACAGCGGGTGATGTACTGAACGGGCCCGGGACCCGCGAGAACGGCGGGCGCTCAGCGGTCTCGGGGACATCCGCGCGGGCCGACGGCGCTGACCGGGATGACCGCGGACCGGCGCGGGAGGGAGGCCGATGAGCTCGGCAGGCGGCACCGACCTGTGCCGGATCACGGTGGTGGGGCCGTCCCGGCGGGTCGACATCGCGCTCCCCGGCTACGTGCCGTTTGCCGACCTGTTCCCCGCCGTGGCCAGGTACGCGGGTCTCGACGGGCCCGACGTGGTGGGGGAGAGGGGCGGGTGGGTCCTGCAGCGGCTGGGCCAGGAGCCGTTCTCCCCGGCCATGACCCCGATCCAGGCCGGGCTGCGCGACGGCGAGATGATCTACCTGCGGCCGCAGCGGTCGCAGCTGCCCCAGCTGGCCTTCGACGACGTCGCCGACGTGATCGCGACCAGGCTCAACGAGCAGCCGGGCCGGTGGGCGCCGCGCGACATCCGCTGGGTGGCCCTGGGCGCGGGCGCCGCGGCCCTGACCGCCGGCGCGGTGTTCATCCTGCGATCCGGGCCGCCGTGGCTGGTGCCCGCGGTTACCGCCGCGGCGGTCGCGGTGGCGCTGCTGATCGCGGTCGCGGCGGTCTCGAGGGCCGCGGGTGACTCCCGGGCCGGGGCGGTGCTCGGCTTCACCGCGATCCCCTACGCGTTCCTGGCCGGCCTGCTCGCCCCGGCCCGGTCCACCCCGCTCGTGCACCTGGGCGCCGTGCACCTGCTGTCGGCGCTCGCCGCGGCCACGCTGGCCGCGGTGCTGGCGGCGGCGGCGTCCGGGGAGGTGTCCCTGTTCTTCGGGGCGGCCTGCGCGGGACTGCTCGGGGTGATCGCCTCCTGGGTCGGGTACGGGTTCGGCATCGGCTACGACGGTGCCGCGGCCGTGATCGTGGTCCCGACGCTGGCGCTCACCCCGCTGATCCCGGCGGTCTCGTTCCGGATGGCCCGGATGACGCTGCCGCAGGTGCCGCGGCACGCCGACGACCTGCGGCGCGACACGCTGCCCGTAGACGGAGCCGAGGTGTTCGACCGGACCACCACGGCCGACCGGTTCGTCACCGGCGCCGCGTCAGGCATCGGGCTGGTCGCGGCGGCCGCGGAACTCGGGCTGGCCTTCGCCCGGAGCTGGCTCGGCCTGGTGACGTGCGCCGTGCTCGCCTGCGCCCTGCTGCTGCGCTCCCGGCTGTTCCGCGGGCTCGCCCAGCGGCTCTGGCTGCTGGTGCCCGGCTATGGCGCGCTGATCCTGCTGGCCGCGGGCGCGGTGCACGGGCCAACCCAGGCCCAGCACCTGGCCCGCGCGCTCGGGCCGCTGCTGGCGGGCGCGGCCCTGGTGATAGCGGTCGGCCTGTGGCTGCCCGCGCACCGGCCCTCGCCGTTCTGGGGCCGCATGGCCGACATCGCCGACACCCTGCTGATCGTCGCCCTGTTCCCGCTCGCGCTCGGCGTCGCCGGGGTGTTCGGCTACGTCCGCGGGCTGGGCTGACCGGTGACCAGGTAGGCCAGCGGCGCCAGGCAGCCGGCGGAGGCAGACATGACCATGCAGAGCCGCAGGGACCTGTTCCACGCGCACCGGCTGATGACCCAGCGGGCGTCGCTGGCCCTGCTGCGCGGCGAGCCCGACACCCCGGACCAGCCGCTGCGCCGCCTGAACGTTGCGGCCTTCTCCGGCCTGCTGGTCGCGGCCATCGTCGCCGTGCTCTTCGTCATCTGGGGATTGCTCGGGCACGGCGGCAGCCCGCTGCGGGACCAGGCGGGCACGCTGATCCTGGACAAGCAGACCGGCCAGGCCTACGTGTTCTGCCAGCACGGCGAGCTGTGCCCGGTCGTGAACTACGCCTCGGCCCGGCTGGCGCTGCAAAGCTCGTCGGTGAACCAGCAGGCCGTCAGCCAGGCCTCGCTGGCCAAGCTCGCCCGCGGGCCGCTGATCGGCATACCGGGGCTGCCGCCGCTGCCCGACTCGGGCCTGCTGGTCCGCCAGCCCTGGTCGGTCTGCACCCGGACCGCCCTCGGCCCGTCCGGCACGCAGACCACGACCACCCTGGCGGCCGGCATCCAGACCGGCGGCACCCGGCTCGGGCGCAGCGCGCTGCTGGCGCAGGCCCAGGGCCAGGACTGGGTGATCTGGAACGCCGAGCGCCTGCCGATCCAGCCGGACATGCTCTCCGCGCTGTCCACCGTCCAGCAGCCGATGCCGGTGCCGCCGGTCTGGCTCGACGCGCTGCCCCGGGGGCCGGCCTTCGCGCCGCCGGTGATCGCGGGCCAGGACAGCACCGTGACCGGCCCGGCGGGCCCGGTGCGGGTGGGCCAGGTCTACCAGGTGACCGTCGTCGGGAGCACGCAGTACTACGTGATGCTCAGCGACGGCCTGGCTCCGGTCTCCAGGACGCAGGCGGCGCTGCTCAACTCCGAGCCGGGTGCGCCGAGGCAGGCCTCGCTGCAAGCGTCCCAGGTCAGCGACCATCGCTCGGCGACGACGGTGCCGGGCGGCGGCCTCCCGGCCAGCATCCCCGCCTTCGCGGCGCCGGGGTCTTCGGCGCCGCTGTGCGTGGTGTACGCGGGCGGCGCCCGGCTCACCAGCCAGGTCGAGACCGGTGGCCAGATGCCGGCCGGCGGCGTGGTCACCGGGATCCCGGCCGATGCCGGCCAGGTGGCGCTTCCGCCCGGGGCGGGCGCGCTGGTGGGGGATGCCCCCGGTACCGGCCGCCGCAGCGGGGCGATCAGCTACTTCCTGGTGGCCGCCGGGCGCCGTTACGCCCTGGCGTCCAAGGAGGTGGCCGGCATGCTCGGCTACAGCCTGTCCCAGGCCGCCGTGCTCCCCGCGGGCGTGGTGGACCTGATCCCGGCCGGCCCCGCGCTGGACCCGGCCCAGGCCGCCCGGCCGGTGCCGGGCGGCGGGTGACGTTTGAGTTACATTTTCCGGCCGGGCCATTTCCGGAACCGGGGGGTAACCGCCGGTTAGGCGAGATCAAGGAATAGCCGGGACAATACGTATCTCTATGGCCACGTGACGTAATTACCTGTCCCGGTTGACACTATGTGTCGGGCTTGGCTTGACTTGGTCCTGTTCTGTGGCGGCCTGCCACGTACCGCTGCGGAGCGCCGACGGGGTAAGGGATGCGTTCACGGTCGCCTGCCCCGGCGGGAGACCAGGCATACCGACGATGCACGCACGACAGGAGGTGTGGCGGTGGCGGGCGAGACCACTTTTGACAGATCATCGATGGCGACGGCTGCGACGCAGGTGGAAAACACGGTCGCGCAGATCAGGGCCCTGCAGTCGCGGCTCAACGGAGCCCATTCCGACATGATGAGCGGCTGGGCGGGCGAGAGCGCCTCGGCGTTCACGGCCGCCTTCACCGAGTTCAACGCGGACTTCACCAAGGTGATCCAGGCGCTCGATGTCATGCACTCGAAGCTGATCAGCTCGCGGGTGAACTACAACGCGACCGAGGAAGCGAACACCACGTCGGCCAGCCGGATCACCACGGCCCTGAACCGCTGAGGCGGCGCGGCGCCGGCGGCCCGTCCGGACGAGGCGGGCCCGCGGTTCGCCGTCGGCAGCCCGCGACCACGCAAGGAGACAGAAGATGAGCGGTGATTACACCAAGGCCGTGTTCGGCACGATCGGGCAGGGCGCGGCGGATTTCGCCTCCACCTACTCCCAGGTGGTGTCCACGGTCGACACGCTGGACTCGGAGCTTCGCTCCAGCCTCAGCACCTGGACCGGCGCGGCCCAGGCCGCGTATTACGAATGCAAGCAGAAGTGGGATGCGGCGATTGCCGACATGGCCAACGTGATCCAGGCGCTGGGCCAGGTCGCCGACACGGCCAACCAGAACTTCCAGGCGGCGGAGCGAGCCAACCAGGGCATGTGGTCCTGACCAAGGGCCGTGCAGGCCAAGGGCCATGCAGGCCGTGCCGCGGCCGCCTCGCGGCACGGCGCCGCCACGGTTTCCCGCCGCGGCGCCGCCCGGCGGGGCACAATTGACTAGCGTCGGCAGGGGAGGCTCTTCATGGGCGCGAGCGACGACGTGATGGCGCTTGACGACCAGGAAAAGATTGACCAGCAGCAGGCCGCGAACAATGCCCGGCAATACAACGCGGACGGCTCGGCCAAGGCCAATGACTACCGGCCGCCGAAACTGCCGGAATCGGCCTTTCCCGCCGGCCTGAACACCGGCCAGGAACTGACCGTCAACCGGGACCAGCTGAGCACGATCAAGGGCCAGATGGGCCGGGACCTGGCCAGCCTCCAGGCCACCTTGCAGCAGCTCAGCAGCAACGGCGCCTTCGGCGGGGCGTTCGGCGGCTGGGACACGGCGGACGCGTTCGGCAGCAACGCGACCAACGCGTACGAGGGAATCACGCAGTTCATCCAGGCCCTGAACGCGGCCTACGACCTGGTGATCGGCAACCTCGGCAAGACCGTGGCCAATTACGCGGACGCCGAGGCCACCACCGCGAGCGCGGCCAGCCGGATCGGCGCGGACGCCGCGCCGGGCGGCACGCTGAGCGGCTAACCGAGCGGCCAACGCGGCAGAGAAAGAGGACACCCCATCATGCGCATCGATGGCGGCGGGTTCGGCACCATCAGCGGCAACAGCTTCCAGATCAGGCAGTCGCCGGTCACTCCGAGCTCGGTCAGCGGCCTTACGGCCGCCGAGATCGAGCAGATGTTCTCCTACCTCCCGGACCCGGGCCTGGTGACGGAGTCGGGCGCCGCGCACACCAAGGCGAGCCAGGTCCTGTCGGACATCGCCGACCAGCTGGTCAAGCACGTCCAGATGCTGCACCAGAACTGGACCGGCACCGCCGCGCAGACCGCGGTCGGCAGCTTCCAGCAGCTGCACGAGACGGCCATCGGGCTGGCGCAGGCGAGCGCCAAAACCGGCGCCGTGCTGACCTGGATGGGCGGGATCCTGCCGTTCTACAAGAGCTACCAGGCGCCGCCGCTCAGCCTCATCGGCCACATCGAGGCCGCGGTCGGCGACAACCCGTCGGACAAGGCCGCGCAGGCGGTCCTGGAGCGGTTCAACAACCGCCTGGTCCAGGCCAACTCCAACCTGCCGCCCGAGGTCACCAAGAACCTGCCCAACGGCACCTGGAAGGATCTCGGCGTCCCGCTCACCGCCGGTCCCGCGGGCGGCAGCGGGGCCGGCGGGGCCGCGTCCGGGCTGGCCGGCGGCGGCCTCGGCCCGGGCGGTGTCAGCGGCGTGGTTCCCGGCGGCAGCGGGCCGGGCGGCGCGACGGGCGTCGGGAAGATCGGCGGGCTCAGCGGCGGATCGCACGGATCGGCCGGCCCGGCTCCGGTCGACAAGCTGGCCGGCGGCGGCACCCCGGGCCCCGCCACCCCGGGCGGCCTGACTCCTGGCGCACCGGGGACCGGCGGCCCGCCGGGCACCGTTGCCCCCGGCGGGCCGGGCGGCGGCTTCCCCGTGGTGCCCGGAGGCGCGCCGGGTGACGGCGTTCCCGTCGGTGAGGTGCCAGGCGGGGCCGGCATCGCGGGTGACGGCGTTCCCGTGGGTGAGGTGCC
>Ga0335078_10002924_pt1 | contig 25649 bp, 22 predicted proteins | sample Lox_Sample_32_FD_206711 | JGI IMG/M metagenome (GOLD analysis project Ga0335078, IMG submission 206711) | Soil microbial communities from Loxahatchee National Wildlife Refuge, Florida, United States - Lox_Sample_3.2 | ecosystem: Environmental > Terrestrial > Soil > Wetlands | place: USA... | reverse complement strand
CGGCGGGGCCGCGATCGGGCTGTTCGGCCCGGTCGTGACCGTGCTGGCCGATGCGGTCAGCTACCTGCTGTCGGCAGCGGGGATCCGCGCGATGGGCGGGACCGAGCCACGGCCGGTGCGCACCGGCGGGCCGGCCCGGCCGCGGGCCGGTGACCTGCTCGACGGATGGCGGTTCATCCTGGCCAGTCCGGGGCTGCGGCTGCTGTTCGGCAACACGATCGCGGTCAACGGCCTGATCATGGCGACCGCGCCGCTGGTCACCGTGCTCATGCTCGGCCGCCTGGGGTTCGCGCCGTGGCAGTTCGGCCTGGCGTTCGCGCTGCCCTGCGTCGGCGGGCTGATCGGCTCCCGGCTGGCCCGCCGGCTCGGCGCGCGGTTCGGGCAGCACAAGGTGATGCGCACCGCCGGGGCGCTGCGCGCCTGCTGGCCGCTGGGGCTGGCCTTCATCCGCCCCGGCGTGGCCGGGATCGTGCTCGTCGTCGTCATCCAGTTCGGCCTGGTCACCTGCATCGGCGTCTTCAACCCGGTGATGGCCAGCTACCGCCTCCAGCAGGCCCCGGCGGACCGGGTCGCCCGGCTGCTGTCGGCATGGTCGGTCAGCAGCAGCGCCACCATCGCGGCCCTGACCGCCCTGTGGGGCCTGCTGGCCGACATCACCAGCCTGCGCGCCGCGATCGCGATCGCCGGGGTGCTGCTGCTGGCGACCCCGGTGCTGCTGCCCCGCCGGACGGCGCGGCCTCAGGACAGCGCGGTCACCCAGAGCGCCGTGTCGTGGAAGTTGTCGAGCCGGCTGACCTTGCCGTCCCGGAAGGAGAAGACGTGGGCGTAGGGCGCCTGGAGTTTCCGGCCATTACGCGTGCGCGCGATCACCTGGCCCGTCACGACCACGTCGTCGCCGGACTCAATCCACAGCTCAGGATGGAGCTCGAACTGCTCGAAGTGCTCGGGGACCTTGGCGAAGACGCCTTCCAGCACCCCCTGCGGGCCGGCGAACCGCCCGTGCGTGGGGATGTCCGCCGCCTCCGTCTCGATCCAGTCGACGTCGGCGGCCAGCTGGGCCAGGACGTGCGGGATGTCGCCCCGGCCGAATGCCTCGTACATTCCGGCGACAGTCCGCCCGTTGTCGGTCATCGGTGCGGTGCTTGCCATCGTTCCCCCCTCGGGTGCCGCTGATTACGGGCCTCTCCCGCGGTACGTCGCGGCGGCCCGCACCGGATCACCCCGCCATCGCCGGCTGGCCCGGGGCTCCTGGGCGGCGAACGCCCCGGGCCGCACCGTCACGACGCCGGCCGGCGGACCCGGGACCGCGGGAGCGCTTGCGCTGGCCCGCGACCCGGGGAAAGGTGGACCCGTGCAGGACGACAAGGCGTGGATGGGAGCGGGCCCGGCCGGCCACAGCCCGCAGCCGTCGAGCCTGGACACGGCCGCGGCGTACTCGGCCCGGGTCAACAACTACTGGCAGGGCGGCAAGGACCACTTCGCCGCGGACCGGGCCGCCGCGGAGGAGGCGCTGGCCGCCTTCCCGGACCTGGCCACGGCCGTCCGCGCGGGCCAGCCGTGGCGCAGGCGGGTAACGCGCTTCCTGGTCACCGAGGGCGGCATCGGGCAGTTTCTCGACCTCGGCACGGGCCTGCCCGCCGGCGAGACGATCGGCCAGATGGCCGGGGCCCTGCGGCCGGACTGCCGCACCGTCTACGTGGACCACGACCCGATGGTGGTGGCACACGCGCGCGCGCTGCTGCCCCGGCACCCCGCGTCGTGCCGGGTCGTGGAGGCCGACATCCGGGACCCGGCGGCCGTGCTGGCCGCCGCGGCGGCGACACTCGACCTCGGCCAGCCGGTCACGGTCATCCTCGCCTCCGTGCTGCACCTGATTCCCGACGCCGACGATCCCTACGGCATGGTCAGCCGGTACCTGGACCGCACACCGGCGGGCAGTTACCTGGTCATCGCGCACCCCTCGTCGGACCTCCGGCCGGAGGCCAGCGCCGGGATGGCGGCCAGCCTCAACAAGGCCGTGTCGCAGCAGCGGAGCTACCGCGACCACGCCCAGGTATCCCGCTTCTTCGCCGGCCTGGACCTGGTCGAGCCCGGGGTGGTGCCGTTGCCACGGTGGCGGCCGGACAGCGAGGAGGAAGCCGGGGCCCCCACGATGGCCTGGGCGGGCGTCGGCCGCAAACCCTGAGGGCGCAGCGGGCGTCCCGTCGTCAGGGGCTGCCGCCGGGCAGGATTCTCCGGACGCCCGCCAGCGAGGGCGAGACGATGAAGTACGCCTGGACCACGGCCAGGGCGATCACGCTCACCTCGGCGCTGGCCAGGCAGGTCAGCGCCGCCAGCGCGTACAGCGACTGGGCGAGCAGGATCCGGCGCCGGAACACCGACAGCCGGGCGCGGGCCTGCCCGGCCTCGGCGGGCACGTATGCCGCGCGCCCGTACCGGGCGGCCCACTCCAGCCCCGCGCCGAGCAGCAGGATGTTCAGCCAGTACACCCCGACCGCCAGCCGCAGGTGGACGTAGTGCGCGAGCAGCGCCGCGGAGAACGGCAGCAGCGTCACCACGAACAAGAAGCCGAGGCTGATCCAGGTGAGGGTCCGGTCGCAGGAGCCGAGGATGCCCAGCAGGGTGTGCTGGGCCAGCCAGAACGTGCCCAGCATGGTGAAGCTCAGCAGGTACGCCGCGAAGCTCGGGCCCAGCCCCAGCAGCGCCTGCCACAGCCCGTGCTCGGTAAACTCCGCCCCGGCTGCGCTGACCGGCACGCGCAGGTCCAGCACCAGCAGCGTCATGGCCACGGCGAACACGCCGTCGGTCAGCGCGGTCAGGCGCTCCAGGCTCTGGCCGGTGAATCGGTTGTACGGCTCAGCCATGCCCCCATGATTCCCTTGACCGCCGCCACATGAGTGCCGACCCGGCGGCCCCGTGACTACCTTGACCGCCGCATGAGCGCCCGGCCCGGCCAGCCCCGGCGGCGGGCTGGCTGGAGCGCGGGCTGCGGGGGGCGCTCCGTTCGGCTATATGTGGAGTCATGGACGAGGACCTGCCGATCTGCGCGACCTGCGGCGTCCAGTACCCGGCCCCGCGCGGGGACTGCCCGATCTGCCTGGACGAACGCCAGTACGTGGGGTGGGACGGGCAGCGGTGGACCAGCCTTGCCGAGCTCGCGGCCGCCGGGCACCGGGGGCGGATCGAGGCCGAGGGACCGGGCGTGGTCGGGATCGGCACCGAGCCGGCCACCGCCATCGGGCAGCGCGCGCTGCTGGTCACCACGCCGGCCGGGAATGTGCTCTGGGACATGATCACCTACCTGGACGACGATCTGGCCGGCCGGATCCGCGCGCTGGGCGGGATCGCGGCCATCGCGATCAGCCACCCGCACTTCTACGGTTCTATGGTCACCGTCGCGCGCGAGTTCGGCGCGCCGGTGTACATCCACGCCAGCGACCGCGACTGGGTCGCCCGGCCGGATCCGCTGGTCCGGTTCTGGGCGGGCGAGAGCGAGCGGATCCTGGACGGCCTCACGCTCATCAACGTCGGCGTGCACTTCGCCGGCGGGCAGGTGCTGCACTGGGCGGGCGCGGGCGGCGGCGCGGGCGCGGTGTTCTCGGGCGACATCATGACCGTGGTCCAGGACCGCCGGTACGTGTCGTTCATGTACAGCTACCCGAACCTGATCCCGGAGCGGCCCGAGGTCATCCGGCGCGGCATCGAGCGGCTGCGGCCCTACGAGTTCGACCGGGTCTATGGTGCCTGGTGGCACCGTGTGGTGCGGACGGACGGGAAGGCCGCCGTCGCCCGCTCGGCGGAGCGGTACCTGAGGTTCGCGCTCGGCGACGCGGCCCCGCCGCAGCCCGGCGGACTTGGGTAAACACCGCGGAATCGATAGGCTTTCCGGCTGACGATCAAGCAATGTCCCGCGCCTCCCGGCGTGGTGGGGAAGTGATCATATGCGGCGCATCATGCTCGCGGCGGCCGCCACCGCGCTCACCGGCACCGCGCTGGCGGCCTGCGGCAGCAGCAGTTCCAGCAGCACCCCGGCGGCGGCCTCGTCCGCCTCGGCGTCCAGTTGCACGCACGCCGCGATCCAGAAGGACCTGTACACCAAGGGCGTGCTCACGGTCGCGACGGACAACCCCGTGTACACGCCCTGGTTCGTGAGCAACAAGCCGTCCAACGGCAAAGGTTACGAGAGCGCGGTCGCCTACGCGATAGCCCGCCAGCTCGGCTTCGCCAGCTCGCAGGTGGTGTGGGTCACCGAGCCGTTCAGCAGCTCGTACGCCCCCGGGCCGAAGAAGTTCGACTTCGACATCAACGAGGTCTCCTACACCCCGCAGCGCGCCCAGGCCGTGACGTTCTCCAACAGCTACTACGACGTGCAGCAGGCTATCGTGGCGCTCAAGGGCTCCCCCATCGCCACCAGCCACACGGCCGCCGACCTGAAGAAGTACATCTACGGCGACCAGGTGGGGACCACCGGCCTCACCTACATCACCAACGAGATCCAGCCGACCCAGCAGCCGCGGGTCTTCGACACGCTGTCCGAGGTGTCCGCCGCGCTGGAGGCGCACCGGATCGACGCCCTGGTCACCGACACGCCGACCGCGCAGTACATGGCGTCGGCGCAGCTCAAGCACGCGGTCCTGGTGGCGCAGTTCCCGTCGGTCGGCGAGCACTACGGGCTGCTGTTCCACCTCGGCAACCCGCTGGTGAACTGCGTCAACAAGGCGATCGCCACGCTGCGGAGCAACGGGACGCTGGCCGCGCTGCAGAAGAAGTACCTGCAGATCTACCTCAGCTTCCCGACCATCCAGCCCTGACCCGCGGGCCCCGCGCCGCCCATGGACGATCACCCGCCCGGACCCGCTGACCCGGCCGATCTCGCCACGCCGCCGGCCGGCGGCCCGCCGGAGGCGTCCGCGCTGGCGGTGGACCCGGACTGGGAGCCGCCCCGCTCGTTCGTGCGTGCCGGGCGCGGCTCGCGGATGCTCGGCGGCGGGCGCAGCGGGACCGTCATCTCGACCGTGAGCACCCTGGTGGTCCTGGGCGCACTGGCCGCCATCTTCCTGCTGGCGCCCGGCGCCCGGGCGGTGGAGCACGCCTTTTTCAGCCCGCAGCACATGTGGCAGGCGTTCATCGGCAACCCGAAGCAGGGCTACTACTCGGTGGGCGCGGCGATCTGGCTCAACATCAGGATGTTCATCATCGCCGAGATCCTCATCCTCGCTCTGGCCCTGCTCATCGCGCTGATCCGGCAGTCCACGCATCCCGCGCTGTTCCCCATCCGGACCCTCAGCACCGGGTACGTCGACTTCTTCCGCGGCGTGCCGCTGATTCTGGTGATCTTCGCGATCGGGCTGGGCGTCCCGGCCCTCAGCCTGCCGTTCGTCTCGAACCAGTCCAACGCCGTCTACGGGGTGACCGCGCTGGTGCTGTCGTACTCGGCCTACGTCTCGGAGGTCTACCGGGCCGGGCTGAACTCGGTGCACCAGAGCCAGGTGGCGGCGGCCCGGTCGCTCGGCCTGCCGCAGCGGCAGGCGCTGCGCTTCGTCATCCTGCCGCAGGCGGTGCGGAACATCATTCCCCCGCTGCTCAACGACTTCATCAGCCTGCAGAAGGACACCGCCCTGGTGGGGGTCCTGGGCACGATCGAGGCCAACAAGGCCGCCGACATCTACAGCGAGCAGGTGTTCAACTTCTCCAGCTTCACCGTCGCCGCGATCTTGTTCCTGATCCTCACCATCCCGCTCGCGCGATTCACCGACCGGCTGATCGAGCGGGACCGCAGGCGCCGCCTCGCCGGAGCAGCCCCGTGAGCCCCGCCGAGGACGCGCGCAGGCCGCCGGGGCCGCCGGTGGGCGGCGAAGCCATCAGGATCGAGGGACTGCACAAGTCGTTCGGCACCAACCAGGTCCTGCGGGGCATCGACCTGTCGGTCGCCACGCACGAGGTCATCTGCCTGATCGGGGCGTCCGGGTCGGGCAAGTCCACCCTGCTGCGCTGCGTCAACCTGCTCGAGCCGATCGATTCCGGGCGGGTCAGCCTGTGGGGCCAGGACGTCACCGCGCCCGGCACCGACCCGAACCTGGTGCGCCGGCACGTGGGGATCGTGTTCCAGTCCTTCAACCTGTTCCCGCACATGACCGTGCTCCGCAACGTGACGCTGGCGCCGACCAGGGTCCGGCGCCTGCCCCGGGCCGAGGCGGAGCAGGAGGCCAGGGCGCTGCTGGCCAGGTTCGGCCTGGCAGACAAGCAGGCGGACTACCCCGACCGCCTGTCCGGCGGGCAGCAGCAACGGGTCGCGATCGTCCGCGCGCTGGCCATGAGGCCGCAGATCATGCTGCTCGACGAGGTCACCAGCGCGCTCGACCCGGAACTCGTGGCTGAGGTGCTCGACGTGATCAGGGAACTCGCCGCCAGCGGCATGACCATGCTGATCGCCACGCACGAGATGGGCTTCGCCCGGGACATCGCCCGCCGGGTCTGCTTCCTGGAGGAGGGGCGGATCATCGAGGACGCCCCGCCCGCCGAACTGTTCGCCAGCCCCCGGGACGAGCGCACCCAGCGGTTCCTGCGGCGCATCGTGGAGGCCGGCCGGCTCTGACCGCCGGGCTGGTGACCACTGACGGGCGTGTCAGGCCATGGCGCAGTCATGTCCGGACGGCGTGCTGAGATATACCCATAGTGACACTCGGCGGACACCGGGCTGTCGGGCCGCCGGGCCAGATCTGCTGATCCGGATGCGGGAAATGGACGGACAACCGCAGGGGGGCAGCCACCGGGGCGACCGGTTCCTGGCGCACTGGGGCCTGATCGCCGTGTGCTGTGGCACGGCCATGGCCGAGGCGGGCGCGCTGGCCGCGTTCGCGCCCGCCGCCCGCGGGCTGGCGCCCCAGGTCACCGCGCTGCCACCGCTGGCCATCTTCCACGACCTGCGCTGGCTGTACAGCGCGCAACGGTCCTGGTCCTGGTTCGTCCTGCTGCTCGGCGGGCTGCTGGCGGCGCGGTCGGCGCTGAACCTCGTCCTGGTCAGGCTGGCGTGGCCGGCTCATCTCAAACCGCCGCCGCTGGCCGCGCTGCGCGGCGCGCTCATTCTCACGACGCTGGCCTGCGTCCTGATATCGCCACTGGTCAGCCTGACCTTCGGGCTGGCCATCCTGCCCTTCTCCTGGCCGTTCCTCGCGCTGCTGCCCGCCATCCTGCTGATCGGGCTGCCGCTGGCCCACACCGGGGTGGCGGGGACCTGGTGGCGAACGCTGCCACCGGTCTCGACGGCGTGGTGGCTGCTGGCGGAGTTCGGCGTGCTGACCACGGCCGCCGCGGTGACCGCCGCGCTGCCGGGGGCGTGCGCGGTGCCGGTGGCCGGCCTGGCGGGCCTGGTGAACGCCCGCGCGTGGTACGGCCTGACCGCCGCGACCGCGCGGCCCGCTGCCGGGGCGGCCGTGCGCACCCCGCGCCCGGGCGGCCGGCCGGTCACGGTGGCGCGCCCCAGGCCGGCCTTGCGGGCGGTCCGGTGGGTCCCCGCCGGGCCGGTGGCGCTGCTCGTGGTGATCGCCACCGTGATCATGGCGACCAGGCTCGTGTTCATCCTCGGCGGTCACGTCAAGGCGCAGAACTCACAGGCCACCGTGGCCTGGCTGGCCGGGACCGGCTGGACCACGCGGCAGATCGGCGCCGCCGCCGACGCCAGCCATCACCCGGTGCTCGAGATCGCCGGCTTCGGCTCATGGTGCTGCGGCCAGGACCGGGCGCTGGCCAGGGCGCTCCCGGGCACACTGGTCCAGCAGTTCTCCTACCTGGGGACCAACCGCCAGGGCCAGCCGCGTCCCTACGGGCCGACGGCAAGCAACCTGGCGCTGCCACTGCTCGGCGAGCGGATCGCGGCGCAGGTGCGGCGACTCCACGCGCAGACCGGCAAGACCGTGGACATCGTGGCCGAAAGCGAGGGCAGCCTCGGCGTGTATGCGATGCTCGCGCGCTACCCGCACTCCCCCGTCGGTTCGGTGGCCCTGCTCAGCCCCATCGTCGCGCCCGGGCAGGCGGGGTATCACGGCGGCAACGGCCCCGGCATGGTGACCGGGGACGAACTGCACGCGCTGATCTGGTTCGTCGGCGGCCTGTCGCCGTTCGGCACGTCCGGCGCGCAGACCCTGATCAGTTCCGTGAACAGCGTCGGCGCGCGCTTCGCCAGGGCGGCCGCCCGGGACGCCCCGGTCCGCCTGCTGGAGGTGATCCCCCTCGCCGACGCGGTGACTCTGCCGGCCTGCCCGCTGCCGCCGAACGTCGTCGTGATCCCCGCGTTTCACGGCCAGTTGCTCGGCGACCCGGCGGCGCTGCGCGAGGTTCGCGGCTTCCTGGATGACCGGCCGGTCAAGGGGGTGCCCGGGCTGCGGGCCACCGCCGAGATCATGGCCGCGGCCGCCACGGCCTGGCGGATGCCGGAGACCGCCGCGCCGTCGCCGCCGTGCGGGCGCTAGCCGGTCAGCGGCAGCGAGGTCGCACAGGGGGACTCGCCCCAGCGGCGCGCCTCCCAGCGCCCCTGCTGGAACCGCAGGTCGAAGCGCTCAAGCTCGCTGCCCTCGTCGTCGAAACCGGCCACCGAGTCGAGCGACTCCGCGCGCGGCAGCAACAGGGCGGCGAAGCGCACCTCGGGGATCTCCGGGCAGTCGAACAGCGGCACGTCCCTGGTGCTGCCGTCCTGCGCCCGCAACTCCACCCGGCGGACACTGGGGTGGACCCGGGCCAGCAGCGCCCGGGGCCCCTCCTCACTGCCGTTGGTCGTGACGTTCAGCAGGCGGCCGGGATACAGCGGCGGGCCGGACGAGCCTCCCGCGTGGATGATGCGGCCCTCGGCATCGGTGAGGCGGATCATGCTCAGCAGGTCGCCGTGCCGCGGCTCGTCCCGCCGGGCCCAGATCACCCACGACACCCCGGCGCCGCTGGTTCCCTCCGCGACCACGCATCGTCCATCCATGTGGCCCTCCTGCCCCCCGCGAGCCAGACCCTGGGCGAGTATTTTACCGTGAGTGACAAGAGTTTTGGTGCCAAAACTTTGGCCAGCCCAGAAAGTAGCGGACTGACCTGCGACTTTAGGTAATGCCTGGATGGGCGCCTTATGCGCTCTGTCATACCTTCGCGCTGCCTATATGACAGACGGTGATCAGCGGGCCCTGTGCCGCGTCCGCACCGCGACGGCGATCAGGCCAAGGCCGGCCAGCGCGACGATCGGGCCGATGACCGCCCAGACGGTCGCCCCCGACATGAAGCTGCCCCCGATGTAGCCGAGGCCCTGCAGCGTCCACACCAGGCCGGCCAGCGCCGCGATCACGCCGATCACCCCAACCAGGATCTGCCTCATGGCGGCCCCTTCCTCAGCTCGCGGAGCGGCGCGCCGCCCGTTCCGGTCCCCTGCCATCCTCTCCCGGAACAGACCGGTCCTCTCCCGGAACGGCTCCCCCCGAAGCCGGGCCAAGGCCCTCCGGGTGCGCCTGGGCTGCTCTGCTCCGCCGCCAGGGGCGGCACGCTGACCTGCGCCTTGGGCCGCGACACGAGCGCGGCTGGGGCAGCGGGCGACCGCAGGCCGCGCGGCTGCGGGCGCCCGGGATGGTCGCGGCTGACCTGCGCAGGACCCGCGTGTTCAGTCACTTTGCCTGGTCAGGAACGATATCGTCGGCATCTATGGCCGGGCGGCCCGCTCCCCCCGCACCTCACCGCCCGGAGCCGGCGGGGACGGCTAGGGAGGGTATGAAGGATGCTCACCGGGTTCAAGAATTTCATCATGCGGGGCGACATCATCACGGTGGCGGTGGGGCTGGCCGTGGCGCTGGCGTTCAGCGCCCTGATCGCCTCGTTCACGGCCAATATCATCAGCCCGCTGGTCGCGCGGGCCCAGGGCGGCCATTCCGTCGGCCTGGGCTACCAGCTGGGAAATGCCGGGAACAAACCAACATTCCTTAATATCGGCGGGCTGATCTCCTCGATCATTTATTTCCTCGTCTTCATGCTGGTCGTCTATTACCTGATCGTCGTGCCCTACCGCCGGATCCAGGCCCGGCGCGGGATCACCGTGTTCGGCCCGGCCGCCCCGGTCAAGACCTGCCCGGCGTGCCTGTCCGCCGACCTGCCGGAAGCCGCGCTCAAGTGCAAGTACTGCGGCACCGACCAGCCACAGGCCGCCGCGGCCTGAGCCCGGTCCCTCCGGGCGAGCGGGGTCCCGGGGGGTGTCCCTCCGGGACCAGCGGGGGTTCCGGGGATGCCCTGCGGGACCAGCCGGGGTTCCGGGCTGGCCTCCCCGGTCAGCACTGCGTCACTTCGCGTCGGCGTAGCTGGTCACCACGGCCGTGGTCACCGGGAACCGCACCGGGGTCGGCCCGAACACGAGCCGCCCGGCCTCCCCGGCAGCCTCGCCGACCGCCGACACCACCTCGCCCGCCAGGTCCCGCGGGCAGTGCACGATCACCTCGTCGTGCTGGAAGAAGACCAGGCGCGGCCGGTCGTCGCCGCCCGCGGCGGCAGGCGGTCCCGCGCCAGGGCCACCGGTGCGGCCGGCGGGCTCCACGGCATTTCCGTTATGCATCGTGTGAAAGCCGAGCCGGCGCCGCAGGCCCGCGAGAAAGACGACAGCCCAGTCGGCCGCGCTCGCCTGCACCACGAAGTTGCGGGTGAACCTGCCGCGGGCCCGCACCGACCGGCCGGCCAGTGGCTCGTCGGCGGCCGGGTCGTCGGGGTAGGCGGTGCGGCCGCGCCAGCCGGCCGAGGGCGGCGGGCAGGTCCGCCCGAGCCGCGACCGGACCACCCGGCCCTCCTCCCCCGCCCTGGCAGCCAGTTCCACGTACCGGGCGGCGAGCGGGAACCGGTGCCGGAGCACGGCCAGCAGCTGCCTGGCCTGCCCGGCCGCCCCGCCGTACATCGCCGACAGCAACGCGATCTTCGCCTTGCCGCGGTCGCCCCCGAACGCGTCGGCCAGCGCCTGGTAGAGGTCGCCGGTGCCGGCCGCGGCGGCCAGCGCCTCGTCCCCGGCGAGCGCGGCCAGCACCCGCGGCTCGAGTTGCGCGGCGTCCGCCACCACCAGGACCCAGCCGGGGTCGGCCACCACCGCCCGGCGCAGCACGCGGGGGATCTGCAACGCGCCGCCGCCCCTGGTCGCCCACCGGCCGGAGACCACCCCGCCGACTACGTACTCGGCCCGGAACCGGCCGCCGCTCACCCACTCATCCAGCCAGGACCAGCCGTGCGCGGTGTAGAGCCGGGCGAGTTCCTTGTACTCCAGCAGCAGCGCCGCGGCCGGGTGGTCCACCTCGCGGAGCACGTGCGCCCGGGTGGAGGGCACCCGCACCCCGTCCGCGGCCAGCGCCCGCAGCACCTGCGCGGGTGAATCGGGGTTCACCGGGCGACCGCCCAGCGCCGCGGAGATGCGGACGGCCAGGCCGGCCAGGCGCGGCGGGCGCATCCCCGGTGCCGGCCGGGCGCCGAGCAACCCGGCCAGCAGTTCCGCGTGCACGTCGGCGCGCCAGGGCAACCCGTCGAAGCCCATCTCGGCGGCCACCAGCCCGCCCGCCGACTCGGCCGCCGCGAGCAGCGCGAACCTGCCCGGGTGCTCGTCGGCGGCGATCCGGTCCAGCTGGTCCGCGTGCACGGCGAGGAGGGCCTCCAGCGCCGCCCGGGGGGCGGGGAAGTCCGGGTCGGCGGGCTCGAAGAGCGCCGTCTGCCCGGCCGCCCCGGGTCGGCGGGCCAGCCGGGCCGGCCCGGCCGCGGGGGCCGCAGCCGTGCGCAGCCGCGCCCACGCTGCCGCCAGCGAGGCCGGCTCCCCCTGGCGCCCGTCCCGGCCGAGCAGCAGCGCCTCGGTCAGCGCCACGTCATGACAGCGCCGCACGCGCACGCCCGCTCGCAGCAGCGCCGGGTAGAGGTCGCCGCTGGCTGCCCAGATCCACCGGACGTCCCCGGCACGCTCCCGCGCCGCCACGGCTTCGGCAAGATCATCATGCATAACGACTGGGCCGTGGCTGGTGCCGTCCGCGCCGGACTCGGCCAGCAGGCAACCGCGACCGGCGCTGACCACGGCGATGCGCACGTATCAGATTGTCCGCCCCGCCTGCGACAGCCCGGGCAACCGCCGCCGCCTCGGCCCGCCGGGGCGCCCGCCCGAAACCCGCCACGGCACCCACGGCCGCCCGATCGTGCCCCGCCGCCTGTGGAAAACCCCTGCCAGTTCGGTTTCTGGCCCCTATCAGGGCCAGAAACCGAACGGATCATTGCTGTCCACAGCCTCAGTGGGCGAGGCCTTCAGGTGGGAGCGGGCGTTACCTGACCGGCTCCGTGGTGCCGACGCCAGCCGCGCCGACGTCGGAGGCATCCGGCCGACGGTAGGCAGGCGCGGGGAGCCCGCCGATGGCGGCCCAGGCGGCGAGCCGGGCGGAAGCCTGCCCGGGCAGCTCACCGGCAGCCCAGCCGGCCAGCTCGGCCGCGATGGTCTCGGTCCGCACGTCCGCCGCAGCCGGTGGGCCAGCTTCGGGGCCGAGGTCCGGCGCGCTGGTCAGGACGCTGCCCGAGGACGGGGCAAGGACATCGCCGGCCGGTGCCGCCAGGGCCCGGGAAGAGCCCGCCACGCCGCCCGGGCTGGCCGGTCCGGGCCGGTCCAGCCGGGACGTGCCGGGCAGGCTGGTACCGGGGTCCCCCGGGCCGGCGGGGCTGGCCGCTCCCGGCCGGTCCAGCCGGGACGTGCCGGGCAGGCTGGCATCCGGGCCCGCCGGGCCGGCCTCGGCTGCCTGGCCCCGGGCCGGGTCCTGCCGGTGGTCCTGGCCGGAGTCCGGCCCGCCGCGCCCGATGTGCCAGAGCTGGTCCAGGCCGGCCGCGGTACCCATGTCCCGGTTTCGGCCGGGGTCGCCGGCGTAGCCCGGCCCGCCGCGCCCGGGGTGTCCTGCCGCGCCGTTCCCGGGGTGGCTCAACGCGCCGTTCCCGGGATAGCCTGGCGCGCCGTTCCCCGCGTAGTCCTGGCCGGGTTCCCCGGCATCGTCCCAGGCGGCTTCGCCGGCGTCGTCCCAAGTGGCCCTGGAACCGTCCCCGGCGGCCTCCGTGGCATCGTCCCAGGCCGCCGCGTTGCCGTCCCCGGCATCGTCCCAAGTGGCCCTGGAACCGTCCCCGGCGGCCTCCGTGGCATCGGCCCAGGCGGCCGCGTTGCCGTCCCCGGCATCGTCCCAGGCGCCCCCGTTGCCGTCCCCGGCGGCCTCCGTGGCATCGTCCCAGGCGGCCGCGTTGCCGTCCCCGGCATCGTCCCAGGCTGCCCCCGAACCGTCCCCGGCGGCCTCCGTGGCATCGTCCCAGGCTGCCCCGGCACCGGTTGCGGCGGCCTCCCCGGCATCGTCCCAGGCGGCCCCGTTGTCGGCCGCGGCGCGATCCCGGCCGCCGAGGTCGTCGGCCCGGTCGATGTCCGGGCCATACCCGGCGGGCTTCGTCCCGGCCAGGACGGTCTCGCCAGCCCCGGCGACCGCGCCGGAGCCAGGACCGTGGCCGGGATTACCGGCAGATCGTCCCGCGTCCGGCAGGTGGCCGCGCGCGGCGCCGTTGTCGTGGTGGCCCGGCGAGCGGCCCTCATCACGGTCCTCTGGCCGTTCCGGGGCGGCGGACGGGCCGGCACCGGCGGCCGGCGCCCGGAGCTGTTGTGGCGGCGTTCCCGGTGCCGGGGTTCCCGGTGCCGGCGTGCCCGGGGCCGCCACCGGGGCCTCGGGGGGCGGTACCGGGACGCCCGGGGCCGGCCCGGGTTCGCGGTCCGCCCACGGCGGCTCGCCGGCCGGCGGCCGGGGCGAACCGGCCCGGCCGGTCACCCCGTTCTCCCGGGGGCCGGGCACGGGACCCGCGGGGGGCATCGGCTCCCGTGCCCCGGCCGGCCGCTGCCGGCTGGCGGCGCGCCGTTCCCGCCTGCTGGTCCTGCTGGTCTCGCCACGCCGGCCGCGCCGCTGGTCGCCTGCCCGGTCCGGGTCACCGCGCGACTCATCCTGGCGGGGCGGCCCGGCCGCGCCGGGATGCTGGCCCTGGACCTCTGCCGGGGACCGGCCGCCATGATGGCGCAACTGGTCATGCTGCTCGTCCCGGTCCCCCGTCGGCCCGCTCGCGGGGGAGCCGGGGGAGCCGGAGCCGGGGGAGCCGGAGGCGGGCGAGCCGGAGGCGGGCGAGGCACCGGGCGCCCACCGCTGGCCGGGTTCCTCCTCCGCCGCCTGCGCCTGCGCCGGGATGCGTGATCGTGCCTCATCGAGGGAGGAGCCGCCGGCCACCGGCTCGGCCCGCCGGGCCGGCTCCGCTGCCGCGCGCTCCGCCGGGGCGAACGGCCCGATGCACTCATGGCGGTCGAGCAGCGCGGCGAGCAGTTCGGCTTCCCTGGCGTCTACGCCGAACACCACACGTGGCCTGCCCCAGGGTTCCTCGATGGAGTAGCCCACGTAACTGGTAACTGGCGTCATCGGCTCGGCCGTCAGGCCGTGCATGGCGCGCCAGCGCTCCCACGCGCGTTCCAGCGCGGCCGCGGCCCGCTGCGCGCGGGTAACCAAATCCGGATCACGCATCTGGGATCCTCCCCTGATCGGCGGCGCCGCTGTCCCGCTCCCCTGCGGGGCCCCTCTGGCGCAGCCAACCTCCGGGCACGCGCCGCAGCGCCTGCCGTCATCCGTGACCAGCGGCGCAGCCGTGCCGCCGGTGGTGCGCACCTGCCTGCGGGTGCTCGCGGCCTAGTATGGCTGACCCCCGTGCCGTGCACCTGCGATTACGAGAAGTTGCCTCTCGATTACTTTGAGCGATCAGACTGGGCCGCGCTCCGCACCGGCTGTGCGGCTGGATCTCATCCCCCCGGAGCCGGCCGTCCGCGCTGGCCGCCGCCACGGGCGGCCCGGCTCGCGCGCTGAGCGGGATACTCCCCGCCCGCCGGCGCCGGCCGGGCCTTCCCCCCTCTGATCGCCCGGGGCGACCGGATCGACCCCGGCGACATCTGACCGGCCCATCGCCGCTGCGATGCGACCTGCGAATTAGCGCCCCAGATCGGGCTGTGACCGCCGGGGCCGACCCCCCTCACTCCTCACTGCGTGCGGACTGCCTGCACAGTCCGGGCGCGGGATGCCTCGTACGCACGGCCGGGCAGCAGCGCCGCCCTGGCCAGCGCGGCGCACCGCGCGGAACTGACATCACTCCGAGCGTGGCTGCGGAATGCCCGCGAGCAGGGCGCGGACCTCCGTCTCCCGGTACCGGCGGTGCCCCCCCAGGGTGCGGATGGACGTGAGCTTGCCCGCCTTGGCCCACCGCGTGACGGTCTTCGGGTCCACGCGGAACATCGTGGCAACCTCAGCCGGCGTCAGCAGTGGTTCCGCTTCGGGTGTACGTGCAGACATGTGTACGGCCTCTCCTCCTGGACCAGTACTGCGATCCTGCGTTGTAGCTTCCGTGGCTCCTGGGCGGAGCCTGCCGTGGATGTCCTATATGGCCCACTGAGACCATATTGCCATCACCAGCCGTGACAAGTCGACCACCAGGAGCAAGATTCTGCGACAGGTGTCCCCGTTGGTCCACTGATCTGAGTCACGCAGCGTGATTCTAGCGATACGTATAGTTGCGACGGCGCAGATTCGGAAAAGTCGTCTCGCGCCGAGAGAGTGCCGGGGAACCCGGCACCGGCAGGACCGCCCGGAAGGCCGTGGGTACGGTGCTTTCCGGCGCCCTGCCGGATCGCCGGCGGGCGCCTGGCTGCGGCGCGGCGGCACTCCGGCATGGTTGCATTACGGCCCGTCGCGGCAACCCGGGCACCAGCGCCCGGCCGCCGGCAGCCTGGGACGGCAGGGGCCGGCACTCGCCGGGCCCGGGCCCGCTCAACTCGCCTGTTCGAGCGCCTCCAGCGCCCGCCAGCGGCTGACGAACCGCTGGTACATGGCAGTCGCGAATTCGATCTCTCCGGCGGAGACGGCACTGATCGCGGCCGACACCTCGGCCACCGACTGGTCCGCGCAGAGCGCGCCGTCGTCGAGCAGGTGCACGAGGCCGCCGTAATCGAGTTCCACCAGGGAGTGCGGGTGGAACTCCTCCAGCCACGCCCCGACCTCCCTGAGCTCGGCGATCAGCGCCGCCGGGTCGCCGCCCAGCGGCGCCGCGGATCGCGGGCCCCGGCCCGGGCGGATCACGCTCAGGGCCTTGGCCACCCGCACGCGCGCCTGGCTCATCGCCGTCGCGTAGACAAGCGTGCGCGTGCCCGCGGCGGTGGCCCGGCCGTAGTCCCCCCCGCCGGAGGAGCCGAGCACGAGCCACCGCTCGTCCGCGGCGAACGGAACGAACCAGCCGAACGGGACCGACCAGGTGCTGGCCTGGATGTACACCCGCGGCGAGTACTCCTGGGTGCGCCAGCGCGCGAAAGCGCGCACGGCCGCGTCGGCGTGGTCGGCGGAGAAGGCGGCCCTGGTCAGCGACGGCGCCGCGGTGCGGAGCCGGGACAGCACCAGCCACGAACGCAGCCTCGTCTGCCAGGGGCAGATGTAGGTGACGCCCTCCGACCACCGGACGTAGGCGTGGTCGCTTTCCCGCTCAGGGGCGGGCAGCGCCGGGAAGGCGATGGCCCGGCGCAGCGACTCCGCCTGTTCCGCGGCGAGCGCCCCGGCGCGGCGCGGACGGCCTGCCGACGCTGCGTATTCAGCCCAGTGCCGGCCGTCGGCTTCGGGGAAGGCCGACAGCGGCTCGTAGACCCTCAGAAAGGCCGCGTAGGGAAGCACTCCCGAATCCTGGCACGCGGCGATGACGGGGCCTAGACACGACACGTAACGAGATCATCACCGTACCCGGGAGCGGCCCGCCGGGCCGGCCGCACCGGCCCCCGGGGGTTCCTTTCCGGCGAGTCCCGGCGATTCGGCACCCGGCGCGGCGGTGGGCATACGCTTGTTCGCGGGTCCGCGTCGACGAGGACGCGGGACGACGCCAGGAGTCACCACCGTGACGAACGTGTTCGCGAGCAATCCCACCGGCCCCGCGCCCGGGTACCCCCAGGACGCGCATGCCCATGCACCAGCCCGCGGCGGACACGAGCAGGTCGTGTTCTGCCAGGACCCCCAGACCGGGCTGCGGGCGATCATCGCCATCTACTCCACCGCCCTCGGCCCCGCGCTGGGCGGGACGCGCTTCTTCCCCTACCCGTCGGAGGACGCGGCCCTGGCGGACGTGCTGAACCTTTCCCGTGCCATGGCGTACAAGAACGCCCTGGCGGGCCTGGACCTCGGCGGCGGCAAGGCGGTCATCATCGGCGATCCGGCCCGGGACAAGTCCGAGGCCCTGCTGCGGGCGTACGGCCGCTTCGTCGAGTCACTCGGCGGCCGTTACGTCACGGCGTGCGACATCGGCACCTACAGCGCGGATATGGACCTGGTGGCCCGCGAGTGCCGGCACGTCACCGGGCGGACGGTGCTGAACGGCGGCGGCGGCGACTCCTCCATCCTCACCGCGATCGGGGTGTTCCACGGAATGCGGGCCGCCGCGGAGCACAGCTGGGGCACCGACAGCCTGGAGGGCCGGCTGGTCGGCGTCGAGGGCGTCGGCAAGGTGGGCCACCGCCTGGTCGGCCACCTGATCGACGCCGGCGCCCGGGTCGTCGTCTGCGATGTCAGCGGTGCCGCGGTCGAGCGGGTCCAGGCGGCCCACCCGGAAGTCCAGGCCGCCGCCGGCCAGGCCGAACTGCTCGCCCGCCCGCTCGATGTCTACGCGCCGTGCGCCATGGGCGGCGCGCTCACCGACGAGTCCGTGGCGGCGCTGTCGGCCCGCATCGTCTGCGGTGGCGCCAACAACCAGCTTGCGCACGCCGGGCTGGAGAAGATACTCGCCGACCGCGGCATCCTGTACGCCCCCGACTACCTGGTGAACGCGGGCGGGGTCATCCAGGTCGCGGACGAGCTCTCCGGGTTCAACTTCGACCGGGCCAGCGCGCGGACGGAGCAGATCTTCACCACGGCCAAGAAGATCTTCGTGCTCGCCGACGAGGAGGGCGTGCCGCCGGCCGTGGCCGCCGACCGGCTGGCCGAGCGCCGCATGGCTGAGGTCGGCCGGCTCAAGGGCATCTGGCTGCCCGCCTGACGCCACCGTGGGCTGACCTGACGTCACGGGGACTCTCCTGGCGCCACCGGGGACTCAGCAGTGCGGCTGGGAGGCGCAGGCGGCGTAAAGCAGGTACCGTAATAGATGCATGCGGGCTCGAACGCGCGTCGCGCTCCAGGCGGCTGGAGGGCGATGCGCGACACTATGTGCAGAACCCGTACTGTTTTACTGCAGGGAACAGGGACTCAGCCAAGGTCCCGCATGTTCGCGAGGGGGTCGAGCCAATGGGGCGCGGCCGAGCCAAGGCCAAGCAGGTAAAGGTGGCACGCCAGCTCAAGTACAACAGCGGCGGCACTGACCTTGACCGGCTGCGGACCGAGCTGGGCGTCGGCGAAGGCGTGCAAGAGAACAACGACCACGCCTCGTCCGACCTCACCGACCGCTACGACGACGAAGACGACGAGGACGAGGACGAGTAAGGCTGCTTGTTGGCCTCCGGCCAGCTGCGCCGCAGTCCTCGCGTGATTCCTCCCGGGGGCCGAGCCCCCCGGACCCCCGCGATTCCCGGTTGCGGTCTCGCGCGCCAGTTTCCGCCCGTGACGCGCCCGCTTTTCATCCGCCGGTCCAGGGTCACCGGGCCGCGCCCGCCACACCGGCTCAGTCCTGGTAAGCCCCGGCCAAACGTGCGCCCTCGTCGTCCCGGGTGACACGACCCGCGATCCAGGCAGGCACCCCGCGATCGGCGAGGAAACGCCGCGCCCGGTCCGCGTCCGGCTCACCCACCACGGCGACCATGCCGACGCCCATGTTGAAGACCCGCTCCAGTTCGGCCTGCTCGATGCCGCCGTGAGCCGCGAGGAACCCGAACACAGGGGCCGGGCGCCAGGTGCCGCGCTCGACGACGGCGCCCGTGCCGGGCGGCAGCGCCCGGGCCAGGTTCGCCGCCAGGCCTCCCCCGGTCACGTGGGCGAACGCGTGCACGTCGCACTCGGCGGCCACGGCCAGGCAGTCCCGCGCGTAGATCCTGGTCGGCGTCAGCAGTTCCTCGGCCAGCGGCCGGCCGAGTTCGGGCGGCTCGGCGTCCAGCGCCAGGCCCGCCGCGCCGATCACCCTCCGTACCAGCGAGTACCCGTTGGAGTGCAGCCCCGACGAGGCGAGCGCGAGGATCACGTCGCCGGGCCTGACCCGGTCCGGGCCCAGCACCCGGTCCGCCTCCACCACCCCCGTCGCGGCGCCCGCCAGGTCGAAGTCGTCGGGGCCCAGGTGCCCGGGGTGCTCGGCCGTCTCGCCCCCGATCAGGGCGCACCCGGCCTGCTCGCACCCCTGCGCCACGCCCCGGACCACCTCGGCCGCACGGTCGGCCACCAGCGCGCCGAACACCACGTAATCGGTCATGAACAGCGGCTCGGCACCGCAGGTGACCAGGTCATCCACCACCATGGCGACCAGGTCGATGCCCACCGTGCCGTACCGCCGGAGCTGCGCCGCGAGCACCACCTTGGTGCCCACCCCGTCGGTGGCGGCAGCCAGCAGCGGATGACGGTAGGCGGCCAGCCGGGACGCGTCGAACAGCCCGGCGAACCCGCCGATCCCGCCGATCACCTCGGGCCGCGCCGTGCGGGCGACCGCGTCCCGCATCAGTGCCACGGCGCGGTCGCCGGCCTCGATGCTCACCCCCGCGGCCCGGTAGTCCAGCCGGCGGCCCGGCCCGGTCACTGCTGTGCCCCGGTGGCGGCCGCCTCTTCCAGCACGTGCTTGCCGCGCTCGGCCTCGGCGACGGGAACCGGGTAGTCGCCGTCGAAGCACGCCCGGCAGAGCCGTTCCGCAGCCACCGTGGTGGCCTCGACCAGGGCTGGCAGCGAGATGAACCCGAGCGAGTCGGCCCCGATGGACTCGCGGATCTGCCCGGGCGCGAGGCTCCCGGCGATCAGCTCGGCGCGGGTGGCGAAGTCGATCCCGTAGAAGCACGGCCACCGCACCGGGGGGCTGGAGATCCGCACGTGCACCTCGGCGGCACCGGCCTCGCGCAGCATCGCGACGATGGCGCGCTGGGTGTTGCCGCGCACGATCGAGTCGTCCACGACGACGATCCGCCTGCCCGCGATGACGTCCCGCAGCGGGTTCAGCTTCAGCCGGATCCCCCGCTCCCGGATCGTCTGGCTCGGCTGGATGAACGTGCGGCCCACGTAGGAGTTCTTCACCAGCCCCTGCCCGTAGGGGATGCCGCTCGCCTGGGCGTACCCGATCGCCGCCGGGGTGCCCGACTCCGGCACCGGGATGACCAGGTCGGCCTCGGCCGGGTGCTCGGCGGCCAGCCGGCGGCCGACCTCCACCCGCGTGGCCTGCACTCCCCGCCCGGCGATGGTGGTGTCGGGGCGGGCCAGGTAGACGTACTCGAACAGGCAGCCGCGCGGCTGCGCCGCGGCGAACCTGGCCGAGCGGACGCCGTCGGCGTCGATCGAGATCAGCTCCCCCGGCTCCACCTCGCGGGTGAACCGGGCGCCCACGATGTCCAGCGCCGCCGTCTCGCTCGCCACCACCCAGCCCTGCGCGAGCCGGCCGAGCACGAGCGGCCGGAAGCCCTGCGGGTCGCGCGCCGCGTACAGGGTCCGCTCGTCCGCGAAGACCAGCGAGTACGCACCCTGTACCAGGGGCAGCTTGGCCAGCGCGCTGTCGGCGACGCTGTCGTAGGCAGGGTCGGCGAACAGCGCGGTCAGCACCTCGGTGTCGGAGGTGCCGGCCAGCCCCGGCCGCCGGCCCGCCTCGCCGACCAGTGCCGCGAGCCGGAGCGTATTGATCAAATTTCCGTTGTGCCCGAGGGCCAGGCCCCCGGCCGGGGTCGGCCGGAAGGTCGGCTGCGCGTTCTCCCATACCGAGGATCCGCTGGTCGAATAGCGGCAGTGCCCGACCGCGATGTGCCCGTGCAGGGCGCTCAGCACGCGCTCGTCGAACACCTGGGGCACCAGGCCCATGTCCTTGTACACGACGATCCGCGAGCCGTCGCTGACGGCGATGCCGGCCGACTCCTGCCCACGGTGCTGCAGGGCGTAGAGGCCGAAGTAGGCGAGCTTGGCGACGTCCTCCCCCGGAGCCCAGACGCCGAACACCCCGCACGCGTCCCGGGGGGGCCGATCCGCCGGATCCAGGTCGCCGGACAGTCGGCCGTCGGGCTTGACCACGCAGCCAGTCTAATGTTCCGGGCCGGCTTCTCCCGGCAACTCCAGCACGGGCAGGTAGGGCGCCAGGTCGGCGCGGACTCCGCTGGCCCGCACCGCGCCGGACGCCACCGCCTGCGCCCAGGCCGTCCGGCCCGTCGCCAGGCTGACCCAGGTCACCGGGTCGGTCTCGACCACGTTGGGCGGCGTGCCCCGGGTGTGCCTGGGCCCGGCGACGCACTGGGCCGCCGCGTACGGCGGCACCCGCACCTCCACCGCGTGGCCGGGGGCCTGGGCGGCGAGCAGGCCGAGGAGGTACCTGGCCGCGGCGCGCAGCGCGCCGGGCAGCGGCGGGAGCCCCGCGCCCAGCGCCGAGACCACCGCGAGCGCGCAGGCGCGGCCCAGGGCACCGGGGTCCGCGGGCCCGTCCCAGGCCGGCTCGCCCAGCGCGGCACGCTGGTCGTCCAGCGCGGCACGCAGCCGCTGCGCGGCCCTGTCGCTGGCGGGCACCGGCTCAGCCGAACAGGGCAGGCAGGACCGCGCCGCGGGCCGCGGCGAGCTCGTCCAGCGCCGCGCTGAAGCAGCCGGTCACCTCCAGCCGGCCGCCGCCCACCGTGCCCAGCCCGGTGACCGGGACCGCGTGCCGCTCGCACAGCGCGGCGAGCGCCGCCTCCGCGCCGGGGGCGACCTCGGCCACCACCCGCGCGGCCGACTCGCTGAACAGCATCGTGAACGGGTCGCCGGGCAGGCTCACCCGGCAGCCGGGCCGGGCTGCCGGGGCGTCACCATCCAGGCCCGGCGGGCGGGCCAGGCAGCACTCGGCCAGGGCGACGGCCAGGCCGCCGTCGGACAGGTCGTGCGCGGCGGCGAGGAGGCCATCCGCGGCCGCCGCCGCGAGCACCGCGGCGAGCGCGCGCTCGGCCGCCAGGTCCACCGCCGGCGGACGGCCGCCGAGGTGGCCGTGCACCGCCCAGGCCCACGCGGATCCGCCGAACTCCTCGCCGGTGCGGCCGAGCAGGACCAGTGGCGCGCCGGGGCGGCGGAAGGCGAGCGACAGCCTGCGGCGCACGTCGGCCAGCACGCCCAGCACCCCGACGACCGGCGTGGGGTGGATGGGAACGTCCCCGGTCTGGTTGTAGAAGCTGACGTTGCCGCCGGTGACCGGGGTGCCGAGGAACGCGCAGCCGTCCGCGAGGCCACGCACGGCCTCGGTGAACTGCCACATGACGCCCGGGTCCTCGGGAGAGCCGAAGTTCAGGCAGTTGGTCACGGCCACCGGGCGGGCCCCGGTCGCCGCCACGTTCCGGTATGCCTCGGCCAGCGCGAGCTGGGCACCCGCGTACGGGTCGAGCCGGGCGTACCGCCCGTTCCCGTCGGTGGCCAGCGCCACCCCCAGCCCGGACCCCTCGTCCACCCGGATGACCCCGGCGTTCTCGGGCGCGGCGAGCACCGTGTCACCGAGGACGTGCCGGTCATACTGCTCGGTCACCCAGGTCTTGTCCGCCAGGTCCGGCCAGGACAGCAGCGCGACCAGCGTGCCGAGCAGGTCACCCGGCCGCGGCAGCGCGGCCGGGTCGTTCGCCAGCAGGGCGTCCTGCGCGGCCGGGCGCACGGCGGGGCGGTCGTAGACCGGGCCCTGGCTGGCCGCGGTCCGCGGCGCGATGTCCACCACGACCTCGCCGCGCCAGGTCATCTCCAGCCGGCCGGTCCCGGTCACCTCGCCGATCACCGTGGCCGGCACGTCCCAGCGCGCGCAGATCTCGGCGAACCTCGGCACGTGCCGGGGCTCGACGACGGCCATCATGCGCTCCTGCGACTCGCTCATGAGGATCTCGGCCGGGCCGAGGGAGGAGTCCCGCAGCGGCACCAGGTCCAGGTTCACCGCCATGCCGGCGCCGCCGGCCGCCGCGAGCTCGGCGGTCGCGCAGGAGACCCCGGCCGCGCCGAGGTCCTGCAGGCCGGCCAGCAGCCCCGCCGCGCCCAGCTCCAGGCAGCACTCGACCAGCAGCTTCTCCATGAACGGGTCGCCGACCTGCACGCTCGGCCGCTTCGCCGCCGCGCCGTCCCCGAACGACGCGCTGGCCAGGACGGACGCCCCGCCGATCCCGTCCGGCCCGGTGCGCGCGCCGAACAGGATCACCTTGTTGCCCGCCCCGCGCGCGGCGGCCTCACGCAGGTCACCGTGCCGCATGACGCCGACGCACAGCGCGTTGACCAGCGGGTTGCCGGCGTAGCAGGGGTCAAAGGCCAGTTCGCCGCCGATGTTCGGCAGGCCGAGGCAGTTGCCGTAGAACGAGATCCCGCCGACCACGCCGGGCAGGACCCGGGCGGTGTCCGGCGCGTCCGCCGGGCCGAACCGCAGCGAGTCCAGCACCGCCACCGGGCGCGCGCCCATCGCCAGGATGTCGCGGACGATGCCGCCCACCCCGGTGGCCGCGCCCTGGAACGGCTCCACGTAGGACGGGTGGTTGTGCGACTCGATCTTGAAGGTGACCGCGTAGCCCTGGCCGATGTCCACCACCCCGGCGTTGTGCCCGATGCCGGCCAGCAGGGCCCCGCCCCCCGCTCCGTCCCCGGCCACCGGCGCCTTGTCGGCGAACTGGCGCAGGTGCCGCCGGGACGACTTGTAGGAGCAGTGCTCGCTCCACATCACCGAGTACAGCGCGAGCTCCGGATCGGTGGGCCGCCGCCGCAGCAGCGCCCGGATCCGCGCGTACTCCTCGCCGGACAGCCCCAGTTCCCGGTAGGGCTGGGGGCGCCCGGGGGTGGCGGCGGCCAGCGTCACGGTGTCCGCGCCGGTCACGGCCCGGCCGCTCACCGGGACACCAGCGCGCGGACGACGGAGCTGAAGAAGCCGAGCCCGTCGCTGCCGGGCCCTGTCAGCGGGTCGATCGCGTGCTCGGGATGCGGCATGATCCCGACCACGTTCCCTTCGGCGCTCGCCACGGCCGCGATGCCGCGTGCGGCGCCGTTCGGGCTGCCGTCGCAGTAGCGGGCGACCACCTGCCCCCCGGCTTCGAGCCGGTCCAGGGTGGCGGCGTCGGCGAGGTAGGCGCCCTGGCCGCTCTTGAGCACCACGGTGATCCGCTGATCCTGCTGGTATCCGCCCGTCCAGGGCGTGCCGGTGTGCTCGACGCGCACCCGTACCTCCCGGTCGATGAACCTCAGCCCGGCGTTGTGGACCAGCGCGCCGGGGAGCAGGTGCGCCTCGCACAGGATCTGGAACCCGTTGCAGATGCCGAGCACCGGGAGCCCGGACCGGGCCGCGGGCACCAGGTCCGCCATCACCGGCGCGAACCGCGCGATGGCGCCGCAGCGCAGGTAGTCGCCATAGGAGAACCCGCCGGGCAGGATCACCGCGTCGACGCCGCGAAGGCCGCGGTCGCAGTGCCAGAGCGGGACCGCCCGGCCGCCGGCCGCGGTCACCGCGCGCGCCGCGTCGCGGTCGTCCAGTGACCCCGGAAAGGTAACGACCCCCACCCGGGCCGTCACCGGCGTCCCCCCGGCTGGCACGTGCGTCCGGGCAAGCTTCCCACGCACGCAGGCTACCGGCTCGCCCGGCGCGCCACGGGCCGCCGCCCCGGACACTGCGTTTGTCATGGTTGTGACAACGATCAATCTGGCTCAGTCGGAACGCTCACGGCTCTGGGCTGCGCCGTCTCCAGCATGTGCGCCGCGCCGGTGCGAAACTCATCGTTCTGGGGCGATGTCAGGTTCACCGGCCGCGGGTGCGGTTGCCTGGTACTTCTGCTGCCGTTGGCGGAACTGCCGGAGCAGTTCCCGGTCGATGAGGCGGGGGAAGAGGTGGTAGGCGCGGCGGGCCCAGCGGATGCTGGCCGGGAAGACGATGAGTGCCTGGTTGCGTGTCACCCCGTCCAGGATCACCTCGGCTGCCCGGGCTGCTTGCATCATCTTGGCGGGTGCCCCGTGCAGCTGCGCCAGGGAAACACCGGCGCGCAGGCTGGGGTTAACCGAGACCGCGTTCTGGTAGATGTTGGTGCGCACGAAGCCGGGACAGACGCAGCTGACCTTCACCCCGAGCTCGGCGGCTTCCAGGCGCAGCGAGAGGGACAGCCCGACCACGGCGCGCTTGGCCGTGCCGTAGGGGGCGTTGGCTGGAACCGGGAAGAACGCGGCCGACGATGAGGTATTCACGATGTGGCCGAAGCCCTGCCTGACCATGACCGGGTAGGCGGCCACGACACCGTGCAACACGCCGTAGAGGTCGACGCCCAGGACGCGGCGCCAGTGGTCCAGGGTCAGGTAGCGGGCTTCACCCCCGATGGCGATGCCAGCATTGTTGAACAGGTAGTCCAGGTGGCCGCAAGCCGCCGCTGTGTCTTCGACCAGGCGCTGGACGTCCTGGTCTCTGGCTACATCAACGGTGCTTGCCATCGCCTGGCCGCCGTTGCCGGTGATGGCCGCGGCTACCCGCTGTGCATCCTCTGCATTGATGTC
>Ga0335078_10002923_pt1 | contig 25650 bp, 25 predicted proteins | sample Lox_Sample_32_FD_206711 | JGI IMG/M metagenome (GOLD analysis project Ga0335078, IMG submission 206711) | Soil microbial communities from Loxahatchee National Wildlife Refuge, Florida, United States - Lox_Sample_3.2 | ecosystem: Environmental > Terrestrial > Soil > Wetlands | place: USA... | reverse complement strand
CCTCGCTTCCGAAGCGGTGTCGTTGATGGGCCTGACTGTCCTCGACTCCGGATCCTCTCTAAGGGTGATCCACCTGGTCGGCGGCGAAGCCTCTACGGCTGAAGCGAGAGACCTCAAGGGCCTCGCAAACCTGCTTACCGGGCTCTGGTCTGAGGACCCTGCCCGGCAAAAGATACAGGGGGTCCCCGCAGAAGTCGGGATCATCGTTACCGGTGAACCGGAGATGCAGGACCCGGACGTCTTCGGCCTGCTTCTTAGGAAGCCTGCGGTGGTCCTGACCTTCTCTGTCGGGAAGGTCTCTCACAGCAGGACCGTGGTCTTCTTCACCGGAAAGGAGAACGTCAACGGGCTGGTAAGCGAGGTGCTGGGCAGGTGAAGTACGGCCTCACTGTTTCGCTCGCTGCATCAGCCGCCCTCCTTGCGCTGTACGTGAACTTCGTTGAGCTGTTCGCGCAGGGGAACCTTCTGAACGGAGCGACCTCCCTGGAGCTCGGGATATTCTTGCTCCAGCTCTTCAAGGTGATCGTAATCATTTCGATCAAGCGTCTCAGGAACTCACCTTCGGCAACCGTGATCGACATCTTCGGGGCGGAACTGGTCGTCCTCCTACCGACCCTGGTGATAGGCAACCTGTACTTCGGGGTGTCGTCCGCCCCGGACCTGATGGTGCAAATCCTGCTCGCCTGGATCGCGGGGGTGATGACGTTCGGAACCCCTCTGGCCACATACAGGCTCGCGAAGGCGATGGTCAAGGGGGACTCCCTCGTCTCAGTCCTCCCTTCGGCGGTCTTCCTGTCTGAGCTGATGGTGCTCCTGGTGGCAGGTGCCGGGGCCGCGTCTTCTTCAGGTCTGGGCCTGGCAGGGCTCTCTCGGTCCATCCTGCTCGTGGGCACAGGGGTCGCACAGGCAGGCGCGCAGGTGGTAGGAGCCACGACCCTCCCTCCCTTGGTCATACTCTACGTGTCCCTGCTCCTGTACGCTCTATCTCCGGGAGACCTTGTACATTCGGCGAGGCTGAGGGGGGTCGCGGCGCTCGCGTTGCTCGGCACATCGGTGACCCTTGCAGGGACCTACGAGGCATCTCAGCTTGCACTGTCCATGACGTTCGTCGTACTCCCTTCTGCTCTCCTCTCGGCTTCTCTGATCTGGTGGGTAACTCGTGAAGTCTAGCTTTGCCTGCATGCTATGCATTACCCTGCTAGCCGTCGCCTTCCTTCCTGTAGCGCAGGTCATCCAAGCGGCTTCGGCCCCGGCGCCGCAGATCGGGCTGGGCTTCGGTCCATCGGACGTCCAGCCGGTTTCCTCGGGAACCCCGATCTACACCCAGGGAGACACCGTCTGGGTCGAATCCTACTACAACGCCACGATAGATGTCGAGCTCGCATCTCCCAACGGGATAGTGGTAACCCCCATAACGGTGGTCGAACCCGGTCAGCTGTTCGACCTGTACCAGTTCAGCGCGAACGACACCAGCGGCACATGGCGTCTGGCCGTGACGACGTCCGCCGGGCTGACGATCGTGCCCGTCAACCTGGTGGCCCCCGACACCTCCCTCGTCCCCGCCTTTGCGGGGGACCGACTCAGCGGGAACAGGGTCAACCAGACCTTTGACCTCCCTGCGACCAACGCCTATAACATCGAAGTCTGCACGCTCGGCGAGTCCGCCCAGCACGAGGTCGGATTCGGACTGCTCGGCGGGTTGAATGGCACCATCGAGGTCGCGATCACTGGTTACACCGCGACCTTCACCGTCCTGGGCATCCCCTCCCCGGTCTCGCTCTGGGTCGAGCTACATTCGGAGTATTCCTATGACCTGGGCGGGGGAGGAACGGCATCTCAGAACCTCTTGGTCGCCTCTACCCAGGTTGCTTCCTTCTCCCCTCCGGGCGGGAACCAGAGCGCCTTCCTGAATCCCGTGATTCCTCTGAGGCTGGGTAGATTCGACGTCAGAGTCTTTGTCAGGACATCGGCCGGCCTTGCCCTGCACGACTTTCAGTTCCTCAGGACTGCCGACGGTTCCTGGACTTCGCTCGCTGGGTGCACTTCCATCGCAGGCGTTTCATCCAAGGTGATCTCGCTGTCGACAGACCTCGATTCGGCGAACTCGACATGGCCGCGCCAGCTCCTCACGATGTACTCGGTAGCAGGTCAGGAGTCATACACGGAGACAAAAGTCCCCGGCACCGAAGCCGCGATACATGTCAGAGACTTCCCTGACGGCAAACAGCTTTCGGGCGTGTCGATCACCGCGTCCGCTCCAGGCCTCCAGTCAACGGAATGGGTCTCGTACAACAGCTCAGTCTATGTCATAACCAACGGCAGGCAAACCACCCTGTCGCTCGACCTCTCCTTCAGCGGCGTGATCGCAGAGGCGCTCAATGTAACGATACAGGGCACCTACGCTTCGAAGACAGTCTCGGTCCCGGCGGGAACCCTTGTCGCCTCGACAACCTCGCAGGGGAGTATCCTCCGCAACGCCACGATCACAGTCGCTCCTTCCGGCTCTTCTCCGACGACCGTCAAGCAGAGCCCGCCAGGGAGCGCATCGCTGCTTCTCCCTCCTGACAACTATACAGTATCCGCGTCCTACTCAGGGGCGACGGCCGACAAGGTTGTTTCCGTCACCGCGGGGCACATCTCAACCGTCGCCATCGACTTGACCCAGGAGAGCGTCCCGGTACTCACCTATCTGCTGGTCGCGGCTGGGGTCGCGGGAGTGGTCGCCAACATTTTCATCTGGCGCCAGTACCTAGAAAGGAGAAAGGTGTACGGCTGACGTCAACGAGGACGGCTCGGATCTAGACCGATGGGATCCGATGGCCTCCGCTGGTTCCCCATGGCGCCTCCCGGTTGACCTCCGCCCGTCCTCGCGTAGTAGGCAAGAGCTGTCAGAAAGAAACCCAAGAACATGACATATCCGATCCAATCGTGCACCCCCCAGAGGGCGGCACCGCCGTACTCGTATCCCACCCAAAGGAGAATGAGTATCCTGACTGAATCCAGCAGAGTCAGGACGATCACCCCGGCGACCGCAACCTTGGCTGTGGTGCGCCAGTCCTTCTTCATGTCGAGGTGCATCAGAGCCAGAAGACCGAGGAACATGGTAACCGAAGTGACGCTCGAGCAGCTCGCTGTGACCGCCCCTGTCACCGTCTCTCCAGACCTTGAGATGATCTGGAACTGGGTGCCCTGCCAGAGGACCGGAAAGCCCGCCAGGCCCGCAAGCCTGGAGGAGAGCCCCGAGGCCAGCACCGCCAGCGGCTCGCCGAAGGCCCAGAGCAAGAGCGCGGGGGCGCCCACCGCGACCGCATAGATCGAGGCGTATGGAAGGATGAACCGGCTCGTCGACGGGATAAGGACCAGTGACAACCCGTAGAAAGTGAGGACCACGGCGACCCCGGCTCCGGCGAGGCTCTGTCCGGTGATGGGCTCGAGGAGCAGGAGCGCCCCGGTCATCGAGATCCCGAGCAGGCGGAGAAGGAGAGCGTGCTCCGGCGCTCTTCGTGCGAGTGACGCGGTGAACTCCTTCCACCTCAGACCGAAGACAAGGGTCAGCAGTGCCACGACTGGGACAGCCACCACCAGCCCGCCCAACGCGTCCCCTACCGCCCCATTGACGAGAGTAGGGAAGTTGGGCGCCGTCGCTACGCACATTGCAATGGAGACTGCTATCCAGAGGAGGAACGAGACAAGCGGCTTCATCTTCCCACTTCCGGTGCGTACCCTTCGTGGGAACAGGGGCGCGTACTCAAGGATCTTGCCATCGCCGCCTGCGCGTATTTATTCTCAGTAAGAACGATGTCTAAGATGGCAGGATCGTGTGGGGGCGGTCGGATTTGAACCGACGGTCTACAGGTTTCTGCAGCTCCAATGCCTAATCATCCACGCTGCTGTGTCATCAAACTCGGTTGTTTGACCACTGGAGCCTGTCGCCCTGCCTGTCCAGAATGAGGTATACTCACTTAGCTGGGCTACGCCCCCGCACCAATTCACGGCGAGATTTACTTCGCTACTTAAGCTATGCCAGAAGGGAGTGGCTTTACGGAGGCACTGCTGATCGGAGAATGCGCGTTGGTCGTAACTCTAAGCTACGCTGAAACTCTGCGCGCCCAGAAGAGGCCCGAGGTACCCCTTCAGGTCCTTTGCCGAAACTGCAAGTGGAATAACCGCCGTGAGCAGGCTGGGGCATGTTCCCAGGGCGGACTAGAGGCTCCAAGGCTTCCCGCCGTGGACGATGTTCTCAGGGAGCCTCGAGATCCATTTCTCCAGGAACCCCAGATCCTCCTTCCTGTTCCTCAGGTTGTCAGGAAGCATCACGGGTATCTCGTCGATGATGGGGTAGTACCTTGCGCACTCGGAACAGGTAAGGACCCCTTCGACTATGATGTCCCCTCTGACGTCGAACTCAAGGAGCTGCAGGGGGTAGTGCTTGTCGATGGGGCACGCAAGAATATCGATGAGTCTCCGTTGCATGGCGTGCCGTGTTTCACGCAGTGTAAAAACGCTTGGCCTCCGCTAGAAACGTTAATCTACCGCCAGGGGTACGCGCGTCATAGCCGGCCATAGCGTGTGGGTCCGACCCAGACTCGTTCCGATCCTGGCAGTCAAACCACACGTCGCCTCGGTGCTACTGACTTCCGAGAGGAGTCGGGAAGCCGAGGTGCTGGCGCCTTTTGCTTCAAGTCGTAGCTAACATGTAGCAACGCTACAGAACGTTTAAGTCCGAGCGCGCGGCGGCGATTCTGGAAGACAGTTGTTGCCGCTTTCAGGTAGTGTATTACAGGCTCTGCCAATTGATAGTAACACCATATTCCTGATCTTCTGGGTCGGCTTCTTCTTTGTCACTTTCTTCTATCAGGCGAGGCTCCAGTCATACATGGCCCTTAACGACATCAGCAGGGGCCTGAACAAGCTCAAGGTCATGAAGGACAAGGCCAGGAAGGAGGCCATCGACTACCTTGTGAACGTGGGGAAAGCAACCAACGACCCGACACAGAGGGTGGACCAGTTCCTAGACTACGTCACGATAATGCCTGTCGACATCGACCCGCAGGGGCTGGTGGGCAAGATCGACCACGTGGTCACGACCAACAACGACAGGGTCAGGGCCGAAGTGGGCGCGCTCCTTGGACAGAGCAACCCGGTCACTGTTTCAATCTCTGAGAACCTGCTCGAAGTTGCCACATCCCTGAACATCATTCACAAGATCGTCCGCCACTTCTACCTGCTCGGCAAGAAGACGAACTCGTACATCACGCTCCTGCAACTTCAGATGCTCATGCCCATGATCATCCAGGAGGCGGACGCCCTCCTGAACGCCGTCGATTCGTTCAAGCTGGGTCAGCCCGTCGGAGACGGGATAGGACCTGTGATCGTATCGAAATACATGGCGGGCAAGGAGAAGAGGGCGATTGCAAAGGACACGGTAATGGCGGTATCAGAGTACAAGGGGAGGAAGCTGTACGTTCTGAAGGCGGACGGGCCAATGGCCTACGTCGGTCAGCCCGGAGTCGCCATCAAGAAGATCATTGAGGATATGGGGGTCAAGCCGAGCGCTATAGTGATGATAGACGCGGCGCTGAAGCTCGAAGGCGAGAAGACCGGGGAAATCGCAGAAGGGGTCGGGGCCGCGATCGGGGGCATCGGCGTCGAGAAGTTCCAGATTGAGGAGGCGGCGACCAAGGCGAAAGTGCCTCTCTACGCAATCCTGGTAAAGCAGAGCATCCTCGAGGCAATCACTGTAATGAGGAAGGAGATCGCGGAGGCGGCCGACAAAGCGACGCAGGTCCTGAACAGGGTCATCGAAGAGAAGACGAAGGAAGGGGACGACGTCGTCGTCGCCGGAATCGGCAACACGCTGGGTGTTGCCCAATGATGAGCTCCGTCCCGGGACCGGACAAGAAGACCAAACTCCTGGTTTACACAATCGAAGAATGTCCCGTCTGTGGCCAGAAGACCAAGCGAGCCTTCACGGTAGGCGACTACATCACGAAGGACGGGTCGAAATGCACGAAGTGCTCGAACCAGACGAAGGTCAGCCTGGTCTACGCAGAGGGCACGAAGCAGTCAGGTTAGTACGGAAAGTCCGGACTCATCCAGGGCCATCGTGTGTTCAAACTGCGCCACCGGCTTCCCTGATGCCTCTACCAGGGTAGGATAGGCCCTCAGAACCCGCTTCGCCACAAGCTTGCTTACGATCCCCTCGAGTTTACCCGCGCCGAAATCCTTCGAATACCACTGGGGGGTGAAGGGCAGGGTCTTCCTCTCATCCCAGATCCTTTCTTCGAAGGCGTCGAGCTCGGGCCTGCCCGTCTTCTTCCTGGCGACTAGCGAGAAGATGGTCTGGCTGGGGGCGTCCACAACGTAGCCGGCGGCTGAACCCGGGGTGAGGAAGGGCTCGATGGCGAAAACGTCCCCCTTCTTCAGGTCCTGCATCCCGGGCATGTACAGGTTCGGGATGCTCTTCCCAGCGTGGACGGTGTACCTGTCGAGGGTGTGGCCCGTAAGGTTCTCGATGGTCTTGAAGCCGAAGCGCGCAGCCTCCCGGTGAATCGCCCTCCCGATCTCCCCCGTCCTCGTCTCCTTCCTCGCCGTCGTTATGGCCGCTTCGAGCGCCCTTTGGGTCGCCTCCAGCAGGAGGTTGTAGTCAGGGTTGTAGGTGACCGTCAAGGAGGTGTCAGCGACGTAGCCGTCCACGTGCACCCCGTAATCGACCTTCACCACATCGTCCTCCTTGAAGACCGATTCATCCCCGTCCTGAGGAGCGTAGTGGGCAGTGACCTGGTTCACCCCGATTCCGGTCGGGAACGCGAGCCGTCCGCCTCTCGACTCGACCTCTCTCTTGACAAGCTCGCATACCTCCAGATACGTGGCGCCCGGCGTCACGGCCGACTGCACGATGGGCCTGAGCTCGCTCGTGATCCTGCCCGACTTCCTGTACTGTTCAGGTATTGGAGGCAATGTGGCTTCACAAATCCTATATTGCGTTCAGAGCCCAGCGGCGCCGTCCGTGGTATTTCAACTGATTTGCGAGAGGGCGGCTTCTCGATGAGATACAACGTTGTCGCCACAGGGGGGACGTTCGACCATCTCCACATAGGGCACATGGCACTCCTGACGAAGAGCTTTGAGGTTGGGAACAAGGTGGTCATCGGGGTCACATCTGACGCCTTTGCCAGGAAGGAAGGGAAGAGCCCTGACCAGAGCTACGAAGAACGAAGCAGAAACCTCGAGGCTTACATCCGCACGAGATTCCCCGGGAGGCAATACCTCATCGCGAAACTGGACGACTACTTCGGCCCCGGGATCGCCTCCCCTGAAGTACAGGCCATCGTGGTGAGCAAGGAAACTGCCAAGAGGGTTTCCATCGCCAACGACGCGAGGGAGGCCAAGGGGTATCCTCCCCTCGAGACGGTCGTCGTGGACTACGTCCTCGCGTCGGATTCGAAGCCCATCTCCTCGACCAGGATACGGAAGGGGGAGATCGATGCCGAAGGCAAGCCTGCTCGCGGGACCCGTAGAGGTTGACAAGGTAAAAGGCCGAGGGGTTAAATCAGAACCCAGAAAGGCGGATGCAGTTTGGAGAAGGACAGGCTTGACCCGTGGGGGACGAGCGCGATCAAGGATTATGACCGCCTGCAGTCGGAGTTCGGAATCGAGCCTGTGGCTCCGCTTCTTTCCAGGTTCAAGAAGCTCAGCCCCCACCTTAGCCGGGGCATCGACTTCGGGCAGCGGGACCTATCGCGAATCCTGGATGCAGTAGACAGGAACCAGCCCTATGCAGTGATGAGCGGCATCAAGCCCACCGGCGACTTCCATCTAGGCACCAAGATGACCGCGGACGACATGATCTATTTCCAGTCTCTCTCCAAGAAGGGGACCGTCTTCTACGCCATCGCGGACATCGAGGCGTACGCCGACAACGGTCTCTCTTTCGAACAGACCTCCAAGATTGCGACGAGGAACGTGGCAGACATGCTCGCGCTCGGGCTAGACCCGGGCCGTGCGGTCGTGTACCTGCAGAGTCAGGAGGTGAAGGTCATGAGGCTGGGCACCCTGTTCTCGAAGGGCGTTACCAACAACATGCTCCGCGCCATATACGGAGAGAGGCAGATAGGGCTGTACATGTCAGCGCTTTACCAGGCCGGGGACATCCTGATGCCTCAACTTCCCGAGCTCGGAGGACCCAAACCGGTCCTCGTACCGGTGGGCGCGGACCAAGACCCGCACGTGAGGCTGAGCAGGGACCTGGCCGCCAGGTATCGCGAGGAATACGGTTTCGTCCCTCCGTCGGCAGTCTATCATCGTCTGATGCTGAGCCTGAACGGGTCGATCAAGATGTCGAAGAGGTCGTCCGATTCTCTTCTGACCCTCGACGACACCGTAAGAGACGCTTCAAGGAAGATCTCCACGGCCTTCACGGGAGGGAGGGACACCGTCGAAGAGCAAAGGAGGCTCGGCGCCCGAGCGGACATCTGTCCGGTCTACGATCTGTACAGGTTCCACTTCGCCACCGATGACGAGCACGTAAAGCGGGTCTACCACGAGTGCACCAAGGGTCTCCGGCTCTGCGGCGAATGCAAGCAGGAGGCCACAGGTCTAGTCAAGGCGTTCCTCGAGGCACACCGCAAGAAGCGCGATTCTCTCATGGCCGACGCCGAGGAGCTCGTGGCGAAAAGCAGAGACTACCTCGACTCTGCGGGAAGGGCGTGAAACCGGGACGTCCACTGCGCTCCACCCGATAGAAACGAAGATACTCTCTGTCCTCGCCCCCGCAGGATCCCTGGAATTCGAATCCCTCGTCAAGGAGACCTCGCTCCAGGAAGACCAGGTGAGGCGCGCCCTTCAGTGGCTGTCCTCCAAGGGTATGGTAACAATCAACGACTCAGTACAGAGGAGAATTGAGGTCGTAAGGAGGCCCCCCGAAGTTGCGCTGTTCGCCCGGCTGGCGGAAGCCGACCGCCCCATGAGCATCGAGGAGCTTCGAAAAGGCTTCGAGCCGGCCGAGTTCTCTGCTGCCTTCGGGAGGGCTCGGGGGTCAGGTTGGATCAGGGTGGAGGGGACGCCGCCTTCAGTCCGGGCAGGAGACCCGAGCGGGGTCAAGGCCATCACCGCGCTTCTTGACTCTGTCTCTGCCGGCGTCGACGAAAGCGAGATCCCCGCAGGCTCGGTCGGGCTCGTCCAGGACCTTCTGAGAAGAGGGGCGCTGCGGAGGGTAGAAACAAGAAAAGTCCAGGTCTGGATCACCGACCTAGGGAGGAGGTCCGCGTCATCGTCTGTTGCCGCAGGACTGATCGAGAAGCTCACCCCTGAGATTCTGTCGTCGGGATCGTGGCGTGGGAAGTCCCTCCGCCCCATAGACGTGGAAGCCAAGGCACCGGGGTTCCACCCTGGAAGGAGGCACCCGGTCCGGGACTTCATCCGAGAAGTGAGAGAGGCCTACGTTTCGATGGGCTTCACGGAGCTCCAAGGGGACAGCATCCACCCCGGCTTTTGGAACTTCGACGCCTTGTTCATCCCTCAGGACCATCCAAGCAGGGAAATGCAGGACACCTTCTACCTGGAGGGGCTCTCTGATTCTGGGCTGAGCCGCGTTGGAGCTGTGGCCAACGTCGCCGCCACCCATGAAAGCGGATGGAAGACCGGAAGCCGAGGGTACGGGTACACCTGGAGGATTGAGGAGGCACGGCGGCTGGTCCTGAGGACTCACAACACGGTGCTCACAGTCAGGGCGCTCTCAGAGTCGAAGGAGAAGGAGACCCGCGTCTTCGCCGTGTCCAAGGTCTACAGGAACGAAAGCCTGGACTACAAACACCTTGCCGAGTTCTACCAGATGGACGGGATAATGGTCGGAAACGGGCTCAACGTCCGGCACCTGATGGGCTTCCTGACCGAGTTCTACAAGAAGCTGGGGATGTCCCAGGTCAAGCTCTGGCCCACCTACTTCCCGTACACCGAGCCGTCTCTGCAGGTCATCGGCTACTCGAAGGCGGTCAAGTCATGGATCGAGCTTTCTGGCTCCGGGGTGTTCCGGCCAGAAGTCACGATCCCTCTCGGGGTGAAGGTACCCGTCCTCGCGTGGGGGCCGGGGATTGAAAGGCTCATGCTGATTCGCTACGGCCTTGACGACATCAGGGCGCTGTACGGGGACGACCTGACCTGGCTCAGAGGGAGGAGGGAGCTTGCCGGTAGTTAGGATCGAACTCAAGCGCTTCTCGAAGATGGTCGGGGCCGACAGGAAGCAGATCCTCGAGAGGCTCCCGTACATAGGCCTCGACATAGAGAGCGTGAACGACGATTCGGTCCGTGTGGAGTACAGCCCCAACAGGCCCGACCTGGGGACCGACTTCGGCATAGCCCGTGCCCTGAGGGGCCTCCTAGGGAGGGAGGTCGGGCTCCCAAGGTTCCCAGTCTCCCCGTCGGGGGTGGCCGTCATGGTCGACCGGCGCCTTGCTCAGATCAGGCCGTTCATAGCTTGCGTAATCGCCGAGAAGCTCAGGCTGGACGACGAGGACGTGCGCCAGTTGATTTCCCTCCAGGAGGACCTCCATAACGGCCTCGGGAGGAGGCGCAGGGTCGTGGCGATCGGGCTCCACGACATGGACGCCATCACGCCTCCCCTCTCCTACAGGGCTGTCGACGCGGCCTTCGGTTTCATCCCGCTCGGAGGCAGGAAGAAGGCAAACATCCGCTCGATCCTTTCAGACACGCCGGAGGGCAGGGCGTACGGAGGTGTCTTCGGCGAAACCAGCCATTACCCTGTCATCACTGACGCAAAAGGGACTGTGCTGTCTTTCCCACCTATCATCAACGGAGACGCGACAAGGGTCACTGCAAAGACCAGGAGGATCTTCGTCGACGTCACGAGCACCAACAGGAAGTCCGGGGAGGATGTCTTGGCTATCTTGGCGACGACTCTCGCCGCGGCGGGAGGGCGCCTCGGCACCGTGTCAGTGAGGTACACATCAGGGACGAGCGTCACGCCCGACCTTACCCCGACCGAGCTCCCACTCGACCTCTCCCTGATCAGGTCGGTCCTTGGGATGGAGCTCCCGAGCGCTGAAATCTTACGATGCTTGGCGAAGAGCCGGATCGGGGTGAAGGGAAGGAAGGCTCTGGGGCCAAGGTACAGGACAGACCTCCTACACCCTGTGGACCTGGCGGAGGAGGTGGCGCTCGGGTACGGGGTGGACAGAATCGAACCAGTCTACCCTGCGAGCAACCGCCCGGGTTACTTTGACAGGTTCGAGGAGTTCCTCGACTCTACCTCGACGGTGATGGCAGGTTCTGGATTCATAGAAATGATGACGTTCGAGCTGACCGACGAAACCTCCCTCTACACGAAGTTTCAGCGACTCCCCGACGGGAAGCTGAGGGTTCTGGACCCCAAGTCCCTCGAGCATTCTGTCCTAAGGGACAGCCTGCTCCCATCTCTGATGGCTTCACTGTCTGGGAACGTGAAGTCGGACTACCCGCAGAGAGTCTTCGAGATCGGCAGAGTGTACAGCAGGACCAAGAGGGGCGTCAAGGAGTCTTGGCACCTCGGAGGTCTCGTGGCCCATTCTCAGTCGGCGTTCACCGAAGCAAAGATGTACCTAGAGGCGGCCTGCCGCATCATCGCAGGATCGGAGATGACCGCAAAGGAAGACAGGCACTGGGCGTTCGCCGATGGCAGGTGCGCGTCTGTAAGCGTCCACGGAACCGAGCTCGGTCACGTCGGGGAGGTGCGGGCCGAGGCCATTGATGCCTTCGGCATCGGCGTCCCCATTTCCGGTTTCGAGATAGACCTCTCCGGGCTTCACGAACTGCTAAAATAGTTCCAGGGCTCCATTGAGACGGACGGCTTTCGTTCTAAAGCGCGCCAAACGGCCACCCGCGAAGGCGGAGACGCTTTGATGAGCGGATGGTTTACCCAGTCGCGCGACAGACGAGAGCCGTTTGCCCGTTGAAGAGGCTAGGTGATGATCCCCGCTGAAAGCTGGGACATGATCCGGGCTGTCAGAGACGGGCAACAATCTCAGAATGGAGTGGAATCATGATAGACAAGAGGGAGCGGGTCTACCAGGCGTTCGGGACGTTCCTGGCCGAATATGTGAAGGATCTCAACAACAGATCTGAGGAGGGTTGGTCCCTCCTCGTTGAAGGCCTGCGTGATTTCAGGGCGATCCGAAGGCTCGGTTACACCGGCAACCTGGTGACGGTGTCGGTGATTGGGAGGAAAGGGACCGGGGTCTTGGGAAGGAGCAAGGGGGTCGTGGTCCTGACCGACCTCGACCGGGAGGGGGCTTTGCTCGCCGCAAAGTTCGTGAAGAGGCTCTCCCACGACGGAATCCCCGCCTCTCTCAGCGAACGCAGGAGGCTCAAGGCAGCATCTCGAGGGGTCTTCCTCCACATCGAGAATCTGGCGAGGTTCGCCCGCCCGGAAGGCAACCGATGGGATGACCCAAGCGGAGCCGGTCCGGAGCCTAGGCAAGCCAAGGCCTACAGAGAGGGGCTCCGGAGATACAGGAGGCATGTCCAGGGATTCACAACGAGTTGAGAATCGCCCCCGTTGACGAGGTGTTGAAACATGGACCCGTCACAGTTGTACTCTGACGAGCCCACTTCCACAGGGACCAGGTAGCAGACCGTTCTATGTCGTCGTCGTGAAGGAGGTCGTAGAATTCGTACACCACCTCACGTGCAGGCACGTGGTCACGGATGGACGGAGAATAAGGTCCTAGAGTTCGAAGGATGAAGCCTGACCTATCCTTCATCAGAAACAAGAAGTTTATAACCCCGACGAAATCGGTTTGATTCAATTAACGATTAACACCGTTAAGCACGAGTGAAACAGAAGTGAACGGAGAAAGAGAAATTGCCAGATTCAGGTATAGTAAAGTATCTAGTCAAACTGAGATTTGAAGTAGACGGGGTCGTTGAAAGGGCGGACGTAATCGGGGCGATCTTCGGGCAGACTGAGGGTCTCTTCGGCCCTGAGATGAACCTGAACGAACTTCAGAAGAGCTGGAAAGTCGGCCGCATAGAGATTAACCTAGAGTCGAAGAACGACAAGACGCGCGGCGAAGTGATCATCCCGATGTCGACAGACATCGGCACTGCCGCCCTCATCGCGGCCGCGGTCGAAAGCGTAGACAAGGTAGGGCCGTGCAGCGCCCGCTTCAACGTCGGAGCCATCGAGGACGTGAGGGCCGTCAAGAGGAAACAGATAGTCGACAGGGCGAAGCTGATAGTGAGGGACTGGAGCTCAAAGACGTCCAGTGAGGGGGAGAACCTCCTGAAGGACGTCACCGAATCAACGAAACGCGCGAAGGTAATCAACTACGGGATGGAGAACCTCCCCGCCGGACCAGGGGTCTACTCGTCCGACCTGGTGTACCTGGTGGAAGGGAGAGCAGATGTCGTGCTGTTCCTGAGGGCAGGCATCGAGAACGTCGTTGCCCTGGAGGGGACAAGCGTCCCAGACTCGATAATCGAGCTCGGGAAGAAGAAGCGACTGATCGCCGTCCTGGACGGGGACAGGGGCGGGGACCTTATCGAGAAGGAACTGGCCCAGGTCGTGAGGGTAGAGAAGGTCCTGAGGGCGCCCACAGGGAAGGAAGTGGAGGACCTCACTCCGATAGATGTGATCAACATGCTGAAAGGAGAGAAGCTCGAAGCACCGGCGGCCCCTCGAAGGGAGAGGGCGGCTGAACGCGCCGCGCCGAAGGCCCCAGAAGAACCAGAGGAACCCGTTGTTGTCAAGACCAGGGAGCTCTATCCGAGCCTGAACGGGACGCTCGAAGCCGTCCTCCTTGACCAAACCCTGCAGGAGATCGGCAGATTCCCCATCAGCGAACTGGTGCAGAAAATGGAAGGGACGAGCGGCGCGCAGTATCTCATCTTCGACGGGATAGTCACACAGAGGCTGGTCGAGTCGGCTGCGAAACTGGGAGTGAAGGGGATAATCGGTCACAGGACAGGGGAGCTGAACGAAGTCCCTGGAGACGTCAGGATAGGCACATTCCGCGACCTCGGCCTAGAATAGTTTGGGCCGCTGACGACCAACGCACCATAACGGTCACGGCGTATCAACAGCATCTCCACCTGAACCGGGATCCCTTCTCAGATTCTTTATCTAGCGCGCCCTATTTCATGAGGTCGGTGTTTGTCGGGTGGAGCCTGCGACCATCTCGGACCCCTTCAAGCCCCCGTCTGACCTGATCGTGGTGACCACTCCGTTTGTGTCAGGACATCACGTGACAAGGGTGATCGGCACGACGTTCGGCCTAATCGTGAGGTCCAGGGGACTGGGGCAGAACATCTGGGCCTTCTTCCGAGCTTGGGGTGGCGGAGAGATCAAGGTATACACACAGCTCCTCGAACAGGTCCGCGCACAGGCCCTCAAGCGACTGGCAGAGCATGCCAAGGGCCTTGGAGCGAACGCGGTCGTCTCGGTCGGGTTTGATACCTCCGAAATGGGCAGCGCGATGACGGAGGTTCTCGCCTACGGGACCGCGGTGGTCGTGGAGCCTGACCTTCAACCTGCGCAACCCGTCGAACTCCACTGAGATCCTCGTTTGATAGTAAACGAACTCGACCCGAAACACGGCCGCTGCTCCCTTACCATCGAGTCGGCGGAAGACCTCTGGGTCCTCAGACGGCTCATCGCCAAGGAGGACATTCTCGTCACCCGAAGCTCTCGTGTCATCAAGAGGGAGGATGAATTCTCTCGCCCGGACAAGGGGGAGAGGGTGAAGGTGACCATTGCCCTTTCAGTAGAGGAAGTGCACCTCGACAGCAGCATTGAAAGGGTGCGCGTCAGGGGAAAGATCGTCGAAGCAAGCGACGAGACAATAACAACGGCAGGCTCTCACTCAGTCACACTTTCTCCGGGGCATGCTCTGACCCTCAGGAAGAAGGAGTGGACACAGCTCGATACCCGCCTCGTCCGACCAGCCAGGGCTCTCGCGAATCGCTTCTTACTTGTGGCCATCGACAGGCGCGAAGCCGGCATCGGGACTCTGAGCGGTTCGCACCTCGCCGTCGTCACCACCATCGAGTCGGGGCTCGGGGGGAAGATGGGCGAGGAGCTCAGCGCCCGTCCCTTCATCTCGAAGGTAGTGGAAGCTCTCGCCCAGACGTTCCACGAGGGAGACCAGACCGTCGTGGGAGGGCCGGGGAACTTCAAGAACGCGGTGTCCAACCAGATCAGGGAACGACTCAAGGGTCAGAAGGTCAGCACCATCGAGGGGCTCGACCTCACCGGAGGGGATGGGGTGAGGGCGCTGATCAAGACCCACGCTTTTCAGGAACTGGCGCACGATTCCATCGTCATAGAGATACAGGGGCTCGTCAGCGAGGTGGTCCGGAGAATATCGACCGGCGACCCGAGGGTGGCCTACACTCTGACTCGGGTAGGCGAAGCCGCCGTTGCGGGGGCGGTCGACTCATGTGCGGTCTCCGACAACGTCTTCTCGACCGGGGTCAACGAGGACGAACTCATCGGGGTCATGAACACCATCGAGGCCAAGGGTGGTTCAGTGTTCCTGACGGACTCATCCATGGAGTTCGGGAAGCAGGTCTCCTCTTTCGGGGGGATCGTCGCCCTGCTGAGATACGCGATTACAGCTTAGTAAGGAAAGGGAAGACGAACTCAGACACGATAGCAAGGACGACGCCCCCCTTGATGAGGTCCTTCCCGAGCCTCCTCTCGACGTGGGTGTAGTAGAGCAGAAGTCCGATCATCACAAGGGAGACATAGGCAATGCGAGACAGGTCTACGACCGTCGAATCTACGGTGTTCAGGAGCAGCGTGAGATCTGCGGTGAACTGCTGGGCCAGCTGCTGGATCAAGTTCACAGCGCCGGGGGTCGGCTGGACGTCGAGCATCAGAAGATTATCCTGATTTTGTATATAACGGCCAATGACTACAGAAGATACGGGCTCGCAAGCACCCCTACTATCAGAGCTACGACCGCCAGGGTCGCCGCCCCGGTTATCCGCATGAGAGCCTTGTCGCTCAGCTTGCCTTTGCCGAGTGCCTTCACCACGACCATGAAAGCCTGTCCTCCGTCCAGCGGATAGATCGGGAGCGCGTTGAATATCGCCAGGTTGAAGTTGAGGAAGAAGATCCAGTATAGCAGGTTAGCAAGCGGGACAATCCCCGACCCGAGGGAGGAGGTGTAGAAGGGGGACATCGTGTCTGAGAAGGGGACCACGCTCTGGCACGTGGGGAGGGTCGGTATACAGACGTAGATGAAAGGCTTGTTCAAGGCCGCGCCCGTGTACGTCGAGACCACGCCCTGCAACGAAGAGACGCTCTGCGTTCCCGGACTCGCCAGGCTGACGCCGAGGAAGGGGCTCTTGAAAGTCTGACCGCTGGAGGTGTTTTGGAGGAGCTGGTAGCTCAGGGTGACGTTCCGCTCGAAGGTCACCCCATCCCTCCAAACTGTGACGGTGACGGTGTTGTTGATCTTATACCACGAGCTGGAACTTATTGCAGAAGGGTCGTTGAGCGGGACGCCGTCTATGGCCAGTATGTAGTCGTAGGTCTGTACGCCCGCCCGGCTAAGGGGTGAGTTAGCCGCTACCACCACCCCGATCCCCTGGGAATTGGACGGTCGCATCGTCGAGACCGCCCCCACCAGAAGCAGCAAGCAGAGGACACCTACGATCAGGTTGATGCCCGCCCCGGCGGCCAGGACGCGCGCAGAGTATGAGGCCTTCGCCGCCTTGATGGCGTTCTCATCCACATCGACGAACGCGCCAATGGGGACGAAGAGGAAGAAGAGGAGGCCTGACGCCTTGACCGGGAGCCCCAGGCTCCTTGCCACTATTCCATGCGCGCCTTCGTGGATTATCATGGCAACCACGAGCGCTATCCATCCATCGACTATGGGGAGGTAGGGGTTGATTCCCGGAATACCCAGGTTGGCCAGCGGACTAAGGCTCCTGACATACTCGGCCACTGCAACCCCCCTGGGAGAGAGAAGTATCCCCAGCTCGCTCAGGAACAGGTAAAACCCGATTGCAGCCGCGACAGGCATGATGTATAGGAGAAACCATCCGGCCGGCTTGGAGATTCTCCTTGAACCCAGTTTGTCCATCAACGACCCGAACCTCCGGGTCCGCAGGAGGATGATGCCATACTGGAACTCGAAGCGCTTGTATTCCTCGGACCCCATCTCAGGGTCGCCGACGCCGTTCGCGCTTTAAGCGTTGACGCTTAATACCAAGATTCGAACCCTTTCGCCGATGCCCGGCTGTTCCCGCTGCGGTGGGGATGTCTTCTACACAAGAAGGTACTCCGGGGAGGCTCTGTGTTCCTCGTGTTTTAGTGGATCCATAGTCGACAAGACCCGCAAGACCGTCTCCAAACACAGGATGATCGCCTCCGGAGAAAGGGTGGCGGTAGCCGTCTCTGGTGGCAAGGACAGCCTCTCCCTTCTCAAGATCCTCCATGGTCTCTACCCACCACGGAGGAACCAGATCGTCGCGATCTCCGTCGACGAAGGGGTTGAGGGGTATCGGGACGAGGCGCTGAGCCACGCCCATTCCCTGGCGAGCGAGCTCGGGGTCGACCATGTGACAGTCTCCTACAGGGACCTCTTCGGCTTCTCCCTTGACGAGGCGCTGAGGTGGAAAGACCAGCGCGACATCTCCTCCTGCAGTTTTTGCGGCGTCTTCAGGCGGAGGGCGATCGACGAGGCCGCAGTGAAGGTCGGGGCAACGGTGGTGGCCACCGCCCACAACCTAGACGACTACGTGCAGACATTCATGATGAACCTGATGCACGGGGACGTCGCAAGACTTGCCTGGCTCGACCCGGCGTACGCCGACGAGTCGTTCCCAGTCAGGCGGGTCAAGCCCTTCATGGAGATTTACGAAGAGGAGGTCGCGCTCTTCGCGTTCCAGAACGGGGTTCCATTCCAGAGCGTGAGCTGTCCGTACATGCACGAGGGACTCCGCAGCGACGTCCGTGACTACCTCAACATGATGGAGGCTAACCACCCCGGAATCAAGAACGTTCTCCTTCGGTCGGCGCTTGACGTGATCTCCCACTATTCACGCTCATCGGGGAAGGAAACGACGCCGTGCGCCGTGTGCGGAAAGCCTTCTACCAACGGAATGTGCAACGTCTGCAGGATGAAGGCGGCCGTCGAGGAGCACGTTAAATTAGGAGCCTAGCCGGCGACTCGCTGGCGGTGGGTAGGGCCGGAAGGGTAGCCGTCTTCCAGAGTGCTGAAACCGGCTTTACGCAGAGGCCAGCAACCTTCGGGTAAAGCCATCTTCCTCGTCACCCGCGCAGGGCAGGGGAGACGAACTCACGCCGAGGTGGGCGGTCATGAAGGGCAGCCCTCTCGAAGGAGAGGGCCTGACTCTTGATTGCCGAATCGGGCGAGGTCCGGGAGGGAGCAGCCCTATGGTGACGTGGCCACGCTGCTTCGTCTACGTGGGGGATCCCCGGTCCAGTGAGATGGGGGCGGAGAGTGATGGTGAACTCCGAGGGGCCTACCGCCACTCACGTTTTTAACGGCCATGAATCGGCTCGGCACTCGCGCAGGGGTAGCCTAGAGTCCTAGACGGGGAGCCTGGTAAGGCGCAGCCACATGGCGCAAGCTTGCTAAGCCTGTGTCTCTAACGGGACTCGTGGGTTCGAATCCCACCCCCTGCGCTCCCTACTGCCCGCCGGCCTTCCCTGTCCATTTGAGGGTCCTAAGGTAAGGTGAAAAAGCAAAGATTCCTATCACAAGGATGATCCCTACTCCAGCGACAGCGTAGTCGGTCAGGACCCCGCTAACCGAGATAATGACGCCTCCCACCACCTGGCCAATGGGAATCACTGCGGTGCTCCCAAGTTGATCGAGGCCGAAATAGCGCCCCTGCATCTCGGTGGGGACGATGAGCTGGACGGTGTTCAACCAGGTGGTATTGAGCAGCCCCAGGAAGAACCCTAGCATGAAAACCGTGATCAGCGAAGTGTAAAGGTTTGGAAACGCAACTAGCCCTAGGGCTACAATTCCTTCTGAAACGCCCGAGAAGATGAAAACCCACCCCGCCCTTCTGACCGTGTTGAAACGGGCCGACACGTATGCTCCTGGGGCCACTCCCAGTGGAAACAGGCCACTGAGCAGGGCGAACGCGGTCACTCCTCCGTGCAAGACGTCGTATGCATAGACGACGTAGAACTGGAAGATCATCACTAGGAAGAAATTGGCCAGACCGGAAGAAACCGTGAGCTCAAGCAGCGCCCTGTAGTTGACGATGTACCTGAACCCCTCCCGTACGTCATCGATCATCGACGGTCGGGACGTCTGACCTCCTTCGGCCCCTTCCCTTTTCGGGACGCTGAACCCGACAATTCCCAGGATGAGAAGCGCGGACGCCATGAAGGTAGAGGTGTTCAAGGCGAACGCGACGGTGACGCCCACTGCCGCGATGAGGACGCCTCCTCCCGCGTTAGATGCGAATTGGATTACCGAGTTCGTGGACTGGACGAGCGCATTGGCGTTCTGCAGCTGTTCCGCCCCCACCACCGAGGGTGTAAGGGCCCTCTCCGCCGGCTGGAAGAGTGTGGTGAACGCCCCGAGGACGAAAGCAACTACGAGCACCACCGCCAGATTGAAACCGAAGAGGAGGAGGGAGACGACCAGCCCGACGAGGCTCGCGGCCCTCGCCAAGTCTGACAGGACCATGAGCTTCCTCCTTTCGTGCCTGTCAACCAGTGTCCCGGCTACCAGGCTGAACACTATCGTGGCGACGATGAACGAGACTCCGATGTATGCTACGTCCAGTGCCGAGTTCGTGCTGGTGTACACGATCACCGTCAGCGCGACCTGGCCGATGGCGAAGCCGCTTGCCGAAGTGACCCCTGCGAAGAACAGTCGAGCGAAGTTCCTGTTTCTGAGGACCGATGGCTTGCCCGGGCCTTTCGCCTTCGGCTTCTCCGTGCTCACCGACAGAGCCCTCTAGTCACCATTTCGACGCTGTCCTATCGGCGGCGTCCTCAGCGGAAGCGCTTCCCGGCGAACCTGCTCTTGCCGGCGAGCTCTTCGTCTATCCTCAGGAGCTCGTTGTATTTTGCGACCCTTTCACCTCTGGCGGGCGCACCAGTCTTGATGAAGGAGACCCCAAAGGCCGTCGCCAGATGGGCGATGAAGGGGTCGACAGTCTCGCCGGAGCGGTGCGACACCACCGCCTCCCACTCTGCCTTGGCGCACTCCTCGATGGCATCCCGGGTCTCGGACACAGTGCCGATCTGGTTGAGCTTGATCAGGACCGCATTGGTCGCTTTCTCCTTTATCCCCCGTCTGATCAATGGGACGTAGGTCACGTAGATGTCGTCCCCGATTATTGTCGTGTCCTTCCCCAGCCGTTTTGTAATCGACGCGAAGGCCTCGAACGATTCTTCTTCAAAGGGGTCCTCGATTGTCAATAGGTTGTATTCGTCCTTGAGGGTGGCGTAGTAGTCTTCCAGGGTGGACCAGTCCATCCTCCTGCCATCCAATGTGTATCTTCCGGACTCGCCTTCATAGAAAGTGGATGAGGCCGCGTCAATCCCCATTCTGACCTCGTCCTCGGAGTATCCAGCCAGTCCGATAGAGTGTCGGATCGCTTCCAAAGCATCGCTGGTCTTATGCAGAGGGGGCGCGAACCCGCCTTCATCTCCGACGTTGATGGCCCCCCTCCCGTATTTCTCGGTAAGGTACCCCTTCAGCGATTGATAGACCTCTACCCCCATCCTGATGGCTTCGGTGCACGATTCCCCGCCAACAGGTTCGATCTGGAATTCTTGGATTGCCAGATCGTTTCCCGCATGCTCGCCCCCGTTGATGACATTCATCATGGGGACCGGCAGGACGAATCTTTTCGAGGCCTTCAGCTGCTTGAAGAGGCTAACAAGTCTCGAGTTGGCAGCGGCCCACGCCGTGGCCATGGATACGGCGAGGATTGCGTTAGCTCCCAGCCGGCTCTTGTTGTTCGTGCCATCAAGCTTGATCATGGTCCTGTCGACCTGCTCCTGGTTGAGGCAGTCTAGCCCCTTGAGTCTGGGACCGATGGTCTTGTTAACATTCGCGACGGCCTTCGAGACCCCCTTGCCGTGAAATCGGCTCCTGTCTCCATCTCTGAGCTCCAGGGCCTCGAGCTTCCCCTTGGAAGCGCCGGATGGTACGCTGGCTCTTCCCACCGAGGAATCAGTCAAGACCTCTGCCTCAACGGTGGGGTTTCCTCGGGAGTCCAGGATCTGCCTGGCGCGAACCGCGATTATCTTGGACGTTTGCTTCAAGGGCCTCCCGCCTTCGCCATAAGCGCTACATTAAATCTGATTCGGCAGACCGGAGAGGCTCCAAGGCTTATTACCGGTTCCCCCAGCGCGGGTTTCGGGGCCGATCGTCTAGCTCGGTTAGGACGTCGCCCTTACACGGCGAAAGTCCCAGGTTCGAATCCTGGTCGGCCCACCTGCATCCTTGGTCGAACTCGGTTATTGTTCATCCAGGATTCCAAGTGCGTCTCAGCGCGGCGGGCCGCCATTCGGTCAGGGTGTCCTGACCGCTTCGTAATGGAGCACGAGCTCCCCGTACAGTAATGTCTTGACCGAAACGAGCTTCATGGTCTGCTGACTGAGCATCGAGCCCCATTGAGCATCGAGCCCCGTTGAACAACCTGACCCAGGAGATGTCTTCCGTAGACCCAGTCTTCAGGGAAAAGCTCCGTGATGTGCTCGAGACATGGATCGACGAAACCAGAAAGCAGCTCAAGAGGGCTCAGACGGAGGGATACCTGAAGCCGAACGTGGACGTCAGGCAGGTCGCCGAGTTCGTGGTCATGATGGAAGAGGGCTATGCGGCTTTGGGAAAGAACCTCAGGGACCGAAGGGTCTACTGGTCAATCTATGAGGGATTCCGCCAATACATGGACTCGATTAGCGCCCAGGCCAAAAAGTCAGCCACGGGCAATGCTGGAACGCGCGCGATCCCAGCTCAGAAGTCCAGGTAGGATTCCGTCGGGTAGCGGGAAAAACATCCTGAAGTTTGCTCCGGGAACGAAATCATCGCCGAAGAAGAACATTCGCCGCGCTGGTCACGGATGCTGACCCTGTCATGGGCAGGAATGATTGTACTCTCATTCCGTGACGCACACCATATTCAGTTCCGAAGCTTAAAGGCTGACCCGCCATATTCCATCCTGTGCAAGATGAGAAAAGGGGAGGCCTCATCGCCTGCGGCGCCGCCCTCTTCATCGCAGGCACGATCCAGTTTGTGGTTTGTATTGCGGTCACAGCCTCTCGCTACGGGCCCCCCGCATACAATCCCGTGACCATCACGATAAGCGACCTACAGGCGGTAACCTGCGGATCCTTTCAGGGGACGTACGTCTGCTCTCCATTCCACGACTTGGCGAACTTCTCTGTGGCCGTGCTGGGGCTGCTCATCTCCGCCGGGAGCCTGCTGATTCGTGCCGCCCTCCCACCAGGACGTGGTCGGGGCAGCGCAATAGGGCTCCTGGTCGTCGCCGGATTGGCCGCATTCGCGAACGCTTTTACCCCCGAGGACGTGACCTATGTCGGTGACCTAGTCACAGCGCTCATGGCATTTCTGGGGGCCAACTTCGGTCTGGTGGAGATTGGGCGGACCATGTCGGTGGAACCGCGATGGAGACATTATTCCGCATTCACCAAAGCGCTCGGAATCGTGGGTGTCGCTGCAATCGTTCTCGATGGCTTCGGTGCGGCCGCGCTCCTGGGAAACGGGGGCACCGAATGGTTCATCATCTCGCCTATCCTAATCTGGGCTCCCATCTTTGGAATCCGCCTGCTGCTCTGATGTCCCGGGAAGCGAAGGGAGACCATCCCGATGCTGAAGACCCTCCCGCCTCGTGCCTTCCAAGCCAGGTCACCATCGCCGGGATCGGCAGGGGCCGCGCACCAGTGTTAGGCGCCACTAACATATTTCCTAGCTTTGAAAATTTCTCTTATCGCCGAATTCGCCGTAATCCTCATTCGCAAATCCTTTTATCAACTCGGCCTCCCCATCTCACGGATGGACGCCTCACCGCGCTTGGTTCAGCCGAAGCGGGACATTTCTCGGCTCGAGGATTATCTGGAAGCGATATACAACCTAAACACCGAGAAGGGCTTCGTCAGCGCGGCCGACATCTCAGACAAGCTGGGAGTCAAGCCGCCGACCGTATCCAGCATGATCGCGAACCTCGCGAAGAAGGGGTATCTCGAGCACGAGAAGTACAGGGGGATGAGGTTGACCGCATCAGGGGAAAAGGTCGCGAAGTCAGTCATCAAGCGCCACCAGGTGATTTCCGAGCTCATCACAATGCTGGGGGTCGACGACCAGACCGCATACGTCGACACCGAAGGGATCGAGCATCACGTGCACCCGACGACCCTTAGGAGGTTCGAGCGCCTGGCCGACTACCTGCGTGAGAACCCTCAGACGCTCAAGGCAATAAGGGAGTTCGTCGAAGAGAAGTAACCCTGATAGGGTCACCCGGAGCTTCCAAGCATTGAGCTGATCATCCGATAGGTCAGTCCCCACACGACGTAGTCTCCGACCTTGTACGCCGGCATCGTGACCTCCTTCTCCCCGTAGCCTATGGGGTATTTCGACTGAGACGCGGGCAGCATGAAATCATCAAGCTCGACCCACCTGAACGAGGCGACCTCTGCATTTGGTCTCACGTCTACGCCCCGGTTCAGGACAAAGACTGACGGCACGACATCAATGGTCCCCGTATGCGTGGTCGTCACGCTCCCGTAGCCCATGAACTCGGCTGCCGTGTCGAGGTCTATCCCGACCTCCTCCATGGTCTCGCGGACGGCCGTCTCCCTCATCGACCTGTCTTCGGTCGTGGCTTTTCCACCGGGGAATGCTATCTGCCCAGACCACGGGTCCCCAGCCCGCTCGGCCCTCTTGATGAGGAGCACACTGGGGTTCTGCCGGTCGCGGATCACGATCGATACCGCCGCAAACCGGAGTCCCTTCTGCGGGGGTTCATGGGAGACGAGATTCTTGGTGATCCTCGCAAGCAGACGGTCGCCCATCTCAGACTGGCCCGACGCTACTCCAATTTTAAATACACATCGCGAAGCATCGGGAAAAGATTTCGAGATGGAGCAAACCAAGTCTGATTCAACCGTGAGGCTGACCGAGGCGAACTTCGACGCTCTGAGCAGCTCGGACCGACCAATGTTCGTCGACTTCTGGGCGGTCTGGTGCGGCCCGTGCAGGACGATGGAGCCTGTCATTGAGAAGTTGGCGGCGAAGTACTCGGACAGGATGCTCTTTGGAAAGGTCAACGTCGACGAGGAGATGAACATCTCATCACGCTATCAGGTCTTTTCGATCCCGACATTCATGGTGTTCAAGAACGGGCAACCCATGGACGCCGTGATCGGGGCGGTTGGCGAGGCCTCTCTCGAGCGTCTCGTCAAGGGCGCCATCGAAGGCTAGGTCACTCTGGTCCCATCCGTCAGGAAGATGTCCGCGTCCTTGAGGCTCACCGACCGTGAAGACAGGACGGGCCCGAACTCGAATGACTTGCTCCTGTTGATCGGCTGACCCCCAACCAGGCGGTTGAAGGGCGGCATCACGGTCAGCTTCCCTTTGCCTTTGGCCGTGGACGAGTATCCCGCGCCTTCCATAAGCTCCGCGACATCGTACTCCGCCGTCACCCATACCGCCTCCCTTGACCTCGATCCCAGGGGATCCCTCATTTCATAGGTGAAGTGAGAGTGGCCTATGACCAGATTCCTAGTCGCTATCGCCTCTTCGGAGGGCCAGGCGTGGCCGTGGGCGACTCCGATCCTTCCCCGGCCTCTCCCCAGTACGGCGCCATGCGATGGATGTAGGACGACCCGCTGGGGCAGGACAGTCTTGATGTTGCCGTCGTGGTTTCCGGGCACCACCTCCACCGACTCGAAAAGGTCCAGCATTGTGTCGAAGAACCACGGGACCGCCCCCCAGTCGATGTCTTCGACTTTTCCGACCGTGTGCTTCACGTCCCCAAGGACCGCAAGGCGCTTCGTCCCGAAGCTCTCGGCCAGGTTCCTCACCCTGTCAACCATCTTTACAGAGTAGGCAGGGAGCCTGAAGCCCTTCTTGGCCAACTCTTTCTCAAGCCCCAGATGCAGGTCTGAAATCAGCAAGGTGCTATCGTCCTCCTCGGCGAAGACGAGCGCTGCTTCCCCGGGGGTTATCTTCAGCAAGCTAGGCGATCAGCGGGAGGACTTGGCTGAAAACGAAGTTTTTGAACTCTGAAAGTTCCATCTTGCTGAACCCCGTCAGTATGCAGTTCCGCGTGAGCCCGAACACGTATCCGTATGCCTTGCTCTTGAAAACAATGTACCACAGCTTCCCGTGGGAGAGGTAGTCGCTGTAGAGGCTGGTGTTACCGAGCTCAGCCCCATAGAGGGAGAGCTTACTGATGTTCGGGAGGTCGACGTCCGAGTAGAAGATCACCTTGGTGTCCTCGAAGTTCGCCTCATGGAACGTCCTCAGGGTCTCCGGGTCGATCCTGGCTTCGACCACCTGGCCCAGGCTCATGAACACAGCCTTGCTCATCTCGTTGGCGACGTTGTTCGCCCTGTTCTTCTTGTCGTAGACCGTGAGGAACATCCTGTCCTTGTGCAGGGTGAACGAGAACGGCGCCTCGTAG
>Ga0335078_10002922_pt1 | contig 25660 bp, 18 predicted proteins | sample Lox_Sample_32_FD_206711 | JGI IMG/M metagenome (GOLD analysis project Ga0335078, IMG submission 206711) | Soil microbial communities from Loxahatchee National Wildlife Refuge, Florida, United States - Lox_Sample_3.2 | ecosystem: Environmental > Terrestrial > Soil > Wetlands | place: USA... | reverse complement strand
AGGTGATGGGACACATCGCCAACGGCGCCAAGTACGGGATGCGTACCAACCACTGGTACTGGACGGGGGCCATCCCGGCCATGGTGTTCCTGGGCATTTTCATGGTGCGCTACTACTACGCCAACGGTGTCCGCAGTGTGCCGGAGTATCTGCGGATGCGTTACGACTACCGCTCCCACCTCCTGAATTCGATCAGTTTCTCCGTAGTGACCGTCCTGATGTCGGGCATCAACATGTTTGCTTTCGCGGTGGTGTTCCACAGCATGTTGGGCTGGACCTTCACCGCCAGCGTACTTCTTTCCGCCAGTGTGGTGTTGATCTACACGTTCTGGGGTGGACTATCGTCCTCCATCTATAACGAGGTCCTTCAGTTCTTTCTCATCGTCGGCGGATTTCTCCCGCTTTCTTTTATCGGACTGCACGAGGTGGGTGGCTGGAGAGGATTGATGGCCAAGTTGCCCGATGGCTACCTGCATACTTGGAAGGGGATGGGCGGTCCGGGCGATCCGCTCGGCGTGAGTTGGTGGGTCATGGTAGTGGGCATCGGGCTGACGGCGGCGCCCTCCTACTGGTGTACGGATTTTCTGCTGGTGCAGCGCGCCTTGGCGGCTCGGAATCTGGATTCGGCCCGCAAAACTCCGCTGGTCGCGGCGGTCCCAAAGATGCTGTTCCCGTCCATCGTGACGCTCTTGGGGATGATCGCATTGGTGGTTGCTCCGAGTGTGGTGACAAAAGACTACAACCTTGCGCTGCCTCTTTTGATGGGCCGCTACTATCATGGCGGCATGTTGGGTTTGGGACTCACCGCGTTGCTGGCCAGCTTCATGTCCGGCATGGCCGGCAACATCACCGCGTTCAATACGGTCTTCACCTACGACATCTATCAGACTTATCTCGTGAAGAAACGGCCTGATCATCACTATCTGCGGGTCGCCAAGATGGCGACTATCTGGGGAACCCTGCTCAGCGCCGGCTCAGCTTACATCGTGCTGAACTTCGACAACCTGATGGACTACATGCAGCTCATCGGTATCCTCTTTATTTCTCCCTTCTTCATCGTTTTTTTCCTGGGCATGTTCTGGAGGAAGCCATCGGCGAGCGCGGGATTCTACGGTATGGTGGCGGGCGTCTCCGGGGCCTTCCTTGAGTACATTCTTTACCGGCTTCATCTTCTGCACTTTTCCACGCCCATGGCCTCCAACATTTGGACGGCGGTTTGGGGCCTCGGGGCCGGGTTAATCGTGATGCTGATTGTCACGGCGCTGACCGATCCGCCGGGCGAGGAGAAACTCAAAGGCTTGGTGTACTCCTATGCTGCGCACACGAAGACGAGCGATCGTTGGTATCAAAGTCCCGAGTTCTACGCCCTGGTGGTCCTCGCCATGTTCATTTATCTGAACGTCAAGTTTTTCTAATGACGCTTTACCAAGACAGATGTGGGGAAGGGCGAACCTATGGTCAATCGTCGAAGGTTTGTAGCGAAGTTGGGCGCGTCCACCGTGCTGCCCGCGGTGTCGGTGGCGCTGGGGGAGCCGATGGTAGTCGTTCCCAGCCCCGGCCGCCAAGGACGTTCACGCGTCGATTTGAACGGTCAATGGCAACGTCGTATCGACGGGCAGTTGTACGACGTGGTCCAAGTGCCTTCATCGCTGCGCCCGTCGGGTTTCTATCAACTGGGCCGCGATTTCCTTCTGCCTGAACTTTCATCTCACGAGCGCGTGATTCTGCACTTTGACGCCATCACCTACTTTGGCCGCGTTTCCGTGAATGGCGCAGAACTCGGGACCATGGGGCCCTACGTACCATACGAATTCGACTTCACCCGCCAGGCCAGGAAGGGCAGCAACGCGGTGGAAGTGGCTATCGCGGACCTGATACCCGACCCCAGCGGTGCGGGCAAGGACGAACTAGCGCTCGGCGTCAACCCCGGCTGGGAAGCTTATGGCGGCATCATCCGCGACGTTTACGCAGAAGTCCGCCCGGCGGCCTTCATCGATAACGTTCGTTTCGGATACAAGCTCAACCCAGGCTACACGAAGGCCGCCTGCCAAGTGAAAGTGATGTTGTCGTCCACTACGGAGACGGCGGCACAGGTTGAATTGGTTCTTCTGCGGGCCGGGTCCGAGGTGGCGCGCGTGGCGAAAACGGCTTCCATTCCTTCTGGCCCTTCCGGGTCGAGTGAGGTCGAGCTGGGTTTTGATCTTCCCGCGCCGGTGCTGTGGTCGCCCGAGGAACCGAATCTCTATGAGTTGCGAGCCAGCCTCCGGAGCGACCACGGAGACGATCGCTGGAGTTGTCGAACTGGATTTCGTGAGATCCTGGCCCGAGGACCGGACTTCCTGCTCAACGGTCGTCGGCTGGTGCTCAAGGGAGTGGCCCGTCACGACATGTGGAAGGAGCAGGGCTTTACCTTGACGCGGCAGCAGATGGAACAGGACATGCGAATGATCAAGTCCTTCGGCGCTAATTTCATCCGCCAGGTCCACTATCCTCATCACCGCTACCTGGTGGATCTCGCCGACGAGTACGGACTCCTGATCAGCGAAGAGCCGGGGTACTGGAACATGGACTTCAGGACCATGCCCCAGACCATGATCGACCTAGGTTACCGGATCATGGAACGTACCATCCGGCGCGACTGGAACTCGCCGTCGGTTTTCGCTTGGCTGCTTTCCAACGAGTGCACGCTGACGGTCGATTCCCTGCGCCGTGGAAAGGAAATCTGCAACCAGCTCGATCCCATCGGACGCTTGGTTTCGGCGGCCAACAGCATGTCCAAAGAGAAAGCGAAGCCGATCTTCGAACAAGCCGGCATGGACTTCTTCGACCAGCACCCCTACACCTACGATGTCGATGACTTCAACAAAGAAGCGGTTTACGACGGCCCGAGTCGCCCCCTCACCTTCACCGAGTGGGGTGGGAAGGCGATCGGCCAGTCACAGATGGTCATGCAGGAAAGCGTCGACCGTCTGCTTGACTTGGTGGACTCCCATCAGCTTGCCGGCCATGTCTTCTGGAGTTGGCAGGACATGCGACAGTATAGCCGCATCGACTGGGAGATGCGCGACGGCATTCTGGAATCGGGTGTGGTTACCGAGGGTCGAGAGCCGCGCGACGTGCCCTACCTGGAGCTGTCGCGACTGTTTGAGGGGCGCCGCCACGAGCACGAGCCGGCGGCCACTCGTCCTCAAGTATTGCCTCTCCGGTGGTCACCATGGTCAAGCAAACACAAGTTCTGCCCCCTCGACCTGCAATCGCTGGCGGAAGGCGCTGACGGTGCCAAGGCGTGGGCGACCTTTGAAGAGCAATTCGCCAAGTACTGGCCGAAGTCGGTTCTGGCGGGAGACCAGTGGAAGCGGACGGGCGGTAAGTTTCTCCTATGGCAGGGATCAGAAGTCGAGGTGGCGGGCGTGGCCTTTCGGGTTCCGGTGATCAACAACTATGCACGGCCGATCGTGGTGACTCCGGAAGTTTCTGAGGTTACTATTCCCGTGGGCTTGGAAGGGGTGCGCCTGCACGTCCTGGGACAAGTTACGTTTCCCACGGGCTTTCCCGTTGTCGGAAACAACGGTGAAACGGTCGCCCATTATACGCTTCAATATGCTCCCGGTAAAACGCGCGAGGTCCCGCTTCGGAACGGCTACGAGGTGGCCCAATCGAACCTCATCCATGAAGCCACGCGGATTGACCCGGAAGCCACAGAGGCCCAGCCCGCTCTGCTCTTTGCTAAGGACATTGCCAGAGAACAGTATCAGGTCCTGCTGCTTTCCATTCCTCTCGAGGGCGGGAAGATCGAGAGCCTGCACTGCCAGCTTAACGGCCAGCAGCCCGCCCTTGCTATCTTTGCCGTTACGATGGAGCAGCCTTAATGCTCGCCGAGCCGCATCCAGTCCGTGTTGAAAGCGTGAGAACAATGAGAAGTTCAGCTTCGATCGAGACAGCCCGACAGCAAATTGCAGAATGGACTCTCTTAGCGCGAACCGGTGCTCCGGCTGGCTTGGCGCACCGTCCTGCGGGGCAGGCCCGTCTGCTCTCCGCCGGTGCACGGTCACGAATTGAGCTGAACGGAGCGTGGGAAAGGCATGTCAATGGAAAGCTATTTGACTTAATCCCGGTGCCCTCGTCGCAGCGGCCGCTCGGCTTCTATCAGCTCAAGCGCGAATTCCTGCTCCCCACGATCTCGGCCTCCGAGCGCACTATTCTGCATTTCGACGCCATCACCTATCATGGGCGGGTTCTTCTTAATGGAACCGAGGTAGGAACTCTGGGTCCCTATATCCCTTACGAATTCGATTTCACCCGGCAGGTAAAGGAAGGAAGGAACAGTGTCGAGATTTGGATCGCAGACTTGGACCCGGACCTGACCGGCGCCGGCAAAGACGAGATTGCGCTCGGCGTCAATCCCGGTTGGGAAGGCTATGGCGGCATCATTCGCGATGTTTACGTGGAGATTCGACCCGCAGCGTATATCGACAACGTGCGGTGGGGGTATCAGCTCGCGAGCGACTACAGCCATGCCTCCTGCCAGGCACGCGTGTATATTTCGTCCTCGGTAGCCGCCTCAGGACAACTGCAAGTGGAGCTGTGGAAGGGCGAGTCGGAAGTGGCACATGTCGCGAAGCAGGTGGAGATCAGCGTCGGCGAGAGCGAAGCGGAAATGAGCTTAGAGGTGAGCGCGCCGGACTTGTGGTCACCGGAGGAGCCGAACCTCTACCGTCTGCGGGCTCGCTTGGGGAGCGAGGCGGGGGAGGACGAATGGAGTTGCGGGACGGGGTTTCGGGAGGTGGTGATCCGGGGTAACCAGTTTGAGCTGAATGGGAAGCGGCTGGTGCTGAACGGGGTGTGCCGGCACGACATGTGGAAGGACCAGGGGTTCACGCTGACGCGGCAGCAGATGGCCGAGGACATGCGGATGATCAAAGGGCTGGGAGCGAATTTCGTGCGGCTGGTGCACTACCCGCATCACCGGCACATCGTGGAGTTGGCGGACGAATTAGGGATATTGGTGACGGAGGAGCCGGGATATTGGAACATGGACTTTCGGAGCATGCCGCGGGGAATGATCGAATTGGGGTATAGGATCATGGAAGGAACGATCCGGCGGGACTGGAACTCCCCGTCGGTGTTTGGGTGGCTGTTGGGGAACGAATGCACGCTGACGGTGGAGTACCTGCGGGAAGGCAAGGAGCGATGCCGGAAGCTGGACCCCATCGCCAGACCGGTCTCCTTCGCCAACTCGATGGGCCCCAAGGAAGCGAAACCTATCTTCGAGCAGTCGGGCATGGACTTCTTCGATTCGCATCCCTACCCCTCGGACTCTCATGAATATGCTAGCACCGCCGAATATTACGGCGACTCCCGTCCCCTTACCTTCAGTGAGTGGGGATGGGAGACGGCTGGGGCCAAGGGAATCTGGCCGGAGAGTCACAGCGAATTGCTCCTGGATCTGGTCAAGGGAGGAAAGCTGACGGGCCACTCTTTCTGGTCGTGGCAGGACATGCGTCAATACAGCCGGCTTGACTGGCCGACAGCTAACGGCATCCTCATGTCCGGGGTTGTGAACGAAGCGCGGGAAGTGCGTTCGGACTGGTACCTGGAACTCTCGCGGCTATTCCAGGGCTATGCCGAAGTGCCCCGACCGCCGGATGCGCGGCCCACCGTCCTGCCGTTGAAGTGGTCGCCGGCCGCCCCTGGGGCGAGCTTTCAGACCGTAGAGTTGCAGCCACTGGCGGAGAATGCCGAAGGCAGAAGAGCCTGGGCTACGCTCGAAGCCACGTTGGCCCAGTTCTGGCCAAAGGAACCGATGGCGGAGGACCAATGGAAGCGGACCGGTGAGAAGTTTCTGCTGTGGCAGGAATCGAACCTGATGATCGGGGGCATTCCATTCCGCTTGCCGGTGGTGGACAATTATGTGCGACCACTATTGCTGACCCTGGACACTCCCAGGGTGACAATCGCGGTGGGGCGCGATTGCGAGCGGTTGCACATTTTGGGGCAAGTGACTTTCCCGGTGGGATACCCCATTGTGGGGAAGCGTGGCGAGACGGCGGCGACCTACACCGTGCGCTACGCGGGTGGAAGAAAGCGGGAGATTCCGGTGCGGAATGGGATGGAGGTTGCGCAGGCAAATCGCATCTACCAGGCCACCCGAATCGAACCGATCGCCACGGCCGCGCCCCGGGCCTTGCATTATGTCAAGGACGTTGTACGCGAGCAATACCAGGTGTTGCTCTGGTCAGTGCCCCTGGAGCGAGGGAACGTGGAGGGTGTGGAGTGCAACCTCCAAGGAGCCCAGCCAGCGATTGCCATCTTCGCGGTGACGGCTGAAGGCGGGGCTGGGGCCTAGGGGCTGGGGACTGGGGACACGAGGAATTGCCAATTGACGATTGGAGACAAGCTCACTGCCGAACGGTAGGTGGCCTATTGATAAGGGCTTCGCGGCTTGCCTGCTCCTCTCTTGCAATTGGCAATTGGCAATCGGCAATCTGCAATCAGCGATCTCCGTCGCCACCCTGCTGAACTAATGGAGGAGGCTCATGATAGGTCTTGTACCCAAGACTCACGAAGTGGAGTACGCCGTCACGGACGACGAGGCGATTCATTTCATGGGGCCCGACGTGCCCCCCGTTCTTTCCACCCCTTCACTTGTGAATTGGATGGAACTGACGTCACGTCAGAATGTTCTTCCCTTGCTCAATCCGGGTGAGGACACCGTAGGAGTTTCCGTCCACGTTAAGCACCTCGCGGCAACGCCCGTCGGGATGAAGGTGCGCGTGGTCTCGACACTGGTCAAGGCTGAAGGGCGCGCATACACCTTTGAAGTGGAGGCTTTCGACCAGTTGGACAAAATCGGAGAAGCCACTCACGAGCGGGCGTCGGTTTCGGTGGCGGAATTCGCCAGCCGAGTGGCTGCCAAGAAGGAGAAGGCGGGCAGTGCTGGTTAAGTTGGAAAGGTCGGGCAAGATCGGAATCCTGAGCCTTCAGCGCCCGGAGCGCGCGAACGCTCTCAACCGCCAGCTTCTGGAAAGCCTGGCCAGCATTCAAGAGTCACTGCGAACGGACCGCGAGATCAGGGTCCTGGTGACGACGGGTGAGGGCAAGGGCTTCTCGGCTGGCTCGGACCTGGACGAGATCGCCCGGCTGTCGGCGGCGGAGGCCGTCGAACACCAACTCCTCGAAGGTTGTGTCTGCCGCAATTTCCTGTCTCTCCCGCAGCCCACCATTGCCGCCGTTCGGGGTTACGCCCTGGGAGGCGGTTTATTCCTTGCGGCTTATCACGACTTCAGGATCATTGCCGCCAAGGCGCGCCTCGGACTACCCGAGGTGAAGCTGGGTTGGAACCCCACTTTTGGAATAGCTCGGCTGATTCGCTTGGCCGGTGTCGGCGCGGCCACGCGATGGCTGATGGCGGGTGACGAATTCTCGGCGGAAGAGGCCCGGCAGCTGGGATTGGCGACGGCGGTTGTCGACGAGGAGAGAGACGTTCTCGGTCAAGCACTCGATCTGGGTGAGAGACTCGCGGTGCTGCCGGGTGCCGGTTTGGCGGCAATCAAGGAAGCGCTGTGGCGCGAGGAGGCCGCGGGGTACGAACGCACCGACGCGCTCGAGGCAGAGATCTTCGGTCGTTGTCTCGACACCCCAGAGGCTCAGGCCAGCCTTCTTCGATACCAAGCGACCCGTTCAGAAAAAGGGTAAGAGTCTCAATGAACAGTCTTACCGGAAATCGAATTATTCCCACCTACCTCGAGTTCCATGCCAGCTCGCGGCCCAATGTGACCGCTCTCACTACCGAGACCAACGCGGGGGTCCGCCAGTGGTTCACCTGGTCGGAGCTGGACGCGTTGGTGAACCAGACGGCCCACTGGATCCTGGAGCAGGGACTCGGCCGTGGCGATTCCTTTGCTGTCCATGTGCCCAACAGCCTGGAGTTCTTTCTCCTATGGCTTGCTGCAGGTAAGACCGGCGCGGTGGCGGTACCGACGGACCCCGCGTCAACTGCCGCCGAACTCCGCTACATCATCGAGCACTCGGACGCACGCCTGGTTGTGACAGAGCAGCGAAAAGCGAGCGTGGCTCGTGTTGCGTGCGAAGGCAGTGGCAAAGTGCAGCGGCTTGTCATTGTGTCGCTTGCCACTTCAATTGAAGTGTCGGATTTCGGCACGGAGTTGGCAGCGCAGAGCTCGACGCGGCCGGCGACCGAGGTCACTCCTCTCGACGTGATCGGCATGCTTTACACCTCCGGAACCACCGGACGGCCTAAAGGCGTGATGCTGACGCACGCCGCGTATCTTTATGGCGGTGAAGTTTTCGCGCGAGCCACCCGGCTCGGTCACACGGATCACCATCTGATTTCCCTGCCCCTTCACCACGCCGCCGCTCAGTGCCACGCTATGGCACCGTCGCTGGTGGCGGGCGCGGCCTTGACGATTGTGGAGCGCTTCAGCGCCAGCCGTTTCCTGGAGCAGGCGGCTCGCTCAAATGCCACCCGCGCCGCCCTTTTTGCCGCTCCTTTGCGCATGCTGCTCCGGCACTACGTCGACTCGGTCGCGCCGCACACAGCGCTCGATCTCGTTACGTTTGCCCAGAACTTAACGGCAGAGGAAATGCGACAGTGGGAGGCCAAGTTCGGCATCCCTCTCATGCAATTGTGGGGAATGACGGAAACCGTCGGGCTGCCACTGATGGTGCCGCTCAACGGCCCGCGCGACAACATGTGCATGGGCCTCCCGGTGGCCGGGTACGAGGTGAAGATCGTGGACAGCGGTGGCACCGAGGTTGCTGATAACGTTCCGGGAGAAATCGTGGTTCGCGCTTGGCCAGGATGGAACGTGACCCCGGGCTACTACAAGAATCCCCAAGCTACCAGTGAATTGATCCGCAACGGATGGCTGTACACGGGGGACCGAGCAGTGCGCGACGTACGAGGCCAGTTTCACTTCCTCGGTCGATTCAAGGAGATGATCAAGCGAGCGGGAGAAAACATCTCTCCGTTGGAAGTGGAAGAGGTCCTGAAGGCGCACTGCGCGGTACGCGACGCCGCGGTGGTTGGCGTACCCGACCCTCTTCGCGACGAGCGTGTACTTGCTTTCGTGGTGTTCCGTGAAGGTTGCTCTGCTAGTGCGAATGAACTTAAGGCTTGGTGCGGCCGCACTCTTGCCACCTTCAAGATTCCGGAAGAGTTCGAGACTTGCAAAGAGTTTCCCCGAACCTCGGTGGGCAAGGTCCAAAGGCACATCCTCAGGAGGTCATGGCTTGATCGACTTGACGGCGGCCACTAGGTGCCAGTTTCTCCGGGCCCCCCGAAAGCTGGCCGGGAGCCGCCGTCTGGGTGGCAGACCTCGCAAGGTCCGGATGCGGGCCAGGCACAACGTCATGTCCTAACAACAGAGAGATCTTCTGAACGGTCTCCCGGACGGCGATCTTGATGGCGGGCAGGCTCTGGGACATTCTGATGCTCGGGCCGGAGATGCTAAGAGCGGCGATTGGCTTCCCTTCGCTGGCAAAGATGGGTCCGCCCGCACAGATAATGCCTTGCGCGTTCTCTTCATTGTCGACCGCCACGCCCTCACTTCGAACCCTGGTCAATTCATCTTCCAGGCGGGAACGCGTGGTAATGGTGGCCCCGGTCATCGCCGGCATTCCATGGCGAACCAGCGATTGTTCCAACTCGGCCGCCAAAAGGTGAGCGGCGATGGATTTTCCGACCGAGGTAGAATGAAAGTAGGAGTAGTCGCCTACCGTCGCCGCCACCCGGTGGGGCTTGGGGCTCTCCAAAACCATGATGTAGCTGGCGACGCCACCCAACGGCACTGCCAGATTCACCGACTCACCGAACGTCATGAGCAAGGTTTGCATCAAGGGCTTGGCCAGAACCGTCAGCCTCTGGTAAGGCAGGGCGTTGGTCCCCAGTTCGAAGAATTTGCCGGAGAGGAGGTAGAGATTGGTGACGGGATCTTGCTCGACGTAGCCAAGCTTAGCCAGCGAGTAAAGCAAGCGATGGACGGTGGTCTTGGCCATGCCCGTGATCTCGGTGATCTCGTCGAGAGGAACTCCGGCTTTGGGCTGTTGGCTGAGCGTCTCCAGGACGGCAAAGATCTTTTGTGTGACGCCGACAAAGTTCTTGTCTCGTCCTGGCTTCCGAGTTTCTTTCTTCCTCATCCTGGTGTCTCCGGAACTCGCCGCACCAAAAACCACTCTGTCTGCTTAAGCACAGATTACAACAAATCTCTTCCTCTGTGATGTCTTTCTCCGAATGGGAGTGCGCAACGCTACAGTTCGGCTTCTAATCCTCAGGAGGTCATTGGGATCGCTGATGTGGCGCTAACGGTACTTGCTCTTGCCTCGGCTTCACAGGCAGGGCATCCCCAAATCGCACAGTCTCGGCTGTGCGGACTTATTTTCGGAATACGTTCCGAATAGAGCTTGACGCACCCTGCGTTCTATGGCATAATCTGCATTCTTGGGCTTTGATTTCTGGATTATGGACTTTTGGCACACTTTGTCGGCCTTAGACTGCGGGGGCCACGGTGGGCCTGCATAATCCACCTGGAGTTGAGAGGAGACTATGACATGATCTCGTGGCTGCGCGGCGTTATCCCTGCCGTCATCACACCCTTCAACGCGGACGGCAACATCGATGAGAAAAGCCTGAGGGCGGAGATCGAATATCATCTGAGTTGTGGAGCCACAGCTCTTTGCGCGGGCGGCAGTACCGGCGAAGGCGCCGGCATGAGCTGCGACGATGTGTCGCGGCTCAACACGATCTTCGTGGATCAGGTCAAGGGTCGTGTCCCAGTGATCGGTGGGATCATTCCCGATACGACGGAGGAGGCAGTACGGTTGGGGCTTGCGGTCAAGGAGGCGGGGGTCACGGCCCTTCAGGTTACGCTGCCGCATTACCTGTTCCAGCCGGGTATCCCCGAGCTGGTATCCTACTACTCTGAGATTCGAGATCGGACCGGGCTAGGAGTTATTCTCTACAACGTGCTGCCTTGGGGCCAAGTGACGCCGGAGGGCGTGGGCAAGCTGCTGGAGGCGGACGCCATCATCGCCGTGAAACAGAGCGGCTCCGACATGCATCAGGTTGCCGATATGGTCTATCGCTTTGGCAGGCAGATTCCTATTCTGAGCGCGGTGGACGACCTTCTTTATCCCTCTTTCGTGATTGGGGCTCACGGGACGCTGTCCGCGATTGCGAGCGTGCTTCCGCTCCAATGCGTCCAGCTATACGAGGCCGTGAAGGAGGGTGACCACGCTCAGGCTCTGACTCTGCATAATAAACTGCTCGTAGTCTGGCGAGCGATGGAGGATATGAGCGGCTTCTGCGGAAGGGTCAAGTGCGCGATTGAATTGCAGGGCCGATCGGCCGGGCTACCCCGCCGGCCGCAAAGGCCGGCGACCGGAGAGGAAAGGGCCCTCCTTCGCATGGCACTGGAGGAAGCTGGAATATTGCTGCCGGCGCCGCAGCAGGCCTGATGCAGACGCGCGTGATTTGTCCCCTCCGCGGGGACCAGCAAGTACGAAAGGATCAAAGATGCCCGAATTGTTGCCCCTTCTTCCGACCTCTGTCATCGGCAGTCACGCCTACCCGAGCTGGATGTGGACTGCGCTCGAGGCCATTGACGCCGGCAAGTATGGGGCCACCGACCAGCAGGAGCTTTTTGATGATGCTGTTAACGTTGCCATCCTCGATCAGGAGAGAGCCGGGATTGACATCATTTCCGACGGCGAGATGCGTCGCTGGTACTTTGTCCAGAGTTTTTACCGCCGGATGGGTGGCTTGGAACGTCTCGAGCCGCTGCGCAAGATTGGCGTCTATGGCTACGACAGCGTTCCTCGCTACCGGCCCACCGGACGAGTAACGATTCCTAAGGGGCTGGGCATTGTTGAGGAATTCCAGTACCTGAAAAAGCATACGAACAAACACGTGAAGGCCACCTGCCCGGGACCGGTGACCCTCTCGATTCATATTCGGGTCAAGGACAAGGAGTTTTATCGCGACCGGAACGAGATGTATTGGGAGTTCGTTCCGATCATCAATGCGGAGCTGAGAGCACTCGTCGAGGCAGGGGCCGATCTCATTCAAATCGACGAACCGTCGGCGGCGATCGTGACTGGCGAACTCAAAGAGTACATCAAGCTCTTCAATGCCGCGGTGGAAGGCGTGCAGGCGAAGATTGCCTATCACGTCTGCTTCGGAAACCTGGCCAGCCGGCCGCGGGGCAAGCGGGAGTATGCTTGGATGCTTCCGGAGTTGTTGAACGCCAAGTGCCACGAGCTCGTCTTGGAGTTTGCTAACCGGGAGATGAAAGAGTTGGAACTACTGAAAGAAATTGCCGCTGACAGAGAGGTCGGCGTCGGTGTCGTCGACGTGAAGTCCTTCTACGTGGAGCCGCCCGATGAAGTCGCGCAGCGGATCCGCGCTACCCTCAAGCACGTTCCCGCCGAGAAACTGACCCTGGTACCGGACTGCGGCTTCTTCCAGCTTCCGCGATGGTTAACGGCCCTCAAGCTGAATACGCTCGCGCAGGGAACGAGAATCGTCCGGCAGGAATTGCTGGGGCGTGCCGCCGGGGCGGGGCTATGATTTGTAATCCCACTCGGGACTTCTTTCGCCACGCGCTGCATGATGACTTGGGAACGGTCTTCGGATTTCACCATTCACTCTTTCACCGACTTGCAATTCCGCGCCTGTCGACCACAAACTGAAAGACTAAACCCTGCATCTTGGCAGCGGACGTGATCCTATAGGCCAGGAGCGTACTGGCGGCGCGTTTGGCATCCAATCAGGTGGATAGAAAGCATAACGAAAGGCCTCGAAATAGTGTAGATAGTCCAAATGGACACTTTGATCTTTGTAGTGACTTCCATTCTGCTGGGATTGCCCCCCCCTTCGCCCACGCCGGTACCGGTTACCTTTCGCCAGGCAACCCCGAGCGAAAGCGGCATCGTCTGGGTCCATACCAACGCCCATTCCGAGCACCGCTATCTGCCCGAAACCATCCCGCCAGGTGTCGCCATCCTTGATTACAACAACGACGGCTTGATGGATATTCTTCTTGTGGACAGCGGAGAATCAACCTTTTTTCATCCGGCCAAGCCCCTGCACCCAATCCTTTATAGGAACAACGAGGACGGAACGTTCACCGACGTCAGTGAGAAAGCGGGCTTAACGGCCAATTTCTTCGGTATGGGGGTGGCCGTGGGCGATTACGACAGCGACGGGTATCCGGACCTTTTCGTGACCGGTTACTTACGGCCGCTCAATCCTTTATCACAACAATCGAGATGGGACCTTCACTGACGTTACCGCGCCAAGCGGCATCAACCCTCCTGGTCGAGCGCGGTGTGGTTCGACTACAACAACGACGGGAGGTTGGACCTCTTCGTTGTTCAGTTTGTCGATTATTCCAGCCTGAGAAACTGCGGCAGCGACAACGCCTATGCGGGCACGACCCAAGGCGCCGTGGAGAACCAGCGTTATTACTGTATCCCCCGCGTGTTCGACCCGATGCCCAGTCATCTTTATCGTAACGATGGGGGCGGCCATTTCACAGATGTGAGCAGAGAGACCGGAATTCTGGACTCGCGGGGCAAGGGTTTCGGCGTGGTCGCCACGGACATCAACAACGACGGTTTCATGGACCTGTTTCAGGCCAACGACACCGTGGCCAACTTCCTCTTCGTCAACCGGGGGGGGAAAAAGTTTGAGGAGGTCGGGTTGCAAGCAGGAGTGGGATATAGCGAAGAAGGTGTGCCGCGGTCGGGTATGGGCGTTGACTCGGCAGACTTTGATGGAGACGGCCGGCAGGACCTCTTCGTGGCCAATGTTGACCACGAAACCTTTTCTATTTACCACAACAATGGCGATGAGACTTTTACCGACCTCAACCGGACTGCCGGTATTGCAGAACCCACGCGTTTGCTGAGTGGTTGGGGATTGCGGTTCTTCGACTACGACAACGACGGCTCCATGGACCTTATTCTTGCCAATGGCCACCCCGAGGATCAGATCGATCAGCACAACATTGGCGTGACGTACAGAGAACCTTTGCTCCTGTTTCACAACGACGGCAAGGGTAAAATGGTCAACGTCAGCGCGAGCAGCGGCGAGGCTTTCCAACAGAACTACGCTGCCCGCGGCTTGGCGGTGGGGGACCTTAACAACGACGGCTACCCCGATATGGTGGTAGGAATCAACGGCGGCCCACCACTGGTGCTGTACAACAACGCCGAGAGCAGGAACAACTGGGTCGGGCTGAAGCTCACGGGCGTCCAGGCGAATCGCGACGCCGTGGGGGCGATCCCTCGCAAGGTGGGCCAGTGTCCCGAGTAGAGTGTGTCGATGGGCAGATTCTCGAAGAGGCTCAGCGTGGAAAGTAAACGTCCACATAGTAGTAGGTGACCGGAAGGGCCATAGCGCCGCTCGCGCTCGGACACCCTCGGCCGTGGATCGCATCACCGACAAAGGCTGTCCCGTGGTCACGGTCCAAGAGAGCGAGATGCCCGTGGGAGTGACCGGGAACATGAAGTACCTCCAGGTCCCAGTCGTTGCTCAGCCGGATCCTCTCTCCGCCGGCGAAGCACGCGTCCATCCGACGCGGTTTGCGGACATCAGGCGAGGGCTCAGGATCAATGCCGACGTCGTAGTCTCGCTTGAGGAAGTTGTAACGTTGGTCCCAAAGGGTCCGGGGATCTTCAACCATGGCGCGATCTGCCTCCCCGCAGGCAAGCCAGGTACCCGGCGAAGCACGTTTGATCGCATCGTTGCCGCCTTGCTGGTCGCCGTCAGCATGAGTGGTGATGGCCAGGTTCACCTGCTGGGGCCGGATTCCGAGTTGCCGCAGGGCTGGGAAGATGGTCCGTTCAGGAGTGTACGCCAAGCCGATATCGAGTAGGAGAATATTGTCTCCGACGAAGAGGTACTGGAAGAGGTTGCGGCCCCCGAAGAGAGAATCAATTTGGTACACACCCGGGTAGATCTTATTCCCTCCGGGCGTTTCTGACTGAAGTGGGGCGTCCAGGGCGCCGGGATAGTCCAAACTAGAGAATCCCGCGCTGCTGGCCGCTGCAGCGAACGAACTCGCTACAAATGGCCGTCGGGTTACGGCGTGGGAACCTCGGACTTGCCTCATGATTCTCCTCAAGGGCTCTCCCGAACTCGCTCGATTCTGAGGCCGCGGTGGCAGTGCCGTGCGGTGATAGTATTAGCTAAAATCGCGCGCACTTTCAACATAAATACGGAATACAATCCGCCGAGGCGTGACCAGATATCGGGACCCCGAAGCCCCCCGCGCCCAAGACCATGCAAGGGAGTTTCAGGGAGCAGTTGAGTTTGACGAAAAAGTGGAATATATTCCGCTTTGCTCAATCGATCGGACCTTCGGGGAGCTTACGACATGCATGCTGCAAAGTTAGTTCTAGGTGGATTGGTCTGCCTTCTCGCGTATCCGCTGGCCCCGCGGATCGCGGCCGCCGAGCCGAAGAATCTGGCTCTCTCGGCGAGGGCGACGGCCTCGTGGGGAGACGCAACCGACGGAGCGCTTTCCTCGGCAGAGGGAGGTCCGACTAACCAACCGAGTAACGTCAATGACGGTGATCTGGACAATGCATGGGGCTTCTCGAAGCAGCCTCCAGCGGGCGCTGCGCTCGATCTGACCTGGTCGCAGGCGATCACCTTCCACGACGTGGTGATCCGTCAAAGCTGGCGGGGACACCTGTTGCGACTCGAACTGCAAGTGAAGCGCACTGGGCGGTGGGAAACGCTCAAGACGGCGGGCGACGGCAACACGCCTTTACCCAGGCTGATTCTGATCACGGTTGACACCGAACCCACAGACTCTCTTCGGCTGACCTCTTTTGCCGGAATTCCCAACTTCAATGAGGTCGAGATTTACGCAGGGCCGAATCCTCCGGTGGTCAATCTCGCGGGCGACGCCGCAGGTAACATCCTTGGGGTCGTCACGGACGCGTTTGGCGCCGCACCGGTAACAAATGCGGTGGTTAGCGTGTCGGGGCGCGCGGGAGGCAGAGCCTGGAAGGCGGGCACCACCAGCGATGAGCACGGCATGTTCAGCGTCGCCAGTCCTGCTGGGCTCGAGGGCCGCGTGCAGGTGGTGGCCCGCGTTGGTTCCGCGCTGATCGAGACCAGCGTCGACGCAGGCGACCTTCCCCTTCGCCTGACTCCAGTGGACGTCTTGAGTTCCGCGACCAGCCTGGATGGCGTGTGGAAGTTTGCTCCTGCTCCGCCGACCGACTTTTTTCGCTCGGACTTCGACGATTCTGCCTGGAAGACGATCGACACTCCGTCGCACTGGGTGCTCAAAGGATTCAAGACCCCGGACGGAATAGGCGGGTACCGGCGAAGGGTTCAGATACCACAAGAGTGGATGCGACGCCGGATCAAGGTTCGCTTTGACGGTGTGTATAGCGGCGCCGAGGTCTGGTTCAACGGCCAGAGGGTAGGATCCCACGATGGCGGCTTCACGCCCTTTGAAGTGGACGTGAGTGGCGCCGCCCGGAGCGGCGAGAACTTGCTGGCAGTGCGTGTCTCCGAGCACACGCGCTCGAGCCGTTTGGACAATATGAGCCTCTATGCTGACTTCGACCTCAGCGGCATCATTCGAAGCGCTTCGATCTTTGCCGTGCCGGCGGCCCATGTAGAGCGAATGCAGGTGGCGACGCTGTTCGACTCCGGCTTTCACAATGCGACACTGAGAATTGATCTGAAGCTCGTGAACGAAAGCCGAGCGAAGATAACTGGCGGCGAAGTGCGTTGGAAGTTGCAGGCACCGGACCAATCGTCGGTGGCCGCAACCTTCGTGCCGCTTCGTTTCTCGCTGCCACCGTGGGGTCAACTGGAAAAGACGGTCGAGGTTCTGGTAGAGAACCCACAGCATTGGGAAGCCGAGCATCCGCGTCTCTATCACCTCACCGCCAGTATCTCCGAGGGCGGCCACCAGACCGAGGAAGTCGCGCGCCGCATCGGCTTCCGGCAAGTGGATATTCGCGGCACCCAGCTCCTGATTAATGGAGTACCCGTCAAGCTCCGAGGCACCTGCCACCATGATTCCGACCCTGTTCGAGGGCGGGCGGTAACGCCTGAGTTGACACGTTTGGACCTGCAGTTGATCAAGGAAGCCAATCTCGATGCGCTCCGCACGTCGCACTACCCGGCGATCGAGGCTCTTTACGACGACGCTGACGAGTTGGGCGTTTACGTTGAAGCAGAAGCGCCGTTCTGTTGGGTCAGCGAATCGTCGGACTTCCGACTCGCACCGCTCGTGGTGCAGCATACCGCCGAATTGCTGGAACGTGACCGCAGTCATCCGTCTGTGATTATCTGGTCGCTGGTCAACGAAAGTACCTGGGGGCCGGTTTTCGACCGCTCGCGCGATTACGTGAAGCGCTCCGATCCCACTCGCCCGGTCAGCGCGGCAACCAGCAAGGATCTCGATTTGGCGACGCGGCACAATCCGATCACTATCGATCTCATCCATAAGAGCGCCTCCTTGCACACCCCCGTGATTTGCGACGAGAGTCTGTGCGTATATCAAGGCATCTGGCAAGACGGCCCCGAGCTATGGCAGGACCCAGGCGATCGTGATTACTGGATCGCGCCTTTGATTCCACTGTGGAATGAGCTTCTTGCCAGTAAGGTGGTGCAAGGCAGTATGATTTGGGCATGGGCAGACGACATCTTTCAGGTACCCGGACGCGGACCCGAGCACGGCCGTCTGGCGGCGATGGCCCACGACGTCGACCCGGTGTATAGCGTGCCAGACAAGGGGCTGGTTGGCGATGCGCCATGGGGCGTGGTGGACGGCTGGAGAAGAAGGAAACCGGAGTTTTGGAACACCAAGAAGTTGCATTCTCCCGTGCGAGTCATGACGCTGCACGCCCCGGTCCCACTCATGGGCCAACCCCTTCACCTCACCATCCAGAACCGGTATGAGTTCACCGACCTCTCTGAGCTGACGTTAGCGTGGGAGTTGGGCCAGGAATCCGGCGACCTCCACCCTGCAATAGCTCCCCAGCAGACGGCGGACGCCGTCGTTCCGATCCAGCAGCCTGTCACTTCCGGAAGCCACCTAGTGGCTCGTTTCCTCGACCGGACCGGGGCCTTGGTGGATGAAGAGAGCATCCTGATCGGCGAGGAGGTGAAGGCTCTGCCGCCTAGGGGGGCTGGAGCGTCGCTGGAAATCCGCGATGAAAACATTCTGGCCGGGAACTTCGTCACCATCGCTGGGGATGGCTTTGAGATCGCTTTTGACAAGAACGGCGGCGTTCGGCGCCTTCTCTCGACCGGCGAGCAGGTGCTCGAAGAGACCCCAACCCTCCACCTTCTTCCCGCGGACCCGAGCCTGCCGGAGGAGCCCTACCTTTGGACTTGGAAAGCCAGTCAACCGCTGGCGGTGACCCGCGAGGGTGCTGACGTCGTGTTGACCACCTCCGGCAAGTATCGAAACGCCGAGGGCACTTTGGCCTACCGAGTAACACCCGCGGGACGGTTCGACGTGAGTTACGACTTCAAGTATCTGGGCCCCGAGGTTCATGCTCGGGAGGTCGGCCTGCGCCTGGGAGTTCCGCTCGGGATGAATACCCTCCTATGGAAGCGTCGCGGCGAGTGGACTTTCTACCCCGCCGACCACATCGGACGGAACGAGGGCAGCGCCAAGGCGCATTCCGCCGCCGGGGCACAGGCTCCGCCGGCCCATCCATATGCGCAGGACGACACCCCCTTAGGCAGCAACGATTTTCGCAGTACCAAGCGCAACATCGAGCATGCCTCCCTCATCAGCGCCGACGGTTACGGGCTCTACATCGATTCCGACGGTCAGCAGAGCGTGCGCGCGTCGGTGGAGACGGACAAAATCGCCCTGTACGTGAATGACTGGTTTGGTGGCACCGCTTCGAGCGCAGGCGAGTGGATCGCGAATTACGGCAGAGGGAGAGACGTCAAGCCCGGCGACCGACTGCGAGGGACCACTCACTTCTGGATGGTTCCGAAGAGGTGAGCCGCTCCGAGACGGATGCGCCGTCGCGTCTCCGTGTCAATGCCGTCAACCGGAACCTGCGGCGATACTCTGTATATCAGCCAAGTTAGGCCTGAGCCACAAGTCGGCGGGCGAGTTCAACCGCGCCAGGGGCATCCTTACCATAGCCATCTGCGCCGATGGAGCGAGCCCAGGACTCCGTGACGGGCGCGCCTCCTACCATGACTTTCACTTGGTCGCGAAGACCGGCCCCCACCAGCGCTTCGATGGTGCCCTTCATGTTCAGCATAGTGGTGGTGAGCAGCGCCGATAGCGCGACCAGGTTCGCCTGCTGCTCGCGGACCGCATCGATGATTCTCTCCGGTGAAACGTCGACCCCTAGATCAACGATGCGGAAGCCGGCGCTCTCCAGCATCATGGCCACGATGTTCTTGCCAATGTCGTGGAGATCGCCTTTGACGGTCCCGCAAACCACCGTACCCGCCGGCTGGACCGACTCGTCTCCAGTGAGAAGAGGGCGCAGAATGTCGGTGGCCCCCTTTGCGGACCGAGCCGCGATCAGTACCTCCGGGATGAAGAACTCGCAGTCGCGCATACGCCGGCCCACTTCATCCATCGCCGGTATGATCGCCTTGGGAAAGAACTCGGAGGGCTTGATCCCATCGTCCAGCATTCTCCGGGTCAGTTCCTTGGCGCGAGGCGCCACTCCATCAATAATCGCTTGTTGTAATTCCGCGAACGTATCCATAGGTTGCTCTCCTCACTCGAAGACTTCAGCTTTGGAGTGCAGGTATCTTGCCTGCGTCGAAATGTCGTCGGAGCAGCGAGCCTGGTTGAATGAGGACTCTTAGACATCCAGACCATAGGATTCAGTCAGGAACTTGGCGGCGAGAGGCATGCCCAGTACCTCTGTGACTAGTTCCTCCTCCCTGTCCGGCAGCGCTTCCGCGTCGCGCTGAAGCTTGGCCAACCACTTCACCTCACGGGCCGGGATCCTCAGTTGACCTGCATCGTAAGCGCGCTTGATTTCGGCCAGAGCCGCGAGAATCGCGCACCGGGTTTGCCGGTAGCAAGTGCGCTCCTCCACAATCTGTTTCGAAATACGGAGCACGACATCGGGCCGCAGAACCCAGGCTTGCGGATCGCGAACCGCGTCTGATTCCACCAGCCAGTCACGGAGGCGCCGGACGCCATCGTCCCCATCGCCGGCAGCGGTATTCAGCAAGCGGCAATCGTAGGCCAGTTGCTCCAGCGACACCGTCGGAGCAAACGTGCTCAACAGCCGGATATTCTGCACCGATTCGTTCGACCAGCAGTCACATAGCGCCTGCGCTATGTTCCCCACATGGCTGAGGTGGGCACAGGCCGCGCTTCGCCCTTCCATGGAGATCGGGACGCCGGTGATGGCTTTCATGTAGGGACCCTCATAGGCGCAGTCCTTGCTGGGTCCGACCGCTCCCATTTCGTAGGCAACGAGGCTGCGTGGCACTGCGGCTACCCGCACCAGCGCCGCAAAAACTCTCGGCACCAGATTTTGCTCAGCTAATACCATGGCCGTATTGGCAAAGCCGCAGGCCGTGTCACCCGCCGGCACCACGCCGCTTTCCCGGCAGGCTTTCACCATTTCTCGCCAGAGGAACCGCATGTCGCGCGCCGCCAGAATACCCAGAGCGAAGACCAGGACAGGAACGTCCACATTCAACAAGGCTTCATCCGAAACTTCTTTGCCTCCCGTCGACTCGATCGAGAGGAGATCAGCGCCTGCGCTTCCAGCGCCGTCGAAGAACTTCAGCATTCCCTCCCAGTACTCTCCCTTTCTCATCAGGGGAGGGCGGCGTAGTTCCCGGGTGTCATTCGGAGTTAGCCGAAGGGCCGTTCTGAGACCGCGGGTGGCGTGGAATCTCTTCAACGTCTCCGCCAAGAGGCTCGTAATTTCGAGTCCCCATTCCGGCTTGGTGGTCATCTCCGGCAGCGCTTCGAATTCAATCAGGAGTCCCGCTACTTCCAGTTCCACGGCGCGCTGGCAAACGCCCTCAATCATCTCTGCGTACTGCCTCCGAATTTCCGCCAGTTCTGCTCATTGATCTCAATCGGCGGAAGGGTGAAGTTGACTTCGGCTATCACCTCCCCTTTGCCGATTTCGAGGCCCTGTCCACAGTCGAGGGGACGCGGCGCCCTTCCAAAAAGGAAATCATCCAGACCCGTAACGGCGAGAGGGCTCGTAAACAGGCCTCAGTTCTACATCAACTAAGGGCGCGAAAGTGCGCTGCCCGATCTCTCTGTCCATTGTTCCAAGGCCTTTCCCACCCCGCGGTTCAGGGCATCGAAGTGGCACGGGCAGTATCGAACAAGGCGACGATGTTCTCCGGCGGAACCCCAGACTGGATGTTGTGGACCGCTGCGCAGACATAGCCGCCGCCGGGGGCAAAGGCTTTCACATTGGCCTCGACCTCTCGGGCAACATCTTCCGGCGTCCCAAGCGGCAGGGTTTGCTGGCAATCAGCGGCACCGCCCCAGAACACCATCTTGCCTCCGTATTCCTGCTTGAGTTTCGCAGGCTCCATCCCTTTGGCGTTGACTTGGACAGGGTTCAGAATGTCCACTCCCATTTCGATCAGGGAGGGAATCAGCGCAAAAAGCGCTCCATCCGAGTGGAGCATCACCTTCATCTTGGTGTTCTGATGAACCCAGTCAAGACCGCGTTTGTAGTAGGGCAAGAAGAGTTCACGGAACATTTTTATTGAAAGTAGCAAGGACTCTTGCGTCCCGAAGTCATCAGTGAGTTGCAGGATCTGGACCCTATCGCCAAGGGCACGGGTTACACGCTCCAAGTTTTTCAGCCACACGCAGGTGTTCTTCTCGAACAGGGTCTTCACGTATTCGGGCTCACTGGCCAACGTCATCCACCAGGCCTCGAAGTCGCCTGTGCCCATGCCGGTGAAAAACTCCTGAGGAGGGTTCACGGAGCACACCAGGGCGTATTCTGTGTTTTCGTAGAGCCACTCCGCCTGCGCGTGGACGTATTCAAGCTCCTCGTTCGTCCATTCGTACGGCTGCCACTTGTCCAAGTCGACGTGCGCAGCACCGGGATACTTCTCAGTCCGATCAAAGTAGAAACCGTCTTTTGGCATTCGTGCGATGGGAACTCCGTCTCGCAAGATCGCATATCCGCCATCGGCTTCCAGTACGGGGTTGAAGCCCCCGGGGATCTCCACCGGCGTGCCGTCGAACAAGCGCCATGGCTTCCAGTTCTCCTTGCGGATTCCAAGGCCCGGGTTGGTCTCCGACCGGAAGACTCCTACGGCGTCCACGCCAAACCGCTCCAAGACAGGCTGCTCGACATCGGCAAGAAACTGGATCAGGTCCACCAACCGAGTCGGAGCGCGAATACCGAGGTACGCCTTCAGTTGATAGTAGGCGGATGCAGCGATACCAGACTGGCGGGTGGCTCCCAAATCGACAGGCACGCGGTCGGGTTGCTGATGGTTGATAGCACGAACGACTCGTTCTCGAGACGTCATGGAAACCCCGCTTCGGCACTGAGGCAATTTGACCTTTCAAAGGTCAAGGGTCCCGCATAGCTCGCGTTGTTTTGCCTCTTTCGCAACCTGGTCGCGTTCAGGTTGTGAGTGCACTCACCTTTCGCCTGTTGCGAGGCTGCGACAGGCAATATATATATCATGCCGGTGACTTTTTTTCTCAAGTAATCGGAATGCATTCCGCTATGCGAAAACCATAACGGCTGCCGCGCGCGTTCGTCAGGGTCAGATTGATGTAGCCCCTCGCGTCGCCAACTCGTTCTTGCAGTCTCGCTGAGCAGTCTGGTTTGTTTCTCACCACCAACCTGCCTGGTCGGCGACACTTCTTCCTGATTGGATCACCTCTGAGTCACGGTTTTCTTCGATGGACTAGTCTACTAGGTCTAGCTGATGGTCGCCACCGGATCGCAAGTCAGCCGCATGACCACGGTCTTGACGTTGGGCGATTATCAGACGCGCCCATTGTTTGACGGGAGATTCTTGAACACCTTCACCTACCCGCCTGGCGGACGTTCTCTGAACGTTCTCGTCGATCTTGTGACCGAATTGCCGGCCGCTCAGGGTGTCGAACTCCAGGACCCGTAGCCATCGATTGTGCAGGCGGTGAGTGAGGTGATTGACACTGACTTGGACGTCGATCTGAGTTTTTTCCATAGACCGCATGGCAATCGAGGTCGGATCTCAAACATCCGGGGAGATAACCTAACCCTCGGTTACCTCTTTCGTGCCGCCTTCAAGAATATGGCGGAAGATTACTTTGACTGCGCCCTCCGGCTATGGCCCGAAAGATCGTGGAAGAGCCTGGTATTCTCGGGCGGGCTCGCCAGCAAGCTGGAAGTACTTCGGCAGACCATTCAAAAGAGATTTGCCACAGACTGCCGAAGCACCCCCTTCGCCGGGGACACACCATTTGGGCTGCTGGTTCTCGCATCGGTGTTCAGTGGACGGGCCAAGTCGGTCGGGGAACTCACGCAGCAACTCCGCCGGACTCTTCAGGGCTTTTAGTGTCGTGTAACACCTGATTTTCGACAATCGCTGGCGGTAACCACGGCCTTGTCCACCACGAAGAATTGACGATTGCAGATTGACGATGGACGATTTGAAAAGTATCGTTGACGACGGTCGGGGCCCATTGAAGGCGTCGCGGCTTCCTTCTTCTTCTCTTTCAATCGTCAATCGTCAATCTGCAATCGTCAATTCTTCACCTGGTCAGGAATTGGATGTTACCGCACACTGGTTACTTTAACTCAGAGATTGGACAATGCCAGCAGCCCTGTCGCCCTGCTTTGCAGAAGAACCCAAGGCCTTGAACCTCATTCCGCGATTCGCACTCTTATCGCTTGCGGAATCCATTTCGTTTCTTCTTGACGCGGGTGGGACTATGTGGTAACCATTAGAGTGTTTTTGCACGGGATGGAACCTCGCGTCTTCATCGCGGCGAGCGTGTTTTCCCTTCTGGAGGCTACCTGAGTCTCGATCGCACCCGAAAGCGGAGCTTCGAATGGCATCCGGAAGCGATACTAACCCTCGATCGAAAAACTGGTCGATCATAGCGAACCGGTACCCAATCCAAAACAATCGAGGTTATATCTTTGCAGCTTAGGAGGCTAGAACATGCTGGCCGCAGTCTTGAAGGACTTTAACCAGCTCGTGCTGGAGGACCTTCCGGTGCCGGAGCCCGGTGCGGGAGAGGTGCTGGTGCGCATCAAGTCGTGCGGCATTTGTGCCACCGACTACAAGGCGATCAAGGGTATCCGGAAGAACGTGAGCTTTCCGCTCGTTCCCGGCCACGAGCCCTCAGGAATAATCGCGGCGATCGGCCCTTCAGTCACTAACGTGAAGGAAGGGGATGAAGTCATCGTGTCACCCAGCGGCTTCTGCGGACTCTGCCGGAATTGCCGATTGGGGATGACCCATTACTGCGACCATGCGTATACAACTGGCGGTGATGGCTGCGAGGTGCGGCCAGGTAGTTTTGCCGAGTATACGCTTACCGGCGCCAACGTGGTTTTCCCCAAACCCGCGAACCTGAGCTTCGATGCCGTCTGCCAGGCGGAGCCGGTCAGTGGGGCTTGGAAAGGTCTGATTCACTACTCCGAGATGAGCCTAGGTGACGACGTGGTGGTGATCGGCACCGGCGGGATCGGCATGTATTGCCTGATGGTGGCGAAGGCTGCCGGGGCCGGCCGTCTGGTCGCGGTCGACATCAGCGATTACGCGCTCGAAACGGCAAAAAGGCTGGGCGCTACTCACACCGTGAATCCACGCAAGGGCGATGCCAAGACCGCCATCTACGACATTCTTCCGAAGGGACCCGACCTCGTCGTCGAGGCGGCCGGGCCGATCGATGCCGTGAATCTCATGATCAGCCTCTTGCGCCGCGGCTCGCGCTGGAACATTTTCGGAATCACCACTCACGAAGAGTTCGCACTGGACGGAGGGTGGATGCACTTCCTGGAGGCGCGGATGGACTCCAGCTTCAGCACGAACCCGGTGGCCATCGAAAACGCCATCCGCCTCATGGAACGGGACCTGGTGAACCCTGAAAAGGTCATCTCCCACCGTTTCCCCCTATCACAGATCCACACGGCGATCGAGACCATGAGCTCGCCCGAACGCAACAAGGTCATCATCAACCCGTAGAAGGCCGCTCGAATGCCGAACAGGTCCCTGCCAACCCTCTCTCTGCCATTGCTGGACCAACTGCGCCAGCAGAACGACGGCAGTTTGGAACTACCCGCAGAATCGCTGTTGGCTGCGCCCGAGACCATCCTGCAACTGGGATGGGGCAAATTCATGCGAGGGTTTGTTCCCGATTTCGTGCAGCTTGCGCACAGGGAGGGAAGATATACAGGCCGCATCATTTCTGTACAGCGCAAGCCGGATCAACGCTCGGAAGCCGCTGCCCGCCAGGACGCGCTCTATACGTTGATCCTTCGCGGTATCGAACGCGGCCGGATGAGAGAGGTGAAGCGAATCGTCGGTTCGATCAGTCGGCACCTGGTAGCCGAGAGGGAATGGGTTAAGGTCGTGGAGGCAGCCAGGAATCGTGCCTTGCGCGTGATCTTAAGTAATGCTACGGAGACCGGATTGACGCTTGATCCGGCGGACCGCCCAGGGGCCAAG
>Ga0335078_10002921_pt1 | contig 25664 bp, 11 predicted proteins | sample Lox_Sample_32_FD_206711 | JGI IMG/M metagenome (GOLD analysis project Ga0335078, IMG submission 206711) | Soil microbial communities from Loxahatchee National Wildlife Refuge, Florida, United States - Lox_Sample_3.2 | ecosystem: Environmental > Terrestrial > Soil > Wetlands | place: USA... | reverse complement strand
ACCATGATGCGGGCGCTTCCTTTTGATTTCATGAGCGACTCAGCGGTTTATAATATCAACGATCAGTACATGTTCGGGCCCTCGATCATGGTGAACCCCGTCATGAAGCCGCTGTACTATCATCGTGACAATATCAAGATCAACACGACAGATTATGCTCGCGATGTGTATCTGCCAAAAGGAACAGAGTGGTATGATTTCTGGACGGGAAACAAGTTCCAAGGCGGTCAAACGGTAAAGGCCGATGCATCATACGACACCATGCCGCTATTCGTTCGAGCCGGTTCCATTATACCGATGGGTCCGTTCATTCAATACTCAACAGAAAAGAGCGATCCTATTGAAGTTAGGATTTATCCTGGCGCTGACGGCGAGTTCACTCTTTATGAAGATGAGAATGACAACTACAATTATGAGAAAGGAATTTACTCAACCATCGAATTCAGATGGAACGATGCGCAAAAGAGTCTGACCATCGGTGAGCGAAAGGGCTCTTACCCCAGGATGCTGAAAGATCATACGTTTGACATTGTGTTGGTAAGTGAAAACAAGGGAGTCGGTGTTGGTGTATCCACGATAATACGCAAGAAGGTAGAATACCTTGGGAAGGAGATTGTCGCCGATTTCTAATAAATTGATAAGTAAGAAAGCTGGGAAATTCGAAAGGAGTAGCCATGAAGCAATTGTTACTGTTGGTTTCAGCTTTGTTTGCAATTAACTTATGTGCTAATGCACAATCCATGGTCAATCACGCGCCGCCGGGATTTGACTCTTTACGTGCCGACATTCCACACGGGAGAATAGATACGATCTACTACGAGTCAAAGACGGTTGACACCACGCGCAGAGCTCTCGTCTATACTCCGCCGGGATATTCGACAGATAAGAAGTATCCTGTGCTGTATCTGCTCCATGGTATCGGCGGCGACGAGTTTGAATGGCTCAACAACGGCCATCCTCAGATAATCCTGGATAATCTTTACGCCGAAAATAAAATTGAGCCTATGATCGTGGTACTGCCAAACGGGCGTGCCATGAAAGATGACAGGCCGGTCGGAAATATTTTTGACAGCGCCAAGGTGCAGGCATTTGCGGCATTCGAAAAAGATTTGCTCGATGATTTGATTCCATATATTGAAAAGACCTACCCTGTTTATACAGATCGGGAACATCGTGCAATTGCAGGTCTGTCGATGGGCGGCGGACAGTCGTTGAATTTCGGATTGCGCCATCTTGATAAGTTTGCCTGGATCGGTGCATTCTCTGCTGCACCCAATACCGAGAAGCCTGAAGTGCTGGTCCCCGATCCGGAAGAAACCAAGCAAGAGTTGAAGCTGCTTTGGATCTCATACGGCGAAGACGATAACCTGTTTTTTTTCGGTCAGCGAGTCCATGATTATTTAGAAGCCCACGGTGTTCCTCATATTTTCTATATGGAACCAGGTGGGCATGAATTCAAAGTCTGGAAGAACGATCTGTACATGTTCTCCCAGCTTATTTTTAAGCCCGTCGACGTTTCAACATTTCCTGAATGCAGCGTCGTGGGCCTACCGGCTTCGACCAACATTAGGGGTGCAAAGTACCCACGGATCCTCCCGGACAATAGGGCAATCTTCCAAGTTAATGCTCCGCAGGCTCAGAAGGTTCAGTTGGATCTAAGAGAAGTGTATGATATGGTGAAGATGAATGACAGCATCTGGACAGTAACCACCAAACCGTTGGATCATGGTTTTCATTATTACTATCTCATGATCGATGGTTATCGTTTTGCTGATCCTGCCAGCAAATCATTTTATGGTGTTGGACAGATGATGAGCGGGATTGAGGTTCCTGCACCCGACCAGGCTTTCTACATGCCGGAGAATGTTCCGCATGGTCAGGTAAGAGAGTGCCACTATTATTCGAATGTTGATAGGACGTATAATCGATTTTATGTTTACACTCCTCCAGATTACAATGGCAATCCGAATAATCGGTACCCGGTGCTCTATCTCCAGCATGGCATGGGTGAAGATGAAACAGGCTGGGTCACGCAAGGTAAGTTGAATATTATCATGGATAACATGATTGCCTCCGGCGGGTGCAAACCGATGCTTGTGGTTATGAGCAATGGTGAATGCAGCACCCTTTTCAGGCCTAGGCCGGGACAAGACATGCGTGAAGCGATGAGACAATTCGGCGCGAATTTTACTCCCATTCTGCTGAACGAGATCATTCCCTATGTTGATAAGAATTTTCGAGTCTACGCCGACAGGGATCACCGTGCCATGGCCGGCTTGTCATGGGGAGGTTACCAAACTTTCCAGATCGTGTTAAACAATCTTGATAAATTTGCATACCTCGGCGGCTTCAGTGGTGCCGGCATCGGCATGTTCACTCCAGTACCAGATCTTAAAACGGTCTACAACGGCGTATTCAGCGATTCCACGGCATTCAACAAGAAAGTCCATGCATTCTTCTTAGGTATCGGCTCCGAGGAGGGTCCGCGCATGCAAGAACTCAGCGAAGCTCTTACGAAAGCGGGGATCCAAAATACTTATTATGTGTCGCAAATCACCGCTCATGAGTGGCTGACATGGCGCAGATGCCTGTACCAGTTTGCTCCGCTGCTTTTTCAGAAGTGACCCTTGCAAGCAGAATGTTCAGAGTAATATCGGGGGAGATTTTTCCCCTGATATTTCTTTTTGGGACCAAAACCGGGGGTCACACGATGAGAACCTTGAGAATTTATTTTGTATTCCTGTTAATGATTTCACTGAGCGCAAAGGCACAGGAACTAATAAACCTATATCCGGGCACAATTCCCAATTCAAAGAAATCGGATGTAAAAGAAACCGAAAGTGTTTCACCTCCAGGAATGTTTCTCGGAGTGACAAATCCGACCATGGAAATCTATTTGCCGGAAAAAGCAAAGTCTACCGGTGCGGCGGTTATCATTTGTCCGGGGGGAGGTTACGCAGTAGTTGTTTATCAAGCGGAAGGAATACGAACTGCAAAAGTATTTGCAAAGAGTGGTGTCGCCGCTTTTGTACTTAAGTACAGGCTTCCCAAGGATTCGACCATGGTGAATAAGACAATCGGGCCGCTCCAGGATGCTCAACAAGCTATCAAAGTCGTGAGAGAAAATGCCGCAAGGTGGGGAATCGATTCGAACAAAGTTGGGATAATGGGCTTTTCCGCGGGCGGACATTTGGCATCGACTGAAGCTACACATTATGCAAAAGCAGTTATTGAAAATAGCGACAACACTAATTTGCGCCCGGATTTTCAGATATTGGTTTACCCGGTAATAAGCATGCAGGACAGCCTGACTCATCTTGGTTCGAGAACAAATTTACTAGGCAAGGATCCATCGAAGGAATTAGTTGATGAGTACTCGAGTGAATTGCACGTCGATGATAATACACCACCGGCTTACATTACTCAAGCTGGAGATGATAAAACAGTTGATGTTGAAAACAGCATCGTCTATTACGAAAAGCTAAGATATCACAACGTTGCCGCTGAGTTACATCTATATCCCCATGGAGGCCATGGTTTTGTCTTGTTTCAGAAGACTGAAGATTGGATGGCGCCTGTATTCAAATGGATGAGAGATTCTAAGTGGATTGGGGATCGATAAATAAATTATGTGTTTAAGCGCGAGTTTAAATTTCGCCTCGATGCTTGAGATGATACGATTGATATCTCATTCAAAATTAAATCACATAGAAAAATTGGGTGAAAATGAATAAGTTAGTTCTTTCGCTTTCTGTTGTGCCGGCTCTCAGCCTTCTTGTATATGCACAGAGCATTGTCAATAGAGTTCCACGCGGATCTGGCTCTTTGTGTGCTGATATACCGGCGGAGGAAGCAAAAACGCACGGCGATAATGGAGATGGAACTTACACCAATCCTGTAATTGCCGCGGATTTTCCCGATCCCGACGTGGTTCGCGTGGACTCCATCTATTACATGGTTAATACTACAATGTTTGTTTTTCCGGGCGTTACTATTCTGAAGTCGCACGATCTTGTGAATTGGGAGTATTGCGGCAATGCGGTTCGACGGTTCGATTTCAGTCCGTGTTATGATCTGGACGGCTGCAACAGGTACGGTCATGGTCAGTGGGCGACAAGCTTGAAGTATCACAATGGACAATACTATCTGCTCTTCATTACGCTGGATGAAGGCGGATTTTTATGTACGGCAGCAAAACCAGAAGGGCCATGGACTATAAAACATTTGCCGAAAGGGTTCTATGACCCAGGTTTATTCTTTGACGACGATGGAAGAATCTATGTCGCGCACGGCTACAGCCGGATATATGTGACAGAGCTTGACACGAACTTTGCTCCAATAAGTAACGACTCTTTGATTTTTACCGGCGATATCCGCCGGGGACTTGAAGGCACGCACGTGTATAAGATTAATGGCTACTACTACCTGTATAGCACCTATGGTGGTCTCGATGGATTTCAAGCTGCATTTCGTTCGAAGAATATCTACGGACCTTACGAAGAAAAAGTCGCCATAAGAGACACAACGCATGGCGTGAATTTCGGAATACATCAGGGCGCACTCATTGAAACGCAAACCGGACAATGGTGGACCATGTTATTTGTTGATAATGGGGCATTCGGCCGGTTCCCGTCTTTGCAGCCGGTTACATGGAAGGATGGTTGGCCAATGGTCGGAGTTGATGGTAAGGCAGTCGTCACTTACAAGAAGCCGGACGTGGGAAGGGAATATTCTGCTACAACGCTTCCTACATCGGATGAGTTCGACGGTGCTACGTTAGGCATGCAGTGGGGATGGAACCACAATCCTGATCCGACAAAGTGGTCGCTGACCGAGCGTCCAGGATACTTGAGACTCTGGACCGCAAGAGTGGTCGATAGTTTGCAGAAAGCTGTCAACACGCTTACTCAGAGAATGTTTGCATATTATTCCGATACCTTAGCTTCGATCGCTACGACTAAGATGGAATTTGACCACATGAAGGAAGGAGATGTTGCGGGCTTAGCTATATTTCAAGATCCGTATGCCTGTGTTGGGATAAAAAAGGTGAACGGACAAAATTATGTCATGATGGTTAATAATGGTAGAACAATTGATTCATTGGCAATAAAAGGATCGACGATCTATTTACGCGCCAGTGCGATCCATGGTTCCGGCGCTGCTCAATACTATCAACGGAATGTGGCACCTAGCACAGGCGATGCATTTTTCTCGTATAGCATGGACGGCCAGTCATTCGTGACGATTGGAAACATACTTCACATGAAATTCAACCTTGATATTTTTACCGGAAACAAATTCTGTCTATTTAATTATGCGATCATGGCTTTAGGCGGTTATGTTGACTTCGATTGGCTCAGAACTGGAACTGAAGGAATAAGTAGTTTGATGCCTGAAAATAGGAAGATGCCAACAGGCCTCCGTCAGAATTGATGAATAGAACAAGACTCGCGAAAACCGTAATGAATAGGAAAATAACATGAAAACATTTTTGACATGCTTTCTGGTCGGATTGGTCTCTTTAGCGGCAAACGCCCAGTTTAAGAAAGCTGAAATATCCCAGATCAAGAACAAATTTCTGGATATTCCGTATGCGACATTGTCCAAAGCTGAACAATTGGATGTCTATCTTCCCGACGAAGGTGACGGTCCATTTCCTGCGATTGTATCTATCCATGGAGGAGCTTTTTTAGGGGGCGACAAAAGAGATGGCGAAGAAACCCCGATGCTTGAAGGCTTGAAGAGAGGGTACGCGGTAGTGTCCGTCAATTATCGTCTGAGCCAGGAAGCAACGTGGCCGGCTCAAATCTACGATTGCAAAGCTGCGGTAAGATGGATCAAAGCAAACGCAAAGAAATACAAACTGGACCCCGATAAAATTGCAGCATGGGGCGGCTCTGCCGGCGGGCAGCTTGCAGCCCTGTTAGGAACCTCAGGCGGCGTAAAGTCGCTTGAAGACACGACGATGGGAAATCCCGAGCAATCGAGCCGTGTGCAGGCAGTGGTCGATTGGTTCGGGCCGACTGACTTCTTAAAAATGGATGAACAATTGAAAGAGAGCCACGAAGAACACCCGTTGCCGGCAAGTGTCCCGAATTCGCCAGCGTCATTGCTTTTAGGCAAGAATATAGTGGATGTCCCCGATCTTGTCAGACAGGCAGATCCGGATACATACATTTCTGCAGATGATCCACCTTTCCTTATCCAGCATGGGTTGGAAGACAATATTGTCCCATTCGAGGGTTCGATCCTTCTTGCGCGAAAACTCGGGAGGGTTCTTGGATATCAGAAAGTGTATCTCGAATTGTTTCCGGCGACAGGCCATGAAGGCCCGGCATTTTTTACAGAAGAAAACGCCAAGATTGTATTCCTATTCCTTGACAAATTTATGAAGTGACAAAAATGGACATGCTTGTCAGTGTAACGCAAGAATGTGATGCGTACCATGTCCACTAGAGCCAGTATGACGTTATTGCCGAATGGACCATCAAATGCCGGGTGGAAAGCTGAACGAAAGGTTCATGGTTAATTTGAAGCGAACGGGTTGGAAGATGAAACTCAAAATATTACTGCCCCTTATTTGCCTCTGTTCAACCGCATTCTCACAAACCGATACCGTTTCAATTACCGTTGACATCACAAAAGTCAAAGGTCCGATGAAATATATCTGGGCATGGTACGGTTACGATGAACCAAATTATACATACATGAAGAACGGGAAGAAGCTGCTATCGGAATTAGCCGCTTTGAGTTCTGTCCCTGTTCACGTTCGCACCCATAACCTGATGACGACGGGTGATGGAACACCTGCCCTTAAATGGGGTTCCACCAATATGTACACCGAAGACAGTCTTGGCAATCCCGTTTACAGCTGGACGATCGTCGATAAAATCTTTGATACCTACGTCGAACGAAAAATAAAGCCGCTCGTGGAAATCGGCTTCATGCCCGAAGCTCTTTCAACTCATCCCGAATCTTACCGTCATCATTGGACGGCAGGCGGACATGCCGAGCTGGCAACAGGTTGGGCATATCCTCCGAAAGATTACAAGAAGTGGGCTGAGCTCATATATCGATGGGCGAAGCATTGTGCCGAACGATATGGCAAAGCCGAAGTTGAAAGCTGGTACTGGGAAGTCTGGAACGAACCCGACATAATGTACTTGCAGTCTTCCGACAAGATAAGAGATTACTGCAAGATGTATGACTATGCATCGGATGCCGTGAAGCGCGCACTCCCGACTGCTCGCTTCGGCGGTCCGCATTCGACCGGCGGAGGCGAATGGCTCTTGCGTCCGTTTATTCAGCACTGCTTAACTGGTAAAAACACAGCTACGAGCAAGATTGGTGCCCCGCTCGACTTCGTGGCGTTCCATGCAAAGGGATCTCCTGAACTCGTGAATGGTATTGTGGAGATGGGAATGAAATCGCAATTGGCCAATGTGAGAGATAATTTTGCGGTAATTAATTCGTTTCCGGAAATTGAAAATATTCCGGTTATTATCGGAGAATCTGATCCTGAAGGATGCGCGGCATGTGGAGTTATGACGAATCCAGAGAATGCGTATCGTAATGGTACAATGTATTCGAGTTATGAAGCCGCAGTTATCGCTCGCATTTACGATATGGCGGACTATTATGGAGTCAACCTGATAGGTGCGGTCAACTGGTCATTCGAGTTTGAAAATCAGCCATGGTTCGCGGGATTTCGCAGTCTGGCAACGAACGGAGTCGATAAGCCGGTGCTGGATGTATTTCGTATGTTAGGTATGATGTCGGGGGATCGCGTCGATGTTTCTGGAGACCTGAGATATGATTTCAAATCCATTTGCGATTCGAGCGTCAGAGGCAAACAAACCGATATAAATGCTTTTGCGAGCAAAGGCAACAATGTCGTCACGGTTTTGGTCTGGAACTTCCACGATTTGGACGTCCATGATAGCGGCTCATTTGTAATCTTAAGCGTTAATGGTATTCCCGCAGAGAGGGCGACACTGACACAGTACCGGATCGACGACGAGCACAGCAATTCTTATGAAGTATGGAAGAAGATGGGCTCGCCGCAAAGTCCGACTGCAGATCAAATTGCCGAGCTTGAAAAAGCAGGGCAGCTTGAAACAGTCGGAGAACCTGTAGGAATAGAAACGAAGAATACCATGGCAATCATAAAAATGCGATTGCCGCGTCAGGCAGTTTCATTCTTCAAGATTATCTATTAACCTATTCAAATAATGAAGCGGAGCAGCAATGAAGACAAATCAACTCTTGCTCATCGTTATCGTGAGCATGTTCGTCAGCAGCGTATTGGCTCAGACTCCTTCTGTTTCACAAGAGCGCGTTATTAACCTTGATTTCAATAAGGTAAAAGGCAGCTTCAGTGCGATGTTCAAAGAATGTGTCGGTGCTGGTCGTGCCAATGAGGGACTGCGTGCGGATTGGCAGCATCAATTAGCTTATGTGCACAAGAATTGTGGCTTTAAATACATACGCATGCACGGCTTGCTGACCGACGACATGGGTGTTTACAAGGAGGATCACAATGGAAACCCCGAATACAATTTTCAATATATTGACGTGCTGTACGACTATATCTTAAGCATCGGGATGAAGCCTTTTGTCGAGTTGAGTTTCATGCCGACAGCGCTAGCCAGCGGAAGCCAGACTTGTTTTTGGTGGAAAGGGAATGTCACTCCGCCTAAGAGTTATGACAAATGGGCGGACCTGATCCGCAATCTCGCGCTCCACTTCACCGAACGTTATGGTACGGATGAAGTAAAGACATGGTACTTTGAAGTGTGGAACGAGCCTAACTTGAATTATTTCTGGACGGGATCACAAGAGGATTATTTCAAACTTTATAAATATACCGCGCAGGCGATAAAAAGCGTGAACAAAGATTATCGAGTCGGCGGACCGGCAACCGCTGGGGCTGCATGGGTGCCTGATATGATTGATTATTGTCATAAAAACAAATTGCCATTGGATTTTATCAGCACACATTCCTACGGAGTGAAGCAAGGATTTGTAGACGAATCTGGAGCCACTGGTACGATCCTTGATAAGAATCCATGGAGTGTCAGCGGAGATATTTTGAATTCACGCAAGCAGATCTCGGAATCTCCACTGCCGGACTTAGAGCTCCATTACACAGAGTGGAGCTCCTCCTATACTCCCACAGATCCTATCCATGATAGCTATCACGAGGCTGCATATATCTTGGAAAAGATCAAGCAAGTAGGAAATGCCCCGACCTCCATGTCGTACTGGACATTCACTGACATCTTTGAAGAAAATGGACCGAGATTCACGCCGTTCCATGGTGGTTTCGGCTTGTTGAATTATCAAAGCATCAATAAGCCTGCGTTTTATACGTTCGCTTATCTGAACAAGCTAGTTGGAACGGAGTTGGTGGACCCGGACAGTTCATCATGGGCATGCAAGAGTTCAAACGGCGATATGCAAGTGTTGTTTTGGGATTTCACTAACACGCATCCCGGTGATTCGGTGAACGATCAGGAGTATTATATCCGCGACCTGCCGGCGAAGCCAAAGGGAAATGTAAGGGTTAATATTTCAGGAATTCCGGAAGGGAATTATCTGCTCGAGGAATACAAAATCGGCTATCATGTAAATGATCCATACTCCACTTACTTCGAAATGGGCAGGCCCAGACAGCTTACAAAACAGCAGGTCGACATCATCAAGAAACTCAACAATGGTTCTCCTATATTCAAGGAGATCATCAAGGTGGATTCCACGGGAATATTCTCTAGAGAATTGGAAATGCGCGAGAATGATGTCTTCATGTTTAATCTCGTCAAGTCGTGACCTTTTTGCCGAATGCGACGATGCATGTGTATTGATTTCCGTCTTTCAACGCATATAGTATCGCTAAATTGCGAGAATAGTCATGCAGAGCGTAATCTATCATATCTTAACTTTGGAAGATTTCAAAGATTGCACAAAAGGAGATTGTTATCGATCGCGTACTTTCGAGGAGGATGGCTTTATTCATTGTACTCCGGACGAACCTACGTCTCTGCATGTGTTGGAAGATTATTTTGCGGAGGCATCTGAGCGGAATTTAGTTCTAATCATTGGGATTGATACATCGAGATTAAGATCAGAAGTTAGATATGAGTCTCCGGTGCCAGTTCAAGGCATGAGAACAAGTGATCTCACAAATGGAATATTATTTCCGCACATATACGGGAGCGTGAATATTGATGCGGTCGTAGGCATCGGAAAAGCTGAAAGAGTAGAAGGTAGATTTGTATGGCCATCGGCTTTCGATACCGTGGAAAAATATCTATGAGAGGTTGATTAAAAAACCGCACTACAAGATGTTTCATGGAGCACGTTCTCTTCATCATGAGTTTTTGCAAAACAAAGCGCTGCGTTTTCGTGGAAAGAATTCCGTAACTATGATACCAGACCAGCCTCAATACGTTAGCGAAGAAATGCAGGTAAGTCCTCGCGATTCGAGACATCATGGAGAGTGTTCATCGTTCTTAAATACAGAATCGGGCATATCGATTCATTTATACACTGGCGGCGAGCTGTTTAATGCTTATGTGAAATCAAACAATGAAAAATCCGAAATATAATTCGTCTGCAAAAATATTCCAGAACCTATCTGAGGAGAATACCATGGAACGGGTACTTCGTTTACTTAAAATAAATCTTGTTGCGGCATTTCTAATCCTATCGTCGAGCGGCGCCTTTTGCCAAAAATTGAAGGTGAACGACCTCGGCTATTTTGAAACTCGCGGCCTTAATGTCCTCGTCTTTAGCAACCGGTACAACGGCTATTTCTTCGATGAGAAAACGGCCGGGATCGAGCTGATACATCATGGTGTTCGTACGGCAACGGGCGGCGCGGTCAGGCTGCGTTCGACACCGGAACAGTGGGATGAGATACCCACTGTCGTGGAGAGAAAAGTTGACACCACTAATAACAGCATTGAAGTGTTGCTTCGATATGAAGATTATGATTTCGATTCGAGAGTAGTGGTAACGGCAGCAGTTCAAGGCGTCATGATCGACGTCTACCTTGATAAACCGCTCCCGGAAAAATTGATTGGCAACGCTGGTTTCAATCTCGAATTCCTGCCCTCTGCGTATTTTGAGAAAACTTACTTGATGGATAACTCGCCGGGGATCTTTCCGCTTTATCCTCAGGGACCAACGGTCGAAAAGCCTGACTCTTTGAAGATCCAGCAGCACGCCGGCCATTCTACTTTTGACGGACACGGACGCCAAATCTATGTCGATCCGCTGCCGATGGCCGAAGGATCTACTCTTGTGCTCGCACCGGAGGATCCTGAACAGCGAGTCGAGATTCAATCCACGGGAACTGAGTTGATGTTGTATGACGGACGAAACATTGCACAGAACGGATGGTTTGTGGTACGAAGCCTTATCCCGGCTAACAAGACGGGGAAGGTGGTTGAATGGCATCTGACAGCGAGCACGATCAAGAACTGGACACGCAAACCGGTTATCGAATTCTCTCAGGTTGGTTATCACCCCGAGCAGGAAAAGAGAGCAGTCATTGAGCTCGATGAAAACGATGCACCCCTGAAGACGGCATCACTGTACCAGGTTACACAACAGGGTGATTACGTTAAGAAGTTAACGGCCGATGTCACAAGATGGGGACGATTTCTCCGGTACAAATATGTCACGTTCGATTTTTCATCCGTAAAGGATCCGGGACTTTACTTCATAAAATACGGAGATCAGCAGACTGACGCCTTTCCAATTGATTCTCATGTATACGACGACGTCTGGCATCAAACGCTCGACGTGTGGTTCCCGGTCCAGATGGATCACGTGGAAGTCAAAGATGCCTACAAAGTCTGGCACGGTGCGCCCTTTCTCGATGATGCAAGACAGGCGCCTGTAGATGAAGAGCACTTTGACGGCTACAGGATGGGACCGAACACAGGTACAAAATACAGACCGGGCGAACACATTCCAGGGTTGAATGTCGGAGGTTGGTTTGATGCCGGTGATTACGATATTGATGAGCCTTCTCAGTGTGAAACGATACTGAATTTCTCTGCAACCTGGCAGCAGTTCCATCCTGAAATAGATGAGACTTACATCAACGAGAAAACCCGCTATGTCGATATCCATGATCCTGACGGCAAGCCGGATATACTCCAGCAAATAGAGCATGGGGTTCTTCAGCAGCTCGGCCAGCAAAAGGCATTCGGGCGCGCTATTGCCGGAATAAATGAGGCACATCTTTACGAGTACGTCCAGCTCGGGGATCCCGCGCAGGTAACAGACAATAAGATCTACACCCCCAGGCTGAAGCCTTATCAGGTCGAAGGCGATTCGAGCGGTACGCCGGATGATCGGTGGGCGTTTACTAATGACTTGCCCTGGTTGAATTATCTTTCAATAGCATCGCTTGCGTCTGCGAGCCGTTCGCTGAAAGGTTTCGATGATTCGCTCGCCGATGAATGTTTGACAGTCGCCGAGCAATCATGGATCAGGCAGCAACAAGACACGGCTTCGGCCACGGGCGTGGAAATGCTTCCCGCTTTTTTCCGACACGCGGCGGAGATTCCCGCCGACCTCCAATTGATGATTTGCACTAAAGACAAAAAATATGGAGATCGCTTCGAGAAACTAATCTGGTCCGCACTCGATAAAGCGCCGGAGTTCGCGATCGAAACAGCAGCGCTCGCGATTCCATATCTCGGAAACGAATACAAAGTGAAATTGGAGCCGTATGTGGAGAAATACAAGAAAGAGGACGAAGATCTGTTGAAGAAGAACCCGTACGGCGTTCCGATCGGAACGGGACATTGGGCAGGAGATCAGGAGGTGGTGAGGTGGGCAGTGACGAATTATTATTTGCACGAAGCTTTTCCAAAGATAGTCGGACCCGAATTCACCGTTCGCGGCATCGATTATATTTTCGGGTGTCATCCATACTCCAATATTTCTTTTGTGGAAGGAGTGGGCACACATTCGAAGAAGACCGCTTATGGAAACAACAGGGCCGACTTCAGTTTCATCGCGGGCGGCGTTGTACCTGGGGTGCTTATTTTGCAGCCGGACTTCGCCGAAAATCAGGAGAACTGGCCCTTCATCTGGGATGAAAACGAGTGCGTGATCAACATCTGTTCGGACTACATATTTCTCGCTAATGCCGTCGATAATTTATTTGGCAGATAAATAAGCGAAATATTTCCGACCATTTTTTGTCACGATAGGAGAGGCGCTTTTGAGGCAACGTATTTGCTTTTGCAGTTCGCAATTCTGGCGTCAGACCGGGATGGGATAGTTGCCGCAGGCACGTTTTCTATTTTGTCACTGTGCTATCTATTCCTAATACTGCCGCTGCAATCGCAAACGAGTTGAGCAAGGCAAAGGTAAATCCGAGGATCTTGTCTTTTACTGTTGCTCCCGTCGGCGCGCTTTGCCAATAGATCAACATGCCTATAATAAGTGAGAGAGCTACGGGGAATATCACGTTTGTTGAAACTGCCGGGAAAACCAATCCGACGACTTTCCATATTATTGTAACCAACACCGGGGCACCCGCAAAAGTAATCGTCGATTGGTGCGTGTTGATCACGCCCATGATCCCTGATGCTGCTTCGTGGTCTCTCGGTGTCGAGTAGCCTGGAGGCATTGCTATGTTGATGTTGAACAGTTCATTCACCTTCACCGGCATTCTCCTTTCTGTTGATTTTTTTCTCCTAAGTCGGAATTCATCCAGAGCATGCCTGGATGAAACTCCGATCGTCATCCCAACTCTATAACATTAACTTCGTTTGGAACTCAGACGGATTATTTGTCAATCACCTGTAAGCACTTTGCATAAACTTCCCGACCAAATCAGTTGCAGTCATAATAAGACGTGGAGACCATGGTACGATATGTTGGTAGACATATCCTCCTGGATTACACGGGCGAGGAGATGATCCGGAAAATGTCGAAGAGCTACTTGGCATAACCATTTTGCTTGAGCCAGTTTTGGGCGTCCATATTTCCGAGCCCTGCCGCTTTTCTAAAACAATCGATCCCCTTTTCGGTGTCTCCCTTCCTGTCGTAGGCGAGTCCTAAATTGTAGTAAGTAGCGGAGTACTTCGGATCAAGCTTGATGGCTTTTTCGTAAAATTCGATCGCGGTGTCTAATTTTCCCTTTTTATAATAGGCGTTTCCTAAGTTGTCGAAAGCCCGGGGATGCCGAGAGTCCAAACTGATGGCCTTTTCGTAAAGCGGGATAGCCTTGTCGATGCTGTCTTTGACCGTATAAGCATATCCCAGGTTATCGTACGCAAATGAATTGCTGGGATCGAGCTCTATGGCTCTCTCAAACAATGGAATGGCCTCGTCGACATTTTTCTTCGCGACGTAGTCACGTCCAAGGGCTTCATATCCGTAAGAATCGTTTGGATCCACCCGGATTGCCTTTTGATGCAATTCGATCGCCCTATCAAAATCACCTACCCTATAATATGCATATCCTAAATCATCGTATGAGTATGAATCTTCCGGGTCGAGCTCGATAGCTTTCTTGTATAGAGGTACGGCTTTTTCAATACTATCTTTGCGGGTATATGCATATCCTAGATCGTCATATGCTCGCGAATACCGAGGATTCATATTGATCTGTTCCTGATAAATTGCGATTGCGCTGTCGATGTCTCCTTTCTTGTAGTAAGCTAATCCCAGATTGTGATAAGCGCGTGAGTTGGTCGGGTCGAACTCGATGGATTTTTTGTACAGCGAAATTGCGCGGTCGACGTCGTCTTTGCCAAGATAGATGTGTCCGAGATTGCCGTAGGCATACGAGTCCCTCGGATCAATCGTTATTGCTTTCTCATATAGCGGTATGGCTTTATCGGCGCTATCTTCTTCGACATAAGCGTGGCCTAAATCGTCGTAGCCGTACGAGTCGCCCGGATCAAGCTCGATCGCTTTTTCGAAGAGTTGAATCGCGGCGTCTGTATTGTGTTCACTTACGAGAACGTATCCCAGGTCGTCATACGCGCGTGAAAAATGCGGATTTAAACTGATGGCTTCCTTAAAGAGTGAAACAGCTTTCTCTGTGTCCCCTTTGGAGTAGTACGCTAGTCCTAAGTTGTCGTAGACTTCGCTAAACTTAGGGTCGAGCTCCTTCGCTTTTTCATAGAATAGGACCCCGTCATTCAAGTTTCGCATCTCGACTGAGTAATATCCTCTTTGAAACCAATCGCAGGCGGATAGAGCCCTCGATGCCGAAATATATTCAGCCTTTTCCTGAAGTCGCATTTGATCATTCTTTTCACCTGCAATCTCTCTGCGCAGCTTGTCCATCGATGTCTCCGCGGAATCGGCTCTCTGGCTTGCATTTTCAAGCTCCCTCAGCCTGACATGACTGATCGCAACAGCCATGAAGTTGTTTAGGATCTCGCTTCGATGAATTGTAATCGATGCCTTGATGTGATATTTTTTCCCGCTCCAATTTTCGTCGACAGTTTTTATGCCGGTAATCCCTCCCAGTATGCTCTCGATCTGCTCTTGAGCAAGTCCGCTTAACGTGCTGGCATTTTTCGTCTCGGCCGTATCAATCGTGCTCCGCAAATAGACGCTGATCTCTTGAAGCAATGCTTTCTTGACATTATGGAACGCCAGGGCGCGAGCTGTATTCTTGTCGTCGATTTTCCCGGTATCGTAAGTATATTGCTGAACGAATGTTCTGGTCTGCGAATATAATGGGACTGAGCAGAGGAATAACAAACAGAAAACCTTGATTCTCACAACTTCTCCTTTCAGAAGATATCGATCTTAAATAGAAATATCTATCAGAGTAACTGCATTCTCCCAGCCTGTCACTCTTCGCCTTAACACTTGACCATTACTGGAAAGTTTGACGCCAACCTGGCCTAAAAGGTTTGTCGGCAGCAAAATCCATTATCTGAATGTTGCTTTCCGACCAGGTCGGTCGAACCACCGCCTTCGAGATCCGGTTGTTTGCCGACTTACTTATCTTTGATCAAAGTTAATTTTAGATTGCCGATTCCGAAAAATCAAGTACAACATGGTATCACGTCAAATAGCCTCCGCAACTCATCTGCCGGTCGTACGCTTGCCGATCAATTGGTATCGTCGACGTCGCGGACAAATATAAACAGACTTCATGAGAATTATTGGATATGAGGTCAATCTATGGAGTTTTTTTTTCTTAAGAAAGTCCGGGCAAATCGCAGTTCATGCGAAAAGGGGTCATTGAATTTCGGTCGATTCTCTCGATCCGAAGTAGTCTCCGGATCCGCCCTCCATGGCATAGCTGGTTCGGAATACCTTTCAGCTGAATACTCATTTCCGGGGCCGAAACTATCGGCGGAAAATCCTTTTTGCATCTTGATTGACACATTGAAAAAGGACCCAAAATTGGAGAGTGATTCCGATATTGTAAAAATGTAACATTAGATTACGGTTTCGTTATTATGCCATTCCTGCGAAGAAAATGTGGTCGCATCACGCCGAAAATTGACCCACGGGATTCCGGCATAGACGTTGCAAAGTATTTACCGGATGCTATAAATGTGCACGGTGTCTGAAAAGGCGGTCTCTGCGAACTATTGCTACATATTGAGCATTTGCGCCGTTTGTTGCGTTAGAGGTGGTGATTCCAAATTATTGAGATGCTAAAGTATGAACGAACCAGGCTTCAGATGCGCATCAAGTACAAAAGAGGCTTTCCATTGAAGGGGCATTTTTCGACAAAGAGGAGTGACAATTCGAATGACGATGGCATCGGAGCAGCCCAGATGATAAGGAATAGATGGCTCAGCACAATGGCATTTATCATATCGATGAATCAGACCGAATTCTGTTGTCCGTGAAGCGTCAATTTTACATATCACGTTTTTTGATGGGACTCATGGTGGCAATTGCGCTTATGGGCTCATCGGCGTTTGCTGCCAATTATACTGCATCGGTGAGCGGCAATTGGAATAGCGCCGCAACATGGGGCGGTGCAGGTATTCCTGGAGCAGGAGACGCCGTTACGATTAGTTCGGCCATTACCGTGACTGTTCCGAGTGGGTACACCGCAAGTTGCACCTCAATAGCAATTAACGCTAACACCACTACCACCGTAAATGGAATTGCTTTTGCCGATAACACCAGCATTCTTAATGTTTCAGGTGCTATCACAACGACTAATTCTGGCGTTGGTGGAGCACTGACAAATATCGCTGTAGGAGCGGGCACTTTGACAGCGGGTTCAGTGGCGCTTGCTGGTACAGCTAGCGGAACAAGATTCACTGAAATCACCATCTCCACGGGAACTGTTACAGTTTCGGGGAACATTACTTCTGCAGGTACTGCTTCGCGAATAACGTTTTCAGGTGCGGGGACACTATATGCCGGTGGCACTTTCATGAGTGGCACGCAAGGTACATTTACGGCATCGACCGGTACAGTTGTTTTCAATGGCACCGCTGCACAAACAATCTCACCGTTTGCATACACGTTCAATAACGTGACCATTGCAGGAACCAACACGGCATCAATCGGCGCCAACACAACAATAAACGGGAATCTGGCTATCAATGATGGAGCAGGCTTTAATGTAGGTCCCTACAGTTTGACCGTGGCGGGCACAACGACTGTTGGCGGCGGAACAAGCGGAACCCTCACCATATCATCAACGACAGGAACAGAAACATTTACTGGTTTGGTAACTCTTAATACGGGAGCTACATGGAACAACACAGCAAATGAAGCAATTACCTTTCAGGGTGGAATAACCAACAATGGCACATTCAATGCAGGAACAGGAATACAGACTTTTAATACGAATGCGCAAGCGCTAACCGGGGCAATATCAATCCCGAGTATTACAATTACAGGTGTGACACTCACGAACAGCGGGACATTGACGGTAGCAACGGCATTAGCTGGAACAGGCGGCTTGACAAATGCGGGGACACTCAACATTGATTTCGGTGGTGCGCCTGGAATAACAACACTGACTGCGACTGCAACCGGCAACACGGTGAATTACGGATATGCAGGAGCCCAGACGGTCTTTTCGACGAATTATTATAATCTGACTCTCAGCAGTAGTGGTGCAAAAACCTTACAAACTGGAACGACGTCAGTTGGCGGAAACTTGACTCTAAGCGGCACTGCTACGACGACGACAGTTGTCGGGTTAACGATAGGCGGTAACCTCCTTGTCGGCGATGGGACAACATTCACTGCGGCAGGCTTTGCTTTAACGGTCACGGGAACGACTGTTGTGGGCAACGGGACGAGTGGCACTTTAACCATAAACAATGCTGCAGGTACCAAGGCATTAGGCGGCGTAACAATTAATGGTGGAACAGGAACTATTAACATAACTGCCGGAGCGACTGTCACTGCCAGCAGTCTAACTGTGAATAGCGGAGGTACATGGAGCAGCGCTACGACCGCTGCCGCAGTAACGATAAGTGGCGATCTTTTCAATAGCGGAACTTTTACAAATTCGGTTGCTACAACTTATTCAATTAGTGGAAGCATAACTAATAACGGAACAACCCTAACGGCGGGCAATGGAATTTACACACTTACTGGGGCCGGTCAAACCATTGGTGGCACGAATGCAATCAGCATACCCAGATTAACGATAAATGGGACGTATGCGAACAACAGTTCATCGCTGACTGTAGGAACTGCGCTAGCTGGTACAGGCACTTTGACGAACATCGGCACACTGAATATTGGTGGAACTTGCTCCATTACAACTCTCACTAATCAAGGGACCGTAGGTGTCACCGGCGCCGGAGCAATTAGCACCGCTCTTGCGAATTTTTCAAACACCGGAACTATCAATCTCGGTGGGACAGGCACAATTGCCGGGATCACCAACAACGCTGGAGGCTTAGTTAATCTTGCCAGTTCAGGTACGATCACCAATTTTAATAACGCTGCGTCCACGAGCGTACTCAGTATCAGCGATCTTACTGTACCGACCATCACCACGTTAAACGTTGGTACAGCCGGAAACACGGTTATCTACAGCGGCGCGGGAGCTCAAACAGTTATCGATGTCGCCTATTGCAACCTTACTACCTCGGGTTCGGGGACAAAGACGTGGACTGAGGGAGCAGCCAGGACCATGACGGGCAATCTCATTGTTGGTGATGGTACAACACTAAGCATTGCGGGTGCCTACGCCTGGACCGTTTCAGGAACCACTACGATTGGCAGTGGAGTAAGCGGAACTTTGAGCATAACCAATGCCACAGGGACAAAGACATTTACAGGCGCCGCATCGATCAACGCCGGGGGAAGTATTACGGAAACTGCAGCGGCGGCTCTCTCTTTCGGTTCTGATGTTACTATAACAGGGACACTCGCAGAATATGGCGCGGCTACGGTCAGCGTTTCGGGAAATTTTACAGATAACGGGACCTACACTGCCAGCACGGGAACCCATACTTTTAATGGAGCTACGAAGACGATCAGTGGTTCGTCAACTATTTCAATTCCGACCGTCACCTTCACCGGGTCTTATACTAATTTGGGCACGTTGACCTCAGCTACATTGCTGACAGTCACAAGCCCTGCAGTTCTCACCAACAATGGCACAATCACTGCAACCACCGCACTGTCCGGAACTGGAAGTCTTGCACAAGGCACTAATGCGACGCTGCTTGTTAGTGGTACTTCCGCGATTGCCACATTGTCGGCGACAGCATCGGGTAATACAGTCAATTACAATGGTGCGGCTGCGCAAACTGTGAAGGCGACCACTTATAACAACTTGACATTATCCGGCGGCGGTGCAAATACTACGACCGGTGTAACGGTCAATGGTGTCCTCTCAATGGAAGGAACCGCTACGGCCTTGACGGCGCCGACGTACGGCGCAGCGGCAACCTTGCAGTACAACACCACGACTCCGCGAACCGCAGGTGTCGAGTGGATAGCGAATTTTGCAGCGACAGGCGGCATCATTATTAAGAGCACCGGCACCATCACCATGAATTCAGCCGAAACGATAAATGCTCCTCTGACGATTAACGCCGGAGCAGCGTTTGCGACGAACAATTTTGCTCTGACGCTCGGGGGAAATTTCCTGAATAGCGGCGGAACCTTTACCGCAGGAAGTTCTAATATCACGATAAGCGGCACCGGCACGCAGAGCATTTCGGGTTTCTCGACGACCGGGTCCGTAACGATGACGAAAACCGCGGGCACCGCAACGTTGCAGGGAGCAATTTCTTGCGGCAGTTTGATTTTGAACGGAGTTGGCGGCACACTCAATCTTGGCGCTGCTTTCACGCACACCGTTGGAAATGTAACGACGACCAATGGGACGCTAAATCTAGGTACCAGCTTATTAAGTGTCTCAGGTAACTGGACGAATAACGGCGCAACAATTACAACAACGGGTTCAACCGTCAACCTCAACGGGACCAGTTTACAGACCATTGGTGGTACAAGCACAACAACATTCAATAATCTGACCATCAACAATTCTAGCGGTGTCACATTGGGCGTACCGGTGTCGGTTGCCGGTACACTTACTCTGACAGCGGGTGTTGTCACCACATCCTCGACAAACTTGTTGACGATAACAAATACCTCATCCGGAAGTATTTCAGGTGCATCATCTGGCTCGTTCATTGTGGGCTCACTGGCGATGACTTTATCTGCGAATATTGGAGCAGACGGTACGACTTATTCATTTCCCGTCGGAGACCCCGGGAATTATCGCCCACTGAGTTTGGTAAATGTTCGGACGGGGACAACGACACCTGTTGTGATGGTAACCGAAAATTCATCCGGAGCTTCTACGGGTGACGGAACGACAATTACGAGTATCGCTCCGCGCAATTGGTACGTTCAAATAACTAGCGGGAATTTTACGAGTGCGACAGTTCAACTTTCCGAAAGCGGGTTGATATCGACCAGCGTCATTGGAAGATCGGCTGCACAGTCGGGGACCTATTCCTCAATTGGCGGCGTAAACATCGGCGCTACTATTACCTCTTCCCAGGCTGTATCTTCGTTCCCCGATTATTTTGCTTTAGGCATTGCACCGACTAAAGCTCTGTACTCTTACCAATCGGGTAGTTGGGACGTTTCGACAACCTGGACTACCGATCCTTCTGGTACAATCTGGACAAACGCGAGAGTTCCCGGCGCTGCCGACAGCGTCGTCATCCTCAATGGCCGCACGATTTCGCTCGCCTCAAACAGCAAGAACATCGAAGCACTAACTCTAAAAGCAGGCGGCATACTTGACATCCAATCCACCACGGGACATAATTTTGGGACGGTATCGGGCCAGGGTAAAATAATGCTCAGCTCGAATACATTTCCCGGAGGCACTTTTACCAATTTCGTCGGCGCCAGCGGTGGCACTGTTGAGTACTATAATCTCAATGCGGTCAGTTTGAGTACGGCTCAATACACATATGATAATTTGATTATCTCAAATTATTCTGCGAGTGCAATTTCAACCTATTTGAATAATGGCACGAATCCAACTACTTATACTATCAACGGGAGTTTCAGTCTAAAAAATTATTCTTCCGGCAGCAACACATTTTATTTTGGCAATCCAACCGCTTCGGATAATTTGATTAACATGACAGTGTATGGGAATTTCTCCGTCGATGCGGGATGCAATGTCAGGGTTAACAACTTTGCAACCTCGCACGCAATTCCCAATCCGAGTGATGAAGGTGCCACAGCGTATCCTGTACATACGCTGAATCTCTATGGTAGTCTAACGAACAACGGTTCGGTGCGATTTACAGGATTGCCGGCACCAGTAAACACTGCATACTATACACTTACGACGACTGGAACCGGCGGTGTGAACTATGGTGATGTTCAGGTCTTCTTCTATGGTGGAACAAACAATAACGTGGTGTGTAATGGAACGACCGACTTTTTCAGGCTCATAGTGGCGAAAGGCTCGGATAATACTTATACACTTGAAGTGAGCTCTTCAAATGCGGCTAATTTTGCTCTCTATGCCCCGAACTATCAGGGCAATAACAACTTTAACGGAGGCACTATCAACGGTTACGGCTATGGAGTGTACTATAAAGCTCTCTATATCCATTATGGTACTCTAAAGCTGGATACGAACATCACCATTCCTTCTCTCACAGAAGGAGGCCAGGATTTTAATGTCATACCGACTGCAGGATTGTGGATCAACGGTGCAACCGTGTCGACCACAGTTAGCGGACTGAATGGAACCGGCTATCAGGCGGCAACTCTTTATGGCTCTCTACACATCAGCGCGGGTTCGTTCTCAACGGGTGATGCCGCAGGCATCGTCCTTGGAACATTAGGTACCCCTATGATCAAGATCGAAGGGACCGGCTTGTTGGACGTCAGTCAGGCTTGGACTGACGGAGGCGGTTCTAATCTGATGAGCTATGTGCAAACGGGTGGAACAGCCAACATTCGCGCGCAGGGAGAAGGAAACCATGCCGGAGCATTGTTAGGATTAAGCAGCCCTAATTCGTCATTTGTCATGAGTGGTGGCACGATCAATTTCACGAACAATGCATTTGTCGGCACACCCACAACTTATGATTACCAGATTATGGATATTGAAGCTCAATCCGGATATTATCAGGTTACCGGAGGCACGATTAATATCAATCTCCCGAGCTCCGCCACTACTTATACCGCAAATTCAACTGTACCATTTTATAATCTTAGTATATCCAACGCGACCGGAACAGGGGCTACCACTATTCAATGGAATACTCCGGGATCGAGTCTTACTGTGGTTAATAATTTATCGATCGGCGGCAATGCCGTGCTGAATCTCAACGGGACGAATCAGATCAGCCTATATGTCGGAGGCAACTTCACCCTTGCTTCCGGTGGGACATACACACCGGGCGCGACGGATACGACAACTTTCAACGGGACCGGATATCAGGGATTCGTAAATGTCGGTACTATTACCGGTGGGTTGTACAATCTCACTTTGACAAATTCCTCCAAGACGGCGATTATCTCCAACAATTTGACTGTGAATGGTACGCTCACGATAAGCCAGAACGCTGTGCTGAACGACAGTGGTAGAGTCATCACTGTAACTGGTAACATAGTAAATAGTGGTGCACACATCAGTAGCGTAACAACGGGCAGCATAACCTTCAGCGGCACGGCGGCGCAGACCATTGGCGGAAATGGTGCGGGAGTTTTCAATAACCTTACTCTGAACAAAACCGGCGGCTCGGTGACTGTCACTGCTAACATAACTGTTAACGGCAACTTGCGATTGGCCGGTACAACAGCAGGCGCATGGAATATACTCAATATCGGAAGCAGCCAGCTTTCGTTAGGTGTTAACGCCATGGTCTATTCAGATAATGCGACCGGGACCGCTTTTGCCAACAACAGAATGATTCAGACAAACGGTTCGGCTTCCGATGGCGGCGTAAGCAAATCGTATTCCGGCACTACCGCATTCTTGTTTCCACTCGGATTTGGAACATACTACCAGCCGGCTTCGATCCAATATAGCAGTGCGCCGACCGCCTACGGTTTTGTTAATACCAGGCCCGTTAATGCAAGGCATCCGTTAGCCCAGGGCACTAACAACGCGTTGACATGTTATTGGAAAACTTCAAGCACCGGATTTTCCGGGGTCCCGGCTGGCTCAGTGAAGCATCTGTATTATTACAATCAGAATTTTGTTCAGGGGACTGAGACATCGTATGTACCGGCATATTATGATGGAATATCTTCCTGGGTGACTCCTTCGGGTTCGGTTGATGCAACCAATAATATAGTTTCATTCACCGCCCTGAATGCATCGGATGGCGAGTTTACTGCGGGCATGTCATCGGCATTCGCCGCAATTCCGACATTATATAGTTTTGTCAGTGGAAATTGGAACGCCGCCAGCACTTGGTCAACAAGCAGAACCGTATACGTCGCCGGCGGCACGCCCACCTCATCTATGCTGGTTTATGTCTGTAATGGAAAAACTGTCACGACGACGGCGGCAGCCTCGTCGGGCAATTTGATCATCGAAGCGGGATCTATACTCGACCTGGGAGCAGTCACCGGACATAATTTTGGCTCGGTTCCAAATTCAAAAGTCTCCGGCAACGGAACGCTGAGAATTGCCAGTAATAATTATTTCCCGACCGGCGATTGGGGAAATTTTTTGGGGAGCAGCGGCGGAACCGTGGAATATTATCAGACGGCAGCCGGCACACTAAATTTGCCGACGACATATACGTTACCCGGTGGCGGCACGGCTAACATTACCGGCTACTACAATCTGATCGCTTCGCCCTACAATGGATCGAACATAATCCTGCCGAATACGAATTTGACGATCTACGGAAATTTGACGACGGGATATTCTGCGGGAGGAGGTACCACAAACTGCATTACGCAGATCAACGCAAGCGCGACAACTACTACAACGCTTGAGGTGCATGGGGTCATCACCGTCAATCAAAACGGCATCCTCCAGTACATGAACGGAGCGGTGCAGAATGTCATCGCCGATTCTGATTTGACCATTGCGGCTGGTGGAGCATTCCAGGTCCGTAATGGAGGTACAGCCAATACCGCCAACACCCTGACGGTTGATGGGAACATCGTCAATAATGGGACTCTCGACTTGGATCCGAATTTTCCTACGAACGATAATTACCATTCCACACTTGGATTCTCGGGATCATTCAGTAAAGCATTGACCAGCACAACCACGCCGACACGAACGCGGCTGTACGCCATCATTGTGAATAAAGGGAGCACGCTCGATTCTATCGTCAACATTTCCATCAATCCGACGGGATTTCAGGTAGGAGGTGGCGGCCTGTCGTTGCTGAACGGCACATTCAGGTTGACATCTGCAGTTACGATGTCGCTCTCAACAGGCGGCTTCACTATTCCCGTTACCGGCGGAATCTCAGCGAATGGTGGTACAATTAACTTTGTCACCGGCACAGCGTCGGCAGATTTGATATTGAAAGGCCGCCTTGAAGTTCTTGCCGGGGCGGTCAACGTTGGTCCGTCCGTTTCCTCTGCATCGGCGATGTCCTCGAGTATTTCGTATTCTGCGGCAGGCTCGCCGACAATCGCTGTTTCCGGAGGCACGCTCAACGTCTACTCTCAAGTGCGGCGAGACACGGTCAATAATTCCGGCTCTTTGAATTATACTCAAGCGGGAGGGACCGTCACGATCGGTGGAAAGAATGCCAGTGACACGCGCGCGCCGCTCGAAGTCGTGAATGACGGAAGTAAATTTGTGATGACCGGTGGTACGTTAATAATCGCCAACGGAAACATTAATACAACATCTCCATTTGATCTGGATATTGAACCTGACGTTTCCAACGTGACCGGCGGAACGATACAGTTTGGACTCTCGGGGGTCACGCCTAATCAGACTCCTTTCCGCTTCGAGACTTCGGTCCCTCTATGGAACCTTACACTCGAAGCGTCGACGAACGCGTCAGCGATACAGGAAATATACAACTCAACTTTATTGGGAAGTCTCACTATCGGTGGTACCTTGGGCTACTACAACGCAAACGGGCTCGATCTTGAGATCGGCGGGAATCTAATAAATAGCGATACAAGTACTTCGATCGGTGTCAGCGGGGGTGGATTTCAGGCACAATCCATCACACAAACCACTTCATTCCTCGGGACAG
>Ga0335078_10002920_pt1 | contig 25667 bp, 22 predicted proteins | sample Lox_Sample_32_FD_206711 | JGI IMG/M metagenome (GOLD analysis project Ga0335078, IMG submission 206711) | Soil microbial communities from Loxahatchee National Wildlife Refuge, Florida, United States - Lox_Sample_3.2 | ecosystem: Environmental > Terrestrial > Soil > Wetlands | place: USA... | reverse complement strand
ACCGTGTTGGCGGGATCCTGGGCCTTTTCGAAGCGGATGGAAGCGTCGGTGCGCAGCTTCAGCGCGGACGAGGTCTTGCGAATCGACGCGGCCTGAAAGTTCGCGCTTTCGAGCACCACTCGCTTCGTCTTGTCGCTGATGGCGGTGGAGGCTCCGCCAATCACGCCGGCGAGCGCGATGGCGCCGGAGGCGTCCGCGATCACCAGGCTGCTTCGATCGAGCGAGTACTCTTCCTCGTTCAGACCGCGGAAACGCTCGCCCGGATGCGCGGGCCGGATGAAGATGGTGTCGCCGGAAAGGCGGTCGGCATCGAAGGCGTGCGTCGGCTGCGGCAGTTCCGCCATCAGCAGGTTGGTCATGTCGACAATGTTGCTGATGGGGTTCAGCCCGAGCGCGTTCAGCCGGTACTGCAGCCAGGCGGGCGACGCCTGCACGGTCACGTTGTCGAATTCGAGCGCGCTGTACCGGGGGCACAGGTCCAAATCCTCGATCGCGATCCGGACGCGGCTGCCTCCCTGGGGCAGCAGGTGCGGCTTGACGGGATCGACCAGCGCGGACCCCAGGATGGCTGCCACCTCGCGAGCCATTCCAATGTGCCCCCACAGGTCCGGCCGGTGGGTCAGCGACTTGTTGTCGATTTCGATGATGCTGTCCGGTGCGCAGCCGGGAATGGGATCGCCGGCTGCGCCATGGATTTCGAAGATGCCGGAATGGTCCTTGTTGATGCCCAGCTCAGCGCCGCTGGCCAGCATGCCATCGCTTTCCACGCCGTCGATCACCTTCTTGCCGACCGGCGCCCAAACGGCGGTCACGCCGGGCCGGCAATTGGGAGCGCCGCACACCACCGTCTTTCGGCCCAGCGGACCCAGGTCGACGATCGCCCTGAGATTGTGGCCGGCGCCGGTCGGCTCGGCCGATTCCACGCGCGCGATCACGGCGCCCGCCAGCAGCGCGCCGGCGGTTTCGATGCCCTCGCACTCGGCGGTCTTCATGGTGATCAGCCGCTCGAGCCGAGCCGGCGCGCAATCGAGTTTGTCCACCAGCTCGCGGATCCAGTTGTAAGAGAATTTCAAGATCGCCCCGTCAAAACTGTTCCAGGAATCGCAAATCGCCGCCCTGCAGGTGGCGGATGTCGTCAATGGCGTAGCGCATCATCGCCAAACGCGTAAGGCCGAGGCCGAAGGCAAAACCGTTCCACTCGCCCGGATCGATGCCGCTCATGCGCAGCACGTTGGGATTCACCAGGCCGCAGGGCAGCAGCTCCACCCAGCCGCTCTGTTTGCACACCGCGCAGCCCGCGCCGCCGCAGATCAGGCATTGAATGTCCAGCTCGAAGCCCGGCTCGACGAAAGGGAAATATCCCGGCCGCAGCCGCACCGTGACCTCGCGATGAAAAATCGCGGTCAACAGCGTCTTCATGAAGTAAAGGAGGTGAGCGACCGAAACGTCGCGATCGATCATCATGCCTTCCAGCTGATAGAAGGTGTGCTCGTGCGAAGCGTCCACGCTTTCGTTGCGGAAGGCGCGTCCGGGCGCGATCATGCGCAGCGGCGGACCCAGGCGCTCCATGCCGCGCACCTGCACCGGCGAAGTGTGCGTGCGCAGCAGCTTCCCGCCTTCCAACCAGAAGGTGTCCTGCATGTCCCGCGCCGGATGAGTGGCGGGAATGTTGAGCGCGTCGAAATTGTGATATTCGTCTTCCACCTCCGGCCCATCGAGCACCGCGAAGCCAAGCGAGCCGAACAGCTCCTCGAGCTCGCGCTGAATGCGGGTGATGGGATGCAGGTGGCCGCGGCGCGGGCCGGGAGCGGGCAGCGTGAGATCGAGCCATTCGGCATCGAGACGCTCGGCGAGAGCGTTTTCGGCGAGGGCCCGTTTGCGAGTCTCATACGCCGCTTCGAGCGCCTGCTTGGCGCCGTTGAGCAGCTTGCCGAAAACAGCGCGTTCCCCGGGCGCGAGGCGGGCCATATCCTTGCTGGCCGCGCTGAGCGCGCTCTTGCGGCCGAGCGCTTCGACGCGCGCCGCTTCCAGGTCCTCTGTGTTGCGCGCGGCGCGAATCCGCTCGAGGGAACCGGCGACCAGTTCCCGTATGGAGTCCTCAGACATGCGTGTTGAACTTCCGATTGTAGCAAGCGTGTCCCCGGGCTTTAACCAGCCTGCCGACTGAGGAGTCGTCCCGACTGGTGTTTCACCGCCGCGCAGCGACTAGCGCATGGATACGATCATCATGGTGGCGTCATCGTGGAAGTTGCCGTTTGAAAACTGGGTGACGGCCGCCATCACGCGTTGGCGGCATTCTTCGGCGATTCCAAACGGCTGGCTGAGCGCACGGACGAGGCGCTCTTCGCCGAATTCTTCATTGGCGGCGTTGAAGGCCTCGGTGATCCCGTCGGTATAGAGCACCAGGCAGTCGCCCGAGCGCAGCTCGGCGGAGCCCGCAACGTAGACTGCGCCGGGAAACACGCCAAGCACGGGGCCGCCTTCGCGGAGATCTTCAACCGTGCCATCCCGGCGGCGCAGAATAGGAGGGTTGTGGCCGGCGTTGCAGTAATCGAGGCGCATGTTCGCGGCGTCGATCACCGCGTAGAAGAAGGTGATGTATTTGCCCGGGGCGACATTGCCGGCAATCAGCTGGTTGGCCTTGGCGCACAACTCATGGGCAGCGAGCCCGCCGGGAGCGAAAGCGCGCACAATCGCCTGCAGGTTGGACATGAGGAGGGCGGCCGCCATACCTTTGCCGGAGACGTCGCCGACGGCGATCGCGGCGCGCGCGTCGCCGAGGCGGATGGCATCGAAGTAATCGCCGCCCACCATGCGGGCGGGCTGGCAACCCGCCGCCAGCTCGCATCCCTGGATTTGCGGCAGCGTGGCGGGCATGAGCGCCTGCTGGATTTCGCGGGCGCGCTCGAAATCCTCTTGATGGAGCTGGAGGGCGCGGCTCTCCGCTTCCACTCTGTCTTCCAGTTGGCGGTTGCGCAACTCCAGACGGCTTCTGGTTTTCGAGTAGAGCTCGATGCCGCACCCCAACAACACCATCACCACCATGAGCATGCGGTCGGCCCCGTACAGCTGGGATACATTGTCCGCCAGGCGCACCGTCAGCATGAGGAAATTGCCGATTGCCGCGGAGGCGGCGGCGATGGTGAGTCTGACGGCGACGAAGATCACCCAGTCCAAGGGAAATCGAGCCGGGGCCATCCAGCGGCGCATCGGCCGCTCAAGCGCAAAATGAAACGCCGCGACTGGCACCATATAGATGAGCCCGGCGCTAATTGCACGCCACAGCCCGCCAAATGATCCGGTCATCACGAACCAGGCGAGTGTGCTAAGCCCGATCGTTGGCCCGACCGTCATGGCCGCTATGCGCGCGGCTCGCGTGGTCTTGGCATTGCCGCTCACCTCAGCTAGCTTATTACAGCCCGGCCGCCGGGTGTCTGATCTGCAGCCGGGAGATCCCATAACCGAGCCAGATGAAACCGATAATGAACAACGGCATGGCAACCGCGCCGCAAGCCGCTAAGAGCAAAAGCGACGAGTACGAACTTGCCGGATCTGCGCGCATGGAAGCTATCGCGACCATCGAATACGGCAGCACCAGCACGGCCGCGGATAATGTTCCCGGAACCAAGGTGCGGCGTTTCAGCGATAACACGCAGTGGCCGATGGCATTTTCCATGAAGGCTAAGATCGTAATATTGCAGAGTGCAACATAGACGCCGCCCTTGTGAACGTACGCCAGCCCGGCGATCACGGCGACAAACAGCGTCACCGCGATCAGCGTGTTTCGCATCGCGGGTCGAGATACCCGTTTCGCGAGGAACCGCGAGTGATATGCGCGAACGAAATCATCGTAACGCGAATACTCATCGACGTTGTGCACAGTAACCAGCAAGGGAAGTAACACTGTGACCCATTCAAATGTAGTCGACAATTTCATCACCTCCTGCAGGCCAGGCGCTTCAGTCCTGCGGTCTTTACGGCGCTCATAGTACCGCAAGGCACATCGCCAAGGTAGGGGAGGCGCATGGATTTCATCGACGCCAATCAGATGAGGGACAACGATCCTTCGACGCAACCTGCCGAAGACTCCACCGCTTGCTTAGTCAACAGCGGCTCTGAGCCCACTTAGTTACCCACAGATTCCCCCGACGGGCAAACATTCTCCAATTCCATTTGACAAGCCACCTCAGATGACTTATTACCGCTCGGCTGGCGCCGGCGTGCGCCGCAATGCGGCCCGCTCCCCGGCGAATCGGCTTACCATGCCAAGCGGATCGAGAGGTGTAACTGGCGTGCGGGCGTCGCCGTGTGGCTGATGACGCCGGAAGATTCGACTCCGAGGTAGCGGTCAGGCAGCGCGAAGTTGGCGCGGTTCAAGAGATTCGTGGCCGCGATGCGCGTTTCGAGCCGAAGCGTGCCGCGCAACTCGAAGCTTCGGCTGAGAGCGGCGTCGGCCGCAGCCAGCCCGGGGCCGCGAAGGATGTCGAAGCCGGAGTTGCCGTACTGGTAGAGCGCGGGAACCTGGAACGCGCTGCCGGCGGCGCCCAGGCTGGTGTTGAACCAGTGGAGGTAGGAGCGCTGGCCCGCGGGGAGGGTGCCGCTGCCGGCACGGTTGGGAAGCTGAAAGCCGCCGTTGTTCAGACTGTTGACTGCCAGCTCCGGCGTGAACGGAAAACCGCTTTCGAGCGCGACTGCGGTGGCGGCGCGCCATCCGCGCGTCACAGCCGCAAGTGTGCCGCGGCCTGGGCGGCGCCGCACTTCATATTCAGCGTTGAAGGCGGCGCGCTGCGCGATATCGAAGGGAGACAGCCCGCGATTGCCGCGCGGGTTGTAAACGTTCTGCGGCGCCGCCGGCCGGCTTTGCGGATCGCTGTAGGGCGCGACCGAATCATCCACCGACTTCGACTGCGAGTAACTCGCCATTACTTCCAGGGAAGAAACTATCTGGCCGCTTAGTTTTGCCTGCCCGCCGTAGTAAGTGGAGCCTCCGCCGAGATTCAAATAATTGATTCGCGATTCGTATGGCTCGTAGGGATATCGCGGAGTGGCGTAAGGCGTGGGTGCGGGGAACGGTTGGTTGGCATTGAACAGGTCCTCGAGGTGGATACCCATCGAGCTTGCCCCGCCGGCTTCGAAGACCAGGCGGGAGCCCAGGCGATGACCGAGAAACAAATCCCACTGGTCGGCATACGGGGTGTAATTCTCGGGTTGAACGGCGTTGATGCTGCTCTGGGCTGCGTTGAGAGCCGCGGCGTTCAGCAGCGAAGCCGGCACGGGGGCGGGCAATCCGGCAGTCAGATTGGGCCCGAGCTGAAAGGTGCCGTTGATGGTATCGAGCAGCGAGGCATAAGGCGGATTCCGCGCCAGGCTGCCTTCGGCGAGGTAGGCGCCGAAATCGTAGTCCTTGCTGAATCCGCCGCGCAGCGCCGTGTCGCCCTTCGAGGAAAGACTCAGCACGAAACCCACGCGCGGCGCGAACGCGCGTTTGCTGAATCCCAAGCCGGCGTATTGGTTCACGCCATCCTGGCCCGCGAATTGATTGAGCGCGGGCGCGGTTCGGGAGAAATTGAAGTTCACCAGGCCGCCCGAGGCTTCGGTGAGCGGCGGCTCGAGGGAATAGCGAAGCCCCGCCTGAATGCCGAGCCGGCCGAAGCGGATCTGGCCCGCGGCGAATCCGGAGAGTTCCCAGGCGCGCAGGTGGTAGGGAGAGAACTGGACGTCGCGCTGGACTTCGGAAGGGTAACCGAGGAGCAGGGATGCGATGGAATCGCCGGTGGGCGCAGCGGATCCCTCCTGGCTGGTGTAGTCGGGGGTGAAGAAGAAGGTTCCGCGGCTGGAGACGTCGCTCGCATCGCCCGTGGCGAGGCGGCGGATGGCCTGGATACCGAATTGCCACGTGTGGCGCGCCTTGGTGAAACGCACCGCGTCTTCCACCTGGTAGTTGGTAATGCGCAGCCGGAATGGAGCCGCGCCGGCGGCTCCCAAGGAGGTGAAGCCGGCCGGATCGACGGTGGGAAGGCCGGCGCCGGTCAAACCCGGAATGCCGAGGGGCGCCGACCAGTTCACACCCTGATCGAGGGGCTGAGCCTGAAGATCGAGGGAGGCCGCGCCGGCACGGAATTCGTTGCTGAGCCGGGGGCGCAGATTCGCGGTTTCGGCGATGACGGCGTTCCATGCGCTGGACGTCAGGTTGGCATCGTCGGCATTTTGGGTGAGATCGCTGCCCAGGCTGGTTTGCGCAGACCCCTGCCCCGCGGGGGCCGGCAGCGCACCCGGCGATTGCTCATCCTCCCGCTCATATGCGGCGCTGAGGAACAGGGAGTGCCGCGAGGAAAGACGCCGGTCGGACCGGCCGTGGAACCAGGCGGCGTTGTGAGGAGACGATGGCGAGTAACGGTAGTTATCGGCGGCTCCGGGCAAGTCAGGATCGGGATACAAAGCCAGTAAGCGCTCGCCCGCCGGCGAAAATAAGCTGGGGGGAACCATGTTACCGGGGAATAACTGCCGTTCGAAGATGCCCGAAGGAGTAGCGGCGATGGTGAAGGGATTGTAGACCGGCGCGAACGTGAAGCCACCGGCCTTTTGCGCGGCGGTAGGAACCGTGGATATCACGGTGAGGCCGTCGCGGCTGCGCAGCCCTTCCAGATCGGCAAAGAAATACCAGCCGCCCTTGCCGGCGGGACCGCCGAGATTAGCGCCGAACTGGTTCGCCGCCATGGCGGGTTTGCGGGCGCCGTCAAAAAAATTGCGGGCGTCAAGAGCGGAATTGCCGAACTCCTCATGGGCGGCTCCATGGAGCGCGCGCGATCCGGAACGGGTGATCACGCTTACCCCGGCTCCGGTAGCGTGGCCCGATGCGGCGGGTATATATCCGTAAGCCAGACTTACTGCTGCGATCGCTTCGGGAGGCGGATTGAGGATTGCGGCTCCGGTCCACTTATCGTTGTTATCCATGCCATCGAGCACGAAGTTGTTATTCTGGCCGCGCTGGCCGGCTGCGTTGAAGCTCATATTGGCGCGAAAGGCGTATGGGCCGGCGCCTTCGGTGGCGCTACCCTGCTGGCCGGGCGTGATGTCCGCGCGCTCGCGGAGGGAGTCCAGATAGGCGCGAAGGGCATCGCAGTCGCCGGGCGCCGGGGGAGTGTTGAGGATGACCGAGCCATCCGTCGTCTTGGCGTCTTCGACGATTACAGCCCTGAAGGCGATGCCCTGGGCCGACGACGTCACCGCGATCGTATACGGCCCCGCAGCGAGGCCGGCGACGCGATACTCCCCGGCGAAATCGGCGGCCAGCGTGCGGCTCTCCCCGGCGTGCCGGGCGAGGAGGGTGACTGGGGCGAAAGCAACGGGATTTCCTGCGGCGTCGCGCACCGTTCCCGCGAGTATTCCCTGCCCCTGCGCGCCGAGGGGAGACAGGCATAGAAACAGCGGGACGATGAGAGCGCGGAGACGGCGGCGCAGCGGCGCCAGCACGCGCAGTGCGGCAGCGCTCTGGATTCGCCAGCGGGCGTCGGCTGAGAGACAGGGCATGGCGGGTTAAAGAAATGCGGCGTGCGGCCGGCTACGATGCCGGGCCAAAAACTATACTAAACCGAATGTTCACGCGGGAATTGGGGCCGAAGCCGGGGAAAACCGATCGGCAGGCGGGAGGGCCCGCGGCGCGCAGGCGCGGAAGCGCGTGCCCCGGTTGGCGGAGGTGACCGCTAACCTCGGCTGCTAGAATGGATGAAAAATGATCCAGACGCTATTCGGCTCCGTCGAGCAGGAACCGTCGCTGCTCGAAAAACTCAAGAGCGGCGTGGAGAAAACGCGCGCCGGCCTGGTTACGGCGCTCGAAGACGCGCTGCAGGGGAAAAAGGAGATCGATGCCGCTCTGCTGGACGAGCTGGAATCGATGCTGATCTCTTCCGACATGGGCGTGCGCACGGCCGAGGAGATTCTGGAACGGATCCGCCAGCGCGTGGAGCGGCATCAGGTCAACGATGCCGCGGAATTGAAGGGCCTCATCCGCGAGCACCTGCTCGAGATTCTCCAGGCTTCCGAACGGGCGCCGGCGCGCGTCGCCGAGCCGCCCGCCGTCATCCTGGTGGTGGGCGTCAACGGCTCGGGCAAAACCACCACCATCGGCAAGCTGGCGGCCCGGTTCAAAAGCGAACAGCGCAGCGTGATGCTGTGCGCCGCCGACACGTTTCGCGCGGCGGCCATCGAGCAACTGGAAATCTGGGGTGAGCGCACCGGCTCTCCCGTCATCCGGCAAACCGCGGGCAGCGACCCCAGCGCGGTGCTGTTCGATGCCCTCAGCGCGGCGCGCGCGCGCAAGGTGGATTACGTGATCGTCGATACCGCCGGCCGGTTGCAGACCAAGGAAAACCTCATGGCCGAGCTGCAGAAGATGGACCGGACGGCCAAGAAAGTCATCCCTGACGCCCCGCACGAGGTGCTGCTGGTGCTGGACGCGACGACCGGGCAAAACGGCCTCGAGCAGGCGCGCAAGTTCACCGAGACTTCCGGCGTCACCGGCATCGTCCTCACCAAGCTGGATGGCACGGCGAAAGGGGGAATCGTGGTGGCGATTGCGCGCGAGCTCGATCTGCCCATCCGCTACGTGGGGGTTGGAGAAAAAGCGGACGACCTGATGCCGTTCGACGCCGAGACCTTCATTGCGTCGCTGTTCGAATCATGAACCCCGCATTCATGCGCGAAGCGCTCGACCTGGCGCGCCAGGGCCGCGGGCTGGCCAGCCCGAATCCGATGGTGGGCGCGGTGGTGGCGCGCGCTGGCGAGATCGTGGGGCGCGGCTTTCACACGTACGCCGGAGTGCATCACGCCGAAGTCATCGCGCTGGCGCACGCGGGCGAGAAAGCGCGCGGCGCCACTCTGTATCTCAACCTGGAGCCGTGCGCACACCAGGGCCGCACCCCGCCCTGCACCGACGCCATCATCGCGGCGGGCGTCGCCACCGTCGTCGCCCCCCTGGTGGACCCGAACCCGCTGGTGGGCGGCGAAGGCTTCCGCCGCCTGCGCGCCGCGGGAGTGGAAGTATTGCTGGCGGAGGAATTCGCGCTCGAGGCGGGCAAACTGAATGAACCCTTCCTCCACTTCATGCGCACCAGCCGGCCGCTGGTGACGCTCAAAGCGGCGATTACCCTGGACGGCAAGATCTCGGCGCCGGATGACAATCGCGGCTGGATCACCAGCGAACGCGCGCGCGGCCACGTGCAGGAACTGCGCCACGATCACGACGCCATCATGACGGGAATCGGGACGCTGCTGGCCGACGATTGCCTGCTCACCGACCGCACCGGCTTCTCGCGCAGCCGCCCGCTGCTGCGCCTGGTGATGGATTCGCAGCTTCGCCTGCCGCCCGATTCGAAGATGGCGCGCAGCGCCGCGGGCGACGTCGTCGTGGTCACCACCTCGGCCGCCGCCCCGGACCGGCGCAAGGCCCTCGAAGCCGCGGGCGTTGAGGTTCTCGTGCTGAATGGGCCGAGCGGCCGCGCCGATCTTGCCGGCGCCATTCACTGGCTGGGCCAGCAGCGTTATTTGTCGCTGATGATCGAAGCAGGCAGCAAGCTGAACTGGACCGCGCTCGAAACCGGCGTGGTGGATCGCATTCTGTTTTATTACGGCCCCAAGATTCTGGGCGGGATGGAGGCGCTTCCCCTGGCCGGCGGAATCGGCCGGCGACGCCGGGTGGACGCCATCCGGATAGAAAACGTCACCATTCACCCGATCCCGCCCGACGAGTTCGCCATCGAAGGATATGTTCACCGGGATTATTGAAGAGCTGGGCACGCTGGAGGCCCTGGAAACGCGGCCCGCCGGGGCGCGTCTGAAAATCCGCTGCGCCACCGTGCTGCAGGATTTGACCGTCGGGTCGAGTATCGCCGTCAACGGCGTATGCCTCACCGCGGTGGACCGGCGGCCCGATTCGTTTTCCGCGGACCTGGCGCCCGAGACTCTGCGCCGCAGCAACCTGGGAGACCTGCGCGCCGGCGGGCGCGTCAACCTGGAACGGCCGCTCTCCCCCACCGGCCGCCTGAGCGGCCACATCGTGCAGGGCCACGTCGATGGCACCGGCGAATTTCTCGCGCTCGACCGGCTGGGCGAGGAAGACTGGTGGCTGCGCGTCCGCGTGCCCGCCGAGCTCGATCCGTTTCTGGTCTACAAAGGCTCCATTGCGATCGACGGCATCAGCCTGACCATCGCTGCCCTCGAAGGCGACGCGCTCAGCGTCGCCATCATCCCTCACACCTACCGCAACACTACGCTGGGCGGCTACCGCCCCGGTGCGCGGGTGAACATCGAGTGCGACATCCTCGCCAAGCATGTCGAAAAACTGCTCCGCAAGCTCGAGCTCAAGCGCGGCCTTACGGTCGACAAGCTGCAAGAGCAAGGCTACTGACACCCGGCGGGGCCGCCGCAGCGCCGCTTTCAGCCGCGGCCTTTTGAAGTACCAAAATACCATGGTAGAATATTACCTATGGATGAGTTCCTAGCATTCCTCACCCCGTCCCACCGTGCCGTGCGGAACTTCGTGGTCCGTGAGTTGCCCCGCAACGGCGGCAGACCCTTGCGCATCGTCCAGATTGCCGGCGCGCTGCGGCTGCGACCGGCGCTGGTCGCCGGCCTGCTGGAAGACCTGGAGAAGCATCTGTTTTTCCTGGTGCGCAACGCGCACGGCGCGGTGAGCTGGGCTTTCCCGGTGACTTGCGAACGCACTCCACACCGGCTGCGTTTCAGTTCCGGTGAGCGAATCTTCGGCGCTTGAGCGGAGGATTCCTTCGCCACGTCCTTCGTGCAAGGACGCCTCAGAAACGAACCGCTGCAGGTGGAGATCTCGACCTGCTGCGCGCACTGTGCCCGGCCCATGCACATTGTGGCCGATCAGCAAATGCGCTGGCGCGTGAAAGAGCGCGGCGCGGATCCGCAGCTATTCCTTCCCAGCGTCGATTGGCCGCGCTTTCGCGGCGCGAACATCATCGGCGATTATTGAAGGCACTCGGTATTCTTCTGGTCAGAAGAACACATCCCCAAGTTGAAAGTGGAAGGCCGCGCCATGGGACTGAATGAAGCGGCGCTCGTGATTGCGCCCGCCCAGGCCAGATTGTTCGGATTTAGAAGCTAGCTTTTTTGCGCACGCGACCGGTGGTGCGGATGAGAGGACTTGAACCTCCACGGAGTTGCCCCCACTAGAACCTGAATCTAGCGCGTCTGCCAATTCCGCCACATCCGCATGTGTTTGGCACCTTTGAGTTTACCACGGTTTCGGAGGAGCGCCACGGGAGCGGTTCGGTGGTGGTTCCCGATGCGCAAAGACGCCGGGGATGCCTCCCGAATTCATCGTCTATCCATGCAGCCCCTCACCGGCGCGTTCACTGCGTTTCATAAGTCCCGCGCATTCCCGGCGAAGGACCGCAACGTCCGTCTCGATGATTGCCCAGACCAGCGCGTCATCTACCGTCGGGTATTCGTGCGTCAACTGGTTTCGGAAATCGACGATGCGCCGCGCTCGAGTGACGGCCGCGAATGCAGTTGGTGAGACGCGGGCGAGCGCGGCGAGGGGCGAACCGGCACGGCGACTAGCGGGCGGCCGCTCTCCAGCGCGGAAGAGCGGCCTGGTCGCAAAAGCGCCGCGGGGTGCTACTCGCTGAATTCGAGGGTGGTGGCGGAGCCGCCCAGCTTGATCGACTTGATCACTTCGCTGCCGTTTTCGGTCACCGAGTCGACCGCGGTCACGTCGTGTTTCTTGCCGCTGTTATCGAGCTTCACGGGCGCGGTGAAGGACTTGCCGGAAGCGGTGGAAATGAAGATGGCGGTGTCGCCCTTCAGTTTCAGGGTGTAGGTTCCGGCCTGGAGTTGGAGCGAGCCGGCCTTCGCCGGACCGTTCAGAATAATGTCGTAGGATTTCGCGCTGGCGACGGTAAAGCTCGCGAGCGCCAGGACGGCAACGCACAACACAGACTTCGTAGTCATAGAAAGCTCCTGATCATTGTGGATACGGGATGGTGTTTATCGAGCCGGGGCCGGCCTCTACCGGGCTCTCCTTGCGATTCGTTTTCATCCGGCTCGTAATAATAAAGACGCAGCGCGGCGCGAAAGGATAGCGATGACGGCGGGGCCTCTTTCGAGCTATGCGGGCGGCGCTTCGAGTGCGTCTTCGCACAACCGAGGAACGCGCGCAACCGCGGATCGGCTATGGTGGGAAGCGGCGCTATGGTAGGGGAGTGATGTATCGAGCGATCCTGATGGATCTGGGCAGGGTCCTGATTCATTTCGATTTTGCCAGCGGGTATCGAAGGCTCGAAGAGCTGTGCCCGTATTCGACCGAGGAGATCCGCCGGCGCATCGCAACGACAGATTTAGCCTTTCGTTTCGAAAGCGGCCTGATGGACCCGCCGGACTTCCACGCCCGGCTTTGCGCGCTGCTGGACCTGAATCTGGACTACCCCGGTTTCTGCACCGTGTGGAACTCGATTTTCCGGGAGGTGCTGCTGCCGGAAAGCATGATCGAAGGGCTGGCCCGGAGCTACCGCCTGGTGGTGGTCTCGAACACGAACCCGATTCACTTCGAGATGGTGCGGCAGAAGTATCCGGTGCTGCGGCATTTTCATGAGACGGCGCTTTCCTACCAGGTGAAAGCCATGAAACCGCGCCCGGAAATCTATCGCGAGGCGGTGCGCCTGGCCGGCTGCGGCGCCGGCGAATGTTTTTACACCGACGACATTCCGGCGTACACCGAAGCCGCGCGCAGATTAGGTATTGACGCGGTCACTTTCGAATCCGCGGCACAACTCGGCGCCGCGATGCGCAGCCGCGGCATCGGCTGGGAGTAAACACACCGGCGGTGAGGGGAAATTAGATCGCGCGAGCCTTGCGCGCGCCGATAGCGGTCTCGGACTTCACCGGCTTGCGTTCGGCCAGCGCGCCCAAGCGCTTCACCTGATCGGTGACGCAGACCAGAAACATCGGCTGGCGGGCGTTTTTGAGCAGGTTGATGATGCGATTGGGAGCTTCTTCGAGGTAAATCGTCTTGCCGTCGGTGAGCAAATGCATCTCGGAGGATGCCTCCAAGGCTTCGCTCAGCCGCTTGCCCATGTCTTTCTCGAGGAAGCGCAACACGCGGCGGATCTTCTGGAGAGAAAACCCCTTGCGCCGAAGCTCGGCGATTACCGAGATTTCGACTACTTCCTGGGCGGCATAAATCCGTTTATGGCCGTCCTGCCGGGGGGAGACAACGCTACGCTCGTCCCACCACTGCAACTGCCGCAGGCTCACGCCGCAGATGCGCGCCACCTGGATGCTATTATAGCCGTCGGTCTCCGGCTGCTCCGCCGGCCGGAGCTTTCTCGCTCTGAACATTTCGCGCCACTTCCGTAGGGAATGAAAATTGATACCACTCTGGATTGTACATGGCGCACCGCGCCTGTCAATAGGGAGTTCGCCGACCCCAATAAATAAGGGAGATGCCGAGCGCCCGCGGCGCGCAAAATTGCGTCGCCGCCTGACGCCGGGCTTTTTTTTGCGGGACCCGCCACGGACAGTACGGGCCACGATTTTCCGGCGATCCGTACCATTACGCGAGGCTCACGCTGATAGTAGTTCCAGAACCGCACAAATGGCGGCGCGTCAATTGTCATCCGGATAGGCGGAGAGTAGAATTCGGGGTGCGGACCAATGAAGAATCTCCCGGCGCGGAATCCGACGCCGAGGGAGATGCCATGTGACCGATCTTCCCGAGGGCGCAATCGACTTACTGACCGGGGAACCTGCTCAGGGCCAACTGCTGGCAGAGTTACTTCAGGCAGGCCCGCTTGCGCCCGAACTGGTGCTGCGCTACGCGGTCAGCATCGGTAAGGCGCTCGGCCGGGCGCACGACTGCGGCCTGGTCCACGGAAGCCTTTCGCCGTGGGCGATCGCGATTGGCGAGCGCGGGGCGGCAATCCTGAAACCGGGTGCGCCAGACCCGCACGCCCCAGCTTACAGGTCGCCGGAACAGATTCGCGGACAGGCTGCGGACTGGCGGAGCGACGTGTTCGCTTACGGGGCCGTGCTGTATGAAATCGCGGCGGGCAGACCGGCTTTTGCGGGAGATCCGGGTGCGGTGAGGACGGCGATTCTGGAGGAGGCTGCGCCAAAACTGGCGGCCAGTTCGCCGGCCCTAGCCGCGATTGCGCCGGTGATCGCCGACTGCCTGGACAAGGAACCGCTGCGACGCCGGCAGCGCCTGCAGAACGCGGTCGTGGAGTTGAAACTGGCGGCGCGGCTGCTGGTGAAGCCTGCCCGTGTGGCCGCGCGTCCCGGGGAGGCAGCGGGCAACGGTCCGAGGCCGGCCGCTGCCGCGCGCGTCGACGAAGCGGAACCGGCGGATGGCGCGCGGACTGCGCAGAAGGCGCGCCGCCCGAGCCGCAAGCGGGCGCTCGCTCTCGCCGCCGCGCTGCTCATGGTCGCCGCCGCCAGTCTGTTTGCGGGCAAGCTGATCTTCCATCGGCGCTCCTCGAACCCGGTGCTGCGATTCCCGGTCACGGCGGAGCCGGATGCGGGCTTCCCCGGCGAGGCCGCGGTGTCGCCCGACGGCCGCTACCTTGTATACTCGGCGGCCGGACCGGATGGTCACCGGTTTCTGTGGCTCCGCCAGATGGACGAAATGCATGCCCGGGTGATTCCCGCGACCGGCGATGCAGCGGAGCCGTTCTGGTCAGCCGACAGCCTGGCAATCGGGTACTTCGCCGGCCGCTCCCTGAAAACCTGGAAAGTGCAGGTGTCGGACGACGGCAATCCCACCGGCGCATCGCGGGTACTTTCTGCGACCGACGATACGGCCGGCGGAGGGACCTGGAACGCGGCGGGCGTGGTGGTGTTTTCCCGGAGTCTCGACGGTGGTCTCTACCGCGTGGCGGCCGGCGGCGGAAGCCCGGAAGTGCTGCTGCCGCTGGACACGGCAAAAGATCACCGCTCCTATCGCTGGCCCCATTTTTTGCCGGACGGCAGACACTTCACCTTTTTCGTGCCGGGAGCGGCCGACAAGACGAGCACCGTCTACGTGGGCGATCTGGAGAGCAAGGACACCCACCCCCTGTTTCCGGCCGATTCCGACGCGGTGTACGCGGGAGACCCGAACGGCAACCCGGCCAAATCCGGCAATCTCCTCTTCGTCCGGGACGGAGACGTTTACGCGCAGGCATTCCATCCTTCGCTTCTCACCGTGGAAGGCAAGCCCACGCTGTTTCTCCGCGACGTCGGCCCGGTGGCGACCCTCTCCCTGGCGCCGCTTTCGGTTTCCAACACGGGTTTGCTGGTATATCAAACCCTCGGCGCGCCCATTCGCCAACTGCAGTGGATGGACCGGGAGGGGAAGCAGATGGGGATTCTGGGCGAGCCGGGAGAGTGGGGCGGGCCGCGCATCGCTTCGGATGGTAAGCGCGTGATTTGCGGCAGACTGGCTTCCGATGGTCAGCGCGCCGAGATCTGGCTGTTCGACGGAGACGCCGGATCGCGGCTGATTGCCCTTCCCGGCGCCGACGCGCGCTCTCCGGTCTGGGCGGCAGACGGCCAACGGGCGGGGTTCACCAGCAATTCCGGCGGCGCTTATGACATTTACCTGAAGGCGCTCCCAGGGCCCGACCCGAAGGAGCCGGTTTTCCGCAACGGATCCTCGAAATATCTCACCGACTGGTCGCGCGACGGCCGCTATCTGCTGTTCAACTCGATTCCGCCGGGAGGAGCTTCTTCCGACGTTTGGGCCTACTCGCTTGCCGAGCGCCGCGCGGGCCCGGTGGTGGAAACGGTGCACTCCGAGGGTTATGCCTCGCTGTCGCCCAATGGCCTGTGGCTGGCGTATCAATCCGACGAGTCCGGCCGGGACGAGGTTTACGTGCAGGAATTCGCGGGCATCTCCGCGGGGACGAAACGCCGCTGGCAGATTTCGACCGGCGGCGGCCGGCTTCCGCGCTGGCGGGCAGACGGGGGGGAGCTGTTCTTTCTGTCCGGACCCGGCGGTGTGATGTCGGCTCCCATTATGCCGGCGGCCGGCGATTTTGCGTACGGGCAACCCGTGAAGCTGTTCGAGACCAGGACCGTCCCGAAAAAATCGAACCTTTACGACGTATCGCCCGACGGGCAGCGGTTGCTGATGAATCTGCCCTGTGAGTGGTCCGGTTCCGCGGTAATCACGGTGATGACCAACTGGGCGCAGGCGCTGCGCAGCCCATGACGGCGGATTGATTCCGCGGGGAGCGGCGGCCAGCGCGTGTAAAGATTACATGACTGGGGCGCCTGGCGAGCCGCCGAAAACTCCTACATCCGCAACAAACAGCGGGGCTTGGTGAGTGGGCCGCGGCTTGCTACAATGCACGCGAGGTCAAACTATATGCAGAAAGCACCCCTAGCTGCCGCGATCCTAGCAGCCGGCGCATTGCTCGCCACGGGCTGTGCAACGAAGAAGTATGTGGCCGCCACCGAGGCCCCGATTCAAGCCAAGGCGGATCAGGCCAGCCAGCAGGGCGCTCAAAATGCCCAGCAGATTAAGACGACGCAAGACCAGCTCAAAGAGCTGGACGAAAAAACCGCGAATGGCATAGACCGCGCCAATGAAAAAGCGGGCGCCGCGGAGCACGACGCACAGGATGCCGGGAACCACGCGAACGAGGCCGGCCAGCAAGCCGCTCTGGCGATTCAGAAGAGCGATCAGAACATGCAGTCTCTGAACGGCCTGCGCGAATCGGTGGCCAATCTCGACGACTATCAGGTACAGACACAGGCCACGGTGAACTTCGGCATCAACCGGGACCGCCTGACGCCGGAAGCCCAGGGGGAGCTGGATAAACTGGCGCAGGATATCCAGAGCGATAAGAGATTCTTTGTCGCGGTCGAAGGGTTTACCGACCGCACGGGCCCACGGGAATACAATGAGGGCCTGAGCCGGCGCCGGGCGGAAGCGGTGGTCGAGTACCTGGTCGCCAAGCACGACATTCCGGTTTATCGCATCCATGTAGTCGGCCTGGGCCCCGAGAAGCCGGTGGATGAGGCTCATACCGCCGCGGCTCGCGCCAAGAACCGCCGGGTGGAAGTGAGAGTGTTCACCGCTCCCACGGTGACGGCGACGGTTGCGCCGGCCGCCGCAGGTTCCGCGGCAGTACCCGCAGTAAAGTAGAAAACCGCCGGTTTGGAGCGTGCAGACGCTGGGTGCCGCGTCTGCGCGCTGGGCGGGCGTCCCGGTGCCTAACCGGAATCACAGCGCAGCTTGCGCGTCCACTTCCGGCTGCCCGGCCGGCTGGCGCTGGCGGACGGCCTGCCACCACGCGTAGAAGCGGAACAGGTTGGCCGCCACGATAATCACGCTGCCGGCCAGTGCCAGCGGAACCGAGCGCGACCGGATCGCCATCTGGCGCAGGGATTCGCCGATGGACGTGCCGGCGAACTGCACCCCCAGCCCGCCGGAAAGCAACAGCAGTTGACGATCGCGGTCGCGCGTCGCCAGCAAGGAAGTCCAGAGCACGATATCCATCAGGGCGCAAGCAAAACTCAAATCGCGGAACCAGGGGCTCAACCATTCGCCGCGCGGGAGCGAGGGGTCATAGTGCGTGAGCAGGGTGCCCGCCGCCACCAGGCAGGCTCCCAGAATCAGCAGCAGGCGCGCCAGCCGGACGGCCCGCAGACGGTTGGCAGCCCGGTAAAGCAGGCTAACCACAACCGCGTACAGGAGCAGTTCGGTGATGGCTTCGCCAAACCAGTAAGTCACCCAGTAGGGCAGGCCCGGTGAGTGGATCCCGCGCATCGCTTCGATGGCGCCCGGGGCCTGAACCACAGCGGTAATCAATTCGACCGCCGAAAATGCCAGCACCAGCGGGAACCGCCGCCACGGCCCCCGCAGCAGCGCAGCGACAACCAAGAACTGCAGAGGCAAGCCAACTACCAATGCAACGATCTGCAGAACGAGGCGCATGCCGAAACCTATTCTAAGGCCGACTGTCCGAAAACACACCGCCTTTTGCAGTCAAACTGCGTAGTGCCCAGTCCGTCCCCTCCGTTTGCGGGTAGCGAGCGGTGTTCCTGGGCAATGGCAGGCCTTATCACCCTTAGTCCACCTCATTAACTGATCCACCCTACTTATTACGCAACAGCAAATTTGTAGGTCTGTACTGGTACTTTCGACTCTGGGCAGCCCTGGATGCCGACACTATACTTCAAGCGATGAAGACACCGGGGAATTGGTGCTTAGGCCTAAAGAGAGTTCTTTGGCTGTTGGCGGCGAGCGTGCCTTTAGCGGCTGCGCCGATTAACGTGACCAACCAAAACACGGCATCGCTCAATACCGACGATGCCCTGTTTTTCACCCTGGCAACGTATGGCTTTGGAATCGATGCGCGCGAGTTCGGACTGTCGCCTTATCCGGTGGTGGTGAGCTTCAGCTTTGTGTCGGGCTTTGCCGGCCCCGGCGGAATGTTCGATGCGGCGCTGGAGACGCCCAGTGGATCCGTGATCGCGACGTATCCGGATCTGTTGCAATTTGTGCCAGGCGAGTATCAAGGCAGCGGTTATAGCGGCCCGGTGGGTGTGATCCAAGGTTCGCTGACGGTTTCGCCCGGGCTTTCGCAACAGCTGTTCAGCGGCGCTTCGGCGGTGCTGGTTCTGCAGAATCTCGGACCGGCGGCAAGCGTCGGGCTGCCGCCTTTCACCATCGCGCACGATCTGACGGTGTCGCTATACGGAGAGGGCTTGAGCACCGGTGCGCCAGTCGTGGAAGCTACTCTCGACGATCCGCCGCCACCAGGCGTGCCGGAGCCGGCATCGGGATGGCTGCTGGCGGTGGGAGTCGCACTATGTTGGGCCGCGGCCGCGCCGATCAAGCGCGCGCGGCGGCAGAAGGCCGCGGCAGCGGGCGGCGCGTAGCTGTCCGGCGCGCGGGGCAGAGCGCCGGTTTTTGCTGCGGGCGACCAGGGAAGCGCGCCACTGGGCGATCCGCGCGGGGTGCCACTCTACCCCATCGCACGGAGCTATTGGGGCGCGTAGTGCGCCTTCACCTTACGCGCGGCGGCGCGCCCGACGCTTTTGGCCAGATCGTCTTCGGAAGCTGCGCGGACCAGCTCCGAGCTGCCGAACTGCTTCAGCAGCTTCTGCACCGTCTTTTCCCCCACGCCGGCGATGTCGTCGAGCTCGCTGGTCAACTGGCGAGCGGCGCGGCGCGAGCGGTGGAAAGTGACGGCGAAGCGGTGCGCTTCGTCGCGAATGGACTGGACCAGGTGCAGGATGGGCGAGAAGCGATCGAGTACCACGGGCTCGTCCTCCTGCCCGTAGACGTAGATGATCTCCTCGCGTTTGGCGATGGAGGCGAGCGGCTGGTCGACGATGCCCAGCGCTTCGAGCGATTCCGCGGCCGCGTGTAACTGGCCGAGCCCGCCATCGATCAGCACCAGGCCTGGAAAGGGCCGCTTCTCTTCCTGCAGCCGGGCGTAACGGCGCGTCACCACCTCGCGCATGCTGGCGAAATCGTCGTTGCCGATCACCGTTTTGATGATGAACTTGCGGTAATCGGACTTCTTCATGCGCCCGTCCTCCCACACCACCATGCTGGCCACCTTGTCGGTGCCCTGAATGTGCGAGATGTCGAAGCACTCGATGCGCGTTGGCGCCGTGGGCAGATTGAGCGCGTCCTGCAAGGCCCGCTGAATCGCCTGCGAGGACGGCTTGAGCACACGGAAGCGCGCGTGGAAGCTGTGCCTGGCGTTGGTCGCCACCAGGTCCATGAGCGCTTTCTTCTGCCCGCGCTGCGGGGTGCGAATCTCCACTCCCCCGCCGCGGGGCGCGCTGCGCTTTTCGGCCAGCAGCTCTTCGAGCGTTGCTCGGTCCTCAAAATCCACCGGCACGTGAATCTCCGCCGGGATGAACTGCTGATCGAGGTAGATCTGTTTGAGCAGCGAGGAGAAAAACTGCGGCTCGTCGAACTCCTCTTGGTCCTCCCAGAAAAACTCGCGTCGACGTCATCACCCTTGGCGGCGGCCATCTTCTGGCGTTGTTCGATCTCTTCCACGGTGGCCAGCAGGTCGCGCAGCGAGGCGGCTTCCTCGAAACGCATCTCGGAAGATGCCGTCTCCATGCGCGCGCGGAGATCTCTAGCCAGATCGGTGTGCCGGCCCTCCAGAAACTGGCGGACGTTGTGCACCGCCGTTTCGTACCTCTCATCGGAGACCAGGCCTTGCACGCACGGGCCCAGGCAGCGGTGAATGTGATATTGCAGGCACGGCTTGGGATGGTAGCGGGTGAGATCCACCTTGCAGGAGGGCACCTGGAAATGGCGGTGGATGAAGTGCACGAGCCGGTGCGCCAGGTTGGCGGGGAAATACGGCCCGAAATAGGTGGCTCCGTCCTTGCGCAAGCGGCGCGTAACGTAGACGCGCGGGTAATGCTCGCTGGTCAGCTTGACGTACGGGTAAGTCTTGTCGTCGCGCAGAAGAATGTTGAAGCGCGGCTGGTATTGCTTGATGAGGTTATTCTCGAGCGCGAGCGCTTCCTTTTCGTTGTCGACCAGAATGTAGTCGATATCGCGCGCTTCCGCGATCAGGCTGCCGGTTTTGGTGTCGGCCAGCTTGTCTTCGGAAAAGTAGCTGCGCACGCGGTGGCGGAGGATTTTGGCCTTGCCGACATAGATCACGCGGCCGTCCGCGTCCTTGTACAGATACACACCGGGCGCCAGCGGGAGCTGCCCTGCCTTTTCACGGAGATCCATCGGAGGGAACGCTATAATTGAATTATGTCACGCCGGCTTATCGCCTGGTTGGCGCTGGGCACGGGTCTTCTGGCAGCGCAGAATGCCGGTGGCCAGCAGCCGGCTCCCGATCCGGCGGCGGGGCAACTCAAGACGGAACGCCCTCAGCCGGCCACCTCGGATAAAGAAGAAGTGCCGCCCGAGGAAGACGCGTCGCTGGCGACGACGTCATATTCCTTCAACCCTTTGCAGTCGAAAAAAGACGTGATCGTGGGCAAGGAATACGCCAAGAAGGGCAATTATCACGCCGCGTCGCGCCGCTACCTGGATGCCACCAAGTGGGACGACGGCAACAGCGAGGCGTGGCTGCTGCTCGGCGAGGCCGACGAAAAGCTCAAAGACAAGGACGGCGCCCGCAGCGCGTACAAGAAGTATCTGGAGCTGGCATCGGACGCGAAGAACGCGGCCGACATCCGCCGGCGGCTGACAAAGCTGCACTAGCGCAAGAAGTTTACAACTTCGAGAGCGGTGGCGTGGGCGGCGGGCGCCCCGACATCCCGCCTTCGGGGATTGTGGACCAAAGTGATCCTCTTTTGCCGTGCAATCAGTGACCGGCCCGAGCGAACCGCGTAACCGATTGATCGGCGACGCTTCTGCCGAGTTCTGTAACGCCTGGCGCATTGGGCGCAAAGACATTGTCGAGGACGAGTTTCCAGTAGTAGTAACCATGGCACTAACTGGAGATGTGGGGGGATTCCTCAGGTTGATTCCTGAGGCGGAGTAGCCGATAATGACTACACGTCCTGCCGGACTGACAGCTTTCTGCGGCGCTGTTTGGCCGCCCCGGCAGCCGTTTGCGCGGAACATGAGCAGGCTAATACTGGGATGGGTGGTTGCAGCGGCTTTCGTGCAGAGCGCGGGAGTTGCATCTGCCGCGTCGGCGTCGGCATCCAGACGAAATTCGGCGGTGCGTCACCGCGTGCAGCCGGTGGACCCGACTACCGGGGATGACATCGAAGGCGACGACCCGACGGTCCGGCGCGCGGCGGTGGAAGCGCTGGGAATGCGGCGCGGATCCATCGTGGTGGTGGACCCGGACAACGGCCGGGTGCTGAGCATCGTCAACCAGAAACTCGCGTACGAGAGCGGCTTTATTCCCTGCTCGACCATCAAGCTCGTGACCGCGCTGGCGGCGCTCACCGAGCACGTAGTGGAGCGCGATACCTTCCTCCGGATTGGCCGGTACACGAGCTACAACCTGACGACCGCCCTGGCGCGCTCCAACAACGAGTATTTCGGCGCGCTGGGCAACCGGCTGGGTTTCGAGCGGGTGATCCACTACGCGCGCATGATGGGGCTGGGCGAAAAGGCGGGGCTGGATATTCCGGGCGAGCAGCCGGGAGAAGTGGTGGACGAGCAGCCCAAAGGCGGCATGATTTTGATGACGGCCTATGGCGAAGGGTTCCAGATGACGCCGCTCGAACTGGCAGCGATGCTTTCCGCGATCTCCAATGGCGGCACGCTGTATTACCTGCAATATCCGCACAGCCAGGAGGAAGCGGCGCACTTGACGCCGCAAGTGAAGCGGCAACTGGACCTGGCGCCCACCGGCATCGACGATATCAAATTAGGCATGCGCGGCGCGGTGGAGTACGGCACAGCACGCAGCGCGGCCTACGATCCGAACGAGCCGATTCTGGGCAAGACCGGCACCTGCACCGACTATCGCGCGGGCAATTTCATGGGCTGGTTCGGTTCCTTCAATGAGGTGGGATTCCACAAGCTGGTGGTCGTGGTGATGCTGGCCAGCCCATACAAAGGGGTAAACGGGCCGCTAGCTTCAGCGATCGCCGGCAATCTCTATCGCAACCTCTCCGGGCAGCGCTATTTCACCGCCGACGGCAGCAGCCATCAACCGGGCATGCCGGAGATCCTCATCACCAGCCCTTGCTGCTCCCACTAGAGCCTGAAGCTTCGCCTCGCCGTGAGGGAAGCGGCGCGCCCGGATGCGGCACGCCGGGACAATGCGCCGGCCGTTTCGTATCATGGTGACTTGCCCACATTAAAGAAGCTTCGGCGCGGCCGGTTCGCGCGCTCCTTGCTGCTGCTGGCTGCGCTGGCGGGCAGCGCCGTGTTCGCTCCGGCGGCCAACGGCCAGAAACTCACGGTCGCCGCGGCCGCGGACTTGCGGTTTGCGCTCGATGAGCTCGCGCCGCACTTTCATGCGGCGCACCCGCCGGTGGACCTGGCGATCACCTACGGTTCCTCGGGCAACTTCTTCGCGCAGATTCAGAACGGCGCTCCCTTCGATGTTTTCCTCTCCGCCGATGCCGACTATCCGCGGCGCCTGATCGCGGCGGGTTTGGCGGAGCGGGATTCGTTTTTTCTGTACGGCGTGGGGCGGATCGTGGTTTGGGTGCCGGCCGGGTCGGCGCTCGATCCCGTGCTCGGTGTCCGGGTGCTGGACGCGCCTTCAGTGCGGCACATCGCCATCGCCAATCCGCAGCACGCGCCGTATGGCAGGGCCGCCGAGGCGGCGCTCCGCTCGCTCGGCGTATATGACCGCGTGGCACCGAAATTGATCCTGGGAGAGAACATTGCGCAGGCCTTCGAGTTCGTGGAAAGCGGCGCGGCCGAAGTGGGGATCGTAGCGCTTTCGCTAGCCCTGGCGCCGGCGGCGCGCGGCCACGGCCGCTATTGGGAAATCCCGCAGGAGACGTACCCCAAAATCGAGCAGGGAGGAGTGATTCTCTCTCGCGCGGCGGCCGGGCCCGCCGCCCAGTTCCGCGCTTTCCTGGTTTCCGCCGACGGGCAGCGCATCCTGAAACAGTTCGGCTTCTCAACGCCGCAGTGATATGGACTGGCAAGCGATCGGATTGAGCCTGCGCCTGGCGCTTGCCGCTACGCTGGTGCTCCAGGTGGTCGGCATGCCGCTGGCCTGGTGGGTCACCGCTTCGCGGCGGCGCTGGAAATTCCTGGTGGAAGCGGTGGTGGCGCTGCCGCTGGTGCTGCCGCCGACGGTGCTCGGGTTTTACGTGCTGATCGCGATCGGGCCGCGCAGCCCGGTGGGTGCGCTTTACGCGCGGCTCACCGGCGGGATGCTCCCGTTCTCGTTCGGCGGGCTGCTGGTGGCATCGGTTCTGTACAGCATGCCGTTCACGGTGCAACCGATGGTGGCGGCTTTCGGCGCGGTGGACCGCAGGCTCCTCGAAGCCTCATGGTGTCTGGGGATTTCCCGCGCCGGCACGTTCCGCCGCGTGGTGGTGCCGCTGGCGCGGCCGGGTATCGCGACGGCGGCCATTCTCAGCTTCGCCCATACGGTGGGGGAGTTCGGTGTGGTGCTGATGGTGGGCGGCAACATCGCCGGGGTCACCCGCACGGTCTCGATCTCGATCTACGACCAGACACAGTCGCTCGATTATGCCGGCGCCTGGCACACCTCGCTGCTGCTGGTTGCTTTCTCTTTCGTGGTGCTGGCGGCGACGTATTCGTGGCAACGCCGCGCGTGGATGCTATGGCCGGCACGCTGACCGCCGAGTGCCGGACGGCGCTCGCGGGAGGTTTCCGCCTGGATGTTTCGCTGGCCCTGCCGCTCGACCAGGCGCCGGTGACGGTTTTGTTCGGTCCTTCGGGCGCCGGCAAGAGCACGCTGCTGCGGCTGTTGGCCGGCCTGGAACGGCCCGCCGACGGCACTATCGTTTTCCGCGACCGGACCTGGTGCGATACCGCGCGCGGCGTGTGGACGGAGCCGCAGCAGCGCCGCGCCGGCCTGGTATTTCAGGACTATGCGCTGTTCCCACACCTCACGGTGGCGGACAACGTAGCATTTGGCGCCAAAGGACGGGCGGCCGGGCGCATGATGGAACGCTTCGCGCTGACCGGCCTCGCCGGGCGTTTGCCGCGCGGCATTTCGGGAGGGGAGCGGCAACGGGTAGCGCTGGCGCGCGCACTGGCCGCCGAGCCGGACCTGCTGCTGCTGGACGAACCGCTCTCCGCGCTCGACGCCGCAACGCGGGCCCGAACCCGCCGCGAGCTCCGCGGGCTGCTGGTGGGGTCCGGCGTGCCCACCATCATCGTCACTCACGATCGGGCGGAAGCGATTGTGCTGGCCGATTGGATGGCGGTGATGGCAGGCGGCCGCATTCTCCAAACCGGCACCGTGCACGAGGTCTTCGCCCGCCCTGCGTCGGCGCAAGTGGCCGAAGCGGTGGGCGTGGAAAATATTCTGCCGGCAGAAATTGTGTCGCGCGCGGCCGGCCTGATGCGCTTGCGGGTGGGAAGCGCGGTGCTGGAATGTCTGGACGGCGGCGAAAGCGGACCGGTGCTGGCGTCAATCCGCGCGGAAGACGTGGCGCTGACGCGCGACACGGCGCACGCTTCCACGCAGCGCAACCGGCTGAACGGCGTGGTGAGAGCGATGGCGATCGAGGGCCCGCTGGCGCGCGTCGAGCTGGACTGCGGCTTCCCCCTGGCCTCTCTGGTGACCGCGCAATCCGCCGCCGACCTCAATCTGGCGCCGGGCGAATCGCTGGCGGCGGTGGTCAAGACGACGGCGGTGCACGTAATTGCGGCGGGATAGGCGGGCGGCAGGACAGCCCATCCTGCTTCGTGCCCGGCCGCTTTCCGCGCAACCGCAACAGACGGCAAGAACCGATCGGCGGCGCTACTTTGCGTACCAGTCGCGCAGGCGCACCTCGATGCCGGTGCCGGTGAGCGGCTTCACGAACGCGGCCAGATCGGTGTTGCGGTAGTGATAAGGATAGACGATCGCCGGATGGAACACGCGCACGGCATCGGCCGCTTCTTCGGCGGTCATGGTGTAAGGCAGGTTCATGCAGACGAAGGCAACGTCAATGTGCTTCAGCGCGCGCATCTCGGGAATGCCTTCGGTATCGGCGCTGAAATAGAAACGCTTGCCGCCGTAAGTGACTACGTAGCCGTTGTCGCGGCCCTTGGGGTGGTA
>Ga0335078_10002919_pt1 | contig 25676 bp, 19 predicted proteins | sample Lox_Sample_32_FD_206711 | JGI IMG/M metagenome (GOLD analysis project Ga0335078, IMG submission 206711) | Soil microbial communities from Loxahatchee National Wildlife Refuge, Florida, United States - Lox_Sample_3.2 | ecosystem: Environmental > Terrestrial > Soil > Wetlands | place: USA... | reverse complement strand
GGAGCTGGACCAATACGCCAGCTAAAACTGGCAGACCACGCCAGGTAAGACTGGGAAACCAGGCAGATGCACTCCGGCCGCACGCCATTTAACGCTGGTAGTCACAGAATGGCCCCGAAGCCGTCCCAGTTCTCTGTCCCCTCGTCCCGGCCGTTCGGGCCAGCTTCACGTCCCCGTTGTCGGCGCCATCGCGGCCCGCCATCAGGCTCAAATGGCCTAGATTCTGTCCGGTGAGCATGACGGCGGCGATCGGGCCGCGGTATGACTGGACCCGGCTGACCTATCCCCGCGGCCGGGACGATGGCGGCTACGCGGACGAGCACGGCTGGCTCGTGCCGTTGCCGGCGTGGCACTTCCCGGGCAGGCGCAGCTTCCTCGCGCCGCTCGCCGGGGTGCGTGACGAGCCGGTGATTGTGCTGATGAGCGCTGGCGGCACCGGGAAGAGCACTGCCCTGGCGCAGGAGTACCAGGCCCTGGCAGGTACCGCTTGCCTGATCGACCTGAAGGACCTGGCCGGGAAGCCCGATCCCGCCGCCTGGCTGTCTGCGCAGGCCGCTGTGCCCTCGCCGTTGCCCGGGGACTGCTGGCACGTGCTGCTGGACGGCTTCGATGAGGCCCTCAGCCTCATCCCGGTGCCTGGACTGGTCGCCCTGCTGGACGCGTGGCTGGGGCAGCAGCCGGACCGCGGCCGGCTGCGGCTGCGGCTGGCCACCCGCCCAGGAGTGCGGCAGAACGCGGAGCTGGAGCAGGTGCTCCTGCGCTACTGGCCCCGGGACGCGGTGGTGGTGCGGGACGTGGCCCCGCTTGGCCGTGCTGACGTCCTTCTCGCGGCCACGGCGAGGGGCGTGCCCGATCCTGAAGGGTTCGTGGCCGGGCTGGAGAAGCGCAGCCTGGTTCCCGTGGCGGCCCTCCCGATGACGTCGAAGGTCCTGCTGGACCGGGCTGCGGAGGGGCGTCCCCTTCCGGAGAGTGCCGAGGAGGCTTACCGGCTGGCGTGCGAGCAGCTGTGCGAGGAGCCTCAGCCGTGGCGGCAGCGCCCGCCGGGACTCGGCCTGCAGGAACTGATGCGTTGCGCCGCGCACCTGGCCGCGATCCTGGAGTTCTGCGGCGGCGGGATCCTCACCACCAGCCTTGAGCCCATCGCTGGCGCCCCTGTGCGGCTGGTTGACGCGGCCGACGTCATCAGGCCCGAGGCCGGGGCCGTGGCCGAAGAGGCGCTGTCCTGGCTGACGGCGACTCCTCTGCTCCGGAGCCTGTCCGATAACCAGTGGCAGTTCGCCAGCCAGGCACTCCAGGGATTCCTTGCCGCCACCCACCTCAAGGGCCGACGGCTCGCCCCGGTCACCGTCCAGTCGCTCCTGTTCGCGGGTGTCGGCCGGGAGCGGTACGTACACCCCCGGCACAAGGACCTCGCCGGGTGGCTCGCCTGGTACCGGCCTGAGGTCTATAAGGAGATCCTGGCGCTCGACCCCGTGCCGCTCCTCAGCCCGGACTTGCCCGCACAGCCCCCTGCCGTGCGCGCGCAGATCGCTGATGCGCTGCTCACCCATGCGGCGCGCATAAGAAGGCTGCCCCGCGGCCAGGACCTGCACCGCGTCAACCACCCGGGGCTTCGCGGCCAGCTGGCGGAGAAGATCACCCCGAAGACAGCTTGGCAGCCCGGCGACTCGTTGCGGGAAGTGCAACTCGCCACAGCAATACTGCTGGCCCGCGCCTGCCCGGACCAGGCCCCGGCGGGGGCGCTGCTGGATGTGGCCGAAGACGACGAGACACCCACCGGTATCCGGACCGCCGCGCTGGAGGCGGTTCCTCCGGGAGCGGCCACAGCCCCACAGGCGGCTAGCCGACTGGACGCGCTGGCTGCCGCCCCCGAAGCGGAGGTAGCGGTGGGCGCTCTGCTGGCCCTGTGGCCGCAGCAGTTGCCGACTGAGGCGCTCCTGCCCCGCGTGCCGACCTCAGCACCGGAGACGGCCTGGCAGCGGATCGCCCTCCGGCTGGGCCCCGCCGACGCGGGAGCCGTCCTTGCCTGGCTGCAAGCACAGTTCATGGGCGGCACCGTGAACTCCCCGGCGGGAGTCATGCGGCTACTGGCCTGGGCATGCTCCGCCCTGCGGCCCGCTGAAGGCGAGAAACCGCAGCAGCCCGCTGCCGCCGAACTAGCCGATGTCCTCGTCCTCCTGCTGCGCAGTGACCGCGCCCATGACGTCCATCTCGCTGACATCGCCGGCTCCTGGGCAGGAGTCCCCGTCTGGCGCCGGCTCCTAGCCGGGGAGATCATCGCGCGGCTGACTGCCGCTGACACCACGGCCCTCGACGCCGTGCAGCAGCACCAGCTCGCGCTGTTCCCCCCGGAAGACAGCATCTACTGGGCCAGGAAAGCCGCAGCCGACACCGCCAGCAGCCTCGCCGCCATGCTGCCCCTGCCCTATCCAGGGGACATCCCGGAACTCGACCAGCTGCGCCAAGAGCGCGCATCGAATCCGCAATTGGAAGCGGTCACCGCCCGCTGGTTCGCACCACCGCCAGCGTGGCTCCAGGAAGCCAGGCAGCAGGCCGCCGAGCGCAGCTCGCAGATCAATGGCGAGCTCGAGCGCCTGGCGGCCGAGCGGCCCGCCCCGGACGAGATCCGCCCCTGGTGGGGGACGCTCGTCCAGTGGCTCGCCCGGGACCCCGAGAAGTTCCACGAACGTCACGTCCCGGTCCACCTTGACCTGGCCGCCGCGCCGTCCTGCCCGCCGCCCGGCAGCCCCCTCCGCACGGCCCTGCAGGCCGCCGCGCTGCACGCGGTCAGGCAAACGCCCGTCATGACCGCTGCGGGCATCTCGCGGGTGGTGGGCTTCGCCGACGCATGCGAGGTCACCGCCCTGTCCCTCCTCGACACGCCTGCGGATCTGACGCCGGAGCGGTGGGCGGGACTCGCGCTGGTGCTCGCGTTCGCCAACTGCGACGCCACCGACCACGACCAGCGCGTCCTTCTCCTCTTGCTCGCGGCCGGCCGGGCCGGGACCGCCTTCGCCGAGGTGCTGCCCGCGGCGCTGTCGGCCATCTCACCGCAGTGGACCGCGAACGTCGCCGCCACACTGGCAGAGACGGCACTCGGCGACCAGGCAGACCAGGCACTGCTCGCCTGGGTAACCTCCCCTGACCGGCCCGTCAAGGTCTGGAGCGACACGACGCAGGCACTGGCCCCCCATGACCGGGCTACGCTGCCCGTCCTCGCCAGCCTCGCCCTCATCGCCGACCGCAGCCTCCCGCCAGACGACGGCGACAGCCGGGCACGCTGGGCGCACGCAGTCGACCTCATGCTGCTGCACGGCCCGCTGGACGAGATCCCGGCGCGATGGCACCAGATCCTCGACTCCGCAGATTCCACCGTCGCCTGGGCCCAGGCCAGCACGGAGGACATCGGCTTCAGCCTGTACGCGCACAGCCCGGTAAACTTCTGGCCCACCGCCTACCTGATGCTCATCCCGCAGCAAGCCGGACAGCTCTACACCCGGCTCGCCGCCTGCGGCCGGGTCGACTTCCCGCCCCGCCGGAGCCCGCTCGATTTCCCAGCCCCCCGGCCCGTGGCGGACATCTCAGGGCCAGGCAGGCGCGGTATCCACAACCGGCTCCCGGAACTCATTGCCGCGCACCTCACCGACGCCGCCACCCAGGAGCTGCAGCGGCTCGCCGCCACGCACCCGGGGCACCCCGAGCTAATGAAGCTGGCGGCGGATCACGCCCGGCGGGTCAGCGAGAACCTCCGCCCCCCAACCCTCGCGGAGCTCACCACCCTCACGACCGACGTCACCACACGCGTCGTCCGCGACATCACCGAACTGACCATGGTCGTCCTGGAGGCCCTCGACGTGCTCCAGGAGCAAGCGAAGCGGTCGCACGGCTGGTCCATGCTCCTGTGGAACCGGGAAACGGAAGAGGCGAAGGAAGGCTGGTGGCCCGCCTGGGAGGACACCCTGTCCAACCTCGTCTGCGCGTTCCTGCGCGAGCACCTCGCCGGGCACAAGCTGGTCATCAACCGCGAGGTGGAAATCTGGCCGTCCCGCATCGACGGAAGCCGGACCGACGTCCACGTCCAGGCGGCCGACCCCAAGGACGGCGCCGCCGAGCCGCTCACCGTCGTCATCGAGGTCAAGGGCTGCTGGAACCGCGACATCCTGACCGGCGTCACCGGCCAGCTCCTTCCTTACCTGCAACCCGGCTGGGCAGGGATCTTCCTCGTCGGCTACTTCCACTCACCCGAGCACGAGCACCCCAAGTACAAGGGATTCCCGAAAGAGGGCGCCAAACCTGCAAAACAGGGGCGGCATCGGACCTCGAAGAAGCACACGCCCGGGCAGGTCCTCAGCGACCTCCAGCAGCAAGCCGGCACCGCCCCGGCGACCCTCATCTATGCCCGCGTCCTCCAGCTGCCGCTCGTCCTGCCGTCGGCGTCCGGCGCCGAGGCCGCCTGAGCCCCGGACTCGGTCATGGCGGCACGTGCTACCTCCCGCGCCGCCGCTCAGCCGAACCCTGTCCTGACAAAAGCTAACGACCGGAAGCAACGGTCAGACGTCCGCTCGGCGTCGTCCAGCTCCCGGGCATGGCAGTAGTCGCCGACATCGGTGCCGACGATCCTTTGACACGGTGCCCGTTCACTGCTCGGATGGCCTGCGTGGGAGCGGGCGCTGGTCAGTCAACTAGGTAGTGGGCTTCGATGTAGGCGACGGTCGAGTCGTAGGGCTCGCCGACCGGCTTCAGCATGTACCGGCGGAAGACCGCTGCGGTGGCGCGGCGGACACCTCGGCTGCGGGCGTCGGCGTTGTCCCAGGGGCGGGCGAGGGTCTGCTTGACTACCTGGTCGATCTCCTCGGCCAGGTTCCGCTCGGTCACCGTGAGGCCCTCCGGCGCGTGGTCGCGGATGATCCTGGACAGTACGCCGACGTGGTCTTCGTCCATGACGACGGCCTGATCGGGGTTCCTGGCCGCGTCGACGACGGTGCGGGCGACCTGCAGGGCCTCCGCCAGGAAGTCCAGGGCGTCCTGGGCGTTCTGGATGATCCGGTTCCGCAGCTGGCGCAGCCGCTCGGCGAGGGCGGTGTACTTCGCCGAGCCCGGCTCGACGCCCTCGTCGAGGGCGGCCTTGATGGCGTCCAGGATCTCTGCGGCCGACGGCGGCGCCTTGGCCTCGTCGCCTGGACTGGCTTTGGGCCGCACGAGGGCCAGCAGTTCCCTCAAGATGCTGATGCCCTGCGCGTCCAGGACGAGGGGCTCTTCCTGGGACGCGACGGCGGTGAAGGAGTGGACGTGGGCATTGATGATCTCCAGTACCATCGGGCCGAGCTCGGCCAGCCGCTCTTTGCGTTCCTCGTCTGAGGACTTCTTGAACAAGGTCGTGTACACCGATCCGAACAGCCCGAATCCGTCGCGGTACTTGGCTGCGCGCGGGTCGGTGCTGATGTGCGGGTACAGCCGGGCCAGCAGCCGGTAGTCCCGTGCGAACGCCTCAGCGGCGGCGGGGTCGGAGTCGAGGAAGGCGCTGATGGCCCGGACGGAGGCGTACCCGTGGACCGTGAGGTCCAGGTCATCGACCCCGGCGAGGAGGTCTTCGACGCGGGCGAAGGCGGCTCGGAACTCGGCGACCAGGTCGGAAAGGTCGGTGACGAACCCGCCGCCCTTCGCCGCCTCGTCCTCTTGCTCGCCTGCGGTGGGGTCGGTGACGGCGCGCTGGACTTCCTCGGCCAGGCCGATGTAGTCCACGACCACGCCGGTTGTCTTGGTGTACCCGGCCGGGGAGATCCAGGTCCGGTTCGGGCGGGTGATCGCCTGGAACAGGGTGTGGGCCTTCATCGGCTTGTCCAGGTACAGCACGCCCTCGTTGGGGGCGTCGAAGCCGGTCATTAGCTTCGCGGTCACCACCAGGAAGCACAGCGGGTCATCCGGGGTGAGGAACCGCCGCTTCTGCTCCTCCTCCTGCGTCTCCGTCATCCGGTAGGGCCGCATGGCGGGGTCCTCGTCCTTGGCGTCGGAGACGGAGATGTTCACCTCGGCGGTGATCCGCTCGTGCCTGCCGACCTCGGCGAGCACCCTGGACGCCTCGTCGCCGGCCAGCAGCTCGTTGATCGTGTCCGTGTACGTCACGGCCAGCTCGCGGCTGAACGCAACAACCTGGGCCTTGAGGCCGTTGCGGTAGGCGCCGGCCAGGTAGTAGCCCACGATGTTCCGGCAGACCGCGCGCACCCGGTCCGGGTTGCCGAACACCGAGGTGAGCCGCCCGAACTTACGGGACAGGGTCTCGCGGTCGGGGTCGTCGAGGCCGAAGTCGTCGGCGAACTGGTCGAACTCCGCCTGCAGGGCCTCGTCGTCCATCTCGAACACGACCGGGCGCGGGTCCAGCATGACCGGGACAGTCGCCTCGTCCAGCAAAGACCTCGACACCGAGTACCGGTGCAGAACCCGGCCCGGGTCGGCCGCGTCGCCGAACAGCGCGAACGTGTCGGTGGCGAGGCTGCGGACCGGGGTGCCGGTCATGCCGAAGTACCGGGCGTTCGGCAGCGCGCCGCGCAGCTGCCCGGCCAGGGACTCCTCCCGGTCGGACTGGGTCCGGTGCGCCTCGTCGACCATCACGATGATGTTGTCCCGGACCGACAGGTTCTTCCCCGCGTCGGCGAACTTGTGGACGGTCGTGGCGATGACGCCGCGCACGTCGCCGGCCAGCAGGGCGCGCAGCTCCTGGCTGGTCTTCGGCTCGTGGAAGTAGGCGTCCCCCAGCGCGGAGGTGAACACCCCCGAGGTCTGCCGGACCAGCTGGGTCCGGTCGGACAGCAAGATGATCGTCGGCGAGTCGGTCCGGGTGTCGGCCAGCAGCAGGGAGGCCGCGAACACCATCAGCAGCGTCTTGCCCGACCCCTGGTGGTGCCAGACCAGGCCCCGCCGCCCGCCCGCCACCACCCGGTCGTGGATCAGGTGCGCGGCCTCCAGCTGCGGGTAGCGGGGCAGGTACTTCACGTCCGGCCCGCCGCCGGAGGTGTCGAACAGCGTGAAATTCGCCAGGATGTCCAGCACCGTCGCGGGACTCAGCAGCAGCTCGACGGAGCGGCGCACGTCGGCCCGCCCGGACAGGCCCTCGTCATCGGCGGTGGACCGGAACGGCTGCCACAGGTTCACCGGCGCGCCCGCCGCCCCGAACCGGAGCTCCAGCCCGTCGGACGCGACCGCGAACACGTTCGGGGTGAAGAACCACGGGTAGTCCGCGGCGTAGACGTCGTTGACCTCCCGGGCGGCGCGCTTCCACCCGGCCCTCGCTGTCGGGGACTTCAGCTCCACCACGACCAGCGGCAGCCCGTTCACCCAGTACACCAGGTCGAACCGGCGGGGTGTCTTGCCGGGAACGGTAATGGTCACCTCATCCGATACCGTCAGCGTGTTCGCGGCCGAGGGCTCCAGGTCGATGACCTTCAGCGGGTGCCACACCCCGGCGGCGTCCCGGAACTCCTGCTGCCCGCGCAGCACCTTCAGCACCTGCCGGTTGGCCCGCACCAGCCCGCCCTCAACGACGTTGACCAGCGCGGTGATCTCAGCAACCACCGCGTCCACGTCAAAACCGCTGATCACCCCAGGATTGAGCCGGACGATCGCATCGCGCAGCTCGCTGGTAAGCACCGTCTCCGTGGTCGCGCGAGCCAGGTCCCGGCCCGCCGTGTAGACCCAGCCCAGCGGCAGCGACCACTGGACCATCAGGTTCTGGACCTCACGCTCCCGGATCCCCTTAGCCACGGTTCAGACCTCCAGCCCGGCGGACTCAATCTCGATGGTGCGGTCCAGCAGCCCTGACAGCAGGGTGGCATGCACGGCGCGCAGCCGGTCAGCCTCGGCACGCAAGGCCAAGACGTTCGTCTCCAGCGCCTGCAGTTCGGAGATCGCCCGCTCTTGTTCCTCGGCCGAGGGCATTCCGATCGGCGACTCCATCAGGCGCTTGCGGCTTAGTGTGCGGTTGCGTCCAGCACCGCCGGGAGAGCAGTTCCCCAGGAGCTGCGTACCTGACGTGGTGGAGAAGAAGAGTCGGAAGAACTCAATGTCTCCACCGTCGAGCCGACGGTAGGACGGGAACCGGTGTGATCCGCAGTAGCCCTCGATCTCCGGGGGCACAATGGCGACTGCCCCCTCCCACGCGAAGACGATGTTGATGACCAGGTCGCCAGGCTCGACCCAGAACACCCTCTTGGACCCCAGAGACTCTCCCGTCACCGCCTCCTTGGTGAACAACCCGCGCCCGTGGGACCTGATCCCAATCTGCCGGTACCCTGCCTCAGGGTCGACGGTGATCGGGCGCTTGACCTCTTCCAGGACCTCGCCGATCGGCAGCATGTTCGCGGTGGCCGCATAGTGCGCGAACAGCTCTTCCTTGCGCCCCCGAAGCAGGGCTTCCAGCGCCCCTGCTTCCTTGTCGAGTGCGGTGATCTGGTCGTCCACAGCACCGATGACCGCGACCTGGGACTTGCGCTCCGGTGCATCGGGCCAAGGAATCTCCAAGGTCTTCAGCCACCGCACTGCCAGATTGCCGAGCCCAGTGCTACCACTTGCGGACTCGCTCATCATGTGCTGGATTCCGGGGCTTCGGAGCACCAGATAGAGGTAGTCCCGGGTCTCAGCGTCGAGTGCATCCAGGATGAACTGGAAGGCGGACACTGCTGCCCCGTGGACTTCCCCCGGCGGAAGGTAGACGTTGCCGATCCGCTCGCGGTTTCCGTTGGTGCGGATCATCACCAGGCTCGTCGCCCCGATGACCTTTGTGCTGGCCGGAAGCCCCGACACGTAGGCCAGCTCACTCAGGTCGATGGACCCATCGGGCCTCGTGTTAGTGATCTTCAGGACCGTCAGTGCTCCCTCCGACGGGACCGAAGACTCATCCTTGGCCGCCCAGGACGGCCCCGAGCCGATTACGGGGCAGAGGTCCCCGAGCGCCTTCTTCGTCGTGACGCGCGCGACGACTTCCGGCAGCGAGACCTGCCGCCGGTTACTCATCGAATCCCTTAATCCCGGCGTCCGCGAGGACGGCGAGCATGCGCTGCTCGGCCTTCTGGCGTTCGGCCCGTGCGAGGTTGTAGGCGTCGATGAGGGAGCCGAGGTCTTCCTGCTCGGCGGCGGCCTGCTTGATGTACCGTCCGATGTTCAAGTCGTACCCGTTCGCCGCGATATCCGTGGCGGGAACGAACCGTGCCGCGAGCCCGCCGCCACCGGCGCCGGCCGGGCCGTCATCGGCGCCAGGCTTCGATCGGTAGGCGGTCACGATGTCGGCGATGTGGGCGGAGGTGAGGATGTTGCGGTTCTTGGCCTTGGCGAACCTGTGGGATGCGTCGATGAACAGCACCCCGTCCTGGCGCTCCCCGGCCTTGGTGCCAGGGGCGCGGAACACGAGGATGCAGGTCGGGATCGTGGTCGAGTAGAAGAGGTTCGCCGGCAGGCCGATCACGGCTTCCAGGAGGTCATCGGCCAGGACGCGCTGGCGGATAGCGGCTTCCTGCCCGCCTCGGAACAGGACGCCATGAGGCAGGACGACGCCGACCCGGCCTTTGCGCGGGTCCATCGACGCGATCATGTGCTGCACGAACGCCCAGTCCGCCGACGACTGCGGCGCGACGCCCCCGATCGCCCGCGGGTCGCGGGTCCACGGCTTCCACTTGAGCGAGTACGGCGGGTTGGCGACAACCACGTCGAAGGTCGCGACCGAGCCGTCTGGCTTCTTGAAGCGAGGGCCCTTCAGGGTGTCGCCGACCTCGACCTGAAACTGGGTCAGGTTGTGCATGAACAAGTTCATGCGGGCCACGCCGGCGGTGTCCGCCACGGCCTCCTGCCCGTACAGGTGGAGCGTGTACCCGCGCCCGCCGTGGGCCTTCAGCAGGTTTGCCGACGCGATCAGCATGCCCCCCGACCCGAGAGCCGGATCGTACACCGACTCGAAGCCTTTAGGGTTCAGGATCTCGACGATGAGCTCGACGACCTCGCGCGGGGTGAAGAACTGGCCGGCCCGGGTGCCGGACCCGTCGGAGAACCGCTTGAGCAGGTACTCGTACGCGCCGCCGAGCACGTCGTGGGACATGTTGCCCTCGTGCATCTTCGGGACGCGGTCCATCGCCCCCATGACCGACGCGAGCACGTCCGCTGGCAGCACTTCCTCGGCGGTCCAGGTCATCGACCCGAACAGGCGGGAGAACTTGTCCGGGTTCGCCGTCTCGATGGCCTGCAGTGAGGCGCGGACCCGCTGGCCGAGGCCAGACCGGGTGACGGTCGCCAAGATCGACGACCATGAGGCGCGCCGCTCCCCGACCGTGCCGCGGTAGATGACCGGGATCTCGAACGACTGATAGTCCCGGTACTCGATCTCAAGGGCTTCCTCGGCCGAGAGCATGTCGAGGCCCTCGTTCTCGGCCAGGAACTCCTGATGGTGGTGCTCCCAGGTGTCCGACAGGTACTTCCAGAACATCAGCGGGAACATGACCGATGAGTACTGCGCCTCGGGCATCGCCACGCGCAGCTCATCGGCTGCGTCCCACAGCCGGCTCTCGATCTCCTGCTGGGTCACTGCCATCAGTCGGGGTGTCCTTGCTCGTCAAAGAGTGGCGGCCGAAGGCCGGGGGGAGGGGCGATTTCGGGCGCGTCCAGCGTGCGCGTTAGCAGGTCCCGCCAAGGGCACGCGCCTCGTCTTCATGCGCGGGTGGCATCCCCACGATATCCCTCCGTGAGCCCGGAATTCGGCAACTGGGCGCCAGACGCTGGCGCGCCTCAGCGGGACGGCGCGGCTGCGGAATCCCCGGCGATGACCGGCGCCACTCGCAATCATGTGATCGCTTAACGCAACCGCGCCACCAGCAATACGCAACTATCGCAACGTGCTCGGAACGCACCCGGAACTGGCTTACGGATGCTGTTGCAGGTTCCCGTTCCGGGTGTCCCCCGAAGACGCGCTTGACCAGGGCTCGCGAAGGCGTCCAACGACGTGTCCTCGACGATTGTCCAGGTTCGCTGTCCTCTACGCTGACGACGCGGGGCCGTTTCCGCCGGTCGCGGTTGAACGGGGCGTGACCGCGGTCCGGTCTGCGGTTTCGGGCGGCGGTGGGGTCGCTCGTCCATGTCAACGCCGTTTGAAAAGGCCCTTTCAACGGGCGGATTCTGGCCTCTGAGCCGGGCGGCTGGTTACGTTGCGTGGTTTGGATCTGGTCTAGTAGTCGTGGGGTCACCTGCCTAGCGTGCCTTTGCCTCTTGCTCGTCAACCTGCTGCTCAAGCAGGGTCAGGCCGGGCTCTACCACTCCGAGCAGTTGAGGCATGCTCCACGCGAGCCGCGGCTCATCCGGTGCCTTGATGACTACTGGCCAGTCCCCGAGCCTGCCCTGATTAAGGGCCTGCGTCAGATGGCCGATGAGGCTAACCGTCGCGCTACCCGCGGACGGGTCTACCCCGTCCTTCCAGGCACGGTACATCCCTGACGCGTCCAATCCCGAGGGCACGAGGTTGCGGATAGTCGGATCACCGAGCCGACTCGCCAGCTCAGCAATACCTTCGAGGAACCTGGGTGCGGCAGGCCGCTGAGCGAATTCGGCTCGGTCTTCCTCTGCCAGCCTTCCGGCGAGGATTGGCAGGAGGTGGGGAACAGCTGGCCCGAAGGTCCGCAGGTCCCTGGTGATGCGGCGTATCAGGGATAGCAGGCGCAGTTCGGCGGCCGTTACTCGCGCCGCGATGAGCTGCTCAGCTGTGTTGGTCCGCAGTTCATCGAGGCTGCTCAGGGTTACGTTCTTCGCCGCGGCCAGATTGACGGCCCCGGACTGGAACCCTTTTTCGGACATTAGGAGCCCGCGGTCAGCACCCAGGTCGTTGACGATGTCCTTGAGTGCGGACACTTTCTCTTTCGGAACTGCCCTGTTCCACAGCTTGCACTCGACGACCCAGAGCACGGCAACGCCGGCTAGGACGATCCGCGCGGACACGTCCACTCTGTGAACCACGCCATTCGGCGTTTGGAGCGGATCGTTGACCTCAGCAGTGAACCCGAGCTCGCGGAGCAGGTCAGCCGTCTGGTGCTGATACCTTTCCCACGCTCTCACTGAGAACATCCTCTCTGCAACGGATTGCCGTTATCCATAGGCGGTCGCTGAGATTTCCCCTTAGTGAGGCTTCAGCTGCTAGGCGCGATGCCGGGGACGGCGTTGCCGAGCCCGTCATCGGTAGCGTACGGCCATCCCCGCCAGGGCAACGTATACCCCGACATCGTGCTGGGTTTCGACGCGCTGGTCTCGCCAAAGCAGTGGTAGAGCAGGTTGTAGTAGGTGTCGAGGAAGAGCACTAGGCCGGCGCCGTTGGCATCGCGCAGGCTGTGGCGGTGCATCAGCTTGGCCAGCAGCGGCCCGAGTTCCAGCGCGGGCGGGTTCCCGGCGATTGCGCTGGTGGTGGCTGCCGCGATCAGGTCGGCCAGCTGAAGGTGGGGGACGTGACGGGAGTCGGCGGTGAGGACGGGAAGAACGACGCGGCCGGGATCGACGTACTCGGTGCCGTCGCGGGTCAGCTCCAGGGTCTCGGCGAGCCAGCGTTTCTCCTCCCTGGCACCGCCTCCGGGCTTGTCCGCGATCATGATCCCCAGGGCGTCGTGGTCGCCCAGGTGCATGGAAACCCTCTCATACAGCCACTTCAGGATGATCTTGCCGACTTCCAGCTTGGAATGGCTCTGGTAGCGGGCGTCATGGTCGATGATCACCGTGACCGTGCGGACCTGGTGGTCGAGGGCGGCTTCTAGCATCCGCCGGCGCAGGGCCTTGACGAGCTGTCCGTCGGCGCTCTTCAGGAAGCTTCCCCTGGGCGGGTTCCACTTGATCTCCTCGCCCGCCGGGACGCCCAGGTCGGCGGCGATCCCGGACAGGTCCCTGCCAAAGGGTGCCAGGCTCTCCTCCGGGAAGATAGCCGCAGCGAAGGCGAGCAGATGCCCTAGTCCGGCGCGTGAAGGACTGACCTGTTCGCTGTCGTCCAGGAAAGCTACGCGCACCGGTCCCCCGGTTCTGGCTTAGAACGCCGCAGGCGTCTCGCCATAGGCGACGGGCGCATCCCGTTAGTCAGCGTAAGAGCTTACCGGAGCCGGGAGCTGGTCCAAGTCCCCCGAAGGCTGCTCTGCAGCGCTGTCGAGCAGCTAAGACCGATCATGGGCAGATGGGCACGGCACGCTCCCCTACACGGGCTGGCACCGCCGACCACACAGCGGCCGGTCGCCTTAGCGGCACTGGAAGCCGAGGCGGGCCGCCAGGCCCCGGAACAAGCCAAGCTAGCCACGGCGTCGCCATCGTCGGCCGGGCTATGCTTGCACGCGAAGCGTGCCGGGGGGCATGCCGGTACGTGGCAGCAGTTCGCGAACGGGAGAGCCAGCTGGGGTCGAGTGTGGCCTGAAGGTCTGCATATCGAAGTCATTCAACAGATACACCTTCCCGGACCCGAGAATCGGTAAGGGCATGTATACGCACGGCCTTTACGAGTTGGTGCGCTACGCAGGGCTGGAGAGCCAGCTCAAGGCCGACATGGCCGCCGACACGACATTTGCAGTTCAGTGGGCAGTGGCAAAGGACTGGAACGAGTCAAGCCGCTACACGCTCTGGCCTGAAACAGATGCCCGGGACCTTTATAGAGCGATCAACATGCGGGCACACGGGGTACTCCGATGGGTGAAGAAGCAATGGTGACGCAGGATCTTGCGGAAGGCGCGCGGTTGGTAAGCTACCTCGACGCTACCGGGTCTTCCATCAGCGTGGCCATTCTGGCCCATGACGCCAGCCTGGACCTGTGGCGCTTGGTGCTGGCCGTGCCAAGGTCCTCGCCTCAGTCCAGGACGGCCTTGTATGAGCAGGCGCAGGCTGCGATAAGCGCCTTGGGGCTCTCACTGTCCCTGAGCCGGGTCACCCGGATATTCGACACTGAGCCGCTGGTCGGAACGATACGAGCCCTCGCGGATGTGGGCTTCAGCGACGTGGTGGAGATACCCCTGGGCGGTGTGGACCTTGCGGGGGCTGCGGTAGACAGGGGTTACGCATACCGCATGAGTGCCATCCGGTACGAGGAGGCAGTCTTCTCGACCCTCCAACGCGTTCAGCCTTCGGACGCGGTCCTCCGCCGGGCCGACGCCTTGCCTTTCCTCGGCGGCTTCGACTTTGACTTCGTCCTGGATAACGGAACCCGAGCCGTGGTAGTTGAGGCCAAGTCATTCAAGCAGCCCCTGACGGCTAAGGACGTCCAGCGGATATCCGCGGAGACCGGCGACATCACCAGGTACTACCCGCACGCGCCGCTAATGATTGCAGCGGAAAGCGGATTCACGCAGGACGCCCGCGATTGGGTATCTGGCTACTCACCGCAGCCGGCGCAGCAGCCGCGCACGATCATCCCGGTTAAGTGGGGCAGCGCAGACGACGATCAGGCACTGTCATCCGCTCTCTCCTCGGCGATGAGCTAATAGTCATCCTGAAGGAGATACACCTGCGGGCATGGCACCTCGCGGCTGAGCAGTGCCGCGGCCCGATCTTCAGCCTTCGACGTCGGCGGGTGCCTTGAGCTGCTTGCCGGTGAGGCCGCTCGTCTCACTTTGCTTTGTGTCCCCGATGGGTCAGACAAGGGACATCAGAAACGGGAAAGGGACATCAGAAGTGGGAACCTACAAGTCACAAGGCGATGGCCGCGAGCGTACCCAGGAGGATGAACGGCCCGAGCGGCAGCTGGCTGGTGCGGGTGGCCCGGTGCAGCGCGAGCAGCGCGCCACCGTACACGCCAGCCAGCGCGAACGCGGCAAAGGTACCGGACAGCAGCGCCTGCCAGCCGATCCAGCCCAGCACGGCCCCTGTGCTGGCCGCGAGCTTCGCATCCCCCAGGCCCAGGTCGCCGGGCCTGATGACTGACAGGGCCAGGTAGAAGCCAGCCAGGACGACCGCGCCGATGGCGGCGCGGCCCAGGTGGCCGGGCTGGTGGCCGACGAGCGCGGCGACGGCCAGCAGCGCCAGGGTCCCGGCGAAAGCGGCGGCGGTGAGCGGGTCCGGGAGCCGGCGCACGGCCACGTCGATGAAGGCGAGCGGGACGGCGAGCAGGACCAGCCAGGCCAGTGCCGCCAGCTCCCACGCCGAGGATGTGCGGGCGGCCACGACGGCCAGCGCGAGCCCGGTGGCAAGCTCGGCCAGCAGCGGGTACGGGCCGATCCGGGCGCGGCAGGAGGGGCAGCGGCCGGTGACCGGCAGCAGCGCCCGCCACCGCCAGCGGCCCGGCAAGATCTCCTGGCCGCAGGCCAGGCAGGCACGGCGAGGCGGCTGGCCGGATTCGGTGCTCCGGGCGAACACGCTGGCGCGTATCCGCGGGCCTGCGATCACGCCGGCAGCGGCTGCGGCGATGATCCAAGGCAGTGTCACCGTATCCCCTACATCTCGCCCGAATGCGAGCCTGCGCCACAATCACTCGCCGGGAGCGGGGCACGCTGACGGCGGGCGTCTCATCCCGTGAATCTGGTCCTGATTTTAGTAACGAGACGCCGACCGTTTTCTCGCCTGCGGCCGGGGGTGCGGCATAAAGCGCGCTGACAGTCCCGGCCTGGCCGGGAACTCCGATCCGCTGTATGGCATTCGGCCTCGCGGTACAGAGACGGCCGGCCGCCGGCGAGCACCGTGCGCTACACCGCTGCGGCGCTGGCCGCGATCACACGGGGGGGCCGCCTTTCTCGCTCGACGGCTGGTATGGCTGCCCAGGCCGGCGATGACCCGCTTACCGTCGCTGACGCACGCCGCGCCCTCGCCACCGTGATGCGCCGCACCGGCCGCCGGGCACAGGCACATGAGTTGCTGATCTCCGCCGCCCGTGACATCGAGCCCCGCGGTCACGCATCCCCCGGCCAGCTGTCGATGTACGGCACACTGCTCGAAGTCGCTGCCTACACCGCCGCAGTCGACGGCCGCCGGGCCGCCGCCGACGAATTCATCAGCGAAGCCCAGGCGGTCGCAAGCCGCCTGGGAACCGATGCCAACTACAGATTCACCGCATTCGGCCCCGCGAACGTAGCTCTCTACCAGATCAGCATCGCCCAGGTCTTCGGCGACAGCGGGACGGCCATCGAGCACGCGAAGACACTGCGCCCGGCTTCAATCCCCACCCCGGAACGCCGGGGACGATACTGGATCGACGTGGCTCGCGCCTACCACCAGTGGGGGAAACCCGAGCCGTGCTTCCGCGCGCTGCTGGCCACCGAGCGCGCCGCCCCCGCCGAAGTCCGCTACCGTCCCCCCGTTCACCGGATCACCGAAGACCTCCTCCGAGCCGACCGCCGCCACGCCCTCACCGGGCTGCCGGGCTTCGCCCGCCGCATCGGCATGCCAGCCGCCTAGTTCACAAACCTCGCCTCGGGTGGGTAGCTGCCGAAGATCCATGCAGCCGGGGCGGCCTGGTGAGTGCGGCGCACAACAGCACAAGCGTGCCGAACCCAGCGACGGCGGTGAGCGGGTCCGGCAGCGCAAGCTGCCACGGCAACAAAGGCGGGGCAACGGCGAGCAGGCCAGCCAAGCGTGTGGGCCGTGGCCGATGTGCCACGCATCACGCGGTTCGGGCCAGGGGCAGGCTCAGCTTCCTTTCAGAGCCCGGCCCGCTCGGTAACAACGGCCAGGCGCCGTTCGAGATGACCACGGGCCTCGTCAACGTCTCCGGCGATGCCGCTCATCGCGACAGCCGCGGTGATGATCACATCAGATAGTTCGGCGAGCAGGTCATCGCGGGTACGGCAGGTGCCCTTCCTGCTGTTCAGACCCTGCATGCCGATCAGCGCCTCCGCTGCTTCGCCGACCTCTTCGGTGAGCTTGAGCAGCCGGATCTCGACCGGGACATCCCCGTGATGCGCATGCAACTGGCCGACCTGCTCCCACATCGCTCCTCCCAGCGGAAATAAAGGCTGACCCGGTGCTAGCGGTCCTGCTGAGCCGCCACCAGCACCTTGGTCACGAACTGGCTCGACCAGGTGAGAGTACTGGCCCGGCAAACTACCGACCGACATGCGGAAACGCAGTCGGTCTACTGGTGATACCGCTCACGCACGCGCGCCGAGGTGTTATCGGATGCAGTCAGCACCGACGCGAACGCGAGCGTGACCGGTGAGTTCCCGCTGCCTGGGTGCCTGGACCTGACGGCAGCCGCGGACCTGCGCCGCGTGCTGGCGGTGACGAAGATGCGTCGATGCGGTAGCCGTTGCCACTGCCGCCGAACTTCGTACACGCCTCACTGAGCGGCCGAGGCGTCCCTGGTGATGCCGAGCTTGGTGACGCGGGCGGCGATCCATCTCACCCGCTCGGCGGTGGTCATGTTGGGCGGGATGTCGATGACACGCTGACCGACGCTCGCGCACGTGGACCGGACGACCCGGTCGGCGGCGGGCTGCAGGTCCAGGACCTTGGACCGGTAGGGGTCACCGACTTGATGCTGGTCGAACCTGTCGCAGCAGTAGAACACCGCGTCGTAAGTCCCAGCCCAGGCTTCGCAGAAAGTCTTCATCGCCTCCATTACAGCGGCCTCGCGGCTGCCGGGCGGGGTCTCCAGCACCAGCCACGCGTAGGCCATTACGTTGGCGATGGTCTTGTCGGCGATGATCATGGTGTGCTGGCGGGCGGCGCGCAGCTGCGCCGACAGCTGGGCGGCGAACAGGTCGACCTCGGCCTCCAGGTCGAAGGTGCCCTTGTCGTGGACGACGATTTCCTCGATGAACGGGCTGTGCCGGGCGGGTTCCTCGACGGTGGCGACGTGGATGCCGCGCTCGCGGTAGTAGGCGGCCAGCGCGTGGGTCAGCGTGGTCTTGCCCGAGGCGTGGGTGCCCTCGATCGCCAGCACGACGCAGTCACGCAGCATCAAGTTCTCCCAGCAGCGCGGTGAACACGGGATGAGCCAGCCAGCTGAACGCGCTGCCCAGCTCGCGGGCCAGGAGCCGGTTGACGTTGAGACCCGGCTGCCAATACGCCAGCCCGGCGGCGCGGGCAGCGACCAGAGCGGTGGACAGCGAGTGCCGCAGGTTCAGCACGGTGATCTTCTCCCGCGCCGCGACATCGCCGTCCTGGAGCCAGCGGCGGTGCAGCGCGGTCATCGAGATGCCGCGCAGCTCGGGCTGGGTGACATCCAGGCGCAGGTCGGCGCAGACATCGACCAGCCGCCGAGACTGGCAGGCCAGGAGGTGACCGGCGTCGTAGCGGGTGTCTAGGAAACGCGGCTGGCCGGGGGATGCTTCCCGTCGTTGCCGCCACGCGGTCACCGCAGCCGCGACCGCTGACCGTGGCGCCGGATCTGCCGCGGCCAGGACCCCCAGGTCGCTGCACAGCTGGTGGCCGGCGATCAGGCTGGCGCGCTGCATCAGGCAGGCCAGCGCCGCGTCCGCCCCGGCGACCAGATCCGGGCCCTCGCTGGCGTCCTGGACGTAGGCCGAGGTGTACCAGAACCGCGCCGCCTCCAGGCCGGTGCCGGCCTCACCGGGGGGCAGCGCGAGCCAGGCCACCGAATAGCAGAACGGCACATTGCCGCCCCGGACCCGGTAGTTCTTGGACCACTCCACATCAATGGCCCCCAGCAGACGGGTCTCAGGCGAGAGCCGGGGCACCAGGCCGGAACCGGGGACGTTGGTGCTGATGATCACTTCAGGTTCTCCGGCGAGGCTGCTCCGGCGCGGATGCCGCTCTGCGCGACGGTGTGAGAGGTCGGGGCCGCGGTATCCGTTGCTGGCTGGGGCAGGCAGTCCCAGGTGGCGGCAGCTAGGACCGGCCCGATGCGCAAGGTTTCGGCCCAGTTGTAGCGGCCTTGGTGCCGGGCGCAGACCAGCGCGATCATCAGCGCCCGCTCCACGGCTAGCATCGCCGCCTCGCGGCCGTCCGCCTCGTCTGCGCCGGACCTGGCAGCGATGCCGGCCTGTCGGCAGGCCAGCTCCAGCGATGGGGTGCCAGGCAGGTCGAGCCCGCAGTCGAAGGTGGCCGCCCGGCCGGCGGCCTTACCCCGAGCCGCCCATTCACGCTCGACCGCAGCCAGTCCTCGCAGCGCCGCCGCGTCGCCGGCCTGCCGCAAGGCGGCCAGATCGCCGGCGAGCAGGTGCCCGGCCAGGACGGCTGCGTGGCGGCGGGCCTGCATGAGGTCCAGATCGGCGACCGTGGCCAGCGCGGCCAGGTCCGCAGGGTCGCCAGCGCTGGCCGCGCGGAACCCGAACGTCAGCGTCTGCTCCGTCACGCTCATCGCCTTGGTGCGGTGCAGCGGCAGGTACACCATCGCCACCCCGGAAGGCACCAGACGATCACCCGGGGCCGCCGGCCCGGCGGTGAAGGCCGCCAGTCTCGGGACGGGCCTGCGGTAGAGCTGCTGCCCGGTCCGGTACGGGTCATCGGGCCAGGTCATGTTTGTGTACGTGTGCATCACGGGCCGCTGCGGGTGGCGGTGTAGATGCTGCGGCCGAGGTATTTGGCATAGTGGCTGGCCTTGTACGGGTAGCGCTCCCAGATCGCGGTGACCGGCTCCTCCAGCAGGTTCCCCAGCCTCAGGAACAGGTCCGGCTGATCATAGACCGGCCACGCCTGCGCGTTCCCGTTCGGCTCGACCACGATCATGTGCCCTTCGGTCTCGGCGGTCCACGGGGTCATCCGCACCGCCGGACGCCAGTCATGCGTGACCCGCAGCTCAGTCAGCCGCTCGAACGCATCCTGCGCCTCCTCCACCGTGATGAACTCCCGCTCCGCCAGGCCCAGCGCGTTGCCCTTGCGCAGCGGCAGGATCAGCTTCAGCTTCCCCGCGTCCAGCACGTCAGCGATCTGGTACAGGTACGGCAGGGCATGCACGGTGGACCGCAGCACGACCGCCGACAGCGAGATCGGCAGCCCGGCCTCCCCGAACGCCCGAACTCCGGTCATGGCCTTGTCGTAGTTGCCGCGGACCCGGGAGAACGTCGCCCGCGGCCCGTCGAACCCGATGTTGACGAAGGCCACCTTCCCGGCCAGCCGGGGCGCCATGACCAAGCCGCGGGTGGCGTTGGTCGGCAGCCCGATGATGAAGCCGGAGTACATGTCCACGATCTCGGGCAGGTCGCGGCGCAGCAGCGGCTCCCCGCCGGACAAGAACACACGCTGTACCCCGGCCAGGTTCGCGCGGATCGTGTCGAGCTGGTCTAGCGTCGGGTCGGCCATCTGCAAGGTCTCCGAGCAGAACCCGCAGTTGAAGTCGCAGCGCTTGGTGACCTGCACGATCACCGACAGCGGCGCAGTGGCGGCCTCGCCGAGCGCCCTGGGGTCCGCTCTGCTGTCGAGCGTGAAGTGATGGCCTTCGGTGAACGCCACGGCACTGCCGTGTACGCGCTGCTGCCGACCCGGCACCTCGGGAACCGGCAGAACGGGCAGGCTGGCGGGGCCGGGTGACAAAGTGGTCATGAAGTCCTGCCTTACTCGGCGCGTCGGGATGACGGCGATCCGGCTTCTCAGCCTGACGGCCCAATGCCTCGCGCGTCACTCCCGGTGCTGGGAAGGTGTGATTCCCGCCTGGCGGCGACCTCTGACCAGCACCAATACGGTTCGCCAGGCTGAGCAGTTCCCGTCTTCAGCGGGATGGTTTCCCACCTGCCCAAACGCGCCTTGCCGCCCGCATTCTCGCGGCTACGGTTGATCGTGGCTGCTTCGCACCGATCGCCATGTGCGTGCAGCCGGCAACGAGAGGCAGGAATGATGGCCTACGCCAGGACAAGCCTGCGGGCAGAAAAGCGCGTGCTGCGGGAAAAGATGCGGGCCATGGGGCTTGGCCACCGGGAAATCGCGGCCGAGCTTGCCCGCCGCTACCGTTTCCGGCCCCGCGCTGCCTGGCGCGAAGCCCACGGATGGAGCCTCAAGGAGGCCGCTGCCCGCATCAACGCCCACGGCGGCGAGGTCGGCCTCGACCTCGGCGGCATCGCGGCCATGACCGCAGCGCACCTGTGCGAGCACGAGAACTGGCCCGGCCACGGCCCTGAGCCGTCCGGCCGCCGACCAACGCCCTACCTGCTCGCTTTGCTGGCCGCCGTATATGGTTGTGCCGCTACCGACCTCGTCGACCTGGACGACCGTGAGCACATGCCCCCCGCCGACCTGCTCGTCATCGACACGTACCGTCCAGGCCAGCCCGGCACGAGCACCCAGCTCACCGCAGAGCCAGCCTCGCGGCCGGGCAGCTCGCAGCAACCATCAGCCCCAGTCCCGGCCAGTGAAGACCGGGACGCTCTCCTCGCGCATCCCGGAGCCAGGGCGGGAGAACCCCGCCTTCAGGCACTGGCCGCCGCTCTCGTGCCGTCGGCTACGGCCTACCGTTGGTTGCAGCAGCCCGGTGCGGGTGACGCCTGGATCGGACGGGAGGTGGAGATGGCGGCGCACGACGGAGGTGACCACGCCGAGCAGGCCGAGCAGCGCGATATCGGGGAAGCCACCTTGGAGCAGCTCCGCAGTGACGTGACCCGGCTGTCGCACGAGTACATGACCGGTGAGCCGTTCGGGCTGTTCCAGGAGATGCGCCGCGTCCGGGACCGGATGTACGCCGCGCTGGACCGGCGGCTCTGGCCGCGCGACGAGACCGACTTGTACCTGCTGGTGGGCTGTCTCAATTGCCTGATGGCCTCGGCCGCCGACGACCTTGGTTACCCGAATGCCTCCGAGGAGCTGATCCGGGCCGCCTGGGCATATGCCGTGGCGATCGATCACCAGCCGCTGATGGCGAAGCTGCGACTCGATCTCGCCACCGTCGCCTACTGGCGTGCCCGTCCTCGGCAGGCCCGCGATCTCGCCGAAAGCGGCCTGCGGTACCTGGCCGGCGGCCCGAACGCCGCGCAGCTTCACCTCAAGTACGGCCGGGCGGCAGCGCGCCTGGGCGATACCAGCAGCGCGCGCCGCGCCATCGACGAGGCCCAGGACGCCCGCGAACGCCGCAGCGACGACGATCTGCTTCTACTTGGCGGCGAGTTCGGGTTCTCCCGCGCGAGCCAGCATTACCTGGCTGGCTCCACCCTGCTGGAAATCGGTGGTGCCGAACGCGACGCAGCCGCCGAACTGGAACGCGCGACGGAGCTGTATGCAGCTGGGCCGGAGGAAGGCGAAGATCACAGCTTTCAGCTGCGCATGCTCGCCCACATCGAACTGGCCCTGGCGCGGCTGCGCGGTGGCGAACTCGATGGGACCAGGCCCGCGCTCGGCCCGGTCCTGGCTCTCCCACCAGGCAAGCGCATCGATCCGCTGCCGCAGCGCCTGGAAACCTTCCGGGCCGAACTCGCCCGGTCCCACGGCTCGGCGCAAGCCAGCGATCTCGACAAGGAAATCGAGGAATTCAGCCGCGACACCATCGTCAGCGTGCTCTCAGCCCTCCCCGGCTAGTCACTTCAGCGATATGCGGCTGCCTGTGTCAGCGCAAAGCATCCGGGGGCACCCATCCGGGGTCCCCGGAAGGATGTCGTCGTGGACTACCTGATCGTCGGCAACGGGATGTTCGGTGCGGCGATCGCCCGGTACCTGGCGCCACATGCCACGGTCACGCTGGTCGGACCCCAGGCGCGTACGGACGGTCCGGGGGCGTACGGCGCGCATCATGATGAGGGGCGGATCATCGGGGATCTCAGCCGGGACCTCGTGTGGTCTGAGCTGAACCGGTATGCCCGCGACGGCATGACTGACCTGGACCCGGCGCTGATCACGCCGTGCGGGGCGTTGACCGCGACGACCCGCGGCGGCCCCGACTACCTCAGCGTCGCCGCCCAGATCCGCGAACGGCAGAGCGCGGATATCCGGACCCTGACCGCGGACGCGGCATGCGCCAGCTTCCCGATGGCCCGCTTCAGCCGAGACGAGACGATCTGGTACCAGCGGGCCGCGGGGTACTTCAGCCCGCGCCGCTACGTCGCCCTGGCCACGCGGTCGGCGCAAGCCCACGGCGCCACCATCACCTCAGGTACCGTCCGAGCCCTGCACCTGTCTGCCACTGGGATCAAGGCCGAGCTCAGCGACGGCCGCCGCCTCCGCGCCGGGGCGGCTATCGTGGCCAGCGGCGCATTCGCCGCCGGCTCGGACCTGCTGCCGGTACCAGTGGCGCTGAAAGCCAAGTCCGAGGTCTACGCCATGGCCGAACTCGACGACCACCAGGCAGCCGACCTGGACACGATGCCGTGCATCAACCGCACGATCAACCACCCGCAGCTGGCCGACCTGTACGTGCTGCCGCCGATCCGCTATCCCGACGGGCGCACCTACCTCAAGGCCGGCGCCAACACGATGATCGACCAGTGGCTGCCCGATCCCGCCGCCGTGCGCGCCTGGTACGACCACGGCAACGATGACGGCCCACTGCCCGCCCTGCGCCAGGTCCTGACCGGCCTGCTGCCCGGCATCCGCATCCGCGCCTGGCGCACCCGCCGCTGCGCCGACGCCTACACCGCACACCGCCACCCATACATCGACATCCTCGAACCAGGCCGCCTCACCATCGCCCTAGGCGGCAACGGCCGCGGCGCTCAGGCCGCCGACGCCGTCGGCCAGCTGACCGCCGATCTTGCCCTGACCGGCCAATGGCAATCCGACCTGCCACACGACGCCTTCCGCCACATCCCCGCCCACGGCCCATGGAACGGGATGACCTTGCTCCGCGACCAGGCCAGATAACGCAAGACTGCCACCGGGGAAGGCCGCTCCCCCCACTGCCGGCTCCGGCCTTGGTTCGGTCATACCAAACTGTGTCCAACCGCCGCCGGCTTAGCGTGTCCCGGGAGCGGGTGACACCCGGCCGGGAAGATGTCACGATCGGCGCATGAGCCGTCACAAGAGAGCAGCTCGCGCCCGTGTCACGACCCAGCCTGCGGAACCGGGTCAGAACGGACCGAAGCGACCGGGTCCGCCGGGCCGCCGCCTGCACACGGTGACCGCCCTCCTGCTGACGGCCGAGGAGTTCCCCGGCGAACTCGGTGAGAACTTCGCGGCGGCGTGCGCAGCCGTCGGGGTGAACCCGGTGACGCGCGGCTACGGGCTCGTCCTGGCTCAAGACGAGCAGGGCGGGCGCTGGACGCAGGTTACCGACGATGCCAGCAGTGTCGACAGTGCTCAATCGATCTGGAGCATGGGGCTGGAGTGCGGTTACGAGCCGCCCGACGGCAGTGTGGTCGCGGTCCGGCCCGGCTGGCCGGTCACCTGCGAGCTCGGCCTGGCCGGCCTCGCTGAGCCCCACGACCCGGATAACGCTGGTGGCAGCGTCCTGCGCCCGCCGCGGCGCGGAACGCCAGGACGCGCTGCGGCATGGCCGACACCATCGACGGCGAGCTGGCCGACCTGCGGGGCCGCACCATGGAGGACTACATCCAGGCGGAACGCCAGGACGCCTATGACATGGGCGACACCGATCCCGGCCCGCCGCCGGCCCGGCTGATCGACATGCGCGGGCGCATCCCCCGCGACCACCCGGCCCATCCGGCCGTCGACCGCGCCCTGGCCGGCGCGTGGTCGCTGGCCGCCACCACCAGGCCGCCGCCTGGGTCGGTGCGCATCCGCTCGGCATCCCTGGGCAAGGCCCGTCTCGTGCGCGCGAACGGTGACGGGTGGACCCTGATCGGCCGGACCGACGGCCCGGTGGTGCTCCTGACCGATGCTCTGCCCGGCATGCCCGTCGACATCGACGACGCTCCCCGCCTCCAGGAGCTGCTCACTGCCCTGACCGCAGCTGCCGAGCGCGCTGCCCGCTGATCTGCCGTCGCGATGCGGCAGATGGCGGGCCACTGCCGACTGTGAGTCCTGCGACAGCCAGAGTCCGGGAACGATCAAGAGGCTTACCCCAGGGGTGAGCGCAGGCCGGGTCCGGCATGGTGAGGGCCGCCCTGGATGGCATCCAGGCGACTGGCGAGCGCTCTGGCTGACGACGCGGTGATCAGCAGCGTGGCCCCCTGGTCGCGCCGGGGAAGCGCCCACCACTGGCGGGTCCAGGGGCCGAACCAGGTAAGCCATCCCGCGTACTGGCGGGCCAGCAGGGCAGCATCCTCCTCGGTGGCCGGCTGGGGAACCAGGGGCACTCGGGCCGCATGCGGGGCTGCTGCGGACGCGGAGCTGAACTGCGCCCAGACCACCCGGCCGCGGTGATCTCCCTCGAAGCCGTACCCGTCGGACAGGCTGGCGACGACATCGAGGCCGCGGCCGGCCTCTTCCAGCGTGTCCGGATCGCGCCGGCGCAGGACCGGCCCGGCCGGCGCCCCGGCATCGGCGATGGAAAGACGTATGGTCATCCCGGCCCAGCTCAGCTCGATCGCGAAGAAGCCACCGTGGCCGCTGGCGGTATGCCGGATCGCGTTGGTCGACAGCTCAGTCGCGCACAGGGCGACGTCGTCACGCTCGGGATAGCCGGCGAGGAGTTCGGCGACGAACCTCCGGACCTGGCCCACCTGGTCTTCACGCCCTGGGAAGACCCTGCGCCACCTCACCGCGCGCCCTGACCAGATGGCCTGCTCAGTGTTTCGCGGGCACCGGCTCGCGCAACCTCCACGCGTGCGACCGCGCAAGACCCAGCGCCGGGCGGTGAGCTGCCCCGTGTTTTCCGGACAGGGAAATTGCGGTTAATTCACGCGGCTTCTTGCCCTTTCAGGTACTCGTCGAGGACTTCTTGCGGAGTCCGGTAGCCGAGTCCCGAATGGAGACGTGTCTTA